>WNGB01003664.1_pt1 | contig 62669 bp, 58 predicted proteins | sample 5400681 | NCBI WGS metagenome assembly WNGB01 (sample SAMN13153367, study PRJNA577476) | soil metagenome | isolation source: 115 cm soil or saprolite under grassland replicate 2 | place: USA:California | collected 2016-06-15 | reverse complement strand
CGCGGTGTCCGAGCTCGGTCCGGCCTTGCCGGCCAGGTCGACGGCGACGACCCGGTAGGTCCAGGTCTCCCGCAGCCCGATCCCGGAGTGGACGTACCCGGGTACCGGCGTGGTGCCGACCAGATGCTCGGCGCCGTCGTGTGAGCCGTACACCTGGTAGCCGGCGATGCCGGTGTCGTCGGACGCGGCCGACCAGCGCAGCGCGATCGAGTTGTCGGTGCCGCCGGTGGCGGTCAACCCGGTCACCTTCGCGGGCACCTCGTCGTCGGAGTACGGCGCGACCAGCGACTCGACCACGTACCGGCTGGCGGTCCAGCCGTCGGTACGCAGCGACACCGTGACCTGCGACTTGCCCGCCGTCGTGGCCGGCAGCAGCGGGTACGAGTCGTCCAGCCACCGCTGGGTGCCGTTGCCGAGCGGCTGCAACCAGGTGCCTGCCGCCGTACCGTCCACGGTCACGTCCGCCGACTGCCACGCCTGCTTCTGATCGCCGGTACGCCAGAGGACCACGCCGCGGTTGTCCGGATCGATCTTCACCGTGAACGAGATCGTCCCCGACGCCGACCGGACCTTTCCGCTGACCGGCAGGTTGTCGTGGTCGCCCTCGTAGACCGAGGTCAGGTCGTACTCGGAGGCGGCGTCGTCCGTGTAGTGATGCCCGGAACGGCTGGCGGGGTCGGTGACCTCGACGGTGTCGGTCTGCCGCTCGGTGAAGGTGTCCGCCGCGTACGTGAAGGCGGTCGACCCGTACTCCGCCGGCTCGTCGGACTGCGGCCCGTGCTCGATGCCGTACGTCAACTGGTTCTGGTACGGCACCGCGTCGCCGATCGCGAGCCGGAAGGCGCTGTCGCACTCGTACTGGCAGCCGAGGGCGCGGGTCTCGTGGCCGCTGCTGCCGTGGAACGGCGTCGAGTACGTACCCCGGTTGAAGTACCAGCCGGACTCGTAGTAGTCCTCGGTGCCGGTGCCGTAGATCGCGGCGGTGTGCTCGCCGTCGACGGTGACCCGCTCGTCGCCCTCGAGGTAGTCGCGGGTGTTCCCCGACGGGATGTGGCCGATCATCGTGTGCGAGACCCCGACGAACTTGCCGTGCCCGGTCACGTCGGCGAAGTTCCAGTCGTCACCGCGCTTGGTGTCGCCGCGCTTCGAGATCGCGGTGAAGTAACCCGCGGCGCCCGACGACAGGTCGGTCGCGACCGACGGGTCGGAGGCGTGCGACACCTCGCCGGTGCCGCCGGTCAGCCCGTGCGGGGACTTGTTGACCAGGGTGACCGTGAGCCGGTCCTTGTACGGCATCGGCCACCACGACGAGTACCAGCCGTCGGGATCCATCGCGAAGAACAGCGACTTCACCGGGTATTCGCCGAGCCCGGAACCGAAGAACTCGCCGAGCGGAGCGTCCACCCGCTTGCGGCCGTCGACGGTCACCTGCACCCGTACGCCGGCGAGGATCTCGTCGGACGCCTTCACCTTCGCGTCGTCCTCCGGGGACGGCGGGTACGTGCCGGCGTGGGTGCCCTGCCAGTTCTGACCGGTGATGGCGTAGTCGTGCGCCTGCTCGTCAGCGGTGTGGTCGGGCCCCACGTCGACCGTGTCGGTACGTTGCGCCTGCCCGTCCACAATGGAGTCCACCCAGTACGTGAACTCGTTGAAGTCCAGGTCCGACGAGACGAACTCGTTGCGGATCTTGAGCGAGGACTTGCCCACGGTGGCGCTCGCGGGCAGCTCGACCACCTGGTCCACCCAGTGCCCGTTGGCCGAGATCGGCTTCCACTCCGCGACCTCGGCCCCGTCGACCAGGATCTTCGCGCGTTGGTTGCCGATGCTGGCGTCGAGTCGGCGGGTCAGCCTCACCCCGGAGTTGGCCGGGTCGACCTTGACGGTGAACTGGCTGCTCCCGGTGCTGGTCCAGAACGCGCGTCCGTCGTCGGAGATGTTCTCCTGCTTGAGTCCGACGATCTGCGGCAGCTTGAGCCGCAGCGCGCTGACCGAGCCTGGTCCGCGTACCGCCGAAAGGGTCTTGCTGGCGCCGGCGGCGAGCTCGATCGGGGTGCTGTCGGTGGACGTGCCCGGTTTCGCGGGCTTGGGGTCCTCGGTGCCGGCCGCCTTCAGTGTGTCGATGACGTCGGCGGCCTTGTCGCTCGGGTCGAACGTGGCGACGCCGGCTGCGTTGGAGAATTGCCGGTAACCGACGTGGTAGAAGTACGGGTTGCTGCCGACCGTGATCCGCATCGACTCCCGGTACGGCATCGGCACCCGGATGTAGACGCCGCCGGAGGTCTGGTCGGAGTTGGCCACCAGCGGGTAGACGAACGGCGCGCCGCGCTTGCCGTCGACCACGTCCTGCAGCGGCGCGTCGAGCACCGTGGTGCCGTCCAGTTCGACGGTGATCTTGCCGGTACGGGTGACGTCGCCGCCGTCGCGGGTGAACCAGACCGAGTCCACCTCGCCGGCGCCACGGGCCTCCGCGATCACGCAGCCGGCGCCCGTCGTACGCAGGCAGGAGTACGTGCCTTCGAAGCCGTCGTTGTTGGAGCCGTCGCGGCCGAAGCTGGAGAACTGCTTGCTGCGTACCCCGGTGGTGAGCTGGGGTAGCTGGTCGAGTTTGCGGTACACGTCCCAACCGACCGGGCCGTTGCCGGCGTACCTGACGGCGGCGTCGGCCTGGTGGATGGTGCCGGCGAGGGTGAGGCCGAGCGTGAGGGCGAGGGCGGCGGCGAGCTTGCGTCTGGGGGCGGTGAGTCGGTGCATCGGTGCCTTCCGCGGGGGTGGGCGCTCGTGGCAGAAATCGATTTCCAAGGAGTCAACAACGTTGTTACCACACTGGGTCGGGGAAAAGAAGACCCGTGGTGGCGACCTCGGTCGGTTGGGGTGGAAACGGCATAGGGCGCCAACCCCGAACTTCAGCCAGCGAAATCGCGGATACACGTCCAATGCGGGCGTCGGGAAGGCGGCACCCGGTGTCGAGGCAATAGCATCCGGGAGTGACTACTGACTGCCTGTTCTGCCGGATAGTGGCCGGTGAAATCCCGGCGACCGTGGTGCACCAGACCGACAACACGCTCGCGTTCCGCGACGTCAATCCGAAGGCGCCGGTCCACGTGCTGGTGATCCCGAAGCCGCACCTGGAGAACGTCGCGGCGCTGGCCGAAGCCGATCCGGCGCTGACCCAGGAGGTGCTGCGGACCGCGGCCGAGGTGGCGAAGGCCGAAGGTCTGGCGGACACCGGCTGGCGGTTGCTGTTCAACACCGGTCCGCACTCCGGTCAGGAGGTCTTCCACGTGCACGGCCACGTGCTGGGGGGCAGGCCGCTCGGCCCGATGCTCGCCCGCTGAGCGGCGTACGTCACGCGCCGGGCGGCGCGGCCGTTGGGTAGCGTGCTGGGTGACGCGGCAGGGGTACTCGACGAGGAGGCGCTGTGGGCCAGGTCGGCAACCGCCTGGAGCGACTGGTAAGGCAGAACCAGAAAGAGCATCGGGTCCCGGCCATCCAGGCCGCGGTGCACCGCGGCGACCGTCCGCTCTGGGCCTTCCAGGTGGGTACGGCAGGCGACGGCCGGACGCTCGACGAAGCCACCCAGTTCCGGATCGGCTCGGTCACCAAGACCTTCACCGCCGTGATGGTGCTGCAGTGCCGGGACGAGGGCCTGCTCGACCTCGACGACAGGATCGCCGATCACCTGACCGTCCCGAAGCACGGCGAGGTGACACTGCGCCGGCTGCTCAGCCACACCTCCGGGCTGCAGCGGGAACCGTACGGCGACATCTGGGACACCCTCAAGGCGCCGGAGCTGGAACAGGCGCTCGACGAGCTGCGGCAGGCCGAGCGGGTGCTTCCGCCGTCGCGGCGGTTCCACTACTCCAACCTCGGGTTCGGGCTGCTCGGCCAGATCGTGGCCGCGAAGCACGGCGCCAGCTGGGCGGAGCTGCTGTTCGACAGGGTGGTGCGGCCGCTCGACCTGTCCGGCGTGGCCACCGGTCCCACCGAGCTGTCCGCCACGGGGTATCTGGTCGACACGTACTCCGATCACGTGCGCGCGGAGCCGCCGGTCTCGCTCGGCGCGGTGGCCCCGGCAGGCGAGCTGTGGGGCACCGCGACCGACATGGCGAAGTGGGCCGCGTTCCTGGCCGACCCGGCGACGGTCGACCCCAAGGCCGAGGTGCTCGCCGCCGACACGCTGCAGGAGATGAGCTTCCCGCTCGCCGTACGGGACGAGGTGGTGTGGCGCTCCGCGTTCGGCCTGGGCGTGATCCTGATGCCGCGGGAGAACCGGGTGATCGACGTCGGTCACGGCGGTGCCATGCCGGGCTTCCTGGCCGAGGTGTACGGCCGGCGCGGCCCCGACGTGCCGCCGGCGACCGGTGCGGCGGTGCTGATCTCGTCCGGTACGGCTGCCGGCGTGCTCGACCTGACCCACGAGCTGCTCGACGTCGCGCTCGAGGAGGACCCGCCCGAGATCCAGCCGTGGACCCCCGGCGAGCCGGCTCCGGAGGCGTACCGGAGCGTCCTGGGCCGCTGGTGGGGCGAGGGCTTCGAGTACGTCTTCTCCTGGCGGGACGGCAGGCTGCAGGCCAAGGGGGCCACCGACCCGGCCGACCAGCCGCCGTCGGTGTTCGCGCCCGAGGGGGCCGACCTGCTGCGTACGGTCTCCGGGCGGGAGGCCGGCGAGCTGCTGCGGCTGACCCGGGACGAGACCGGTCGGGTGGTGAAGCTGCACTGGGCGACCTACCGGTACACCCGGCAGCAGGAGGGCTTCGACGGTGTACCGGTGTCGGACGCCCGCTGACCGCACCGGTAATTGAGCGGGTCGTTTCGTCGTACCCGCGGATACGATGGAGTGACCTTTCCACCGCCGCGGCCGACGGCCGCGGCACAAGATCGAGAGCAGGTGGACATAGGCCCCGAGGGGCCGGCCTATGACCGAACGAGCCAGCGGCAGCCCGCGCCAGAGTCCGCGTACCAGGGCGCAGACCAAGATCACGGTCGCCGACCCGCACACCATGGTGAGCCTGCTCGGGGCCAGCGACGAGATCCTCAAGGTCGTCGAGGAGCACCTCAACAGCGACGTGCACGTACGGGGCAACGAGATCACCCTGACCGGCGAGGCGGCGGACAACGCCACCGGCGAGCGGCTGTTCGCCGAGCTGGTGGAGCTGGTCGAGAAGGGCGAGACCCTCACCCCCGACTCGGTACGCCGCACCATCGCGATGCTCGCCTCCAACAGCGACGAGCGTCCCGCCGAGGTGCTGACCCTCAACATCCTGTCCCGCCGCGGCCGCACGATCCGCCCCAAGACGCTGGGTCAGGATGGCCAAGGCGGTGCAGGCGCTGCAGGCCAAGCAGGTCACCCGGATCATCCTGACCCGCCCGGCGGTGGAGGCGGGGGAGCGCCTGGGCTACCTCCCCGGCACCCTGTACGAGAAGATCGACCCCTACCTGCGCCCGCTGTACGACGCGCTGCACGACATGGTCGACCCGGACTCGATCCCCCGGCTGATCTCCAACGGGACCATCGAGGTGGCACCCCTGGCTTATATGAGGGGCCGCGCACAGCCGGTCTTCACCAAGGTCCTGACGCCGGATGGTTGGCGCCCGATCGGTGACCTGCGCGTGGGCGATCTGGTCATCGGATCGAACGGAGCGCCAACGCCGGTCCTTGGCGTCTACCCTCAGGGCGAGAAGGACATCTACCGGGTCACCGCGCAGGACGGCTCGTGGACGCTCTGCTGTGGCGAGCACCTCTGGACGGTTCGTACGGCCGCCGACAAGCGTCGCGACAAGCCGTGGCGGGTTCTGGAAACCAGGGAGATGATCGGCAATCTGCGTGCCGCGCACGCGCGCAGGTACCCCAGGCCCTCGAGGCTGCTCTCCAGGGCGTGTCCGTCCGGCACAAGCAGGGTCCCGACTACGTGCTCAACCGGGTGAAGGCCCCCGGCGATCTGGTAACCCTGGAAAACCCGGTCACAGCGGCGGTGCGGCAACTGCAGCTGATCGGCTGCCGTTCCCACGCGAAGTTCGTACCGGACGACTACCTGTTCAATTCCGCGGACGTGCGGCTCGCGGTGCTTCAAGGCCTGCTGGACTCCGACGGCGGCCCGGTCTCGCAGACCGACCGCACCTGCCGGATCCAGTACACGACCACCTCGATCGTGCTGCGAGACGACATGATCTCGTTGGTGCAATCGCTGGGCGGCGTGGCCTACACCCGTCGGCGTACCGCCGTGGGACTCAACCGAGGCAGTGCGATCGCCCCTCACCGGTACGATGCGCACGTCGTCGACATCCGCCTTCCCGACGGTGTGGAGCCGTTCCGGTTGACCCGCAAGCGGGAGAAGTACCATGCGCATGGCGGCGGGGGCCGCCCGATGCGCTTCATCGACTCCATCGAGCCGGCGGGTCGTGAGCAGGCGGTGTGCATCCAGGTGGCCGCCGAGGACTCGCTGTACGTAACGGAGCACTATCTGCTCACCCACAACACCCTCAATGACGCGTTCATCATCCTGGACGAGGCGCAGAACACCACCGCCGAGCAGATGAAGATGTTCCTCACCCGGCTCGGCTTCGGCTCGCAGATCGTGGTGACCGGCGACATCACCCAGATCGACCTGCCCGGCGGCGCCACCAGCGGCCTGCGGATCGTCCGCGACATCCTGGAAGGCGTCGAGGATGTGCACTTCGCCTACCTGACCAGCTCGGATGTCGTACGGCACCGGCTGGTGACCGACATCGTGGACGCGTACGAGCGGTGGGACGCGGCCCGGGAACAGGCCGACCGGGGACCCCATCCGGTGGCGAGTCGGCGGTCCGGGCGGCGGCGCTGACCCAGGTGGGAGACACTGATCAGGTGTCCATCGAGATCTCCAACGAATCCGGCGCCGAGGTCGACACCGACGACGTACTCGCCGTGGCCCGTTACGCGCTCGACCAGATGGGGGTCAACCCGCTCGGTGAGCTGTCGATCCTGCTGGTCGACACGGCGTACATGACCGAGCTGAACCACCGCTGGATGAACGGCAAGGGCGCGACCGACGTACTGGCGTTCCCGATGGACGAGGTGAGCCTGGACCGGGGTCCCGGGGGCCCGGAGTCCGGGGAGCCGTCGCTGCTCGGTGACATCGTGCTCTGCCCCGAGGTGGCGGCGAAACAGGCGGCGACCGCCGGGCACAGCGCGAGCGACGAGCTGGAGCTGCTCACCGTGCACGGAGTGCTGCACATCCTCGGCTACGACCATGCCGAGCCCGACGAGGAACGCGAGATGTTCGCGCTGCAGAAGCGGCTGCTCACCGGCTGGCGACAGTCCGGACGACCCCGAGGTTGACGTGGACGATGTCACCCTGATCGGGATCGCCGCCGGTCTGGTGGTGCTCGCCGGTCTGTTCGCGATGACCGACTCGGCACTGTCGCAGGTCTCGCCGGCACGGGCCGCCGAGCTGGCCCGCGAGGGATCCCGCAGTGCGCGTACGTTGCGGGCGGTGGCGTCGGACGCGCCGCGTCACCTCAACCTGCTGTTGCTGCTGCGACTGCTCTGCGAGCTCACGGCGACCACCGTGGTGGCCCTGGTCGCGATCGACACCTGGGGGGTCGGCTGGACCGCGGCGCTGGTCACCGCCGTGGCGATGACCGTGGTCAGCTTCGTGATCGTCGGGGTCGGGCCGCGGACGATCGGGCGGCAGCACGCGTACCCGATCGCGCTGGCGGCGGCCGGGCCGGTGCGGTGGCTGGGCCGGGCACTCGGACCGCTGGCCCGGCTGCTGATCCTGATCGGTAACGCGGTGACCCCGGGCCGGGGGTTCCGGGAAGGCCCGTTCGCCAGTCAGGTGGAGTTGCGCGAGCTGGTCGACCTCGCCGAGCAGCGCGGCGTGGTGGAGCACGGCGAACGCGACATGATCCACTCGGTGTTCGCGCTCGGCGACACCATCGCCCGGGAGGTGATGGTGCCGCGTACCGACATGGTCTGGGTCGAGGAGCACAAGACGGTGAGTCAGGCGCTCGCCCTGGCGCTGCGGTCGGGCTTCTCCCGGATTCCCGTGGTCGGCGAGAACATCGACGACGTGCTCGGCGTGGTCTACCTGAAGGATCTGGTACGCCACAGCCAGTCCGGTGCGAGGGCCGGCCGCACCGAGGTCGGCGCCGTGATGCGGTCGGCGACGTTCGTACCGGAGTCGAAGCCGGTGGACGACCTGCTGCGGGAGATGCAGGCGGCGCGTACCCACATCGCGATCGTGGTCGACGAGTACGGCGGCACCGCCGGCCTGGTGACCATCGAGGACATCCTGGAGGAGATCGTCGGGGAGATCACCGACGAGTACGACGTGGAGCGACCCCCGGTCGAGCGGTTGCCCGACGGCGCGGTCCGGGTGAGCGCCCGGCTGGCGGTGGAGGACCTGGTCGAACTGTTCGATGTGGAGCTCGTCGACGACGACGACGTCGAGACGGTCGCGGGTCTGTTGGCCCAGGCGCTCGGCAGGGTCCCGATCCCCGGCGCCACCGCCACCGTGCACGGGCTGCGGATGACCGCGGAGGGCACTACCGGGCGACGGAACCGGATCGATACGGTCTTGATACGCCCCGAGAAGACACCAGCGCGGACGACTGAGGAGAGGCAGACAGCGGATGCACCCTGACGACCTGGACCCCGAGGACGGCAAGCTCGTCACCCTGGCCCGGTCGGCGCGGGCCCGGATCGGTGCGCTGGAAGGCGCCGCCGTACGCGACACCGACGGCCGTACGTACGCCGCGGCCAACGTGATCCTGCCGTCGCTGTCGCTCACCGCGCTGCAGCTCGCGGTGGCGAATGCGATCGCGGCCGGCGCCAGCGGCCTGGAGGCGGCCGCCGTGGTGACCGACAACCACGACCTCGACGACACCAGCCTCGCCGCCGTACGGGACCTCACGCCCGACATCCCGGTGCACATCGCCTCGCCCGACGGCACCCTGGTCGCCACCACAAAGGCCTGATTCTCGCGGCCCAGCCTGGCGGCTCAGTGCCGCAGCTGGAAGTCGGCGAAGTCGAAGCCGGGCGCGACCACGCAGCTGACCAGCACCTCCTGGTCGCTGGCCGGGCGTGCCGCCTGCCAGGTGTTCGCCGGTACCAGGCCCTGCGGCTGGTGGTCCCGGTACAGGTTGCCGCCGAGCAGCGTCACGTCCGGTTCACGGGGCTCGGCGCCGGTGCCGCCGAGCAGCAGCTCCAGCGGCCCGCCGGAATGCCAGAACCACAGTTCGTCGGAGCGGACCCGATGCCACTGGGACTCCTCACCCGGGCGGAGCAGGAACAGGATCGCGGTGGCGGCGGCGCGCTGACCCGGGTAGCCGGGCGGGGCGAACCGTACCGGGGAGGCCCAGGTCTCGCGGTACCAGCCGCCCTCGGGATGGGGCGCCAGGTCGAGCGCCTTCGCCGTGGTCGGCCGGTCCACCACCGCGACGTACCGGCCGTCGGGGCTGCGGCGGGCGTACCGGACGTCCAGCACGGCGGAGCGCTCGATCGGGCCGTACACGTGCGGAAACAGCTGGGCCTCGTGCCCGGACGGCGGTTCCCAGCGGACCTTCGCCGACAGCCGGTCGGGGTGGACGGTCAGCACCGCCAGCGGGTCGGTCGTGTCGTGGTAGTAGGTGTTGGCGATCGCGAGCAGGGTGGCCTCGTCGCCGGAGAAGCGTACGAAGCCCTCGCGGTCCAGGCTCTCCGGTGCGTACGCCCCGTCCGGCGGGACCTTCTGCCAGGCGGAGTGCGGCAACAGGTGATAGATCGGCTGAGCCATGCCACTATTCAAGCCGGCTACGGAGAGTTTCGGACGCCCTACCGGGTCACTGGCGGGTCACATCACGTTCCGAGGCAGAATGGGCGCCGATGAACCAGTCACCTGACGCCCCGGCGTACCGGGCCGGATTCGCCTGTTTCGTGGGCCGGCCCAACGCGGGCAAGTCGACCCTGGCGAACGCGATCGTCGGATCCAAGATCGCGATCACCTCGAGTCGGCCGCAGACCACCCGCCATGTGGTACGTGGCGTACTGCACCGCCCCGACGGCCAGCTGATCCTGGTCGACACCCCAGGCATGCACAAGCCCCGTACGCTGCTCGGCGAGCGCCTCAACGACCTGGTACGGCAGGCCTGGAGCGAGGTCGACGTGATCGGCCTGTGCATTCCGGCGAACGAGAAGGTCGGGCCGGGGGACCGGTTCATCCAGGGCCAGCTCGCCCGGTTGAAGCCGGCCGTGATCGCCGTGGTCACGAAGATCGACCTGGTCGGCAAGGAGGAGTTGGCGAAGCAGCTGCTCGCGGTCTCCCAGCTCGGGGAGTTCGCCGAGGTGGTGCCGTGCAGCGCGGTCTCCGGGGAGCAGGTCGACCTGCTGGTCGACGTGATGTCGGCGTACCTGCCCGAGTCGCCGCAGCTCTACCCGGACGACATGATCAGCGACGAGCCGGAGCAGGTGATGGTCGCCGAACTGATCCGGGAAGCGGCCCTGGAGGGGGTACGCGACGAGCTGCCCCACTCGATCGCGGTCGTGGTGGAGGAGATGTCGGTACGGCCGCCCGAGGAAGGCCCGCCGGTGACCCGGATCTACGCCGACCTGTACGTGGAACGCCCCAGCCAGAAGGCGATCGTGCTGGGCCACAAGGCGAGCCGGCTGCGAGACGTCGGCGCCACGGCCCGTCGCCAGATCGAGGAGCTGCTCGGCACCCGGGTCTACCTCGACCTGCACGTACGGGTTGCGAAGGAGTGGCAGCGGGACCCGAAGCAGCTCCGGAAACTGGGTTTCTGACGGCGTACCCCAAAAGAGGCGTTGGGGCGCTTGGTGCCGGACTCGTATGATGGTGGCCGGTCGGCGTTCCCCCGCTGACCATCCTCCACGGGGGTCTTGGATATGCGTGGTCCTGGACAGCCAGTCGCGGGTCGATCGCACACTCGTTCCGGTGGTTTTGTCAGCATTGGGATCGTGCTGTCCCTGGTGGGCGCCATGGCGGCCACGCTGCTCGGCGCCGGGGCATTCATCGACGCGTTCAACGTCCAGGACGGCAACGTCTGGTTGTGGAGCAGCAAGCCGGGCACCGCGAGCCGGGTCAACTCGCACTCCGGCCGGGTGGACATGCGCCAGCCGCTCGTCGACGCCCGCGGCCACCACGTACGGGTGACCCAGAACGACAAGTACCTGATCCTGCACGATCTCGACACCGGGCGGGTCACCTCCGTCGACCTGACCCGGATGGGCTTCACCGGCACCCTCAACGTCGGCACCGGCTCGGACGTGTCCGTGGTGCTCTCCGGCGACCGGGCCGCGATCGTGGACCGTACGAAGGGGCTGGTGCGCGGCCTCGATCCGGTGACCCTCCGTACCTCCGCCGATGTGCTGCGGCTGCCGCCGCCGATCGCCGGCGGGGCGTACGACGCGGCCGGCAAGCTGTGGCTCGCGGTGCCCAGCCAGGGGACCGTGGTCGCCGCCCACGCCGATCAGAAGTCGGTGAAGTCGCAGGTCAGCGAGGCGGTGGCCGACCCGGGCCACGATCTCGCGCTCACCACCCTCGACCACGGCGCGCTCGCGGTCGACCGCGACGGCGGACGGCTGTCGGTGGTCGGCGACGACGTCGCTTCCGTGGCGGTCGGCGGCTCGTTGGCCGACGCGCAGGTGCCGCCGCGTACCGTCGGGAAGACCGTGGCGGTCACCTCGGTGAAGGACCGCTCGGTGGTGGTGCTCAAGCTCGGCGGCGCCCTGAAGCCCCGCCGGTTCGACCTGCCGGTCGGGGTGGACCCGGGGATCGCGGTGCCGTACGCGGGCCGGATCTACGTACCCGACGAGAAGCACTCCGTGGTGCACGTCTTCACCACCTCCGGCAAGCCGCTCAAGGCGGTCGAGTTGGACGGCGCGAAGGGCGCCCTGGAGCTGGAGGTACGCGAAGGCAAGCTGTTCATCAACTCACCCGACACCTCGGTGGCGCGGGTGGTGGACCCCGACGGCAGCACCCAGGACGTGAACAAGTACCGCGAGGACGTGGCCGGCGGCGAAGGTCTCAACGGTCGGGTGATGCCCGCCCCGAACCCCGGCGACGACTCCGACGGGGACGAGAAGCAGGGCCCGCCCGGACCGCCGGTGCCGGTCACCGCCGTCGCCGGAGACGAGAAGGTCGACCTGTCCTGGGGTGCCGCCGCGGCCAACGGCGCCACGATCGAGCGGTACGAGGTCACCTGGGACGGCGGCTCCAAGACCGTCCACGGTGGCCAGAGCACGGTGATCGACGGGCTGAGGAACGGGACGTCGTACAGCTTCCAGGTGCTGGCCCACAACAAGTACGGCGACGGCCCGCCGGCGCTGTCCGAGCCGGTGACGCCGACCGACCACATCCCGGCTACGCCGTCCAATGTGAAAGCCGTGGTCGCGCCGGACGAGGGTGGCGTCAAGGTGACCTGGTCCCCGGTGGACGGGGCCCGGGACTACGTGGTGACGACGCTGCACAACGGGGCGCCGGACCCGACCGTACCGCCGACCACGGTGTCCGGGCCGGAGGCGATCGTACGGGGGCTGACGTACGGGGAGCCGTACCGGTTCACCGTGATGGCGCGCAACGACTCCGGCGCCGGCAGCAAGGCCAGCGCACCCAGCAACGAGGTACGCCCGTACGCCGCCCCCGGTGCGCCGCAGGCCCCGTCCGCGCAGGGCACCGGCGACCAGCAGGTCACGGTCCGCTGGCAGGCCGCCGCCCCCAACGGCGACCCGGTCACCAAGTACGTCGTGACCCCCAGCACCGGCAACCCGGTGACCGTCGGCGGCAGCGCCACCGAGGCACAGGTCAACGGGCTGCCGACCGGGCAGACGGTGAACTTCGAGATCAAGGCGTACAACTCCGCGGGGGCCGGGCAACCGGCGACCACCAGCGCCAAGGTGGGCCAGGCGCCGACCGTCACCATCACCGGTACGTCCGGCGACTACAACAAGATCACCGTGAACTTCACGGTCAACGGCCACGGCATGCCGGTCACCGGGTGCAGCGCCCGGATCGACGGTGTCGACAGCGCGAGCGGCAACTGCAACTCGCTCACCCTCGACAGCAACGTCTGGCCGGGACGGTCGTACACCGTGGTGGTTACGGCGACCAACGACATCGGCTCCGGCCAGGACACCAGCGGCGCGTCGTCGAAGCACCTGTGGGGCACCGTGACCTGCAAGAACGACACGTCGTCCACGGACCCGGACCGGCGTACGTACTGCGACGGCGGGGTCAGTGTCTACAACGTTCCGGACCAGACCAGCGGGTCGGCGGGCAAGGCGTACGACGGGAACCGCAAGGAAGCCGTCTGCAAGCGGATCGACCCGTACCCGCCGGGCGACAAGCGGGCCATCGAGACCGCGTACGTCTACAACGACAACAAGACCAGCCGGTGGTGGATCAAGATGCCCGACGGCAAGTGGATCCCGCATATCTGGCTGAACCTGGACGCCGGCGACAGCGACACGACTAACCTGGCGATTCTGCCGACATGCTGATCAGCTCATCGGCCCGCGGCCTGCCCGGGCACGCGGCTGGGCACCGGATGGACCAGGAGTGACGCAGTGACCCAAGCCCCGACCGAGCCGCCGGAGCCCGGCGAGATCGCCGGCTACACCGAGATCTTCGACGCCCTGACCCGCAACATCGGCCAGGTGGTGCTCGGCAAGACCGAAGCGGTACGGCTGGCGCTCACCGCGCTGTTCGCCGGGGGCCACCTCCTGGTCGAGGACGTGCCGGGGGTCGGCAAGACCACTCTGGCGCGGGCGGTCGCGGCGAGCGTACGGGGGGCGTGGCGGCGGATCCAGTTCACCCCTGACCTGCTGCCGAGTGACGTGACCGGGGTGACCATCTTCAACCAGGCGAGTCGGGAGTTCGAGTTCCACAACGGGCCGATCTTCGCCAACGTGGTGATCGCCGACGAGATCAACCGGGCGTCGCCGAAGACCCAGTCCGCGCTGCTGGAGGTGATGCAGGAGCGGTACGTCACGGTCGACGGCGTACGGCATCCGGTGCCGACGCCGTTCCTGGTCGTCGCCACCCAGAACCCGGTGGAGATGGACGGCACGTACCGGCTGCCCGAGGCGCAGCTGGACCGGTTCCTGATCCGGCTGTCGGTGGGCTACCCGGACGAGGCCACCGAGGTGGACGTGCTGCGCGGCGGCGCGGCCCGGCGCGACCCCGACGATCTGCACGAGATCACCGACACCGCCTCGATCGCGGAGCTGTCCGCGCTCGCCGGGCGGGTGTACGTGCACGACGTGGCGTACCACTACATCGTCGCGCTGGCCCGGGCCACCCGGGTGCACCCCGATGTCCGGCTGGGGCTCTCCCCGCGTGGGGCGATCGCGCTGACCCGGGCGTCACAGGCGTACGCGCTGGCCGCGGGGCGCCCGTACGTGCTGCCCGAGGACGTGAAGACCCTGGCGGAACCGGTGACGGCGCACCGGCTGGTGCTCACCCCGGACGCCCAGCTGCGCGGCCAGACCGCCAGCGGCGTGGTCGGCTCGGTCCTCGACTCGGTCCCGGTGCCACAGCCAGCTGCGGCCGCGACCGGAAGCTGAGCCGCGGTGCCGACCCGCCGCGGGATCATCGTGCTGCTCACCGGCCTGCTCATGGCCGGCCTCGGCTACGGGTACGGCTACCCCGAACTGGTCGCCCTCGGAACCGTCGCGGTGGCGGCCTTCCTCGCCGCGCTGCTGTTCGCGGGCGCCAAGCCGTCGCTGGTCGTGGAGCGGATCGTCGATCCCGAGCGGGTCGGCCGCGGCGACCGGTGCATGGCCGTGGTCAACGTACGGTCCACGGCCCGGTGGCGCAGCCAGTCCCTGGTCGGCGTCGAACGCCTCCGCTACGCCGACGCGCCCGACCCCCGGGCCGACGCCGGGCGGGCCGGATCGGGGCAGCCGTGGGCGGGTGGCGTGCCGGTGCCGATGATCCGGCTGCGGGCGGGCGCGTCGACTTTCCTGCGGTATCCACTGCCGACCGACCGGCGCGGCGTCATCGACGTCGGCCCGATGGAGCTGGCCCGGCGGGACCCGCTCGGCCTGGTCGCCGCGAAGCGCACGTACGGCGGGGTGGCGCGGATGTGGGTGCATCCGCGGTCGCATCAGCTGCGTACGGTCCCGGTCGGGGCGTCGCGGAGCCTGGACGGCGTGGTCGACGCCGCCCAGTACGGCTCGATCACCTTCCACGCCCTCCGCGAGTACGTCCCCGGCGACGACCTGCGTCACGTGCACTGGCGTACGTCCGCTCACGTCGGGGAGCTGATGGTGCGCCAGCATGTCGAGACGAGTCTGCCCCGGATCGTGGTGCTGCTGGACGACCGCGCGGCGGCGTACCCCCGGATCGAGAGCGACCCGGCAGGTGCGGAGGTCTTCGAGGAGACCGTCGAGGCGGCGGCGTCGGTTCTGCTGGCCGGGTTGCGGGCCGAGCTGCACGTCGAGTTGCACCTGGTGTCGGGGCGGTCGGTGACGCCGGGGCTGGCCGGGTACGTCGGCCCGGGACCGTACCTGGATCTGCTGGCCGAGGCGGGGCGGTCGGCGGAGGCGTCGTTGCCGGCAGCGGTGCAGCGGCTGCGGGCACGGCACCGAGGCGACACCCTGGTGCTGCTCACCGGCAGCCACGACGGCGGCGACCTGGAGCAGGTCGGTCTGCTGCGCGACGTGTACCCGACCGTGGTGGCGGGCGTGCTCGGCGAGGGGTCGTTCCGGCTCGGCGGGCTGCCCGGGCTGATCGTGATCCCGGCCGTGACCGCCGAGCAGTTCGCTCCCCGCTGGGACGGGGTCAGCCGGTGGTAGGCGACGGGGTGGGCCGGTGACGGTAGCCCGACTCGTGTCGCCGGTCGCCGTGGTGGTGATGACCGCCTCGGCGGCGCTGGTGGCGGCGCGGCTCTACATCGGCTGGCAGGTGCCGCTGGTGTTGGCCGGCGCGGCGTTCGCGGCCGTGGTGCTGAGCCTGTTGCTGCGGTGGCTCGGCGGACCGTCCGTGATGCCGGTGCTCGGCTCGTTCGCCGGGCTGTGCGCGGCGCTGGTCGGACTCGGCGCCGCCCTGCACGCCCGTACGCCCGGCGGGGGGCCGTTGGCGGCGGCGCTGGCGGACGCGTACGCCAACTCCGGCGCCCGGCTGATGACCGCGTCGATCCCGATCGAGCCGAGTCCCGAGACGATCGCCCTGCCGGTGGTGGTGACCTGGCTGGTGGCGACCGGCAGCGCGTTGATGCTGGGTAGGTGGCCGCTGGCCGCGGTGGCGCCCCCGCTGGCGTTGCTGGGCGGTGCGGTGGTGTTCGTCGGGCCGAACGCGGGGCCGGCGTACCAGCAGATCGGGTTGTTCGCGGTCGCGGCGGCGGCGCACCTCGTGGTCACCGAACGCGGCGCGACGGCGGCCGCCCTGTCGGCGCTGCCACCCGGCGCCCGGCGGGGCGAGGCGGCGCGGCGACTCGGCACCGGGCTCGCCGCGGTGGCCGTACTCGGGTTGCTCGCGGTGACCCTGGGCCCCGCCGCGGCGGCCCTCTACCGTACGGAGCCGTACGATCCCCGAGCCTTGTTCGTGCCGCCGCGGAAGCATTCCGAGGCGCTCAACCCGCTCGGGATGATCTCCGAATGGGCGACCGACACCGACGTACCGCTGCTCGAGGTGGCCGCCGACCGGCCGGTACGCATCAGCTGGGCGGCGATGTCGCGGTTCGACGGGATCACGTGGCTGCCCGACGACGAGTTCCGGGCCGCCGGTTCGGTGCTGCCGAAGGTCGACCCGATACCGGCCCGCAGCACCCGGGTCACCCAGCAGATCACGGTGCGCGACCTGGAAGGCTCCTGGCTGCCCGCCGCCGAGATCCCCCGGTCGGTACGGGGGCTGCGCGCCGGCTTCGACAAGCAGTCCCGGATGCTGGAGGCGCCGGACGGGCTGCACGACGGGCTGACGTACACGGTCGCCTCGGAGGTGCCGCTGCGGGATCCGAACTACCTGGTCGGGGCGGGGTTGCCGGCGGGTGAGGAGTTCGACCGGCTGGTCCAGGTGCCGCCCCAGTTGCCGAAGGGCTTCACGGAACTGGCCGAGAAGGCGGCGGGCGAGGGGACCCCGTACCAGAAGAGCCTGCGGTTGGAGAAGTACCTCCGTACGAAGTACCGCTACTACGCCGGTGCGGCCAGCGGCCACGGGTACGCCAACCTCGCGTACTTCCTCACCGAGGCGAAGTCGAAGGGCGGCGGGCGCGGCACCTCGGAGCAGTTCGCCACGGCGTTCGCGCTGCTCGGCCGGGTGGTCGGGCTGCCGACCCGGGTGGTGGTCGGCTTCCACGCCGGCGAGCGGACGGGCAAGGGCCACTACCTGGTGAGCTCCGGCGACGCGTTCGCCTGGGCGGAGGTGTATCTGCTCGGCGAGGGCTGGGTGCCGTTCGACCCGACCCCGTCCCGGGAAGGCGCCCAGCCGCCGCCCGAGGAGAACACCCCCGAGGCCGAGGCGGAGTCCAAGCAGAAGGAACAGCAGCTGCTGCAGCCGGACCCGAGCCCGCCGCCGGGAGCCGACGTACCGAAGCCGCCGAAGTCGGCGCCCGCGGCGCGTCCGGTGGACCGCGCCCTGCTGCTGTCCGGGGTCGCAGCGGCTGCCCTGCTGCTCGCGGTCGTGGTGGTCGCGGCGCTGCGCCAGCGCCGTACCCGGTCCCGCCTGGCCCGCGGCAGTCCCGCGCAGCGGGTGGTCGGCGCCTGGTCGGAGGTACGAGACTCGCTGCGCCTCGCCGGCCGGTCGATCGCGCTGTCGGCCGCCGTGGCCGAAGTGGCGACCGCGCACGGCGGTCCCGGGTTACCCGACCTGGAGCCGCTCGCCGGCCAGGTCAACGCGATCGGCTTCGGGTATGAAGCTGCCGACTCCCTCGAAGCGTCACGCCCGGGACTCGGCAGCTTCACCGCCCACCCCGACCCGAGCACAGCGGTCGGCACCGCCCGCGACTACGTACGGGCCCTGCGTCGCCAGCAGCGACTGCCGCGCCGGCTGTCCTGGTGGCTCGACCCCCGCCCCCTCTTCTGGCGCCGCTGACGGCCGGGGCGGTCCGGATCCGGCGGACCCGGTCAGCGGTGGGTGCAGGTCTGGGTGCCGGGGGCGACCTCGTCAACCGAGACCACCGCGATCACGGTGAAGCAGTAGTCGGTCTTCGGGTTCAGTCCGTCGATGCTGACCTCGGTGACGCCCTTCTCCGCCTGGGTCATCGCGCGCGGGCTGGCCCCTTCAGGGCCGCCCACCACGTAGTGCGGTGCCGTGCCGCCCGTGTGGTCGTGCCAGGAGACCACGATCGAGGCGCCCTTGTCGTCGAGCTTCACGTCGGTGGGCGCCTTGTCCGCCGCCACGCTCACGCTCGGCGTCGGGTGCGGCGCCGTCTGCCGAGGTGCGGCACCGTCCCCGCTCGGCATCAGCTTGAGTACGGCGAACACCAGCACCCCGAGCACCACGCCGATCACCCCGGCGACGACGAACGGGCCGAACCGTACCCGCCGGCCGGGCGGCTCCGGCTCCGGCACGACCTCCATCTCCGGCGGGTACCCGGTCCCGGTCGGGTACCCGGAACCGGTGGGGTACGCGGGGCTGGTGGGGAACCCCGTACCGGCGGACGCGTACGCGGGCGAGACCGGGGCCGAGGCGGCGAACGCCGGTGAACTCGGTGCCCCGGACGTCTGCGGACCACCCGACCCCGGCGGGGCGCTGGAGTGCGGCACGCCGTCCCAGACCCCGGCGCCGGAGGTCGGTGGCACGCCCGAGACCTGGGGTGCGCCCGAGACGGACGCTGCGCCGGAGACTGGCGCGCCGGAGCTGGGGCGCATCCAGGCGACCTGTGCCTCGGGCGGGGCTGTGCTCGGGGGGTGCGCGGCATCGGCCGGTGCCGCCGCGGGAGGGGTGGACGGCGTACCCCCGGAAAGGTGGGGGACGGGGCCGAGCGGGGGGTAGCTCGCGGGAGGGGTCCAGGGCTCGCCCTTCCAGATGTCCCAGCCGCGCCGCAACGCCTCGCCGAGCGCGGCGGCGCTGGGGTGGCGGTCTTCGGGTCGTTTGTTGAGCGCCCGGGCGATCTCCGTCTGCAGCCACACCGGTACGTCCGGCCGGGGCACCAGGGGGGCGGTACGGTGCAGCGCCTGCTCCCGGTACGTGAACGGATCCGGGTTGCGGTCGCCGTGCTGCGCGAACGGCGGGTGCCCGGCGAGCAGGTGCCACAGCGTGGAGCCCAGGCTGTAGACGTCCGAGCTGATCGACTGCGGCTGGCGTTGCAGCGCCTCGGGGGCGGCGTGGTGGGGGGTGAGCTTGTTGAGCGTGACGGTGCCGGACAGCTCGGCCGGTCGGCGGGCGATGCCGAAGTCGGCGAGTGCGGGGCCGTGCTGGGAGCGCAGGATGTTGCCGGGCGTCACGTCCCGGTGGATCAGGCCCAGCTCGTGCGCGCCGTGCAGCGCCTCGGCGATCTTGATGCCCACGTCGACGGTGTCGGCGATCGACAGCGGACCGTGCCTCACCACGATCTCGGCGTACGAGCCGTCCTCGCAGAACTCCATCGCGAGGTACGGCCGGCCGTCGACCGTACCGGCGTCGAGGATCCGCACCACGTGGGGCTGTGCGGCCAGCCGCCGTACGGTGGTCAGCTCCTGCTGGAACTGCTCCTGCGTGGTCATCTCGTCCAGCCGCAGCAGCTTGATCGCGACCGTGAAGCCCAGCCGCTCCATCGTCGCCCGGTACACCTCGGCGCTGGACCCGCGGCGGTGCAGCCGTACGTCCCGGTAGCCCGGAATCACCGGGGGAGGCGCCTGGTACGCCGCCCCCGGACTCGGCGCGTCCGCCATCACACTCCCCTCGGGCCGTCGGGTGTCCCCGCCATTGTGCCGCCTACAGCGGCTTGCCGGGCATTCACAGGGTGCTTCGGGTACAGCCCGATCGGCGCGTCGTTCCGGGACAAACAGCTGATGATGAACCGATTCCCCAACCCGTACGGTTGCGCCGTCAACAGGCCGCGGCGTCGCCGAGCGGCCGCTTTACGTGTATAGGGGACTAGCTTGCGTAAGCACACGATCGCCGCGGCGTTCGCGGTCGTCACGGCCGTGTTCGGATTCGCCGGCCCGGCGCTGGCCGACGGCTACGGGGATACCGCGATCAACAGCGTGGTCGTCAACGGCACCAACCGGGTCGCGGTGGGAACCACGTACGCCAAGACGTTCACGGTCAAGGTGACCGCCACCGACGACTCAGGCATCAGCGGAGCAGACATCTACGTGTACGGACCTGACTCCTACCTGATTCCGATCAAGGACGAGTCCTGCACGGCGTCGAGCGCCACCACGTCCACCTGCACCGCCACCTTCACCGTCGATCCGCGGGTCGACTTCTACGACAACACCCCGGCCGGCACCTGGTACGTCGACGCCTGGGTGGATGCCAACGACGGTGACTTCTTCTGGAGCGACAAGGCCGGCTCGTTCCTGATGCAGCGCTACTCCAAGCTGACCACCAACGCCACCCCGGAGCCGGTGGCGAAAGGCAGGACCGTCACCGTGTACGGCAAGCTCACCCGCGCCAACTGGGAGACCTCGACGTACACCGGGTACACGAACCAGCCGGTGAAGCTGCAGTTCCGTACCAAGAGCGGAACGTACGGCACCGTGAAGACCGTCTACACCGGCAGCGGCGGGGCGCTCAAGACCACGGTCACCGCGTCCGTGGACGGGTGCTGGCGCTGGACCTTCGCCGGCACCGCCACCACGCCTGCGGTGACGTCGACCGGCGACTGCGTCGACGTGCAGTAGCCGTACGGGTACGCGACACGCGGGCCGCCGTCGACCACGGCGGCCCGAGTTGTCGGTGCGGCGGGGGAGAATGGCGGGGTGCCGGGATTCCGTAGCCGTCTGTACCGCGACGACGCCGTCGTGCTGCGGGTGCAGAAGCTGGGCGAGGCGGACCGGATCGTCACCCTGCTGACCCGTCGCCACGGCCGGGTGCGCGCGGTCGCCAAGGGCGTACGGAAGACCATGTCCCGGTTCGGGGCGCGGCTGGAGCCGTTCGGGCACGTCGACGTACAGCTGGCCGAGGGGCGGTCGCTGCACATCGTGAGCCAGGTCGAGGGGATCGCGCTGCACGGCGGGATCTCCGGCGACTACGCCCGCTACACCGCCGCCAGCGCGATCGCGGAGACCGCCGAGCGGCTCACCTCGATCGAGCGCGAGCCGTCGCTGCGGCTGTTCCTGCTCACCCTGGGCGCGATGCGGGCGCTCGCCGCCGACGAGCATCCGAGCGGCCTGGTGCTCGACGCGTACCTGCTGCGGGCGATGGGGGTCGCGGGGTGGGCGCCGGCGCTCACCGGGTGCGCGGTGTGCGGCGTACCCGGTCCGCACGGCGGGTTCTCCGTACCGGCGGGTGGGGCGGTGTGCCAACGCTGCCGGCCGCCCGGCGCGGCCAACCCGGCGCCTGCCACCCTGCTGTTGATGTCGGCTCTGCTGCGGGGCAGCTGGGTCGCCGCCGAAGAAACCGAGCCGGGGGTACGACGGGAAGCCAGCGGCCTGGTCGCGGCGCACCTGCAGTGGCACCTGGAACGAGAGTTACGCTCACTCCCGCTGGTTGACCGGGGATGAGAGGGGCTTGACCGAGGTGTCGAAGGCTGTCCGACCGCCCACGCCGCATCCGTCGGGGGCGCGTCCGCCGCAGTTGCCGGCCGACCTGGTGCCGAAGCACGTGGCGATCATCATGGACGGCAACGGCCGCTGGGCGAAGGCGCGCGGACTGAAGCGTACGGAGGGGCACGAGCGGGGCGAGGCGGCGCTGTTCGACGTGATCGAAGGCGCCATCGAGCTGGGCATCAAGAACCTCTCCGCGTACGCGTTCTCCACCGAGAACTGGAAGCGGTCCCCGGACGAGGTGCGCTGGTTGATGGGCTTCAACCGGGACGTGATACACCGCCGCCGTGACCAACTCGACGCCCTGGGGGTACGGGTCCGCTGGGCCGGTCGCCGTCCCAGACTGTGGCGCAGCGTGATCAACGAACTCGAGTACGCCGAGCGGATCTCCGCCGACAACACGGTGCTCACCCTGCAGTTCTGCGTGAACTACGGGGGCCGCGCCGAGATCGCCGACGCGGCGGCGGCGATCGCCCGCGACGTGGTGGCCGGCCGGGTCAAGCCGGACCGGGTCAACGAGAAACTGTTCGCGAAGTATCTCGACGAGCCCGACATCCCGGATGTGGACCTGTTCGTCAGGTCGTCGGGGGAGCAGCGGATCTCCAATTTCCTGCTCTGGCAGTCCGCGTACGCCGAGCTGGTCTTCCTCGACACGCTGTGGCCCGACTTCGACCGCCGCCACCTGTGGTATGCCTGCGAGCTGTACGCGCAACGCGACCGCCGGTACGGCGGCGCCGAGCCGAATCCCGTTCCGACGGACTCAGCCGCTAACCTCGTCAGGTGACCCTCGCCGACTTCCCGGTCAAAGCCGACGAATCCGGCACGCCTACGCGGCCGCCGGGCACGGGGTGGCGGATCGGCTCGGTGGAGATCCTCGCCGCGCTGCTGATCGCGGTCGTGGTGCTGCGTGGCTGGTTGACCGGTCTGCTGAGTCCGCCGCAGATTCAGACCTGGGCCACGGTGTTCGTCTCGATCGTGGTGCAGGCGATGCCGTTCCTGGTGCTCGGGGTGCTCCTGTCGGCGGTGATCGCGGTCTTCGTACCCCCGTCGTTCTTTTCCCGGGCGCTGCCGAAGCACCCGGCGATGGCGGTGCCGGTGGCCAGTGCCGCCGGGGTGGTGCTGCCCGGTTGCGAGTGCGGCTCGGTCCCGGTCGCCGGCGCCCTGGTACGCCGTGGCGTGGCACCGGCGGCCGCCTTCGCGTTCCTGCTCGCCGCGCCCGCGATCAACCCGATCGTGCTGGTCGCCACGGCGGTCGCGTTCCCGAAGAACCCCGAGATGGTCGCGGCCCGGTTCGGGGCCAGCATCCTCACCGCGATGACGATGGGCTGGCTGTGGTTGCGGCTGGGCAAGACCGAGTGGCTCCGGCTGCCACGCCGGGCCCATCTGGACGGGTTGTCGAAATGGCGGGCGTTCTGGGCGTCGTGCCGGCACGACCTGATGCACGCCGGCAGCTTCCTGGTGGTCGGCGGGCTCACCGCCGCGACGCTGAACGTGGTGGTCCCGGCCGCATGGCTGCAGGCGGTCGCGGGGCACCCGGTGCTGTCGGTCGCGGCGCTGGCGCTGCTGGCGGTGGTGTTGTCGATCTGTTCGGAGGCGGACGCGTTCGTCGCCGCGTCGCTGACGGACTTCTCGCTCACCGCGCGGTTGGCCTTCCTGGTGGTCGGCCCGATGATCGACCTGAAGCTGTTCTCGATGCAGGCCGGAATGTTCGGCCGGCGGTTCGCGACCCGGTTCGCGCCGACCACTCTGGTGGTCGCGGTGCTGGTGAGCGTCCTGGTAGGGGCGGTGCTGCTGTGAACCCGGTGCTGCTGTGAACCCGGTGCTGCTGTGAACCCGGTGCTGCTGTGAACCGGGCGGCGCAAGGCGTGGTGCTGCTGCTGGTCGGCGGCGCGGTGCTGCGAGCGAGCCTGACCGACATGTATCTGCGGTACGTCAGGGAAGGTCTCCGGCCGTTCCTGATCGTCGCCGGGGTGGGTCTGGTGGCGGTGGCGATCATGACCCTGGTCCCCGAGCTGGTACGCCGCGAAGCCGACGTACCGGACCCGGATCCCGGGTGCGGCGGCGCCGAAGACCACGAGGACCACGCCGGGGAGCACAAGGAGCCCAGGGTTTCCTGGTTGATGGTGTTGCCGGCGTTGGCATTGCTGCTGGTGGCGCCGCCGGCGCTCGGCTCCGACGCCGCCAGCCGCAACGGCACCGCCCTGGGTACGGCGGCGACCTCCGACTTCCCGCCACTGCCCAAGGGCGACCCGGCGAAGATCGCGGTGCTCGACTACGCGTCGCGGGCGGTCTTCGAAGGCGGCAGGTCGATCGGCACCCGCCGCGTAGAACTCACCGGCTTCGTCGTCGTGGGCAAGGACGGGCAGCGGTATCTGGCGCGCATGATCCTCACCTGCTGCGCCGCGGACGCCCGGCCGATCAAGGTCGCGCTCGGCGGGGATGTGCCGCAGTTCGGGAAGGACACCTGGATCAGGGTGGTCGGTCGGTACTCGAAGCAGATGCTCAAGGACGAGGTCAACCACGAGCGGATCCCGTTCGTCACCGTGGAGTCGGCCGAGAAGATCACCCCACCGAAGAACCGTTACGAGTAGTGCTGACCGCCCGGTTGTTCACCGGCTAGGCATCCGGCGCGCGCTGTGCGAGCCGACCCAGCAACTCGACCGGCACGATCCGCACCGGGTAAGGCCGGCGTGTGGCGAACGACTCCGCCCCGGCGACCTTGGCGACCTCCTGGTACTGGCCGTCGGGGTCGAGTTCGAAAACCGTCAACGACGGCTCGTGAGGGTCGATCACCCAGTAGTCCGGTACGCCGAGCCGTTCGTACGCGGCCTTCTTGGTGTTGAGGTCGTTCAGGGTCGTACTAGGGGAAAGCACTTCGACCGCGAGTACCGGCGCGGTCGGCAGCAGCTTCTCGGTGAAGTCCTCGGCGCGCCCGACCAGTACGTCCGGCTGCAGCTCCGTGGTCTCCGACGGTCGCACCGAGTAGGGCGCACCCAGCACGTAGAACTCGTCAGGGCATGCGGCGTCGAGCACCGCGAATAGTCGGTAGGCCATCATCTGATGCCGGGTCCCCGGCGCCGGGCTCACGATGAGTGATCCGTCGATGAGTTCGTAGCGGCGGCCGTCATCCGGCATCCTCTCCAGGTCACGCACCGTCAAGGGGCCAGACCCGACCGCCAGGAATGTCTGCTGCTCCTCGTCATCCTCTATCGCCGGCATAGCCACCATGGTGCCCTCCTCTCGTCCTTGGCGACAGCGATCACAGCACATGTCGCCGACGGAGGTTGCCCGTCGCCCGGCTGACCTGTGGACAACGGTTGACTGTGGATAACTCAGCTCGCGCATTGCGGGCAGGAGCCGAAGATCTCGAGGGTGTGGCTGACCTCGGCGTACCCGTGTTCGGCGGCGACCCGGTCGGCCCAGCGCTCGACGGTGGGCCCCTCCACCTCGACCGTACGGCCGCAGTGGCGGCACACCAGGTGATGGTGGTGCCCGCGGCTGCACTGCCGGTACACGTTCTCGCCGCCCGCGGTCAGTACGTCGATCTCCTCCGCGTCGGCGAGCGCCTGCAGGGTCCGGTAGACGGTGGTGAGGCCGACCCGTTCGCCGCGCCGGGCGAGCAGCTCGTGCAGTTGCTGTGCACTGTGGAAACCGTCGAGTTCGGACAGCAGCCCGATCAACGCCGTACGCTGCCGGGTGCTGCGGGTCATCGCCGCGGAGCTCACGGCGTGTGCACCTCGTGACGGGGCGGCGCCGGATATTCGGGCTCGACGGGTCCGGTCACCGGCTCGCCGGCGTGGCTCACGGCGGCCGCGACGATCTCCCCGATGTGCTCGTCGGTCAGCGAGTACGCGATCTCCCGGCCCCGCCGTTGGCCCCGCACCACACCGGCGCCCCGCAGTACCCGCAGGTGCTGGGAGACCAGGGGTTGCGGGGCGCGCAGCGAGTCGACCAGCTCGTGGACGCAGCGCGGCCCTTCGCCGAGCTGGGTCACGATGGCGATCCGCATCGGCGCCGCCAGGGCGCGCAGCAGCTCGCCCGCCCCCTCGTACGACTCGTACCCGGCCACCCCGGTCATGGTCAAACCGTATCGTGACCTGCCGGTCGCGATGGGGCAGGATCCGGTTCCGGTCACGGCGCGAGGACCACGTCGGGGGGCTCGGGGGCCGCTGGCTGGAGGGCCGGGCGGCGGAGCTTGCGGGCGACCGCGGCGACGACCGCCACCGCCACGAACACCGCCAGCGCGAAGACCACGATCGCGGCACCGGGCGCCACGTCGAGGTCGAACGACACGAACACCCCGACCCCGGCGACGGTGATACCGATGCCCATCGCGGTGACCATCGTGCTGAGGAACCCGCGCGCCAGTTGCTGGGCGGTGGCCACGGGAACCACCATCAGGGCGCTGACCAGCAGCAGGCCGACCGCGCGCATCGCGACGGTCACGGTGACCGCCGCGGTCACGGCGAGCGCCAGGTTCAGGGCCCGCACCGGAAGGCCGGCGACCCGGGCGTACTCCTCGTCCTGGCACACCGCGAACAGCCACGGCCGGGCGCCGACCGTGACCAGCAGCACCACCACGGAGAGTCCGGCGATCAGAGCGAGATCCGTTTCGGAGGTGGTGAGCAGGGACCCGAACAGGTACGACAGCAGGTTCGCGTTGCTCTTGTTGCCGGCCAGCCCCACCAGCAGTACGCCGCCCGCGATCCCGCCGTAGAACAGCAGCGCCAACGCGATGTCCCCGGACAGCCGACCGTACGCCCGGAGCAGTTCGATGGTGATCGCCCCGGCGGCGGAGACGATCACGGCGGTCAGCACCGGAGACGTGCCGGTGAGGAAGCCGACGGCCACGCCGGTGAGCGCGATGTGGCCGATGCCGTCGCCGATCAGGGACATCCGCCGCTGTACGAGGTAGGTCCCCACCGCCGGAGCGATCAGCCCGATGACCAGCGCGCCGATCAGCGCGTTACGCAGGAAGTCGTACGACAGGATGTTCACGAGCCGCTCCAGCCTTCCTCGCCGCGGGGCGGTACCTGCGGCTCGTCGGCGGGCGCGTGCGGATGGACGTGGTCGTGACCCGGGTCGGCGTGATGCCCGGCCGGGGCCGGTACGGCACCGTCGTGCACCACCTCCCCGTGGTGCAGCACGACCGCCCGGCTGACCAGCGGCTCCAGCGGCCCCAGCTCGTGCGCGACCACGACCACGGTGCCGCCGTCGGCGACGAACCGGCGCAGCACCGCGGCGAACATCAGCTGGCTCGCCTCGTCGACGCCGGCGGTGGGCTCGTCGAGCACCAGCAGCTCCGGCTCGCCGGCCAGCGCCCGGGCGATCAGCGTGCGCTGCTGCTGGCCGCCGGAGAGCGTACCGACCGGGTCCCCGGCACGGTCGGCGAGTCCGACGGCGCCGATGGCGGAGTCGATCGCCGCCGAGTCGGCCGCGCCGGACGGGCGCAGGAAGCCGCGTCGTGCCAGCCGCCCCGCGGCGACCACCTCGCGGACCGTCGCCGGTACGCCGCTGCCCGCCCCGAGCCGCTGTGGCACGTACCCGATCTTCTTCCAGCCCCGGAATCGGCTTAGCGGGGTGCCGAACAGCTCCACCTGACCGGACTGCAGCGGCACCAGGCCGAGCGCGGCCCGGATCAGGGTGGACTTGCCGGAACCGTTCGCCCCGAGCAGGGCGACCGTCTCGCCACGTCGCACCCGCAGGTTCACACCGTCGAGGACGGGCTGGCCGGCGTCGTACCGGACCACCCCGGCCACGACTCGCAGTATGGTCACGAACACACCAGCGCGGAGCGCAGTTCACTCAGATTGCGACGCATCACCGTAAGGTACGTGTCCTTGCTGCCCGGCTCGAGCCCTTCGATCGGATCGAGCACCTTGGCCCTGGCGCCGACCTCCTTGGCGAGGGTCTCCGCCAGCTTCGGGCTCACCAGGGTTTCGAAGAAGATCACCTTGACGTGGTGTGCCTTGGCGTACCTGGCGATCTCCGCGAGTCGCTTGGCGGTCGGCTCCTGCTCGGGAGACACGCCGGTGATCGCGACCTGGACCAGGTCGTACCGCTTCGCGATGTAGCCGAAGGCGGCGTGGCTGGTCACGATCTCGTGTTGCTTGCAGCTGGCCAGGCCGTCGGAGTAGTCGGTGCCGAGCTGCTCGAGGTCAGAGCCGAGTGCCGCCGCCCGCTTGGCGTAGTCCGCCTTGTGGTCGGGGTCCAGCAGCTCGAGCCGGTGCGCCATCGCTTCGCCGACCGCGGCGTACCGGACCGGGTCGAGCCAGAAGTGCGGGTCGACGCCGTTGGCGCCTTCGACCCCGGGCTCGTCGCTGACGTCGATCAGCGGCTTCACGCCCTTCACGTTGGCGATGTCCAAGCCGTGGGAGCTGTCCTTGAGATGGTGCTCGGCGTCGTCGTCGACCGCCGGCTGCAGGCCCTTGAGGTAGATCAGCAGGTCGGCGTCGGAGATCTGCGCGGACTGCTCCGCGGTGAGCTCCAGGTCGTGGGGCTCGACGCCCGGTCTGGTCAGGTTGGTGACGGTCGCGTGGTCGCCGGCGATCCGCTCGGCGAGGTACTGGATCGGGTAGAACGCGACGACCAGGTTCAGCTTGCCGCCGCCCTTTCCGTCCGCGGCTGCCGAGCACCCGGCGGCGGCTGGGACGAGGGCGCCCAGCGCGGCCAGCGCGGCCAGTGCCGTGGTGGTTCGAATTCGCATGCCGCAACCCTCCGTGCAAATGACAATCATTGTCAAAGACGAATGTGTGCACGGGTGACTGGGATGCTCCGCCGCTAAAGCAGCTTGCCGGCCGCGATCACGGTCAACACGACGACGACCAGCAACGGAAGCGCCCGCTCCGCCGTCGTACGGTGCTCCCAGGTCAGCACGGCGAAGGCGGCCACGGCGACGGCGAGCACGCCGGTGAGGATCCCGCCGGGCGTACCCGGGGTGAAGAACGCGACCAGGGCCAGCGCCAACACGCCGAGGAACACCGCCGGCCTCGGTAGTCGGGCGACTCGCGCCAGCAGTCGGGAAGCGGCGGACTCGCCGCCGTTGGGTGGGCTGTCGGTCACGGCTCCTCCGGGTTTGGATAGCGTTGCGGAACACTATGCGGTACGGGACCCGCCGGCTCGTACCTGGTCTGAGGGGTGGGCGCTGGTGCTGGTGGTCAACCGGTTCGCCGTGACAGCCGAATCGCAGTTCGTGGAGCGGGCGCACGCCGCGATCTCCGTACTCGCCGTCCGGGACGGATTCGTACGCGCCCAGTTGGGCCGCGCGGCCGACGATCCCCACCGGTGGTGCCTGGTGACCGAGTGGGCATCGGTCGGCGCGTACCGCAGGGCACTCTCGGCGTACGACGTGAAGCTGTACGCCACCCCGCTGCTGGCCGAAGCCGAAGAAGAGCCGAGCGCGTACGAGGTCCTCGCCTCGTCCGACGGATCGGGGATCACGGTGGGCAACAGCGACCGCGCCGCCGGGGAGTGATCACCCGCGGCGCAGCGCATCACGACTACGATCGACCACGTCAGCGACGAGCCAACCGAGACTGAGGCATGACCGCACCAGACAGCGGAGCATCCGGGCCGACCGGCCAGCAGCCGGCATCCGGCCCGCCGGCACCCGCCCCGGCAGCCGCACCGGCACCCGAGCACCCGGCGTCGGGCGAGCCCGCGCCGACCGAGCCGGCGGCTTCTGGCCAACCACCGGCGTACCAGTCGCCCGGCGCCCCGCCCGTCGGTTACGCGCCGGTCGCTCCGCGGTTCGGTGGACCGCCCCAACCGCCGGCACCGGTCCGGCAGTCCGTACCGCCCGGGCCCGGGGTCCAGCCGCCGTTCGCCGCCCCGCCGGTCCAGAAGGAGGGCGGTACGCTCGCCCTCACTCTGATCATCGGCAGCGTCGTGATGGTGTTGTGCCTGGTCGGCGGCGGTATCGGGCTCGGCAGCGCGGTGTATTCCGCGTTCCGGGAGACAGACCGGGAAGCCAAGGCCGCAGCCGGTCAGTACCTCGACGCGATCCGCGGATCGTCGACTACGAGCTCGCCCAGGTGGAGGCGCTGCAGGACGGCCGGTTGGTGGTCCCCGCGACGCTGCAGTTGGAGAGTGGCGACAAGACCAGGATCGGTGTGGTGATGGTCCGCGAGGTGGTGTCGGGATCCGGGAAGGGACCGCGTGCGAAGTCCCGGTTCCGGGTGTGCGGGGAGGTGGGAAATCCCGCTCCGGCGCCGAGCTAGGGTAACCAGGGCCTGGCTTAATCCGTTGTTCCAGGTGTCCTGGGCGCACGATCATGGAAGCGCCAGGGTGTAGTCCCCGCCGACCGCCAGCCGGATGGAGGAGTTTTGCCTTCCGATCGCATCGACACGCTCGTCAACCTCTGCAAACGCCGGGGTTTCGTATACCCGTCCAGTGAGATCTACGGCGGCACCAGATCCGCCTGGGATTACGGCCCGCTGGGCGTGGAGCTCAAGGAGAACATCAGGCGCCAGTGGTGGCGCTCGGTGGTGCAGTCGCGGGACGACGTGGTGGGTCTGGACTCCGCCGTCGTACTCGCCCGGGACGTGTGGGTCGCCTCCGGCCACGTGGAGGCGTTCGTCGACCCGCTCACCGAGTGCCAGTCCTGCCACAAGCGGTTCCGGGCCGACCAGCTCGAAGAGGAGTACGAGGCCAAGCACGGCCACGCCGCCGAGCACGGACTCGCCGACATCACCTGCCCGAACTGCGGCAACCGGGGCACGTTCACCGAGCCACGCAACTTCAACGGCCTGATGAAGACGTACCTCGGCCCGGTGGAGGACGCCGGCTCCGAGCACTTCCTGCGCCCGGAGACCGCGCAGGGCATCTTCATCAACTACAAGAACGTCGAGACCTCGGCCCGCAAGAAGCCACCGTTCGGCATCGCGCAGACCGGCAAGTCGTTCCGCAACGAGATCACGCCGGGCAACTTCATCTTCCGTACCCGGGAGTTCGAGCAGATGGAGATGGAGTTCTTCGTCGAGCCCGGCACCGACGAGGAGTGGCACGACTACTGGCTGTCGGAGCGGTGGCGCTGGTACCTCGACCTCGGCGTGTCCGAGGACAACCTGCGGTTCTTCGAGCACCCCGCCGAGAAGCGGTCGCACTACTCGAAACGGACCGTCGACATCGAGTACAGGTTCGACTTCGCCGGCTCCGAGTGGGCGGAGCTCGAAGGCATCGCGAACCGTACGGACTACGACCTGAAGGCCCATTCGAAGGCGTCGGGGGCGGACCTGTCGTACTTCGACCAGGAGAAGGGCACCCGCTGGGTGCCGTACGTGGTCGAGCCCGCGGCGGGTCTCACCCGGTGCGTGCTGATGTTCCTGCTCGAGGCGTACGACGAGGACGAAGCGCCGAACACCAAGGGCGGCATGGACAAGCGCACCGTGCTGCGGTTCGACCCCAGGCTGGCTCCGGTGAAGGTCGCGGTGCTGCCGTTGTCCCGCCGACGCCGGCGCGATCGGCCGTCGTTACCGGCGCCAGGACGAGATCGGTACGCCGTTCTGCGTCACCGTCGACTTCGACACCCTCGACGACAACGCGGTGACCGTACGGGACCGCGACACCATGAAGCAGGAGCGGATCTCCCTCGACCAGATCGAGTCCTACCTGGTTGAACGCCTCCCGGGCTGCTAGCCCGCGACGCTTTGCGGGGCCGTGGCACGGCGTCAGGACCGTCCTCGCCGCCCGAGCGGGGCCGTGGCTCGCGGTTTGTGGCTGAATTGCTGTCAAGTGGCCGCGAGCGACAGCAGTTTGGCCACAAACCTCTGAGCGTTTCTGCTCAGCCGAGCAGGTTGTCGAACTCGCCCTTCTTGGCGCCGTCGAGAAACGCGTCGAGCTCGTCGGGCCGGAACCGCAGAATCGGCCCCGCGCCCTTGTCCTTCGAATCCCGCAACTCGATCGTGTCCCCGACGCGCCGCAACTCGAAGCAGCTGCTATCGGACCCGCCGCTGCGACGTGCCTTGACCCACGGTGTGTCTGGGGTACTCATCGCAAAAACTCCTTGAGGGGTACGGACTGTGCGTGCAGCCGGTCCCAGATGCCCTGGTATGCGACGTATTCGGTGGGCTCATTGAAGTAGCGTGCGCCGACGAAGTCCTCGATGTAGACGGTGTTCGGATCGTCAGGGTCCTTGAAGTCGAAGATCCGGAAGGCACCGTCCATAGCGGCGTGTGCGCCAGCCGAAAACGGCAGGATCCTGATTTCCACCGTTCTCCGGCGATCGAGCTGACGGAGGTGTTCGATCTGCGCCCGATGCACATCTACGCCACCCACGCGACGGGCCAACACTTCTTCACCCAACACGTTGAACACTCGGGGCGTTGGGTCGGTGCCGAATAGCCGATGCTGTCGCTCCATCCGCAGCCGGACCTGGTGCTCGATCTCCGCGTCCGACTCGTATGGGGGACCTGCCCGGAACACGGCTCGGGCGTAGTCGGCGGTCTGCAAATAGCCCGGGATGGCCGTGACCTGGACCGTGCGAATCATGGACGCGATCGGTTCGAGGTCGCGATAGAGCTGGAACCACACCGGGATCGCGGCGTCGCTGTGGTTCTGGGTGGCGAGCGCGAGCGCGGTCAGCCGGGACATCTCGTCCTTCGGGGCTTTCAGGTACTGGCAGAGCACCGTGATGTCCTGGGGCTTGACGGGGTGCTCCCCGGCTTCGAGCCGGTAGAGCTTGGCGCGGGAGATGCCCAACTCAGGGTTGGCGACCACCTGGTCGATCGACGCTCCGGCCGCGGTGCGCAGCCGTTTGAGCGCGCGGCCGAGCTGACGGCGTACCACTGTGGGGCCGGCGAGTGTCGTCACCGGGCTGCCTCCTGTCACGCGGTCCATCTTGTCTCACGGCGAGATGAGCTGACGGCGTACCACTGTGGGGCCGGCGAATGTCGTCACCGGGCTGCCTCCTGTCACGCGGTCCATCTTGTCTCACGGCGAGATGTGAACCCAAGTCGGTTCCGCGGCCTGGCTGTGGGACATGTGGGATTGACATTGGATTGTGGGATTCTCGGTCGTGATGCTATTCACATGGACCTGACATCGGGAAGCAACGACACGGGTCAGCCGGCCGCGGCGACTCAGCGCTGGCTGGACGCGCCCAGCTTGTTCTACGAGATCGGGCGCGACGTTCAGGCGGTCGCCTTGGTGATGCGCAGACACGAGATCGTCGACGCGCAGCAGACCTGCGCCTGCGGCCGGCTTCCCGTACGCACGCTGCCGTTCTTCGGGCCGCGCTGCGACGTCGCGGGCGAGCGGTTCGCGGTCGCCGAGGAGGCGATGCGCCGGGTGGTGGCGCAGTCCACCGCGACGCCTGCGATCGGCCGGGCGCGGGTCCGATGATCCGGGCATCCACTGTGGACAAGGTTGGCGCCCTGGTCGCGGAGTTGCCCCGGCTGTTCGCCCTCCGCCGGCGCGTCGACCTCGGCGGGGTCAGCGGCACCGGGCTGGTCGCGTACGGCACCCTGTACCCGCCGACCGGCACCGTGACGCTGTGCTGGCTCGGCCACACCACCGGCCACCGCAGCGTCGGCGTGTACGACTCGATCGAGGCCGTACGCGCCATCCACGGCCACCACGGCTACACCGAGATCGTGTGGCTCACCCCTGCGGCGCCGCACCAGCCGGCGCCCCGGAGCTGAGTCGAGCCCTGTCAGTCGAGCGGTTTGATGCCGTCGCGGTGGCGTCGTGCCAGCTCCTGGTAGTACGAGGGGTTGAGCGCGACCCACGCGGCGGCGGCCGTACCTTCGAGGGATTTCTTCACCTCGGCGGGCGATCCGACGGCGAGCACGCCGGGCGGTACGACGAATCCCGAGGACACCAGTGAGTTCGCCGCGACCAGCGACCGGGCGCCGATCCGGGCGCCGTCGAGCACGGTGGTGCCGTTGCCGACCAGGCACTCCTCCTCGAGTACGGCACCGTGCACCACGCACTGGTGTGCGACGGTCGCGCCCGGCCCCACCTCGGTCAGTACGTCGGGCGGCCCGTGCAGCACCGAGTTGTCCTGCACGTTCGCCCCGGCCCGTACGACGATCGGCGCGCAGTCGGCCCGCAGCACGGCGCCGTACCAGATCGAGGCGCCGGCCTCCACGGTCACTTCGCCGATCAGGGTCGCGGTCGGGGCGACGAACGCGTCCGGGTCGACCTTGGGGGTGTGTCCCTCGAACTCGAACAGCGGCATGCTCACTCCTCACCACGTCGGCCGGGACAGGCTATCGCCCGCCCGGGCGCGTACCCACAGATGTGTCATTCTCGAAGGCGTGACCGTGACCAGCGCTGACACCGTGACCGCGCCGCTGCCGTTGGGCGAGCACGCGGTGTGGCCGCCGGTGGTGCTCGCGCCGATGGCGGGGATCACCAACATCGCGTTCCGCCGGTTGTGCCGCGAACACAGCGAAGCGCGAGGAGCGAGCTTGCGAGCCCCGGAGTCGCGAGCAGAATCAGCAGAGAGCCGGGGCCTTTATGTCTGCGAGATGGTCACCACCAGGGCGCTGGTCGAGCGCAACCCCAAGACGCTGCGGATGGTGGCGTTCGACCCGGGCGAGCGCCCCCGGAGCCTCCAGTTGTACGGCGTCGACCCCGAGATCACCGCGCAGGCGGTACGGATGGTGGTCGAGGAGGATCTGGCCGACCACGTCGACCTGAACTTCGGCTGCCCGGTGCCGAAGGTGACCCGCAAGGGCGGGGGAGCGGCGTTGCCGTGGCGGCGCCGGCTGTTCCAGCGGATCGTCGGCTCGGCGGTACGCGCCGCCGGCGGCCGGCCGGTGACGGTGAAGCTGCGGATGGGCATCGACGCCGAGCACCAGACGTACCTGGACGCGGGGCGGATCGCGCAGGACGCGGGCGTGGCCTGGGTGGCGTTGCATGCGCGTACCGCGGCGGAGCGGTATTCGGGCCGGGCCGACCGGGACGCGATCGCGGCGCTCAAGGCGGAGCTGGACGTCCCGGTGCTGGGCAACGGCGACATCTGGGAGGCCTCCGACGCGATCGAGATGGTACGGCAGACCGGCTGCGACGGCGTCGTGGTCGGCCGCGGCTGCCTCGGCCGTCCCTGGCTGTTCGCCGACCTGGCCGCCGCCTTCGACCGCGCAACCGGAACCAGCGAGCGGGGCCAGGCGGGCGGGAGCCGCGACGGCCGGATGCTGCCGAGCCTCGGCCAGGTCGCGCGGACCATGCGGCGGCACGCCGAGCTGCTGGTCGATTGGCTCGGCAACGAGCGAGACGGGTGCACCGACTTCCGCAAGCACGTGGCCTGGTATCTGAAGGGCTTCCCGGTCGGTTCCGAGCTGCGCCGCGGTCTCGCGATGATCGACAGCCTCGGCGAGCTGGACGATCTGCTGGGCAAGTTGGACGCGGACGAGGCTTACCCGCGGCACGTGCTGGGGCAGCCGCGGGGGCGTACCAACTCGCCGGGCAAGGTGTCCCTGCCGGAGGGCTGGCTCGCCAACCGCGACGACGACACCGTTCCGGCCGGCGCGGAGTTCGACAACTCCGGCGGATAACCACCTCGGTGACTCGCCGGCGACGGACCTGGGCGCACAGCGGGCCTGGCCGATTTGTAGGCTGTCACTCGGCACGGGGGGCTGGCTGCGATTGAGGAGTTAAGCCCGAATTGGGACCTTCACCGATCCGACGACCTCGTGTCATGGTGTCACTGCTCATTGCGCTGGGGTTGGTCCTGGCCGCGATGGTCGCTGGCTGTAGCAGCCCGGCGAACTCCGGTGTCGACTATTCGAAACTCGGGGTTCCGGTGCCCAGCCCGTCCGGCTCGTACGCCAAGCCCGAGCCCAAAGGCAAGGCGCCGGGCAAGAACGCCAACCCCACCGAGCAGATCCTGTACGACCTGCAGGAGCGGGTGGTACGTACCGCCGGAGTTTCCGAGGAGACGAAGGCCGCGTGCGAAGGTGGCGTGATCACCGGCACCGTCGACCAGACCGTCGGCTGCACCGTGACCTACCGGGGGCTGACGGTGAAGTACCGGGTCGAGATCACCGGCGGCAGCCCGACCTTCAGCTGGGTGGCGGCCACGGACAAGAGCGTGCTCGCCGCGACGGGTGTCGAGCGGGCGTACTGGGCGAAATTCGGTGCCGACTCCTCCGCCGTACGGTGCGACAAGATGCCGAGCGTGACGCTGGTGCCGCTCGGCAAGGACACCGACTTCCGGTGCTACCACAAGGGCGGCGACGGCTGGCGGCAGCACGCGGTGACGCTCAAGGACGGCGGAATCAGCTTCACCGAGGTGTCCGGCTGAGCGTGTCCGCCGCCGCGCGAAGCTGCACGAAGCTGCGCGCGTGAAACAGCAGGCGAACGGGTACGGACAGACACATGATCGACAGGTGTGCCTGTTGTCACCGAAGGTTGCCCTGAACACCCCGATAGCGATTAACCTTCGCGCACAAGCCCAGGATGCGGCGGCCACCGGGGACGGCCGAACCCGTACGAAGTCGGAGGTCTGTTGTGACTGGCGGGACCGATACCAAGTACGTCTACGGCTTCTCGGAAGGGAACAGGGACCTCAAGGACCTGCTCGGCGGCAAGGGAGCCAACCTCGCCGAGATGACCAACATCGGGTTGCCCGTACCGCCCGGGTTCACGATCACCACCGAAGCCTGCAAGGTCTATCTGGACAGCGGTGACGAGCCGGCGGAGCTGCGTGACGAGGTGTCGGCGCACCTGGCGGCGCTGGAGAAGGCGATGGGCAAGTCGCTCGACGACCCGGACGATCCGCTGCTGGTCTCCGTACGGTCGGGCGCCAAGTTCTCGATGCCGGGGATGATGGACACCGTCCTCAACATCGGCCTCACCGACGCGTCCGTGGGCGGGCTGGTACGGCAGAGCGGCAACGAGCGGTTCGCGTGGGACTCGTACCGCCGGTTGATCCAGATGTTCGGCAAGACCGTGCTGGGGATCGACGGCGAGGTGTTCGACGAGACCTTCGACGAGGCGAAGCGGGCCAAGGGCACCACGAACGACCTGGACCTGGACGCGGCCGACCTGCAACGCCTCGTAGACACGTTCAAGGGCATCGTGCGCGAGCACGCCGGACGCGACTTCCCGCAGGACCCCCGGGAGCAGATGGACCTGGCGATCCGGGCCGTCTTCGACTCCTGGAACTCCGAACGGGCCATCCTCTACCGTCGCCAGGAGCGGATCCCCGCCGACCTCGGCACGGCGGTCAACGTGGTGGCGATGGTCTTCGGCAACCTCGGCATGGACTCCGGTACGGGTGTCGCGTTCACCCGCGACCCCGGCTCCGGCCAGCAGGGCATCTACGGCGACTACCTGCAGAACGCGCAGGGCGAGGACGTGGTGGCCGGCATCCGCAACACCGTGCCCCTGCAGGAGCTGGAGAAGCTGGACAAGGCCAGCTACGACCAGTTCCTGGAGATCATGGCCACGCTCGAAGGCCACTACCGGGATCTGTGCGACATCGAGTTCACCATCGAGCGCGGCAAGCTGTGGATGCTGCAGACCCGGGTCGGCAAGCGTACGGCCGCGGCGGCGTTCGTGATCGCCACGCAGCTCGTCGACGAGGGCGTGATCAACCTGGACGAGGCGCTGACCCGGGTGACCGGTGCGCAACTGTCGCAGCTGATGTTCCCCCGGTTCGACGACAGCGCGGCGAAGAAGAAGATCACCAAGGGGATGAACGCTTCGCCGGGCGCGGCGGTGGGCAAGGCGGTGTTCGACTCGTACACGGCGGTGAAGTGGTCCCGCTCGGGCGAGCAGGTGATCCTGATCCGCCGGGAGACCAACCCCGACGACCTGAACGGCATGATCGCCGCCGAAGGCATCCTGACCAGCCGCGGCGGCAAGACCTCGCACGCCGCGGTGGTGGCGCGGGGGATGGGGAAGACCTGCGTCTGCGGTGCCGAGGAGCTGGAGGTCGACACCAAGGGCCGCCGGTTCACCTCGGCCAGCGGCGTGATCGTCGAAGAGGGCGACGTGATCTCGATCGACGGCTCGTCCGGCGAGGTGTTCCTCGGTGAGGTGCCGGTGGTCGCCTCCCCGGTCGTGGAGTACTTCGAAGGCCGGCTCGACGCCGAGCAGACCGAGGACGAGCTGGTCCGTGCCGTACACCGGCTGATGAGGCACGCCGACGACAAGCGGCGGCTCGGGGTGCGCGCCAACGCCGACACCCCGGAGGACTCCCAGCGGGCCCGACGGTACGGCGGCCAGGGGATCGGGCTGTGCCGTACCGAGCACATGTTCCTCGGCGATCGCAAGCAGCTCGTGGAGAAGCTGATCCTTGCCGAGCACGACGACGAACGGCAGCAGGCGCTGGACGGGCTCGAGCCGTTGCAGCGGGAGGACTTCATCGGGATCTTCACCGCGATGGACGGGCTGCCGGTGACGATCCGGCTGCTCGACCCGCCGCTGCACGAGTTCCTGCCCGACTACACCGAGCTGTCGGTGCGGGTGGCGCTCGCCGAGTCCCGGGGCGAGAAGCACGAGAACGAGCTGCGGCTGCTGCAGGCCGTACACCGGCTTCACGAGCAGAACCCGATGCTGGGGCTGCGCGGCGTACGGCTGGGGCTGGTGATCCCGGGACTGTTCAAGATGCAGGTCAAGGCGATCGCGGAGGCGGCGGTGGAGTGCCGCCGCCGGGGCCTGGATCCGAGGCCCGAGATCATGATTCCGCTGGTCGGCGCGGTGCAGGAGCTGGAGGCGATCCGGGCCGACGCCGAGGAGATCCTGGCCGAGGTTCGCCAGGAGTCCGGAGTGGACGTGCCGGCCTTGATCGGCACGATGATCGAGGTGCCCCGGGCCGCGCTCACCGCCGGTCAGATCGCCGAGGCTGCCGAGTTCTTCTCGTTCGGCACCAACGACCTGACCCAGATGGCCTGGGGATTCTCCCGGGACGACGTCGAGGCGGCGTTCTTCTCGGCGTACCTGGAGAAGGGGATCTTCGGGGTGTCGCCGTTCGAGTCGATCGACGTCGAAGGCGTGGGCCGGCTGGTACGCGTCGCCGCCGAGGAGGGACGTGCGGCGCGGCCGGGTCTCAAGTTGGGGGTCTGCGGCGAGCACGGCGGCGACCCGGACTCGGTGCATTTCTTCCACGAGGTCGGCCTGGACTACGTCTCGTGCTCCCCGTTCCGGATTCCGGTGGCGCGGCTGGAGGCGGGTCGCGCGGCGGTCACCGCCGAGCTGAGCGACAGCCGCTGATGCGTAGGCGCGAGCCGCCCGGAGGTGGGGTACGGGCGGCTCGCACGACCATTACTTGACCGAGCCGGCGGTCAGGCCGCCGACGAGGTGCTTCTCGATCATCACGAACAGGACCACGACGGGAACGATCGCGAGCAGCGACGCGGCGAACATCTGGTCCCAGTGCTGCTCGTAGCCGGTCACGTACGCGTTGATGCCGACATTGAGCGGCTTCTTCGAGTCGTCCTGCATCAGGGTCAGGGCGACGACGTACTCGTTCCATGCCGCGATGAAGCTGAAGATCACCGCCGTGACGATGCCGGGCCGGATCAACGGCAGCATCACCCGCAGCACGGTGCGCGGCCGGCTGCAGCCGTCCAGCTCAGCCGCCTCCTCGACCTCCTTGGGTACGGAGGCGAAGAAGCCGTGCAGGATCCACACCGCGAAGGCGAGGTTGAACGCCGCGTTGGTGAGGATGATCGCGAGGTAGGTGTTGACCAGGTTCAGCTGGAAGAACTCGCGGTACAGCCCGACCACGAGCGATGTCGGCGAGAACAGCTGGGTCACCAGCACCAGCAGCAGGAACGCGGTACGACCGGGGAACCTGTGCCTGGCGGTGACGTACGCGGCGGGTACGGCGGCGGCGATCACGATCGCCGTCGAGGTGACCGCGACGATCACCGAGGTGGTCAACCAGCTGCGGAACCGCAGGTCGGCCAGGACGTCGCCGAACGTGGAGAGCTGCCAGTGTCGCGGCAGCAGGGTCGGCGGGGACTGCAGCACGTCAGCGGCCGGCCGCAGCGCGTCGAGCAGCATCACCGCGTACGGCGCCAGGAAGACCGTGCCGATGAGGATGCCGGTCAGGGACAGGACCCGGGGACGCAGCCGGCGCCACAGGCCCGGCGGGTGGGTCGGGGCGACAGCCGTCATGAGTGGTCCTTTCGCCAGTCGACCAGACGCAGGTAGATCACGACGGCCACGAGGATCAGCGCGACGTTCATGACGCCCGCCGCCGCGGCCATGCCGACGTCGTGGTCGGCGCTCTTGAACGCCAGCTTGTACATGAAGGTGATCGAGGTGTCGTGGCTGAACCCCGGGTTGCGGTCGTTGAGGGTGTACACGACGGGGAACGAGTTGAACACGTAGATGATGTTCAGGACCGCGGCGACCAGCAGCGCCGGTCGCAGCAGCGGCAACGTCACGTGCCGGTACGTCTGCCACCAGCCGGCGCCGTCGATCCGGGCGGCCTCGTACACCTCCTCCGGGATCGCGTTCAGCCCCGCCAGCAGCACGTACGTGGTGAACGGCACGGTGACGAACACGCCGACCGTGACGATCGACAGCATGGTGAAGCGGTCGTCGCCGAGCCAGTCCACGGGCCTCCCGACGAGGTGCAGCGCCAGCAACAGGCGGTTGAGGATGCCGTGGTAGTAGTCGAACAACAGCGTGAACAGTCGGCTGGTGATCACCAGCGACGCGGCCCAGGGCACCAGGACCGCCCACCGTACGATCCGGCGGCCGGCGAACTCCAGCGACAGAAACTGCGCCAGCGCCAGACTGAGCAGAATCGTCGGTACGACTACCGCGACCACCCAGACCAGGGTGTTCGTCAGGACAGCGGGCGTCGCCGGGTGGGCGAGCACGTTGGTGTAGTTGGCGTCACCGGCGGGGCCCAGCCGCAGGCCGGTGATCGAGTAGCGGCCGAACGACGCGTCGATCAGCTCGATCGCCGGATAGATCACCACGCCGCCGATGAGCAGCAGTGCCGGGCTCAGCCACCACAGCGCGGCCCGGCCCATCGCCCGCTGTCGCCGGCGTGGCGTACCGGCCCGGTGGCGGGCGGTCTCGGCGGGCGGCCCCGGCGCCGCGACCCGTACGAGGTCGGGCGCCGAGACCATCGTGGCGGTCCGGTCAGCCACCGGATTCGGCCATCTGTTGCAGCCGGTCCAGCACCTTCTGGGGGTCGCCGTCCGACGCGACGGCCTCGCCCAGGTTCTGCTGTACGGCGATCTTCACCTTGTCCCAGGTGGGGTCGTCCGTCGGGGTGAGGTGAACGTTCGGCAGGGTGTCGAGATAGACCTCCAGGCTCGGATCGGAGGCGAACACCTTCAACCCCGACTTGGTCACCGGCAGGAAGCCCTCGGCCTTGATCCAGGTGTTGATCTGGTCCGGCGAGTAGTACAGCTCGTAGAACTTCCTGACCGCGTCCCGGTTGCCCGCCTTCTTGAAGGCCATCAGGTAGTCGGTGACCCCGTACGTCTGCGGCGGGCCGCCGTCGCTGCTCGGCATCGGCGCGATGCCGTAGTCGACGTCCGGGTAGTCGGAGTCGAGCGCCGCCTGCAGCGGGCCGAAGCCCACGACCATGCCGGCCTTGCCGTGCTGGAACAGCGGGAACGCGCCGTCGGTGCGGTTGGTCTTGCCCGGGTTGTTCTGCGTGACCTTGTGCTTCACGGACAGGTCTTTGAGGAACCGCAGCGTCTGTACGTTCTTCGGCGAGTTGATGCTCCACCGCCCGTGGGACTTCCAGTCGCCGCCGTTGTTGAACAGCCAGATCGAGAACTCGGCCTGCGCCTCCTCCGGACCCAGCGGTTGGGCGTACCCGACGGTGCCGTCGCCGAGCGCGGTGATCTTCTTCGCGGTGGTGACGAACTCGTCCCAGGTCCTGGGTGGGTGGGCGACACCGGCCTTGGCGAACAGCTTCTTGTTGTAGAACAGGGCGCGTACCGAGGACAGGTCTGGGAAGCCGTAGAGCTTGTTCTTGTACGTACCGCTCTTGACGAAGGCGTCGAGGATGTCGGCCTTGGTGCGGTCGGGCAGCACCTCGTCGGAGTCGTACAGGAGCCCGTCCTTGGCGTAGCTGGCGTACGCGTTGAGGTTCAGGATGTCCGGCGGGTTGCCGTTCTGCACCATCGTGCTGGTCTGCTGGTCCACGTCGTTCCAGCTGATGATCTGCACCTTCAGCTTCACTCCGGTGCGCCGCTGGTACGTCTTCGCGAAGGCGTTCCAGAAGGCCGCCGTGTGATCCTTGCTCATCTCGGCGATCACGACCTTGATCTCCTTGACCGGATCGCCGTTGCCGGATCCGGCGGTGCCGGCGCCGGTTCCGCCGCTGCATGCGGCGAGCCCGAGACTGAGCGCGAGCGCGCCAGCCACCAGAGCCCATCTGTGCTGTGGTCTCACTGGTTCCTCCTGGTCGGGTCTGTACGTGGTGGTACGGGGTCAGGGGAGTGTCACGACCCGGCCTTCGCGGCGGGCTCGTTCCGCGGCGAAGGCGAGTTGGTGTGCGGTCAGCGCTTCGTTGGCGCTGGTGTCGATCCAGTCGTTGTCGCGGGTGGCGACAGCCGTCACGAAGGCGTCCATCAGCGCCGCGTCGCCGCCGTCGTGCCGCGACAGCAGCGGGTCGGCGGCGTGGGACGGCGCAGGGACGTCGATGGTCTCCGTCTGCCTGGTCCGGAAGTCGGTGACCCGGACCGTGGCCGCGTCGCAGGAGATCTCTCCCAACGTGCCGAAGATCCGGGTCTGGCGGGGGCGGCTGGTGGAGAACGCCGTCATGGTGAAGGTGGCGGTCACGCCGCCGTCGAACTCCATCGCGACGACCTGGTGGTCCACCACGTCGTTGTCGCAGGCCCACACGCAGCGCCCGTACGGCCCGGTGCGCAGCGCCTCCGCGACGGACTCCGCCGTCGGGCTCGGCGTCAGCACACTCAGCGGCCACGCGGTGCGGCCGGCGGCGAGGTGCTCGCCGTAGATCCGTACCGCCGAGTAGGCGCACGACCGTTGCAGTACGCAGTCCGGGCACCTGTCCGCGGCATCCGCCGGCCGGTTCGCGGGTACGAAGAAGCTCAGCCCGCCGAAGGACGAGACCGCGCGTACCGGCCGGCCGACGACGTACTGCAGCCAGTCGAGGTCGTGGCAGGACTTGGCGAGCAGCATCGGAGCGCTGACGTCCTCCCGCCGCCAGTTGCCCCGCGCGTACGAGTGGGCGTAGTGGTCGAAGCCCACCGGCTCGACGTGATCGATGTTGACGATCTCGCCGATGCGGCCCCCCGCCAACAGGTTACGCAGCAGCTTTGTGTACGGCGCGTACCGCAGCACGTGGCAGACGCCGAAGACGACCTGGTTGCGGCGTACCGCCTCGATGACGCGGCGGCATTCCGGCTCGGTCGGCGCGATCGGCTTCTCCAGCAGGATCGCGTACCCCGCATCGGCGAAGGCGACCGCCGGCGCCACGTGATGGGCGTCGAGCGTGGTGATGATCACCGCGTCGGCGAGCTTGGGCCCGGTCACCACCTCCCGCCAGTCGGTGAAGCCGGCCGAATCAGGCAGCCGATGGGTCGCGACCACCGCGGCGCGCCGGTCGGCGTGCGGCTCGGCCACCGCCACGAGGCTCGCCCGGTCGGGGTGCCGGGCGATCCAGTGCGCGTACGTCTCGCGGGCGATCCAGTGCGCGTACGTCTCGCCGCGGTCTCCGGCGCCGACGAGAAGCACCCGGGGGGATCGGAGGTGCGTACGGCTGTCGGCTGCGGCGAGCGATGAGGTCATCCGGCCCTCCTTGATTTGATAATGAAACTGAGTTTTTTAATCGCGCCTACGATAGGCTCCGATCCGGGAGCTGCGCAAGTGGTGACTCGTGATCAACATTCAGCGCCAGCGCGGCGACTGCAGCGACGTCCGGTGGAAGGAGACTCAGGCCGTGGCCATCCCCACCGAGCGACGGCCGGCTATCCCACCGTGGTGGGTGTGGCCGACCTCCGGACCGCGAACGCCGCAGCGGTGCTCGGCGCGATCCGCGCCGCGACCCACCCGGTCCGCTTCGCCAACCTCGCGGCGAGCACCAAGCTCTCCCGTCCCACCGTCGAGGTGATCGTCGACGACCTCGTCCGGTCCGGCCTGATCGGCGATGCGCCTACGGCGCCGTCCCGGGGAGTGCAGTCGCCGGGACGCCCGGCACGGCGCCTGCAGTTCCGCCCGGAGGCGGCGTACGTCGTCGGCGTCGACGTACGCGCCTACTCCGTGAACGCGTGCCTGGCCGACCTGGACGGCCGGGTCGTGGCGGTGCGGCACCGGACCGTACGGCGGGACCTGACCGGCCGCGCCCGGGCCAAGGCGGTGACCGAGGTCGTGGACGACGCGATGCGGCAGGCCGGCGTCGATCGGTCGAAGATCTGTGCCGCGGCGGTCGGAACTCCCGGCTGGGTCGAGGACAACGCCCGGGTTCGGTACGTGGACAACCTCAAGGACTGGGCCGAGGTGGACATCGCCGGCGTCCTGGGCGGCGTGCTGGACTGTCCCGTGGCGGTGGAGAACGACGCGAGACTTGCCGCGCTGGGAGAGCAGTGGCGGGGCGTCGGGTCGACGACCCGCGAGATGATCTTCATTCTGCTCGGCGAACGACTCGGCGCCGGCATCATCACCGGTGGCCGGCCGCTACGGGGCCACCACGGCGCGGCCGGCGAGATCGGCTTCATGATCTTCCCGGACGGCAGTCCGCTGGCGGCGCGTGCCATCGGCTCGAACGGCGCGCAGCGACCCGGCCTCAATCCCAGCAGCATCTACAGCGACTCCGAGGTGGTACGCGGCGCGGCGTACGGCGATCCCGGGGCGATCGGCGCGCTGGAGACGGTCGGGCACCGGCTCGCGGAGGCGATGGCGCCGGTGCTGCTCACGCTGGACCCGGCGCTGGTGGTGCTCGGCACCAGCCTGTTCGCCGTACCCGACCTGGGAATTGCCTGTGACCACGTGCTCAAGGCCGCCGAACGCAAGTCCGCGGACCTGCTCGTCGACCCGCCCGAATGGCGGCTGTCCGCCCTCGGCGAGGATGCGATCCTCACCGGCGCGATCCGCTTCGCGCTCGCCGCGGTGGAGCGCATTCTGGTGACCCGACCCACCAGCCTGTTCCGTTGACCGGCCCCTGCCGCGGACCGGCCGGTCAGGCCGGCAGGTGCCGCTGCAGCGCCAGCATGTCGTCGACCGCGGGGCCGGGCGCCGTGACGGTGGCGGAGAGGTCGGCAAGCACCACCACGGTGCCGATGCCGTGGCTGGTGGGCCATGGGTGGGTGACCAGCGTGTCGGGCAACGTCGCCGGATCGACCGCGGTGGGTACGTAGGTCACCTCGCCGAGCCAGAACGGCACCGCGCCGGCGCGCCGCTCGTCCTCCTTCAGCCAGGACGAGGTGACGATCCGGCCGGCGTTGCCTGCCGCCACGTCGACGCTGAAGCCGAGCAACGCCACCAGCCACTCGGGCTCGTGGCGGCTCAGCGAACGGGCGCCGCCGCGGGGGTTGAACCGGGCGGTGCAGTCGAGCACCCGGCCGTCGCTCCCGGCACGCCACAGCAGGTCCACGATCGCCGGGTCGTCGTCGGAGAGGTGACCGTGCACCAGGCCGCGGGCACCGGACTCCTCGGTCGCCGTACGGTCCATGATCTTGTGTACGACGTCGATATCGCCCCAGGTCTGAGGACCTTCTTCGGCGGTACGCCAGGTGACCGGCCGGCCGTACGCGTCGCGCACCGCGGCGTCGATTTCGCGCAGCACGGCGACCAGCCGTTGGGCTGGTTCGTGCCACGAGCGCGGCGTGCCGGACGCGGCGATGTCCATCGTCCAGCGCTGCGGTCGAGGCAACGGCCGGGCACGCACGCGTCCCCGTACGTCGTGCTGCGGGTTGTCCACATTCCCCCTTCGCGCCCGAGACGGCGCCACCGTCCGGACTACTCCCAGCCTATGGGGAATATCGATGAATTGCCCTATCGCGTTCCCCTAACTCCACCCGACCAGGTCCAGGGTCCGGGTTCGATCACGCAGCGCTACGCTCGCGGCGATGAACGATTACGACGCCTCCGCGCGGGCGAGGTACGTGGCCGAGCACGTCAAACCGGTGCCGGGGCTGCCGGGCGGCGCGTACCGCAGCCCGTTCGAACGGGACCGGGCCCGGGTGCTGCACTGCGCGGCGTTCCGGCGGCTGGCGGCGAAGACCCAGGTGCACACCGCCGGCGAGGACGACTTCCCGCGTACCCGGCTGACCCATTCGCTCGAAGTGGCCCAGATCGGCCGCGAGATGGGGGCGCTGCTGGGCTGTGACGCCGACGTGGTGGACACCGCCGGACTGGCGCACGACCTGGGGCATCCGCCGTTCGGGCACAACGGCGAGGACGTCCTGGACGCGCTGGCGGCCGGCTGCGGCGGCTTCGAGGGCAACGCGCAGACGCTGCGGGTGCTCACCCGGCTGGAGGCGAAGGTCGACGCGGCGTCCGGCGCCAGCGCCGGGCTCAATCTCACCCGGGCCGTGCTCGACGCGGCGTGCAAGTACCCGTGGCGGCGCCTGCCCGGCCAACGGAAATTCGGGGTGTACGGCGACGACGCCCCGATCTTCGACTGGCTCCGCGACGGCGCACCCGAGGGCCGGCGCTGCCTGGAGGCGCAGGTCATGGACTGGGCGGACGACGTGGCGTACTCGGTGCACGACGTCGAGGACGGGGTGTACGCGGGCCACATCCGGCTGGGACGGCTGGCCGACCCCGACGAGCGGGTCGCCGTCGCGGACCAGGTCGCCAAGACGTACTCCGACGAATCTCCGGCCGACCTGGCGGTACGACTCGACGAACTGCTCGCCGATCCGCTGCTGGCTCTCGTCACGGCGTACGACGGCGGGCACGCCGCCCAGGTGGCGTTGAAGCGGGCGGCCAGCGTACTGATCGGAAGGTTCGTCAGCGCCGCGGTCAACGCCACCCGGGACCGGTACGGCGACGCCCCGCTGACCCGCTACGCGGCCGACCTGGTGGTGCCGCGCGAGACCAGGGCCACCTGTGCGCTGCTCAAGGGCGTGGCCCTGCGGTACGTGATGCTCCGCCCCGGCGCCGCCAACCGGTACGCCGAGCAGCAGGACATCCTGCGCGGCCTGGTGCACCAGCTCACGCTGCGGGCTCCCGAGGCGCTGGACCCGGTGTTCCGGCAGCTGTGGCAGCAGGCCCCCGACGACCCGGCCCGGCTACGCGTGGTGATCGACCAGGTGGCCAGCCTGACCGACGTCTCCGCCCTCGCCTGGCACCGCCGCCTCACCGGCTGACCCCGGGCCGCCGGCCGCCCGCGCGGTCAGTGCAGGCCTGGGAGCCGGCCGTGCAGTTGCACCAGCGGCTGGCCGACGAAGCACTCGCACCAGCTCGTGGTGCCGACCGCCCAGATCGCGCGGCTGCGCTTCAGTGTCGCGAGGCCGTTGACGGTGCCCTCCGGCTGTTGACTGGTCGCCTCGGTCCACTCGCCGGCGTACCAGTGCAGGTAGAGGGGTTGACGGCCGGGCTCTTCGTTGGAGTAGTCGTACCCGGCGAGCCAGGCTCCGCCGTGGCCGTCGGGCGCGACGGCGTTGATCTGGGTGGTGTCGAGCTTCGGCGTGGGCAGCACCGTCCAGCTGGTGCCGTCCCACCGCATCGCCACCGGGTCGCCTTCGACCTGGCCGGCGGCCCAGACCTCGGTGCCGGAGACGGCGACCACGTCCATCAGTTGGGCCTGCCTACCGGGGATCTTGGTCGTGACGGTCTTCCAGCCCGTGCCGTCCCAGTGCATGGTGGCGAGCACCTCGACGTCGTCCTCGGTGAACCAGCCGACCGCCCACACGTCGTCGGGTGCCAGCGCGCTCACCGCCCGCAGCGCGACGTGGGAGCCGGGGGTCGGCACCCGGCTCCAGTGCGCGCCGTCCCAGTGCTGCACCACGGTGTCGTACGGGTAGTTGTCGGTGTGGAAGCCGACGGCCCACGCGTCGCTGGCCGAGGTCGCGGAGACGTCCGTGAGCACGGTCGCGCCCGGGTGTCCGGGCAGCGTGGCCGGTGCCACCTCGGCCCAGGTGCGACCGTTCCAGTGCTTGAACAGCTGGCCCTGGCCGTGAGTGTCGGCGAGCACCCACACGTCGCGCGCCGAGCTTGCGCTCACGTCGGTGAACGTGTGGTAGTCCTTGCCGGGCAGGCGTACCTCGGCCCAGCGGCGGCCGTTCCAGTGCTCGGCGTACCCGACCTGGCTGCTGTCGTCCGTGAGCCGGGCGCCGACCGCCCACGCGTCGCGTCCGCTGGTGGCCGCGACCCCGGCGAGGGTCACGTACGCCTCGGGGTGGCCGACGTCGCGCCAGTCGTAGCCGGCCGCGCCCGCGCCCTGCGCCGAGACGACGACGGCCCCCGCGACCGCCGTGGCGAGCAGGACACTTCGCAGCTTTGTGGACAGTCTCATGCCGATGACACGTGCGGTCCGCGGGATCGGTTGCGCCAAGATTGCGAGCAGGTTGCCGGTTCGGGTTGAGCCGGGGGCGTCCCGGGGTCAGGCTGGGGGCATGGAGACGTACGTGATCGTCGGCGCGAGCCTGGCCGGCGCCAAAGCGGCGGAGACGCTCCGCGACGAAGGCTTCGACGGCGACATCGTGCTGATCGGCGAGGAGGGCGAACGACCGTACGAGCGGCCGCCGCTGTCCAAGGGCTACCTGCTCGGCGCCGAGGAGCGGGAGAAGGCGTACGTCCACGACGAGAAGTGGTACGCCGACCAGCGCATCGACCTGCGGCTGGGGGTGCGCGCCACCGACCTCGACGCGGCCGGCCGTACGGTGCGGCTCGACGGCGGCGACTCCCTGTCGTACGACAAGCTGCTGCTGGCCACCGGCTCCCGGGTCCGTACGCTGCCCGTCCCCGGCTCGGACCTGCGCGGGGTGCGGTACCTGCGCACCTTCGACGAGTCCGACGAGCTGCGCCGGGCGTTCACCGACGGTGCCCGGGTGGTGATCGTGGGCGCCGGCTGGATCGGCCTGGAGACCGCCGCGGCCGCGCGGCACCACGGCGCGGAGGTCACCGTGGTCGAGATGGACACCCTGCCGCTGCGCCGCGTGCTCGGCGACGAGGTGGCGCGGGTCTTCGCCGACCTGCACCGCGGCCACGGCGTGGACCTCCGCTTCTCCTCGGGCGTCACCGAGATCACCGGTGAAGGCCACGTCGCGGGGGTACGGCTGCCCGACGGTTCGGCGCTGCCCGCCGACACGGTGGTGATCGGAGTCGGCATCCGCCCCGCGGTCGAGCTGGCCGAGGCGGCCGGACTCGAGGTCGACAACGGGGTGGTGACCGACGAGCGGCTGCGTACCTCCGATCCGGCGATCTGGGCCTGTGGCGACGTGGCGAACTCGTACCACCCGATGGTCGGGAAGCGGATCCGGGTGGAGCACTGGGCCAACGCGCTCAACGGCGGCCCGGCGGCGGCGCGCGCCATGCTCGGCCGGGACGCCACGTACGACCGGGTGCCGTACTTCTTCTCCGACCAGTACGACCTGGGCATGGAGTACAGCGGGTACGCCGAGCCCGGCGGGTACGACCGCGTGGTCTTCCGGGGCGACCCGGCGACCGGCGAGTTCGTCGCGTTCTGGGTGGCCGGCGGGCGGGTGCTGGCCGGGATGAACGTCAACGTGTGGGACGTGACCGACCCGATCCAGCAGCTGGTCCGGGCCGGGTACGCGGGGACCGCCGTGGACCTGCGGAAGCTGGCCGATCCGGCGGTCCCGCTGGGGGATCTGCTCGGGTAACACTCGGTCGCGCAGAGTAGTGAATTCGTCCGGATGGGTGCCGGGAAGCCCCGTTGTGCCCGCGTGCGACCGAGCATGGATACACTCAGTTGTCGTGCAGCCCCCCGGCAACTCCCGCAGAGTATGGCGCTCCCGTGCGCAGCGACCATCGGCCCCGTCCGATGGCGACAATGCCGGCTGGAATCCTGACCAGCCGGACGACCCGTGGACCGGCCAACCGCCGCCGACGGTGCCCGGCTGGGGAGAGGACGCCACGCCCCGCAGCCGGCACTCCCGGCCGGACCCGGCCGACGAGCAGTCACCCGGTCGGCACGGCCCGCCGGACGAGCCGACCTGGGCCAGTTCGTCGCTCGGCATCGACCGCCGCCCGGACGCCCCGCTGTGGTCCGACACCGGGGAGCAGACCTGGGGCGGCCAGCGCGGTCCCGCACCCGCGCCGCCTCGCCCCGACGTACCGCCGCGGCACGACGTACCTCCCCGGCACGACATACCCCCCCGGCACGATGTGCCCGCTCGACAGGACGTGCCGGCGCCCCACGAGCCGGCCCAGCCGTACCGGCAGCCGGACGAGCACGACCGGGGCCAGGCGTACCGGCCCGCCCCGTACGACCAGCCGGATCCGTACGACCAGCCCCAGTACGACCGGCCCGGCCAGTACGACCAGCCCCAGCGGTACGACGAGCCCGAGGCCGGGCCGCGCCGGGCCGCACGACACGACACGGAGTCGGTCGCGGCCGAGCCGGAGGACTCCTGGTTGCAGCTCGACGAGGAGCCGGCCTCCGGGGGGCGGCGGGACCAAGTGCCGGAGGAGCCGACCGCGTTCCGGCGCCGCAAGGGCGGCCCGGTCGGCAAGATCGTGGTGCTCTCGGTCGTGGCGGTGCTGTGCCTGGCGCTGCTGGGCGGTGGCGCGTACTTCCTGTGGGGCGGCAAGCAGCTCGGCGGCTCCGGTGAGGAGTATTTCCCGTCCCTGACGGTCACCGAGCTGATCTCCAAGGCGAAGCAGAACGGCTTCCAGTGCTACCCCGGCAGCAGGATCGCCCAGTGCGACAAGGAGATCAAGGGCGCCGATCTCGGCATCACGGTGCACTTCACCGGCGAGGAGCAGGTGACGAAGCTGGAGGCGAGCGGCGGCACCGCGGCGTACACGAACGACGCGGCCAAGCCGGAGGACCTGAAGGACTTCTTCGAGTGGGCGGCGCAGCTGCCCCTCGACGGCCAGGGTGACGTGGCAACGGCGAAGACCTGGAGCGTCGAGCACATCGCCAAGAGTGGCGAGCAGACCGTCGGCGGCGTCCGGTACCAGTCGGCCGGCGACCAGCCGCTGCTCACCATGACGCCCGCTTGAGCCCGCGACGCCCGGCCGGCGCCGGCCACTGTCGGACCTCGGCCAGCCGCTGACACCTGGCGGCCGGCGCGAGGCAGGATGTAACCCAGCGAGAGGGGTGTGGGCGACGCGATGGCTGGTCGGATCAGGGACGCGGACATCGCCTTGGTACGCGAGCGCACCGCCATCGCCGAGGTGATCGGCGAGTACGTCACCCTCAAGCCGGCGGGCGTCAACAACCTCAAGGGCCTGTGCCCGTTCCACGACGAGAAGACGCCGAGCTTCAACGTCACCACCGCCCGGAACGTCTACTTCTGCCATGGCTGCGCGAATGGCGGGGACGCGATCAGCTTCGTGATGAACGTGGAGCACTTCAGCTTCGCGGAGGCGGTCGAGCGGCTCGCCGCCAAGGCCGGCATCACGCTGCGGTACGAAGACACCCCGGGCGGCGGTACGCCGGACCGCAAGCCCGGGCTGCGGCAGCGGCTGTTCGCGGCGCACCGGGACGCGGCGGCGTACTTCCAGGAGCAGTTGAGCCGGCCCGAGGCGCGGATCGCGCGGGACTTCCTGCACCAGCGGGGGTTCGACCGGGCGGTCGCGGAGCGCTACGAGTGCGGCTTCGCACCCGACTCGTGGGACGCCCTCACCAAGCACCTGCGGGCGAAGGGCTACACCGCCGAGGAGCTGGTCACCGGAGGGCTGTCCAAGCAGGCGCGCTCGGGCAACCTGATCGACCGGTTCCGGCGGCGCCTGCTGTGGCCGATCCGGGAGCTGGGCGGCGAGGTGATCGGCTTCGGCGCGCGGAGACTCTTCGACGACGACGACGGTCCGAAGTACCTCAACACCCCCGAGAGCCCGATCTACAAGAAGTCCACCGTGCTGTACGGCATCGAGCGCGCCAAGCGGGAGATCGCCAAGCAGGGCCGGGCCGTGGTGGTGGAGGGCTACACCGACGTGATGGCCTGCCACCTGTCGGACGTGCCGACCGCCGTGGCGAGCTGCGGTACGGCGTTCGGGGCCGAGCACATCGGCGTACTGCGGCGGCTGTTGATGGACACCGATGAGTTCGCCGGCGAGATCATCTTCACCTTCGACGGGGACGCCGCCGGTCAGAAGGCCGCGCTGCGGGCGTTCTCCGACGACCAGCGGTTCGTGGCGCAGACGTACATCGCGGTCAGCCCGGACAACATGGACCCCTGCGAGCTGCGGATCTCCAAGGGCGACGCGGCGGTGCGCGACCTGGTCGCCCGCCGGGAGCCGATGATCGGGTTCGCGCTGCGCAGCGCGCTGTCCCGCTACGACCTGGACACCGCGGAGGGGCGGGTCGCCGCGTTGCGTACCACCGCGCCGTTGGTGGCCAAGATCAAGGACAAGGCGTTGCGCCCCGAGTACGCCCGCCGGCTCGCCGGCGACCTCGGCATGGAGATCGAACCGGTGGTACGCGCGGTCGCCGCCGCCGGTCAGGACCCGGGCCGTGGTCGACCCCGTCATCCGGGACGGGAGGCTTCGAGGGACAACGGCGCTCCGCAGACCCGGCCCGCGCCGCCGCCGGACAGCCCGCAGGGGATCGTGGAACGGGAAGCCCTGAAGCTGGCGATCCAGCTGCCGGTGCTCGCCGGCCCGTTCTTCGACACGATCGACGCCACGCCGTACCGGCATCCGGTGCACGCCGCCGTACGGGAGGCGATCGCCGCCGCCGGGGGAGCCGCGTCGGCCACCGCCGGCGCCGACTGGGTGGAACGGGTACGCGAAGCCGCCCCCGATCTCGCGGCGAAAGCCCTGGTCGGGGAGCTGTCCGTGGAACCGCTGCGGTACGACGGCGAACCCGATCCCCGCTATGTCACCGTGACCCTGGCCCGGCTGCAGTGGCCCGCCGTCGACGGCCGGATCCGGCAGATCAAGTCGAAGCTGCAGCGTACGAACCCGGTGACCGAGGAAGACGCGTACCGGACGATGTTCGGCGAGCTGATCTCGCTCGAGGCACAGGCCCGCGGTCTCCGGGATCAGGCCGCCGGCTCGCTGTGACGGGAGCGCCGGCGAGAAATCGGTTCGCCGGGTGTCGTACCCCGGAAGTAATGTCCGCACAGTGACCCCGTTGATTAGCGCGCGTGGCCTGGTGAAGCGGTTCGGCAACCGGGTCGCGGTCGACGGCATCGACGTGGAGGTGAGCCGCGGCGAGGCCTTCGGGTTCCTCGGCCCGAACGGCGCCGGCAAGAGCTCCACGATGCGGATGATCGGCTGCGTCTCGCCGCCGAGCGGCGGAGAGCTCCGTGTCCTCGGCATGGACCCGGTGACCGACGGTCCGAAGATCCGGGCGCGGCTGGGTGTCGTACCGCAGGAGGACACCCTGGACATGGAGTTGAGCGTCCGGGAGAACCTGCTGATCTACGCGCGGTATTTCGGCATCCGGCGGCGTGACGCGATGCCACGCGCCGACGAGCTGCTGGAGTTCGTACAGCTGGCCGACCGGGCGGACGACAAGGTGGAGCCGCTGTCGGGCGGGATGAAGCGGCGGTTGACGATCGCCCGCAGCCTGGTGAACCAGCCGGAGCTCGTACTGCTGGACGAGCCCACGACCGGGCTGGACCCGCAGGCGCGGCACCTGGTCTGGGAGCGGCTGTTCCGACTCAAACAGCGCGGTACCACCCTGGTGCTCACCACCCACTACATGGACGAGGCGGAGCAGCTCTGCGACCGGCTGGTGGTGATGGACGACGGCAGGATCGTCGCCGAGGGCTCGCCCCGGGCACTGATCGAGCGGTACGCCACCCGCGAGGTGGTCGAGCTGCGGTTCGGCGTGGACGAGCAACTCGACGACCTGGCCGGCAAGCTCGACGGGCTGGGCCGGGTCGAGGTGCTGCCCGACCGGCTGCTGCTGTACGTCGCCGACGGCGACACCGCCATCGCCGAGGTGCACCGCCGCGACCTCACGCCCGCCAGCGTCCTGGTACGCCGCAGCACGCTCGAAGACGTGTTCCTGCACCTGACCGGCCGGACCCTGGTGGACTGACGTGGCCGTGTCGTCCGGCGCTACCGCGCCGCTCCCGCTGCTGACCCGGCACCCGGCGTCGGCGGCGCTGTCGTACTGGTTCACGCAGTACCGGCGTACCTGGCGGTCGGGGGTCTTCTCCAGTTTCGTGATCCCGCTGCTGTGGCTGACCGCGATCGGCCTCGGCGTCGGCGGCTACATCGACCGCGGCCGGGGCGGGGCCGGCCTCGGGGTGGACTACCTGTCGTACCTGGCGCCGGGGCTGCTCGCCAGCACGATCTTCAGCAGCGGCGTCGGGGAGTGCTCCTGGCCGGTGTACGGATCGATCAAGTGGAACAAGCAGTTCCTGCCGATGCTCACCAGCCCGCTGCGGATCGCCGACATCGTGCTCGGCTACCTCGGCTGGGTGCTCGTACGGATGGCGATGAACGCGGTGGCGTTCTTCGTCGCGATGGCGCTGTTCGGCACGCTGCACTCGTGGTGGTCGCCGCTGGCGATCCCGGCCGCGATGCTGACCGGGCTGGCCGGTGGCGCGGCGACCTTCGCGTACGCGGCGTCGGTGCAGGTCGACAACCGGTTCGCGCTGCTGTACCGGTTCGGCGTGGTGCCGGTGACGCTGTTCTCCGGGGTGTTCTTCCCGATCGCGCAGCTGCCGTGGCTGCTGCGGCCGCTGGCGTGGCTGTCGCCGCTGTGGCACGGCGTGGAGCTGTGCCGGTGGGCGGTGCTCGGCTTCACTCCCGCCCTGCCGTGGCTGCTGCACGTGGCGTACCTCGCGCTGTGGCTGGGCGTCGGCTTCTGGCTGACCCGGCGCATCCTGACCCGTCGGTTGGTGGTCTGATGGTCACGCTGCTGCTCGCCTCCCGGCTGGCCCGGGTCCGGACCGACCTTTCCGGCCACACCCGCGGCGGCGGGGCGCTGATCGCGCGCAACGCGTACGTGCACCGCGCCGACCTGTCGGTGCTGGTCTCCGGGTTCGTGGAGCCGTTCCTCTACCTGCTGTCGTTGGGCGTCGGCATGGGCGCCCTGGTCGGCCGGATCCCGTACGGGGGCGGGTCGATCGCGTACCCGATGTTCGTCGCGCCCGCGATGCTGGCCGCGGCGGCGATGAACGGCGCGGTCACCGAGTCGACCTTCAACGTGTACGCCAAGTTGAAGTTCATGAAGCTGTACGACGGCGTGCTCGCCACCCCGGTCACCCCGCTCGGCATCGCGATCGGCGAGATCGGCTGGGCGGTGCTGCGCAGCACCGTCTACTCCGCCTGCTTCGCGGTGATCATGGCGGCGATGGGGCTTGCGCCGTCGTGGTGGACGCTGCTGGTCCTGCCGGCGGCGACGCTGATCGGGTTCGCGTTCTCCGCGGCCGGGATGGCGTTCACCACGTACATGCGTACCTGGCAGGACTTCGACTACATCAACGTGGCGATCTTCCTGCTGTTGCTGTTCTCCGCGACGTTCGCGCCGATCGAGGCGTACCCGGGGTGGCTGGGCACGGTGGTCGAGGTGACGCCGCTCTACCACGGCGTCGCGCTGGTACGCGGCCTGACGACCGGTGCGGTGTCAGTGGGCCTGCTCTGGCATGTCGGTTACCTGGTTGTCCTCGCCGGGCTCGGGCTCGCCGTGACCGGCAGTCGGATGCGCCGCCTGCTGCAACCCTGACGGAGCGGCCCGCCGCAGCCGGGCGACCTCCCTGATCACCAGCAGGCCGAACCCGAGCTGGAACACCAGCTGCGCCTGGAACAGGTAGCCCGTGGCCGGCAGCAGGTAGATCGCCGACGCGACCCCGCCACCGAACTGCACGGTCAGCAGCAGCAGGCTGGTGAGGTCACGCCCCACCGCCGCGACCAGGTGTCCGGCGAGCACGAGCTGCAGCACGAACAACGACGCGCCCAGCAGCCGGTGGATCCAGTCGACCGCGCTGTTCACCGTGTACGGCGTCACCACCACGCCCGCCAGCAGCAGCGCGAACAGGTCCGCGGCCCACGCCACGAACCGGGGCGCGGGAGTGTTGGCCGCGGCCGTACGCAGGCCGCTGCGGGTGAACCATGCGGCACCGGCCAGGCCAGCGGCGTACGGGGCGGAGCTGGCCCAGTGGACGCCGTAGTAGCTGATCCCGGAGTTGGCGGAGAGTCCGGCCGGCAACACCAGGACGCAGAGCCCCAACCCGCCGAACAGGAACAGCTGGCCCTTCACCAGGTCGCCGACCGCTCTGTCCGTCACCGGCTCCTCCGCTGTCGCCTCCGACCAGAGCCCCGCTGATATGCAGGGTATGCCTACGCGGCCGGCAGCGGATGCCCGCTGATCGACGCGTCGAGCACCTGGGCGAGATGCGCCACCGGGATCGGGTGGCCGAGCTCGCGCAGCGCCGCCGACACCTGCATCGCGCAGCCGGGGTTGGCGGTCACCAGCAGTTGCGCGTTGGTGTCCAGGACGTGCTGCGCCTTGCGTACTCCCAGGTCGGCGGCGGGTGCCGAGTGCAGCACGTTCCACACCCCGGCCGAGCCACAGCAGATCTCCGGGTCGGCGATCTCCCGCAGCCGCAGCTCCGGGATCCCGCTGAGCAGCTCCCGCGGCTGGCTGCGGATGCCCTGCGCGTGCGCCAGGTGGCACGCGTCGTGGTACGCCACCGTCACCGGCACCGGCTGGCGGGCGGCCACCGGGCCCAGCTCGACCAGCAGCTCGGACAGGTCGCGGGTCCTGTCGGGGGCGTACTCCTTGAGCCACGAGCCGCAGCCGGCGGCGTTGACGACGATGCGGTCGACGTCCCGGAAGGTGTCCAGCAACTCCTCGGCGAACCGCCGCGCCTCCGCGTCGCGTCCGTTGTGGATGCTGAGCGCGCCGCAGCAGCCCTGCCGCGGGATGACCACGTCGCAGCCTTCGGCGGCGAGCACCCGCGCGGTGGCGGCGTTCACCTCGGGGAAGAACGCGTGCTGCACGCAGCCGGTGAGCATCCCTACCACGGCCCGGCGTTCACCGCGCGCCGGGACGCTGCGCGGCAGCCGCTCGGCCGGGCCGAGCCGGGGCGTCAGCGCCTCCAGCGTGGCGAGCGTCCCCGCCCGCCGCAGCAGCCCGCTGCGACGCACCAGCCGTTGCAGCCCACTGGCCTGATACGCGCGTAACGGTCCGCGCAGCATCCGCAGTCTCCGGGGGTACGGGAACAGCCCGAAGATCGCCGTCCGCTTCGCCCGCTCCAGCCACGGGCGCGGGTGCCGCCGTTCGACCTGTTGCCGGGTGGCTTCGATCAGCTTGTCGTACTGCACTCCGGACGGGCACGCCGTCACGCAGGCCATGCAGCCGAGGCACTGGTCGAAGTGCTGGACCATGCTGTCGGTCATCGGCTCGCCGGCCAGCCCCGTCTCCATCAGGTAGATCCGCCCCCGCGGCGAGTCCATCTCCTCGCCCCACAGCACGTACGTCGGGCAGGTGGGCAGGCAGAATCCACAGTGGACACAATCGCCGAGCAGGTCGGCCCGCGGCGGGTCGTGCTCGTCGAAGGCGGGAACCGGGGTCGTCATCAGATGCCTCCCACGAACCGGCCGGGCGCCAGGAGCGAATCGGGATCGAACTGCGCCTTCACCCGCCGCATCAGGTCGAGCCCGTCGACCGGCCCCCACACGTCGAGCCGCTCCCGCACGGCTGCGGGCGCGGTGAGTACGACCACGTGCTCGGCCACCGTCCGCAGCTGCTCGACGACCGCCGTCACCGCCACCGGGTCCGTGTCTCCGGGCAGGCCGGCGTACAGCACTCCGACGCCGGCCGAGCCCCGTACGTGCAGCGGGACGGCGTACGGCTCCGCGGCGGCGCGTGCGGCGGTGGTCAGCGCGGCGACCTGGGACAACGGCGCGGTGAGCTTGAGTCCGATGTCACCGGGGCGCCAGGGGTAGGCGCCCCACCACGGCGGCGCGCTGGCCCCGACGTCGCCGTCCAGGAGGTCGGCAGCGGCAGCGGCGCGATCGGACACGCCCTCGGGGGTGCCTTCCAGGAGCACGGCGACCTCGACGTCGCCGCCGGGCGGGGCGTCCAGCTCGATGCCGGCGGCGACCACCTGGGAGCGGCGTACGGCAGTGGCGCGGGCGCCGGCCTCGACCACGGTGTCCACCCGTCTCGTGACGTACGCCGTCTCGGCCGGCAGCGGGTGCAATCGGAACGCGCACCGCGTGATCAGCCCGAGGGTGCCGTACGAGCCGGTCATCAGCTTGCCGAGGTCGTACCCGGCGACGTTCTTGACCACCTTGCCGCCGGAGTGCGCCACCTTGCCGTCGGCGCGGACCACGGTGATGCCGATCAGCAGGTCGCGGGCGGTGCCGTACTGCATCCGGCGGGGGCCGCTGGTGTTGACCGCGACCGTGCCGCCGACCGTGGCGCCGGGCATCGGGTCCAGCGCCAGCTGTTGTCCGGCCGGCGCGAGCTTCTCGGCGAGCTCCGACAGCGGCGTCCCGGCGCGGACCACGACGACCAGGTCGCCGGCGGCGTGTTCCACGATGCCGGTCAGCCGGCGGGTGTCGACCACCAGGTCGAGCCGGCGCGGCGGCAGGCCCCAGTGCTGCTTCGTGCCGGCGCCGCGGGCCACGACGGCGAGGTCGTGTGCGGCGGCGATCCGCATGACCTCGGCCGCCTCGTCGGTGGAGCCTGGGGTCGCGACGTACCGGGGTGCCACCCCGGCGACCGCGTCGCTCTCGCCGGTCGGACGGGCCAAGCCGCCGAATGGAGCAGCCACCTCAGAACACCTCCGCGAGCCCCGCCTCCTGCAACGGATGTACGCCCTTGCGCCGGCCCGGCACCTCGCCGCACAGCCGCGGCGTCGGGAACACCTTGCCGGGGTTGGCCAGCCCGTACGGGTCGAACGCGCACCGTACGAGCTGCATCGTGTCCAGGTCGTCGTCGCTGAACATCCGGGGCATGTGCTTCGTCTTGTCCATGCCGACGCCGTGCTCGCCGGTGATCGAGCCGCCGTACTCGATGCAGAGGTCGAGGATCGCCGCCGACACCTCCTCGGCCCGCTCGGCTTCGCCCGCGACGGCGTCGTCGAACAGCACGAGGGGGTGCAGGTTGCCGTCCCCGGCGTGGAAGACGTTCGCGACGCGTACCCCGGAATCCTCGGCGAGTGAGGCGATGCGGCGCAGCACGTCCGGCAGGGCGGTACGGGGGATGACCCCGTCCTGCACGATGTAGTCCGGGCTGATCCGGCCGACGGCGGCGAAGGCGGACTTGCGGCCCTTCCAGATCAGCGCGCGTTCGGCGTCGTCGGCGGCGACCCGGATCTCGAACGCCCGCGCGGCCTCGCAGTGCCGGGTCACCTGGTCGAACTGCGCTGACACCTCGGCCGCCGGCCCGTCCAGCTCCACCACGAGTACAGCGCCGGCGCCGTCCGGGTAGCCGCACTGCACCGCCTCCTCGGCGGCCTCGATCGACAGCGCGTCCATCATCTCGATCGCCGCCGGCACCACGCCCGCGCCGATGATCGCCGAGACCGCCGCCCCCGCCTCGTCGGTGGTACGGAACCCGGCGAGCAACGTCTGCACCGCCTCCGGAGCCCGGGTCAGCCGCACCGTCACCTCGGTCGCGATGCCGAGCGTCCCTTCGGAGCCGACGAACGCGCCGACCAGGTCGTACCCGGGGGAGTCGGGTGCCCGGCCGCCGAGCTTCACCTGCGCGCCGTCCGGGGTGACGACGGTCAGCCCGAGTACGTGGTTGGTGGTGAAGCCGTACTTGAGACAGTGCGCGCCGCCGGAGTTCTCCGCCACGTTGCCGCCGATCGAGCACACCTGCTGGCTCGACGGGTCCGGGGCGTAGTAGTACCCGTACGGCGCCGCGGCCTTCGTGACCTGCAGGTTTACCACGCCTGGCTCGACCACGGCCCGCTCGTCGTCCGGCGCGATCTCCACCATCCGGCGCATCTGCGAGGTCACGATCAGCACGCCGTCCGCGTGCGGCAGCGCGCCGCCGGACAGCCCGGTCCCGGAGCCCCGCGCCACGAACGGCACCCCGGCCTCTGCGCACTCCTTCACCACCGCGGCGGTGTGGGCGGCGTCGGCGGGCAGGGCAACGATCGCCGGGGTCACCTTGTAGTGGGCCAGTCCGTCGCACTCGTACGTCCGCAGCTGCTGCCGGTCGGTGATCACGTGCGCGTCGCCGAGCAGGTCGCGCAGCCGGGCCGCCAGCCCGGGCAACGCCGCCCTCGGCCCGGTCATGGCATCCGCTCGTACGCCGGAAGCGTGAGGAAGTCGACGAACTCGTCGGCGACCGCGACCTCCATGAACAGCGCGCGGGCCGTGTCGAACCGCGCCGGGTCGTCGCCGAGCTTGGCGATCTCCTCGTCGGCGATCTGCTCGACGAGCTGCTTCGTGACCAGCTCGCCGGTGTCGTCGAGGGTGACGTTGTTGTGCAGCCACTGCCACACCTGCGACCGCGAGATCTCCGCCGTCGCAGCGTCCTCCATCAGGTTGAACACCGCCACCGCGCCCGAGCCGGTGAGCCAGGTCGCGAGGTACTGGACGCCGACGCTGACCGCGTTGCGCAGCCCCTGTTCGGTGTGCTGCCCGGGTGTGCTCTTGATGTCCAGCAGCTGTTCGGCGGTGACCCGGACGTCTTCGCGCAGCTTGTCGAGCTGGTTCGGCTTCTCGCCGAGCACGCTGTCGAACACCTCGCGGCACACCGGCACCAGGTCGGGGTGCGCCACCCAGGAGCCGTCGAAGCCGTCGTTCGCCTCGCGGGTCTTGTCCTCGCGTACCTTCGCCAGGGCGGTCTCGTTGACCTGCGGGTCGCGCCGGCTCGGGATGAACGCCGCCATCCCGCCGATCGCGTGTGCCCCGCGCTTGTGGCAGGTGCGTACCAGCAGTTCGGTGTACGCCCGCATGAACGGTGCCGTCATCGTCACCGCGTTGCGGTCCGGCAGCAGGAATTCCCGGCCCCGGGTGCGGAACTTCTTGATCACGCTGAACATGTAGTCCCAGCGGCCCGCGTTGAGCCCGGCGGAGTGTTCCCGCAGCTCGTACAGGATCTCCTCCATCTCGAACGCCGCCGGGAACGTCTCGATCAACACCGTCGCCCGGATCGTGCCGCGCGGCATGCCTGCTCTTTCCTGAGCCAGGGCGAACACGTCGTTCCAGAGCCTCGCCTCGAGGTGGCCCTCCAGCTTCGGCAGATAGAAGTACGGCCCCGCGCCGGCGTCCAGTTGCCGCTGCGCACAGTGGAAGAAGTAGAGGCCGAAGTCGACCAGGCTGCCGGACATCCGCTGCTTGTCGACCAGGATGTGCTTCTCGGACAGGTGCCAGCCGCGGGGGCGTACCACGATCGTGGCGAGTTCTCCGTCGTGCAGCGCGTACCGCTTGCCGTCGGGGGAGGTGAACTCCAGCTTCCCGTCGATCGCGTCGCGCAGGTTGAGCTGGCCCTCGACGACGTTCTCCCACAGCGGTGTGTTCGCGTCCTCGTGGTCGGCGAGCCACACCTTCGCGCCGGAGTTGAGCGCGTTGATCGTCATCTTCGCGTCGGTCGGCCCGGTGATCTCGACCCGCCGGTCGACCAGTCCGGGCGCCGGCTCGGCGACCTGCCAGTGGCCGGTTCTGATCCGGTCGGTGTCGCCGAGGAAGTCCGGCAGCCTGCCCGTCGCGAACTCCGCCGCCCGCTCCTCACGGTGTCGCAGCAGCTCGCGGCGGCGGGCGTCGAACGTACGATGCAGCTCGGCGAGGAACGCCAGCGCCTCCGGGGTCAGGATCTCGTCGTAGCGATGATGAATCGGTCCGGTTACTTCGACTCCACCCGGCGTAGTCATGCCTTCGACGCTAGGCCCTGACCGCCGAACACGAAAGCGTTTCCTGGGCGGCGGGGGATGGCGCAGTATGCTCCCGACGGCCACTCGTCAACATGCCTGGCCGGTGAGGTCGCGAGCCGGGCTTCGGAAGGGACCACGATGCGGAAGATCGTCCTGATGATGTCGGTGTCCGTCGACGGCTTCATCGAGGGTCCGAACCGGGAACTCGACTGGCACCTGGTCGACGACGAGGTGCACGGCCACTTCAACGAGGTGCTCAGCGGGATGAGCGCGTTCCTGAGCGGACGCGTGATGCACGAGCTGATGGCCGAATTCTGGCCCACCGCCGACCAGGACCCGTCGAGTACGCCAGAGATGGTCGAGTTCTCCGGCATCTGGCGGGACAAGCCCAAGATCGTGTACTCCAGAACCCTGCAGCGGGCCGACTGGAACGCCACCGTGGTACGCGACGTCGTACCCGAGGAGGTCCGGGAACTCAAGGCGCAGCCCGGCGGAGACATGTCGCTGGGCGGGGCCGATCTCGCCGCGGCGTTCCTGCGGCACGACCTGATCGACGAATACCGGATCTACGTCCACCCGGTCGTCATCGGGCGGGGCAAGCCGCTGTTCCCGCCGTCAGCCGCCAAGGTCGACCTCGAACTCGCCGAGACCCGTACGTTCGGCAACGGTGTGGTGCTCCTGCACTACCGGCGCCCCGAGAGTGTGGGCAGCTAGAAGCCCTGGTGGTTGGATCGCGGCGGCTCGTCGTCGAGCACCAGGGTGTCCGGCTCGCCGAGCAGGCGCTGGCCGATCCGGCTGTTGCCCAGCCGGCTCTCGCCGAACCGGTCCTGCATCGTGTGCCGTACGGCGTCGCGGCCGGTGGCGACCAGGCGGGTGGTCTGCGCCTGCACCAGTCCGGTCGCCTCCTGGACGGTCGGGCTCGCCTGGACCCTGCGTACGGCACGGACGATCTGCTCGTACCGCTCGCGTCCGGCCTTGCTACCGAGCACGTACCCGATGGCGAAACCCGCCACGAAAGTCACCTTGCCCCGCATCGCCGTCCCCTTCCCGTACGCCTGTCCGTCCCCACTCCATCCTGCCGTGACCGACAGCGCCACGCGACCCGAACGGACTGCACCGAGGTTTGCCAACCCGATGCCGCGATGCGGTAGCTGTCCTGTACTCTTGTCCGGGCGCCGCCCAGAGCGGCCTTTCCCCCGTAGCTCAATTGGCAGAGCATCCGGCTGTTAACCGGAGGGTTAGTGGTTCGAGTCCACTCGGGGGAGCTTCCCTCCCAGGTCAGGGCCTTGATCAACAGG
>WNGB01000884.1_pt1 | contig 62675 bp, 57 predicted proteins | sample 5400681 | NCBI WGS metagenome assembly WNGB01 (sample SAMN13153367, study PRJNA577476) | soil metagenome | isolation source: 115 cm soil or saprolite under grassland replicate 2 | place: USA:California | collected 2016-06-15 | reverse complement strand
TCTACCGCGGCTTGAAGGAGATCCCCGGCGTCTTCCTGACGAAGCCGGAGGGCGCCTTCTACTTCATCGCGCGCCTGCCCATCCGCGACTGCGACGACTTCGCGGGCTGGATGCTCTCGGACTTTTCTCTCGACCGCGCGACCGTCATGGTCGCCCCCGCGCGGGGCTTCTACGCGACGCCGAGTCTGGGAGCCGACGAGGTCCGGATTGCCTACGTCCTCAAGTCGGAGGACCTCCAGGCGTCCGTGCGCATCCTCGCGGCCGGCCTCGAGCGTTATGCGAACGTCCGGAACGTCGAACCGGCCGCCGCGGCCCTCGCCGCTCCCTCCGCCGGCCCCGACTTCACTCCCGCCGGCACGTAGCGACAGTGTCTCGGAAATCACTGTCGTCCCTTCGCTGTCGTTGCTTGTCATCCTGAGCGCAGCGAAGGATCTGATCTATCCGTTCTCGCAGTACCGTCCTGCTCAGGGCAGGTTCTGAGGAGCGCAGCGACGAAGGATCTGTCCTCCCCGGATGAGCGGATCCCTCGCTTCGCTCAGGATCACAAAATCTCGGACTTGGGCCGTATTCCCGGGGAGGCTCACCGGAGCGACCTGCTCATGGCGGCTCAACTTGATAAGGCGTTGCGGGAATCCAGCTCTGAGATCTTCCCGATGAGGTCGAAATCGCGGTCGACATGGAGGACGGTCAGGCCGTGGCGGATCGCACAGGCCGCGATCAGACAGTCCACCCCGGAGCGCACTGTGAGGCCGCTGCGGCGGGCGGCGCGGTGGAGGTCGGCGGCTTCCTCGAAAACTCCCCGGTGCATCGGGGATTCGACGATCGGGAGTGAGAGCAGGGCCTCACGCGCGGCGCGGAAGGCCCGTTCGTCGCGAAAGCCCTGGAGGACTTCCTGGATGACGGGCAGACAGGTCGCGACCTCCTCCAGGTCCACGATGGATTCCAGCCGCATGCGCGGACGACTGCGGAAGACCTCGATCCAGACAGAGGTGTCAACGAGGAGCACGTCGCCGGGCCGTGTCTTCGCGCATCTTGGAGAGGCTCCCTTCCCAGAGGCCGGAGCCCTCGAGATCCAGGATGCGGCGCGCCTTGATGCGACGCACGTAGTCCGCAAGCGCGCTGTTCACGGTGCGCGAGTAGGTTCGCTGTCCGGAAAGCCGCGTCGCTTCCTCGAGGAGTATCTCGTCGAGCACGAGATTTGTACGTTTCATGTGTCAAGTATGTCAGACGAACGTCGGGACGGCAAGCGGCTGATCGGAATCTATCGCGGGGATCGGGGGAGAATGCGTATACTTTGATCTTTTTTTGGAGGAGGTTCCCGTGACCATGTTTGGAAAACCCCAGCAGCCTGGTTCCAGTTTCGCCGGAGATGCTCCGCAGCCGCAGGTTCAGCCGCACCCGCAGCCGCGGCCGGTCGCGGCGACGGCCTCTTCGAAGACCGTAGTCGGGTCCGGCTCCCGCCTCGTGGGCGACCTGATCTCCGACGAGGACGTCCTCCTCGAAGGCCAGATCGAGGGAAAGATCCGGGGCGAACGCAGCGTCGTCATCGGGGCGGGCGGCGACCTGGAGGGGGACGTCGCCGCGAAGTCGGTCGTGGTCGGCGGTAAGGTCCGCGGACAGATCATCGCAACGGAGCGGGTCGAGCTCGCCAGCACCGCCGTCGTGCACGGGGGCGTGCAGGCCCCCAAGATCATCATCGCGGAAGGGGCGCATCTTCAGGGCAACGTAGCCATGTCGGCCGGAGGCGAAGCGCCCGCGCCGCGCAGAGCGGAAGAGCCGTGATGGCGACCGAGCTGGCCGTCGAGCCGCAGACCAACTTCATCGGCGGAGAGTGGGTCGCGGCCGCGTCGGGGGAGACGTTCGAGAACAGGAATCCCGCCGACGTGGACGACCTCGTCGGCGTCTTTCCGAGGAGCGGCCGCCAGGACGTCGAGAAGGCGGTCGCGGCGGCGAAGCGGGCTTTTCCAGCGTGGCGCGACACGCCGGCTCCGGGCCGGGCCGAGATCCTCTACGCCGCGGGAGAAATCCTCAAACGGGACAAGGAGAAGCTCGCTCGTCTCATGACGCGCGAGATGGGCAAGGTGCTCGCCGAAACGCGCGGGGACGTGCAGGAAGCGATCGACATGGCCTTCCTTGCTGCGGGAGAGGGAAGGCGCCTCTTCGGATTCACGACGCCTTCGGAACTGCGCAACAAGTTCGCCATGTGCATCCGCCAGCCCGTGGGTGTCTGCGCCTTCGTGACTCCGTGGAACTTCCCGATGGCGATCCCGGCCTGGAAGTCCATGGCGGCATTGATCGCCGGCAACTCCATCGTGATCAAGCCCGCGACCGACACACCGGCCTCTGTCGTCGCGCTGGCGCGCGTCTTCGAAGAGGCCGGGCTTCCCGCCGGCGTCTTCAACGTCGTCATGGGCTCGGGGGGAGACGTCGGAGACCCGCTCGTCGAGCATCCGGACGTGAAGGTCGTGTCCTTCACAGGTTCGACCGAGGTCGGCCGCCGCATCTCAATCGCGTGCGCGCCAACATTCAAGCGGCTCCACCTGGAAATGGGGGGCAAGAACGCGATCCTCGTCATGGACGACGCGGACCTCGACCTCGCCGTGGACGGAGCGGTGTGGGGGGCTTTCGGCACGACGGGCCAACGCTGTACCGCCTCCTCGCGCCTCCTCGTTCACCGGGCGGCTTACGACGCGTTCCTGGAGAAACTCGTGCCGCGGGTGCGGGCGCTCAGAGTCGGCAACGGCCTCGATCCGGGCGTGGAGATGGGGCCCTGCGTCTCGGAAAAGCAGCGCGAGAGCGTCTTGCGCTACGTCGAGATCGGAAGGGAGGAAGGCGCGAAGCTCCTCTGCGGCGGGGAGAAACTCACCGAGGGAAAGCTCTCGAAGGGCTGGTTCCTCTCGCCCGCCGTTTTCGCCGACGCGGACGCGCGGATGCGGGTGGCGTGCGAGGAGATCTTCGGTCCCGTCACGACGGTCGTCCCGATCTCCTCGCTCGAGGAGGGAATCCGCGTCGCCAACTCGGTTGCGTACGGCCTCTCCGGCTCGATCTACACGCATGACGTCAACAAGGCCTTCCAGGCGATGCGCGAATTCGAGACCGGGATCTTCTACGTCAACTCCTCGACGATCGGCGCCGAGGTCCACCTTCCGTTCGGCGGCATCAAGGACACGGGCAATGGCCACCGCGAGGCGGGGATCGCGGGACTGGACGTCTTCACCGAGTGGAAGTCCATCTACGTGGATTTCTCCGGCCGCCTCCAGAAAGCCCAGATCGATACTGTCGCTCCGCGCGCTCCGCGGGATCCGCCCCCTTCGGGCTGATCCCGCTCCGGCGCTCCGCTCCCGCGGCGCGCGCTCCTCCCCTCTGGGAGACTTCGCGCGCCGCGACCCGGGCTGGAGATCAGGGCAAGAATTGACGACCGAGCTCCTCCGATAGAATCCGCGGCTCATTTTGTGTCGTCGTAAGGAGGGGACCTTGAAGACTCTGCGCGGTCTGTCGGTGGCTCTCGGTCTGTTCGTTACCGCCACTTTCCTCCTCGCCGACGAGAAGGCCTTTGAGAAGAAACAAGGGCCCGCGGCGGTCGGGATCGCGAAGGCGTACGAGGGGCTGGAGTTCCGCAACATCGGGCCCTTCCGCGGAGGCCGCGTGACGGCGGTCGCCGGGGTGCGGTGGAAACCGCTCGTTTACTACTTCGGGGGAACGGGCGGAGGCGTCTGGAGGACAGTAGACGGCGGCTCCAACTGGACGCCGATGTCGGACAAGGACTTCAAGACCGGATCGGTCGGTGCGATCGGGATCGCGGAGTCGGATCCCAATGTGATCTACGCCGGAATGGGAGAGGCCCCCATCCGGGGCAACGTCTCGCACGGCGACGGCGTGTACAAGTCCACCGACGGCGGCAAGACCTGGAAAAACGTCGGCCTGAAGAGCACGTACCAGATCTCGCGCGTGCGTGTCCATCCGAAGAATCCGGACCTTGTCTACGTCGCCGCACTCGGTCACGTCTGGGGAAGCAATCCCGACCGCGGAATCTTCCGCTCGAGAGACGGCGGCAGGACCTGGGAGAAAGTCCTCTCCGTCAGCAACAAGACGGGAGCCTCCGACCTCTGCATGGATCCGTCGAATCCGCGAATCCTCTATGCCGGGTTCTGGCAGGTGTACCGCAAGCCCTGGACGCTCGAGTCCGGCGGCCCGGAGGGGGGCATCTGGCGCACGGCCGACGGCGGCGACACCTGGAAGAAGCTCGCGGGCGGTCTGCCCGAGGGAAGTGTCGGCAACATCGGGGTCGCGGTCTCGCCCGCGCGGCCGGAGCGGGTCTGGGCGATTGTCGAGTCGAAGGACAAGGGGGGCGTTTACCGCTCGGACGACGGCGGGGAGAAGTGGACCAGGGTCAACTCCGAGAACAAGCTGCGCCAGCGCGCGTGGTACTACACGAAGATCTACGCCGATCCGAAGAACGCGGAGAGCGTCTCCGTCTTGAACACCGCCTTCTTCCGCTCCAACGACGGCGGCAAGACCTACAACGCGATCCGCGTCCCGCACGGCGACAACCACGACCTCTGGATCGATCCGGACGACCCGGAGCGCATGATCGAGTCCAACGACGGCGGCGCGAACGTCTCCTTCAACGGCGGCAGCACCTGGTCCTCGATCATGAACCAGCCGACCGCGCAGTTCTATCGCGTCACGACCGACGAACGGTTCCCCTACTGGGTCTACGGCGCGCAGCAGGACAACACGACAGTCGCGATCGCGAGCCGCGGGAGGGGACGAGGGATCGACACCAGCGACTGGCATCCGGTCGGAGGAGGCGAGAGCGGCTGGATCGCGCCCAAGCCCAAGAACTCCGACATCGTCTTCGCCGGCTCTTACGGCGGCAACATCTCGCGCTACGACCACAAGACCGGCCAGACGCGCAACGTCGTCGCCTGGCCGCAGCTCGCAATCGGGCGCGGCGGGAAGGACTTGAGGTACCGCTTCCAGTGGAACGCGCCGATCGTGATCTCGCCGCACGATCCCAACACGCTGTACCACGCCGCGCAGGTTCTCCTGAGGAGCCGCGACGAGGGTCAGAGCTGGGAGGAGATCAGCCCGGACCTGACACGCAACGACAAAGCCAGGCAGGGCAAATCGGGCGGCCCCATCACGCACGACGATACGGGCGTCGAGGTGTACGACACGATCTTCACCGTCATGGAATCGCCCCTCGAGAAGGATCTGATCTGGGTCGGCACCGACGACGGCCTCGTGCAACTGACGCGGGACGGCGGCAAGAACTGGCAGAACGTGACGCCGAAGGGAATCCCGGAATGGATCCGGATCAACTCGCTCGATGTCTCTCGGAACGACAAGGGGACCTGCTACGTCGCCGCGACGATGTACCAGTTCGACGACTTCCGCCCCTATCTCTACAAGACCACCGATTACGGCAAGTCCTGGACGAGGATCGTCAGCGGAATTCCCGAGAACGCCTTCACGCGGGTCATCCGGGAGGACCCTGAGCGGCACGGGCTCCTGTATGCGGGAACCGAGCTGGGCCTCTACGTCTCCTTCGACGACGGTTCCAGCTGGCAGCCTTTTCAGTTCAACCTTCCCGTCGTGCCGGTAACCGACCTGGCCGTCAAGGAGGGGGACCTCGTCGTCGCGACGCAGGGGCGGGCCTTCTGGATCCTCGACGATCTGACGCCCGTGCGTCAGTACAAGGATTCGCTCGCGGCCGAGCGCCTGCACGTCTTCAAGCCGCGTCCCGCGGTGCGTTTTCCCGGCGGGGGTTTCGGAGGGGGCGAGGAGGAAGGATCTGCCGGCGCGATTGGGAAGAACCCGCCCAACGGCGTGGCCGTCAACTACTACCTGAAGGAGAAACCAGGCGAAAAGGAGTTTCTGACCGTCGAGTTCCTCGAGGGCGACAAGGTCCTGCGCACATTCACGAGCGAGAAGAAGACGCGCGAGGGGGAGGAGGCCGGCGCCGCGGGCGCGGCACCTGGAGGCGGAGGTCCCGGCGAGGAGGAAGGGGAGAAGCCAATCGAGCCCAAGGCGGGACTGAACCGGCTGGTCTGGGACATGCGGATCTTGAAGCCCTCACTCCTGCCCCGCGCGATCATCTGGGGAAACAGCCAGGGACCCAAGGTCGCGCCGGGAACGTACACGGTGCGCCTCAAATTTGCCGGGCAGACGCTGACAGAGCAGCTCGAGGTGCGCCCGAACCCCAACGCCGGGGCCACGGCCGAGGATCTGAAGAAGCAGTACGACCTCCTGCGGCAAGCGCGCGAGGGCCTCTCGGCCTGCCACGACGGCGTCCAGCAGATCCGCGACATCAAGACCCAGGTCAGAGAGATCGGCGACCGTGCCGAGAAGCTCGGCAAGGGACAGGCCCTCAAGGAAAAGGGGAGGGCTCTCTCCGACAAGCTGACGGCGATCGAGAAGAAGCTCGTCAACCCCGACATCAAGAGCAATCAGGACATTCTGAACTTCGAGCCGGCCCTCGACCACCAGTTCGCCGGGATCGCGACCGTCGTCGCCTCGGCCGACGCCAAGCCCACGGACGCGTCACCGGTCTTCCTGAAGCAGATTCAGGCAGAGCTTGCCGCCGTCCAGGGGGAACTGAAAGACGTCCTCGACAAAGACCTCGCCGACTTCAACCAGGAAGTCCGCAAGCAGGACATCCCTCCCGTCGTCGTCGTCACCAGGAAGAAGGAAGGCACGTAGGGATGAGAACGCTATCCACCTCAAGCGGGTGACCTCAGACACCCCCCATGGCCAACGTCGTTTTTCTCTCCGCTGCATCGACAAGGCTTTCCCGAACTGTGACTGTCGCTCAATACCGATCTCTCGCTCAGGCAGGTGACCGCAAGCGGTTGGGTACCTTCATCAGGAATCGGTTCGCTGAGCGGTATTTCCGACCTGCCGAGAAGTCGTGCGCGAAGCATGGGTTCGCTCAAATGGCTGTAGCGTGCCTCGTTATAGAGACTCTCGAATCGTTCTATCGAGGCCTGACCGACACCCGTCGGCACAGCAAGGAAATGTTCAGTGGCTTCTTTGAGCGTGATACCGCGCTCAAGATCTTCGGCGGGGGAGACGACTGGTTCTACAACGACGTGCGTTGCGGAATCCTCCACCAAGCTGAGACTCGCCGCGGCTGGCGAGTCCTCCGAGTTGGACCCCTGCTCGACCGCCAAGCGAAGACGATCAACGCCACAACGTTTCTGCGGGAGTTGCGCAAGGCAGTTGAGAAATACGCAGAAGCCATGGAGGCGGACGAAACAACTTGGCAGCTATTTCGACGGAAGATGGATGCCGTCTGCGCCAATTGTGATGGCTGAGACCCTTAGAGCATATCGACCGGATGGTGAATTGGGGAATGCAACAGAAGTGCCGCTTGCGCCGATCAGGTGAGCATGCTCATATTCGGTTGGGCTGTCGGAGCGGATAGGGGGCGGATCCGTGTGGGATTTCCTCCGTGAGAGGAAACTAAAGAGAGACTTCCAGAGACTGACCAGCAGTCTCCAGAAGGCGGCCGACGTATCGCGGGCGTGGCTTGCCTGGCACTTGCAGTCGGACCAGCTGGCTGTGGAAATCATGGATCAGTTGATTCCGGATGGAGTCTTCACCGAGCTGAAGGCGGTGGAGCACCCCGACGAGCGTCAGCTAAGAGTCCGAAAGACCGCGCAGATCTACTTGAAGCAAAACCCCATGTTTACTCAGTTGATCGTCTCGACGATTGCATTCCGAATCGCCTACTTCAACTCGGCCGGGATCGCAAGGCGCGTGGAGATCCTGTCAAACGCTTGGGTCTTGCGAGACTACGCTCAGCGAACGCCACCGATAACGGACGTCAAGGCCTATGCCAGATTAGTCGATGACTTTTCTGCGAGGGTTCAGAAGCAGATGGCCGTTCTCGCGAGAATGAATAGACTTATCCAAGGTCCATGAGGCAGGGCCACAGGGAAGGCAGCTTGGCTTCGTCGTGGCTCCTTCACGGCAGTCTGGGCCTGAGCGGAAACGGTTGTCGTCTGGGTCTAAGAACGGTCTTTCGGTCGGATCGAATGTTCCGGCTCGCGGTGTCGCGATGAAAGGAGCTCAAGCCAGTAGCCAAAAGCGGGCCGCAGAGACTACGCGGCGGGGTTCGACCGGAGGAGCGCTCGCTTAACCGGCCGAGGGAGTGCGACTCGGCGAAAGAAAGCTCTTGGGTAGAGGTAGTCGTCGCCGGATTCGTCCACGACGCGGATGCGCGACCTGGGATCTTTCGCTAGAGGCTCCAGATATTCGTAGAGCTTGCGCACCTCCAGTGAAGCCGGATATCCAGAGTTAGTCACGCACAGGACGTAGCCCTTGACCCTACGGCTCGAGCCGGCGTTTGATTTTGAACTCTTTCCGGCCGATGCCGGTCGCTTCGTACCAGTGGATCTCCGCTGCAAAGGTCTCACGAGTATCCTTCAGGCGAACTCCCTCGAAGTCCTTCCGCTTTCGCCACCGACCACGACCGTAGCTCCGTTCGAGGCGTCTGAGATCGCGAATTCTTCGGCCGACCGCGATCGTTTCGACGTCCGAGATCGCGCCGATGATGTCGAAGTCCATGGAGCCGGCGTTTCTCCCTGGCCTGCCATCGATCAACGATTATACGCATCAGAAAGGGCGACGAGGGCAGATCCTTCGCTTCGCTCAGGATGACAAGGAAGTGTCGATCGCGGCGAGCAGCTCCCGAAGATCCTTCGGCATCGGGGCGACGATGTCAATGGGCTCGTTGGTGGCGGGATGGCGGAAAGCGATCCGTTCGGCGTGCAGGGCCTGGCGCGGGAACTCCTGGAGGGTCTTCTTCAGCGCGGCGTCCTTGAGCCGGTCGTAGTGGGGCCGGCCGTAGACGGGGTCGCCGACGACGGGGAGGCCGGCGGCGGCGAGATGGACGCGGATCTGGTGCGTGCGTCCGGTGACGAGGCGGCAGCGCAACAGAGCGAGGCCCAGCGCGAACCACTCCTGTTCGATCTCATATAACGTGCGTGCTTCCCGCGCGCCGGCGGGAAGGGACTCCATCGGCCGGAACGCCTTCATTTTCTTCCTGTCGCGCGGGTCCCGGCCGATGGCGAACGTGACTTCTCCTTTTCGGACCTTCGGGACTCCGGCAACGAGCGCCAGGTATTCCTTGCGCATGGCGCGCTTCGTCATCTGGCGCGAGAGGGAGGCGTGGGCGAGATCGCTCTTGGCGACGAGGAGCACGCCCGAGGTGTCGCGGTCGAGGCGGTGGACGATGCCGGGGCGCAGCTCGCCGCCGACGCCCGCGAGGTCTTTGACATGGTGGAGCAGGGCATTCACCAGGGTCCCGGCGTCGTGCCCGGGCGATGGATGCACGACGAGGCCGGCCGGCTTGTCGATCGCAAGGAAGTCTTCGTCCTCGTAGAGCACGTCGAGGGGGATGTTCTCGGCGTCGAGCGCGACGGAACGCGGCTCGGGGACTTCGATCTCGACGGCGTCGCCCGCGCGCACGACGTGAGAGCGTTTCGCCGACTGGCCCGCAATCCGAGCCGCCCCTTCCTCGATGAGCTTCTGGATCCGGGATCGGGAAAGGTCCGAGCAGACGGAAGCCAGGTATACATCCAACCGGGTCCCGGATGCGGGTTGACCGACTTTGAAGCGCCGAATCATGAGTAGTCGTCAGTAATCAGTTTTCAGTTGTCAGTTTTCCGCTGGTGCCTGAACTGAGAACCATGAGTAGTTGGCAGTGATCAGTTTTCAGTTGTCAGTTTTCCTTCGGACGCCTGAACTGAAAACTGAGAACTGAGAACTGGAGACTACTCCTATGCTTCCGCGCGGCTGCGCCGCGAGAGGTAGAAGAGCATCGCGAGGGATGCCAGCGCGGTCAGCACGCCGATGAACTGAGAGGTGGAGAGGATGCCGGGGATGACGAACCCTCGGACCAGATCGCCCCGCCAGACTTCGATGATCCCGCGCGTGATCGAGTAGAGGAGGATGTAGAGCCAGAAGACCTCTCCGTCGAACGTGCGCCGGCGGTACGCCCACTGAAGCACGAGGAAGATCAGGAAGGCGTTGGCGGAGAGATAGATCTGTGTCGGATGGAGCGGGACGTTCAACGGTGTCCCGACCGCATCGTGGGCGAAGGGATCCGTGAACGTCACGCGGAAGGGACCGAAGGACGGTTTGCCGTAACAACAACCGGCGGCGAAGCAGCCCCAGCGCCCGATGGTCTCGCCGAGCGCGATCGAGGGCGCGCCCATGTCGGCGACCTGCCACGCGGGCAGCCGGTGCTTTCGCAAGTACCAGATCCCGACGACGGAAGCGCAGATCAGTCCGCCGTAGAACACGCCCCCGGAGCGCAACACCTCGACGAGATCCGCGGGATGCGCCGCGTAGCGCCGCCACTCCACGAGGATGAGCATTACCTTGGCGCCGAGAATCGCGGACGCGAGGATGTAGAGCGAGAGATCCAGGATCTTCTGGTCCGGCAGTCCCGCCTCGACCGCCTTGCGGCGCAGGAGCCAGATCCCCGTCAGGTAGGCGATCGCCAGTACGACGCCATACGTCGGCAGGTAGAACGACCCGATGTGAATGAGGCGCGGAAGCACTCTAGCTCACGACACCGGCGGCGGCGGCGCCGGGCGCGGTGCGTCCTCTTCGCTGCCGAGCATGTCGAGGAAGAGGAGTCCCACGCCGATGCAAATCGCCGAGTCGGCGACGTTGAAGGCCGGCCAATGATGCCCCGAAATGGAAAAGTCGAGAAAGTCCACAACGTAGCCGAAGCGGACGCGGTCAAGCAGGTTACCGACGGCGCCTCCCAGGATGAGCGCGAAGCCGACCTGCAGCCGCACGCTCTTGTGCGAGGAGCGCAGGGCGTACGCCGAAACGACGATGAACACGAGCACCGCCACGCTGTTCAAGATGATCGCCTTGATGGAGGAGTCCACAGACGCGAAGAGGCCGAAGGCCGCGCCGCTGTTGCGAACGTAGGTCAGATCGAAAAGGTTGCCGATGACGGACCGCGACTGATGCACTTCGAAGGTGCGGGTGATGATGCCCTTGGTCCACTGGTCGAGCAGCAGCACCGAGAGCGAGACGATGAAGTACGCGGCCCGGTAGAGCGCGCTCTCCTTGATCCTGGGAAAGTCGTTCATGCGGTCGTTCCCAGGGGGCTCGCGGCCAGCTCCGCCAGGACCTGCCGGCAGCGGGAACAGAGGCCGGAATCTTCCGCCTCCGGAGTCACCTTCCAGCAGCGGTCGCACCGGCGCCCGGGCGCCTTCTCGAAGCGCAACGAGAGGCCGGGATAAGCGGCCGAGCTTCTCCAGCCGCTCGGCCCGCCTTCCGTCGAGCCGCGAGACACGGCGGACACGATGAAGAGGTCGGCCAGCCCCGGGCCTTCCGTGCCCGTGGCCGCGCGGTCAGCCTCGAGAGACCCGTGCTGCGTCAAGACCACAGCCGCCTCCAGAGAGGAGCCGATCACTTTGTCCCGGCGGGCTTCTTCGAGCACGACGGCCACTTCTTCTCGCAGTTTCGTCAACCTTTCCCACGCCGGGGCGGTGGCGGAGTCCCTCGCCGCGTCGTCCAGCGTCTCGAAACGCGCCAGGTGGACGGATTGTTCCTTGGGCTCGGGCAGCGCCGCCCAGATCTCCTCCGACGTGAAGGGAAGCACCGGCGCCGCGAGCGTCGCGAGAGCGTGTCCGATCCGGTCCATGACCGTCTGCGCCGAGCGCCGCTCCCGGGATGCGGGGGCCGAGGCGTAGAGGCGGTCCTTGACGATGTCGCAGTAGAAGGCGGAGAGCGTCGTGGCGCAGAAATTGACGAGAGAGTGGTAGACGACGTGGAACTGATAGCTCTCGTAGGCGTCCCGAACCCGCGCGGCCAGATCCCGCGCCTCCCCCAGGATCCAGCGGTCGAGCGGCAGGAGGTCAGACATCGGGACCGAGTCCCTGGCCGGATGGAAGTCGTAGAGGTTCGACAGCAGGTATCGCGCGGTATTGCGGAGCTTGCGGTAGGCCTCTCCGCAGCGCGCCAGAATCTCGTCGGAGATCGGGTCGTCGTCGCGGTAATCGAGGCTCGCCACCCAGAGGCGCAGGATGTCGGCTCCGTATCGGGTCATGAGGGCCTGCGGCTCCAGGACGTTGCCGAGAGACTTGGACATCTTCCGCGCCTGGACGTCGAGCGCGAAGCCGTGGGTCACGACCCCCCGGTAGGGCGCCTCTCCGAAGAGCGCCACGGAGGTCAGGAGCGACGACTGGAACCAGCCGCGGTACTGGTCGTGCCCCTCGACGTAAAGGTCGGCGGGCGGTCCCCCGCCCCCGCGCGTCAATTCCGGCCATTCGCCCGAGCGCAGGACCGCCAGGTGCGAGACCCCGGAATCGAACCAGACGTCCAGGATGTCGGTCTCCTTCTGGAACTCCGTGACGCCGCGCCGGTCGGCTCCCTCGGGGAGGAAATCCTCCGCCGGCCGCGCGTACCAGGCGTCGCCTCCCTCGCGCCGGAAGATCGCGACGACGTAATCGAAGAACTTCCGCTGCTCCTCGCGCGAATCTGCCCAGGGATACGTCCCCGCGCGCTCGCCGTTCTTCATCCCGTAGAGAACCGTGATTGGAGATCCCCACCGCCTCTGACGGGAGACGACCCACTCATGCCGGTTTTCGACCATCCCGGTGATGCGCTGCTCTCCCCAGGCGGGCACCCAGCGCACGCGGCGAATCGCTTCGAGGGCGGCCGCCCGGACGTTGGTTCCGGGATCGTCCAAACGCACAAACCACTGGACAGTCGCGCGGAAGATGACCGGCTTCTTGCACCGCCAGCAGTGCGGATACTCGTGCCGGAAATTCTCCTCGAGGCGGAGGAGCGCTCCCGCCGCGCGCAGGTCTTCGACAATCTCGGGATTGGCGTCGAGCACCTTCTTGCCCCGGTACTTGGCGGCGGTCGTGAAACGCCCTGCTTCGTCCACGGGGGAGAGGATCGGTAGGTTCTCGCGGCGTCCGGTGACGAAATCGTCCTCTCCGTGCCCGGGCGCCGTGTGCACGAGGCCCGTGCCCGCATCCATCGTGACGTACTCGCCGGGCACGAGGCGGAAGGAGCGAGCCTGCTCCTCCGGCTCGAGCTCGCCACGCATTTCAGCCGGCAGGGGATGCCGATACCGAAGTCCCACCAGATCGGATCCCTTCGCCTGACCGGTGATGCGGTGCTCCCATCCAAGACTCTTCGCCAGGGAATCGACGAGCGGAAGCGCCACCAGGTAAAGCCGATCGTCATGCTCCAGGAGCGTGTACTCGATGTCGGGATGAACCGCGATCGCGACGTTGGAGGGGATCGTCCAGGGCGTCGTCGTCCAGCTCATCGCCGAGACCGGAGTGCTGCGTTTCCCGTCCGGAATGCCCTGGAAGCGATCGAGAAACGCGCGCGAGTCCTCGAACGGCATCGCGACGGTGATCGCCGGGTCGGTGCGCTCCTCGTACTCCAGCTCTGCCTCCGCGAGCGCAGTCTGATCGGTGTAGCACCAGCGCACCGACTTCAAGGCTTGATAGACGAGGTTCCTCTTGTAGAACTCGCCGAAGGTGCGGGCGGTCTCGGCCTCGTAGGAGAGGCTCATGGTCGAGTAGGGGCGATTCCAGAGGCCTCCGACTCCGAGCCGTCGAAACTCCGCGCTCTGGATCTCGATGAATCTCGCCGCATACTCCCGGCAGGCCTTGCGGATCGCGACGGCGTCCATGTCCCGTTTCTTCGAGCCGAGCTTCTTGTCCACCTGCTTCTCGATCGGCAGGCCGTGACAGTCGAAGCCGGGAACGTAAGGGGCGTCGAAGCCCATCATCGTGCGGCTACGGACGATCAGGTCCTTCAAGACCTTGTTCATCACGTGGCCGATGTGGATGTTGCCGTTGGCGTAAGGGGGGCCGTCGTGCAGGATGAATCGCGGGCGCCCCTTGCCGGCTCTCCGGATGGCCGCCTCGAGTCCCATCGCGTCCCACGCGGCCAGCTGCTGCGGCTCCTTCCGGGGCAGATCGGCTTTCATCGGGAAGCCGGTCTTCGGCAGGTTCATGGTGGCCTTGTAGTCGCCGGGTGTGCTCATATTGACCGAGCGACATTATCCACGGCTTTGAACGCGTCAAATTCCAGATTCCACCAGATTCTAGGAGGCACTAGATCTCTTCATTAAGTGACTTCTCACGAATGAGTCAAGTTTCTCGTCAGGGTGAAGCGAGCCTGCGTTGCCGGATCTTCCTGGCAATCCGCCCCGGCGTCGTGCCCGCCTCCCTCGTCGGCACGCTCCGGCCCGGCCGCGATAGCCGGAACCGGGCCGTCGCTTGTCGCTCAGTCGCCGGCGTTGCCCGGAGGCGGCGCTGTCCGAGGGCACACGCCAAACTCTCGGACAAGAGATGCGGCCGCTGTGCCCGAGTGACCGGAGCGGCGGCCCGGAATCCCTTCTGGCGGCCGGGCCGCCGCGTGCCGCCAAGGGCAATGCTGGCGACTCCGGGCGGATTGATCGAGTCGAATACCGATACACGAGTCTGCCCAAGATTGCTTACTCCTCGCCGTTTGAGGCGAAGCTTCGTTAGGTCTCTTATCTGGAACCTGGGATCTGCTATTCCTCGGTGAGGAGGACGACGGCGGCGGCCGCCATCGAACGCGCGTGCGTGATCGAGACTTCTGCAGCGCGGACATTGAGGGCCCGCGCGCGGTCGAGGGCCCGCCCACGGAACTCGAGGCGAGGTTTGCCGCTTGCTTCGCGGCCCACGAAGATCTCCTTGAACGCCACGCCGCGAAACCCCGTCCCCAACGCCTTCATCGCCGCCTCCTTGGCAGCGAACCTTCCGGCTACGTGTTCGGCGAAGGCGCGGGGATGCCGCCGCCGCAACAGGATCTCGCCCGGCAGGAAGACGCGGTCGAGGAAGCGCTCTCCCCAGCGCTCTAGAAGCCGCGAGACCCGAGCCACCTCGGTCAGGTCGAGTCCCAGGAGAAGGCCCTTCACAAGCCGAAGAAGCGGGCGATGCGCTCGGCGAGCGGCAAGGGCCCTTCCATTCTTCCCATGTCCCCGCGGCTCGCGTCGAATTCCCCGGCGGCGTGGCGCCGGCGTTCTTCCATCGTGGCCTCGAGGTCCTGCACGAGCTCAGGATGTTCGCGCAGGATCGGGGCGAGCGACTCCTTTTCGATCTCGACGAGAGAGGTCTCGGTCACCGCCCGGACCGTCGCCGTGCGCGGTTCGCCGGTCAAGAGACTGATCTCCCCGAACGCGGCGCCCCCGTCGAGGACGGTCAACTCTCGGCTCTCGCCGAGCGCCCCGTGGATCGAGACGCCGACGCTGCCGCGCTCGATCAGGAACATCGAGGAGCTGCGATCGCCCTCCCGGACGATCGTCTCTCCGGGCGCGTAACGGCGCTCCCGGGCGCCGTCCGCGATGCGCTGCCGCTGTTGGTCGGGAAGACGGGCAAAGAGCGCCGCCTTTTGGATCGCTTCCGCGATGGCCGGCCGCCGGTCGGGGCGATCGAGCTTTCCCGCCGCGTACTGGTGCTGCCGGATGACGGGGTAGGCGATGGCGAGTCCCGCCCGGGACAACGCGTACCAGACGCGCTCGTGAACCTGCGAGTCCACGTCCAGGTAGTTCCCATAGTCTTCCAGCCAGTAGCGCACCTCGTAGGTCACCGCCGAGGCATCGAAGCTCTTGACGTACGCGACCGGCGCCGGGGACGCAGCCAGGCCGGCGAGGCCGTGGACGGCGCTCTGCAGGACCTCCCTGGCCTGCTCAGGAGGCGCGTCGTACTCGAGGCCCACGCGCAGGAACCGGGCGATCGGGCGCCCCGGACGCGGGAATATCTCCAGGTGTTCGCGGCCCGCCACGCTGTTGGGAATGAGAACAAGGTTTCCCTCGACCGTGCGCAGCTTGATCGCTCTCCAGGAAAGCTCCTCGACGGTTCCGTAGGTTTCGGCCTGGCGGATCATGTCTCCGACCTGCACGGTTTTCTCCAGATGCAGGGCCAGGCCGGCGAAGAGGTTTCCGAGCGTGTCCTGGAGAGCGAGTCCGATGACGGCCGTGATGATCGCGGAGGTCGTCAGCACGGCGCCGAGGCTCACATCCGGAAGGATCAGCTTGACGAGGACCGCGACGCAGAGGCCGAAGATGAGAAGCCCCACGAGTTGCCGCAGCAACGCTGGCGCCGCCGTCTTGCGCCGGAGCCGGAACGCGACGTCGAAAAAGATGTAGTCGAGCAGGCGCGTGACGACGAGCGCGAAGGCGATCCCGACGGCGAGCGCGCCGTAGTTCCTGTTCTGCCGCGCGTCGGTCGTCGGGATTCCCAGCGCCGAGAGCAGGGCGACGCCACCCAGGATGAGGAGCGCGAGCAGGATCGGTCCGGCCAGTCGCCGGATGACGAGGGGAACGCGCTCCTCGAGAGAGGCGATCGGCTTCATCGTCGGTCAATCCGCTCGAGGACGGCGCGCGGTTCCGAAGCTTCCTGGAAGATGCGGATACCGGCGATGCCCGCGATCCGGTCCCTGTAAGGATCGAGCCTGCCCAGGTTCTCCTCGGAGATCCCGCCGATGGCGAAGACCTCGCAGGAGTGCTCGCCAAGAGGGGGGAGGTCCCGCAGCGCCTCCTCGCCGAGCGGCGGACCGTAGGCTCTCTTGGACGGTGTATCGAAGATGGGTCCGATGAGGACGAGGTCGGCGCCCTCCCCGATACGAGCGGCAGCTTCTCCCGGGGAGTGCGTGGAGACTCCGATGCGAAACCCTCGAGGAGTGACGGCCCGGATCTTCGGAATCGGCAGCCCGGACGCCGGCAGGTGGACTCCGTCGGCGTCCGCGGCCAGGGCGATATCGAAGCGGCGATTCACATAGAGAGAAACTCCCGCGCCCAGGATGGAGCGGGCGAGCCTGGCCCAGCCGAGGCATTCACGATCGGGAGCGTCTTTCTCGCGCAGCTGGACCGAGAGGCCCGCGGCGCCCGAGAACGCCGCCAGCGTTTCTTTCAAACGCGAGTCTCCCGCCGACTGGCGGTCCGTCACGTAGAGCGCCTTCATCCCGGCTCCGAGGGAGGAGGGCCAAGGGCACGTGAGAGCACGCGCAAATCAGTCCAGCCGGCCACCAGGTGAATGAGACCCAGCCCGGAGACGAAGCCGCGAAAGAAGCCGGACGACGGGAGCCCGATGTGCCGAGACGACCAGGGACGCAGGATCAGGTACACGCCCACCGCGGTGCAATAGAAAACGAACAGCGCGTTTCCCGCAAGAGTCAATGTTCTCCGACTCATGGCTTGGAGGGCATTGTAAGGGTGTCCACCCAAAAAAAGCCGCGCCGGGGGGCGCGGCAAAAGGAGGAATAAGGAGATCTCGGGACCGAGCGATGGATCAGTGAGGGCGTTGCCTCTCGGCATGCGGGGCAGGCGCGGAACGCTCACGAGGCGACTCGCGCCTGACCTCGGCGCGTGGCGGCGGGGGGGCCGACGGGGCCGAGGGCGCGGGGCCGCGTCCAACGTGAGCCGGAGGAGGCGCGTAGGCCGGGGCCCGTTCGATTCTCGCGGGCGGAGGCGCGTAAGCCGGCGCCCGTTCGATTCTCGCCGGAGGAGGCAAGGAAACGGGCCCGCGCTCCATCCGTTCCCGCGGGATCGGCTCCGAACGGAAGTCACGGCCGCGCGGGACTTCCCGCGTTTGCCTTTGGCGATCCGAAGGAGCCTCAGTGCTTCGAGGCAGCGATTCGAAGCGGCTCTCAGGCGCCCGCCGCCCCGGCACCGCGCCTTCGATCACCCGGCGCGCGGGAGGCATGTCGGAACGCGAGCGCCATGATTCGCTCTGCGCCGGGCTCGAGGGACGGACGGGAGGAAGAGCGATCGACGGCCGGACATCTGCGCGGTCAGGGCGCGACATTTCGCGCTGTCGGAGGTTGCCGCGGGCTCGCCAGGACTCCTCCGCGCCCGAGCGCGGGACAATCCGTGTCTGCGGCTGAACGGCCCCTGCGACCGGGCCGCGCTCGCGCGAGACCATGCCGCTGCTGCCGCCGCGCTCGGAGGTCCGCCAGCGATCCGCCGAGACCGGCTCGCGGCCCGTCGAAACCGAGGGCCCTCCGCGCGACCGCTCCACGACGGCGCCACGCGGCGCGACCTCCGCGGCGGTCGGGCCCGCGAGACGGCCACGCTCCGCGACAACGGCGCGTTCGCGCAGAGCCGCTACGGTGTCGGCCGGGAGGGTGCGCTCGCGAGCCAGCACCGGCGCCAGGCGATCCGAATCAGACCCGGCCGACCGCTCGATCGTGCGCGGTGCCTCCCGAACGTAGGTGCGGATCGCCTCGCGCACGCCTCCCTCGCGAGGGTTGACGACGATCGGACGAGAAGAGATGGCGACCTGGTCGCCCAGGCGATCTGCCATTCGCGTTCCCGGGACCACGTTCATGCGTGCGGCCGCCGTTCCGAAGGAGCCCGCTCCCGTGAAGTTCCAGCCATGGAAATCCACGCGGCGAGTCGCGAACGTGCCCTGGAGCGAGAAGTAGAGATTCGTGCGCGAGGGGAAACCCCAGCGCCGGTAGTATGTGTCCCACCACGGCGAGAAGAACGAGTAATAACCGATCGGGCACCATCCGACGTAGCCGGGGGTGTAGCCCCAGTAGACCCAGGCCGGCGAGTAGATGGAAGCGGGCGCCCAGCACCACCGGTTACGGGCGAAGAACCAGTTGCCGTAATGGAAGGGGTACCAGCCCCAGGGATCGTTGGACCACCAGGTGAGGCCTGCCGGAGTGTAGTACCAGGAGCCGTAAGAATAGGGACTCCATCCTGTATCCACTCTGGGAGACCAGACCTCCCCTCCGTACGAGGAGTCGTAGTCCCAGTCTCCGTAGCCGTCGAGCGCGGCAACGTCGTTGGCGTACTGGTCGCCGACGTAGCGGGCGGAGACATTGCGCGATTCACCCAGGGTTTCCAGGCGTTCCGCCACCCACAGATCGAAACGGTCGCGCGAAAACGCGCCGCGCCCCGTCTCGGCCTCTTCGTCTCCCCGCGCCATCAGGTACTGGCCGGCCTTGACGGTGTACGTGCCGCCGCGAGTCCTGACTTCCACCGACCCGGCGCGCCCGACCACGACCGTGCCGCGCCGCGGGTCGCTATTGACTCTCACCTGGGCACCCGCCGACAGGTAGACCGTCGCGTCATCGGTGTCGATGCGAGGGATCTGTTCTTCACTCGAGCCCATCCCGGTCAGCACCGCCTCGCCATCCGTCAGCCGAATCGCGGAGAACTGGTCCTCCTCCCCCTGCTGGTCGGAGAGGGATTCGAACGCGGCGTGGGTGCCGCCTCCCAGGAAAACCAGGTTGCCGTCGGCCAGACCGATCTCGACCCGGCCCGACTGCGAAACGGAGATCTCGTCACCCACGGAGATCGGCATGTTGCGGCGCGCCTCGACGCTGCCGTTCCAGCGCGAGGCGACTGTGGCCTCGCCCGTCATCATGCGGATGTAGGAATAGCCGCTTCGGGTCGCAGCCTCATCGCCCGAGGCTGTCGCCGCGGCCAGCAGCAAGCCCATCCCGGCCGCCAAGCCCCCGAAGCCTCGTTTGGTCCTCATTTCGGTGTTTCCTCCGACTCCGACAAGGAGCGATCCGCATGCCACGGTGACAGCTTGCACGGCATCGAAGAATATGCTCTGAATAAAGGACTTATGAATCTCCAAATCGGGCGCCCGGCGTCCTCCTTGTCCCATCCCGGAGACACTCTGGAGGGAGATGAGGACAGGCTCTCTCGGACCTCACACAACTCACGACTCACCAGTCATAACTCCCCTCCGAAATGATCCGCGACGTGATCCGCTACGGTGACCCACGCCTGCTCGCTGAAAACATGGAGGCGAACCCGCTGGCCTCGGATTTCGCCGCGCTTCTGGGCGACATGATCGAGACCTGTCACGCGGCTCCCGGTATCGGTCTGGCGGCGCCGCAGATCGGCGTCAACCTGCGCGTGGCGATCATCGACCTTTCCGTGGGAGCGGACCCGAACGGCGTCCTCGTGCTCGTCAATCCGGAAGTGATCGAGGTCTCCGGCGAGCAGAAAGAGGAAGAGGGATGTCTCTCCATTCCGGATGTCTCCAAGCGCGTGGTTCGGCCGCGATGCGTCCGCGTGCGGGCGGCCGACGAGTCGGGAGTGGTGCGCGAGATCGAAGGCACGGACCTTCTCGCGCGGGCGCTCTCCCACGAGATCGATCACTTGAACAGCCTCCTCTTCGTGCACCACCTGAGAGGACTCAAACGCGAGATGACCTTGAAGAAGATCGAACGCTCCAGGCGCAAGGCGGACTGGTGAAGCTCCACAACACGCTCGGCCGGCGGCTCACCGAACTGACGCCGCTGGAATCGGGGCACGTCCGCTTCTACACGTGCGGGCCGACGGTCTACAACGTGGTCCACATCGGGAACCTGCGCACGTTCGTCTTCGAGGATGTCCTTCGCCGCCACCTGCTCGCGAAGGGGTATCGCGTCACGCAGATAATGAATGTGACCGACGTGGACGACAAGACCATCCGCGGCGCGCAGGGGGAAGGCGTCTCGCTCGGAGAGTTCACCGCGAAATACGAGGAGGCCTTCTTCCGCAGCATCCGCCTTCTGAACGTCCAGCCGGCCGAAAAGTACCCCAGGGCGACCGACCACGTGCCCGAGATGATCGCCTTGATCGAGAAGCTGCGCGAGCGGGGGCACACCTACGACTCCGAAGGTTCCGTCTACTTTCGGATCGCGACGTTCCCGGATTACGGCAAGCTGTCGCAGATCGATCTGACACAGACGCGCCGCGGCGAGCGCGTCGCCGACGATGAGTACGAGAAGGAAGACGTCAAGGACTTCGCGCTCTGGAAGGGAGCCAAGCCGGGCGAACCCTCCTGGCCCTCCCCCTTCGGCGAGGGCCGCCCCGGCTGGCACATCGAGTGTTCGGCCATGAGCATGAAGTACCTCGGGTCTCACTTCGACATCCACACCGGCGCGGTAGACAACATTTTTCCGCACCACGAGAATGAGATCGCGCAGAGCGAGGCGGCGACGGGGCAGCCGTTCGTCGAGATCTGGCTCCACGCCGAGCACCTGGTCGTGGACGGGGAAAAGATGTCGAAGTCGAAGGGGAACTTCTTCACGTTGGAGGACGTCCTCGAGCGGCGCGACGACACGGCTGCGGTGCGGTATCTCTTCCTCTCGGTCCCGTACCGGAGGAAGTTGAACTTCACCTGGGACGCGCTGGCGGGAGCCGCGGCCGCTGTGGACCGGATTCGCTCCGCCGCCGCTCGCATCGGCGAGATCGCCGCGTCGAGGGTAGAGAAACCGGGGGCCTTCGACGCGAAGGCACGGGGGGAGAAGATGCTCTCGGAATTCACGGCCGCGATGGACGACGACCTGAACACCTCCGAGGCCCTGGGCGCTGTCTTCCCGTACCTGCGCGACGTCAACGTCGCGTTGGACGAGGGCTCCCTCGACGCCGCGGGCGCCGCCGCCGCCCTGGCCGCGATCCAGTCCGCGGACAGGATCCTCGGCATCCTCCCGGCCACGCCGCAGGTTCTTCCCGCGGAGATCGAAGCACAGATCGAGGCCCGCAACGCCGCCAGGAAGCGCCGCGACTTCGCCGAATCCGACCGCATCCGCGCGGAGCTGGCCGCCAGGGGCATCCTTCTGGAAGACGGTCCCTCCGGCACCCGCTGGAAGAAGGCATAGCCACGGTTTGTCATTCTGAGGAGCGCAGCGACGAAGAATCTGCTCCCGGTCGGTCTTCCCGACTATCACGTCCACACGTTCCGCTGCGGGCACGCGGGGGGCTCGTCGCAAGACTTCGTCTTGAAGGCGATCGAGCGAGGGCTCGGGGAGATCGGGTTCACGGATCACATCCCGCTCTACTTCCTGCCGCCGGAGCGGCGCGACCCGAGGCTTGCCATGCGGGAAGATCAGTTCGAGAGCTACGTCGCCGAGGTTCTCTCGCTGCGCGAGGAGTTCCGCGGCCGGATCGCAGTGCGTCTGGGCCTCGAGGCGGACTATGCCGAGGGGCAAGAGGAGGCGCTCTCCGCCTGGCTTTCCCGGGCTCCCTGGGATCTGGTGCTGGGGTCGGTTCACTTCGTGGCGGGGGACTGGATCGATGCTCCCGGATCGGCCGCGCGCTTCGAGAGAGAGGGCACCGATCGCCTCTACGACGAGTACTACCGCCTGCTCGCGAAGGCCGCCCGCAGCGGGTTTTTCGACGTGCTGACGCACTTCGATCTTCCCAAGAAGTTCGGCCACCGGCCCTCCGCTCCCCGCGAGTCTGCCGAGAAGGAGGCGATTGCGGCCGCGCGCGAAGGCAGTTGCGCCGTCGAGATCTCCTCGGCCGGCCTGCGCAAGCCGGTCGCAGAGGCCTACCCGGAGGCGAGACTTCTCCAGGAGATCGTCGCCTCCGGGATCCCGGTGACGTTCTCCTCCGATGCCCACGCGCCGGCCGAAGTGGGTTGGGGATATGAGAAGACCGTCGAGCTCGCCCGCCGCTGCGGCGTTCGCGATTTCGTCACGTTCGAGGCGCGCCGCAAGACGATCCATACTTTGCCGGTGGCCGGCTGATCGTGACCGCTTGAAGCGCCTTGCCCCTCTCGCGCCGGGGATTCTGGCGTTTCTCCTGCCCGCCGGCCCGGAGGACCGACAGGAGAAACCGGCCGAGAATCCCGAGAGGCGGCTTTGTGCTGCCCCCTTTCCTTCGAGGTCCGGGTTCCCCCGGCCCACCGCGACACCAGCTCGTACGGGGCGCTCTGCGGTCACTCCGCGGCCTCGCTCTTGACACCCGGGTTCCTCCCGGCGTAGTGTTCCCGACCTCATGAACGCGGCGCTCCTCACCGTCACGCATCACTGGCATCACGAGGTGGACCGGTAGGGCGACGCTCGCCCTGCCGGATTCGTCCGGGCGGGGCGGACCAGACAGTAGGTGGGAACCCCCGACCCGGAAGTGGTCGGGGGTTTTTTTGGACGAGAGAGTTCTTCAGCTTCCGGCGTACGTGGCCTCGCTCGCTCCGCGCGATCTCGCTGACGCCCGGCGGCTCGTGTCGCTCGTGCCGGCCGGCACGACGGCGATCGAGCATCGCGTGGACCTGGCAGAGGAGCCTCTTCCGTCCCCGGCACTCCTCGCACTCGACGGGCGCCCGGCGATCGTGACTTGCCGGACCGCGCGCGAAGGCGGAGGCTTCAACGGATCGGCCGAGGAGTACCGGCAGCTCCTGACCGCGGCCTACGACGGCGGCGCGACGGTGGATGTGGAGCTCTCGAGCGGTCTACTGACGGCCGCGGAGAACTTTCCGGATAGAAGCCGGGTCGTCGTGTCCCGCCATTGCCCTTTCTCGCTGCCGGAGGACTGGGAGGGCATCCTCGGAGCGATGCTCGCAGCCAGCGCGCGGACGGTCAAGCTCGTGGCGGGCGCGGCGGATCTGCAGGCGAGTCTCGCAATCGCGGCAATCCAGAAACGCCAGGAAGGACCCGTCGTGTCGGTCTTTCCGATGGGTCCGGCGAGCGCGCCCGGCCGCGTCCTCTCCGCTTTCTTCGGCGCCTCGCTCGTGTACGGCTCGGTCGAGCGCAGGACCGCGCCGGGACAGCTCGCCCTGGAGGATCTCCTTCAAATCTACGAAATCGCCCGGCCCCGTTCGATCGAGGCTCTCTTCGGCATCGTCGGAGCGGAGGTTTCGGATTCACTCTCCCCTCTTCTTCACAATGCGCTCTTTCGTTCGCGCGGACTGCCCTTTCTCTACCTGCCACTGCCTCTGGCGGACTTCGACCGCTCGAGGCCGCAGGCGCTCGCCTTCGATCCCCCCTTTCGCGGTTTCTCCGTGACCCGGCCCTGGAAGCTGCGGGCGGCCGGGACATCCCTTCCTTCCGAGGATGTGCGTGCGACCGGCGCCGCCAACACGCTCGTTCTCTCCCGAGAACGGTGGCGAGCGGAGAATACCGATGTGGACGGGGTCTTCGATCCGCTCGCCGATCACGACACGGGCGAAGGCCGCACCGCCGTGATTCTGGGGGCCGGCGGCGCGGCGCGCGCGGCGGTCGTCGCCGCGAGGAAGCTGGGATACGAAGTCATGGTGGCGAGCCGCCGTGACGAGCAGGCGGACGCGCTTGCGCTGGAGTTGGACGTGGATTCCCTGGCCTGGGAAGATGTCGCCGGGAGCGAAGCCGACTTGTATTTCAACGCGACGCCGATCGGTTCGCGGGAAGAGGACCCTCCGGCGTTTCCCGCGAGGGTGTTCGCGAACCGGCCGCTCGTCTTCGATTCCGTCTACCGCCGTGACGGCTCGCCCACTTCCACGATCCGCGCGGCGCGCGCGGCCGGCTGCCCGGTCGTGGAAGGAATCCGGATGTTCGCCGCTCAGGCGGTCCGGCAGGCGCGGCTCTTCGGCGTCGAGGACGCGACCCTGGAAGAGGCCATGCGCCTTCTCGAGCCGTCCCGGAGGACCTCGTGAAGCGGCGGCGCGCCAGCCCGCCGACGGGAGCGTCGGCCTATGTCTTCGAGGAGGCCACCCGGCGGCGCGTCGCGGAAGACCGCATCGTAGCCGGCCTGCGGGGAGCGGGATACCACGAGGCGATCGTTCCTTCCGCCGATTACCTCGCCCCGTATCTCTCGCATCTCTCGGCGCGGGAAGAGCGCGAGCTGTACCGCTTCGTGGATCGCCACGGTGACACGCTCGCGTTGCGCGCGGACTTCACGATCGCGCTCGCGCGGCACCTGGCGCCCCGGCTGACCTCGGAGGGATCGCCAACCCGCGTCTTCTACCGGGGGGAGGTGCTTCGAGGCGGGGCGGGAGACGGAGGCAATGCCGAGTTCTACCAGGTCGGCGCGGAACTGCTCGGCGACTCCTCCTCCGGCGCGGACCTCGAGATCTCCGAGCGGTGTCTCGCGGCTCTCCAGGCGGCCGGCGCTGAAACGGCCCACGTGGTCCTCTCCGCGGTCGGAGCGCTCGAGGAGATGCTCGCGCCTGAGGTGAGCGGGCCTCGCGCGAGGCAACTCGCGAGCGCGATCCGGGAGCGCCGGCTTTCCGAGACGGCCCGCGTCGCGACCGCGATCTCCTCCGGCTTTGCTTCTCGTGTGCGGCGTCTGCTGGAGGGGGACCTCCGGCCGGCCGATCCGCATCTGGAGCGGGTCGGCGCGGCGGGAGTGACGCTGACGCACGTCGCCGGCGCTCTCTCGGAACGGGCCGGTTGCCGCGTCGCCATCGATGTCGCGGAGCCGGCGCCGCGCTCCTACTACACGGGTTTCTTCTTCTCCGTGTACGGTGTGTCCGGCGGCGAGCCGATCGCGGGAGGCGGACGCTACGACAGTCTCTACGCTGCTTTTGGGAGTCCTCGCCCGGCCGTCGGGTTCGCTCTGGGTCTGGAAGGAGCCGTGGGGGGAGGCGCGTGATGGAGCCCTTGACGGTCGCGTTTCCGAAGGGGCGTATCGCGGCTCCGCTCGCGCGCCTCTTCGCGCAGCCGCCGCTCGAGATCGCCGCGTTCACCGGACGCGGGCTCGTCGTGGACGTGCCGGAGAAAGAGTTGAGGTTCCTGCTGCTCAAGGATTTCGACGTTCCGACCTACGTGCGCCGGGGCGCGGCTGAGCTGGGCATCGTGGGCTCGGACGTGCTGACGGAAAAGGAATGCGACCTGCCGAGACCTCTCGAGTTTCCGTTCGGACACTGCCGGTTCTCGCTGCTCGCGCCCTCCTCCGCGGCGGCCGAGGGTCCCTTTCCACGGGGGCGCGCGGTGCGCGTGGCAACGAAATACGTGCGCCTGACCCGCGACTATTTCGACCAGAAGGGCATGGCGGCGGACATCGTGCCGCTGGCGGGGTCCGTGGAGATCGCGCCGCGCATGAAGCTCGCCGACCTGGTCGCCGACCTTGTGGACACGGGCGAGACGATGCGCGCCAACGGCCTGGTCGAGGTCGAGAAGATCTGCGACGTTTCGCCGCACCTCGTCGTCAGCCGCGCCGCGCTGGCGCGGCGGCGCCGCGACGTGTTCGCCTTTCTCGAGGTCGTGGAAGGGATGCTGGCGTTGTGAAGGTACGCTTGTTTCGAATCCCCTCGCGGGAAGCGCGGGCGCACCTGGAGCTTCTCTCCCGGCGCTCGCGGTCTCTCTTCGACGGCGAGGCCTCCGCGACGGCGGCGCGCGCTCTCGCCGAGATCCGCCGGGGGGCAGATCGCGCCCTGGCCCGATGGAGAAGGCGTTACGACGGCGTCACCGGTCCTCCGCGGGCCGCGCGGAAAACAGCGCGCGTCTCCATGGAGTTCCGTCTGGCCTTCGACGAGGCCTTGCGCCGCCTGACGGCCTTTCACCGTCTTCAGAAGACGCCCGGAGCGATCCTGCGCATCGCGGGCAGCAGCATCGAGGAAAGGATCGTGCCGCTCGACTCGGCCGGGGTCTACATCCCGGGAGGCGAGGCGCCGTACGTCTCGACGGCCCTGATGACGATCCTTCCCGCCCGGATCGCCGGCGTGCCGAGGATCGCCGTAGCCACTCCACCCGCCGCCTACGACGGCTCGGCGGAGCTGCGCTATGCGTTGAGAAGGCTCCGAGTGACCGAGGTCTACCGCATGGGAGGCGCCCATGCGATCGCGGCCCTCGCCATCGGAACTCCCTCCGTGCCGCGCGTCGCGAAGATCGTGGGCCCCGGAAATCGTTTCGTCACCGCGGCCAAGCGGCTCGTCTCGGGGCTCGTCGGAATCGACGGCCTGGCGGGCCCAACCGAGGTCGCCATCTTTGCCGACGGGAGTGCCGATCCGGAGCGGGTCGCGGCGGATCTCCTCGCCCAGGCCGAGCACGATGTCGAGGCCGCGGCCCTCCTCGTCACGACCTCTTCGCGGCTGGCCAAGCGTGTCGCGGCGGCTCTCGCCCGGCGACTGCCTGAACTCCCCACGCGGGAACGAGCCGGGCGGGCGCTCGCGCGCTATGGAGCGATCGGGATCGCCGCGTCCGTTCCCGTTGCGGTCGCCTACCTGGAGAGCTTCGCTCCGGAGCATCTGGGCATTCAGACGCGGGAGAGCTTCGCCGACGCGGGCCTCTTCCGCCGAGCCGGAGCGATCTTCGCGGGGGGCGCCAGTTCCGAGGTGTTCGGCGACTACGTGGCCGGATCGAACCATGTCCTGCCCACCAACGGGACCGCGCGCTTCGCCTCGGCGCTCTCGGTTCGGGACTTCGTGCGCCGGATGCCGGTCGTCTGCCTCTCGCGGCGCGACGCCGAGAGGCTCGCTCCGCACGCGCAGATCTGGGCCCGGTTCGAAGGCCTTCCGGCCCACGGGGCCGCGGCCGCCCTGCGTGGGCGAAAGGGAAAACCGTGAGCCCCCTCGCCCGGCGGTTGTTGCGTCCCGAGATGAAGGACGTCCCGGCCTATGCGACCTCGACGGCGAGCGCGCCCGTGCGCCTGGACCGCAACGAGAGTCCCGAGGAGATGACGCCGCAGACCCGGGAGAAGGTGCTCGGCGCGCTTTCGTCCGCGCGGTGGTCGCGTTATCCGGATCCTTACGCCTCGGAAGTCAAGGCGGCCCTCGCGGCGCGCGAGGGTCTTGCGCCCGGGTCCGTGATCGTCGGCAACGGATCGAACTCTCTCTTCCTTTCGTTCTTCCTCGCCGCAGGATTCCCGGGCCGGCGGATCGCACTTTGCCCGCCGACGTTCGGCCTCTACGCGCCGTGGGCCCGCGCGGCCGGCTGCGGCGTGGTGCACTTTCCGCTCGGCGAAGAGGATCTGGAGCCTCCCGTCGCGCGGATCCACTCCGCGGCGCGGGAGGATCCAGATCTCGCCTTCGTGCTCTGCTCGCCCAATAACCCCACGGGGACGCTCTTCCCGCGTGAAGGACTCGTTGGACTTCTCGAGACGGGCGCGCTGGTTGTGTTGGACGAGGCCTACGTCGAGTTTTCCGGCACAAGTGCCCGCGATCTTCTCCCGCGGTTCTCCAACCTCCTTCTCTCGCGGACGCTTTCGAAGGCCGCGGCGCTCGCCGGAGCCCGCGTCGGATACATGCTCGGTTCTCCCGAGGTCCTCTCGGACATCGAGAAGGTCCTGCCTCCCTACGGCCTGAACCTCTTCGCGCGGGCGGCGGCCCTGGCCTCTCTCGAAGACGAGGCCGGAACACGGGCGCGCGTGGCGGCGATCCTCGCAGAGCGCGAACGCATGGCGCGGGCCCTGGCGGGGATGCCGGGCGCGCTGCTTTCGCCCTCGCGAACCAATTTCCTCTACCTGCGCCCGGAGCGGCCGGCGGCGGAGCTCTTCGAGGCACTTCTCTCCCGCGGCATCCTCGTGCGCCGCGTCGCCGGCACCCGCGCGGACGCGCTGCGAGTCACCGTGGGCCGTCGGGAAGAGAATGACCGGTTCCTGCAAGCATGGAAAGAGGTGACGTCATGAACCGCGGACTCGTGGAACGCACCACCAAGGAAACCTCGATCCGGCTGGAACTGGCACCGGCCGGGCAATTCGCGACCTCCATCCGCACACCCGTAGGGTTTCTGGACCACATGCTCGACACGATCGCGCGGCACTCCGGCCTCGCCCTCACCGTGGAGGCGCAGGGGGATGTCCACGTGGACTTCCATCACACGGTCGAGGACGTGGGCCTCGCGCTGGGCGAAGCGCTGGAGAAGGCTCTCGGAGACAAGCGCGGCATCCGGCGATTCGGTCACGCCTACGTGCCGCTGGACGAGGCGCTCGCGCGGGCCGTCGTGGACCTCTCGGGCCGGCCGTACTTCGTCTGGGACGTTCCCTTCGACCGCGAGATGCTGCTGGTGACGCCCGAGTTCGCGTTCGCGCTCGTCGAGGAGTTCTTCAAGTCCGTGTGCTACCGGGGCAGATTCAATCTGCACGTCTCTCTGATCTCCGGCCGAAACGGGCATCACGCTGCGGAGGCGATCACCAAGGCCTTCGCTCTTGCTCTGAGAGATGCGGCCGCGGCCTCGGGGGATAACAGCGTCGCCTCGACCAAGGGGACGCTGGCGTGAGAGTCGTCGTGCCGGACCTGGGCCTCTCCAATCTCTGGAGCGTGTGCAGGGCCCTCGAGGCGCTCGGCCACGAAGTCGTGACGGCGCGGGAGCCGGAGCCGGTCGCCGGCGCGACCGTGATCGTTCTGCCCGGCGTCGGCGCCTTCTCGGAGGCGGCCCGCCGGCTCGAGGCGACCGGGATCGGTCCCGCCATCCTGGTCGCCGCCGCCGGCGGCGCGCGAGTCCTGGGAATCTGTCTCGGAATGCAGCTTCTCTTCGAATCGAGCGAAGAAGGAGGGGAGAGCCGCGGCCTCGGGCTCCTGCCCGGGCGCGTCACGCGGCTTACGGGCACGGCGCGTGTGCCGCACGTCGGATGGAACCGAGTCGTCGCGACTGCAAGGGGAGCCTCGCTCTTCGGCGACCGTGACGGCTCCGACTTCTATTTCGTCCATTCCTTCGCCGCGCATCCCGCCTCCGACGACCTCGTGCTGGCTCGCTGTCTCCACGGAGAGAGTTTCCCCGCGGCTGTCGGGAGCGGAATGTCTCTCGGCTTTCAGTTCCATCCGGAAAAGAGCGGAGAGATGGGAGTGAGCCTGCTCGGAGCGGCGCTCGAGGAGCTCTCGGAGGCGCGAGGATGAAGAGCGAGCCGTTCCTCCTTCTGCCGGCGATCGACCTCAAGGATGGCCGGGCGGTGCGCCTGCGGCAGGGGAAGGTCCATTCCGAGACTCGCTATTCCGAGGACCCTGTGAAGGTTGCCCGACAGTTCGCCGAGGCGGGGGCCCGAGCCCTTCATGTCGTGGACCTGGATGGAGCATTCTCCGGGGCGCCGGTCCACCTGGCTCTCGTCGCCCGGATCTGCCGCGCGACAGCTCTGCCCGTGCGTCTGGGAGGGGGTCTGCGCGAGACCAGGCACATCGAGGCGGCCTTCTCGGCTGGTGTTGCCGTCGCGATTCTCGGCACCACCGCGATCGAGGAGCCCGAGTGGCTGGCGAAGTCGCTCTCCCGCTTCGGGCAGCGTCTCGCCGTCTCGCTCGACGTGATGGATGACGCCGTCCGCACCAGGGGTTGGGTCGAGACTGCACCCCTGTCGCTCGAGGCGGCGGCGGCCCGGCTCGGCGAGGCCGGCCTCGGAGATCTCGTCGTCACCGACGTGGCGCGGGACGGGGAGCTCATGGGGCCGGACATTGCGCTCTTTCAACGCGCGGCGAAGGCGTTCGGGGCAAGCGTCATCGCCGCCGGAGGAGTCGCGGACCAGAAGGACCTGGAGGCTCTGGAAGCGCAGCCTTCCGTCCGGGGAGCCGTCGTCGGCAAGGCGTTCTATGAGGGAAGTCTCTCTCTCGCTGTGTTCGCGAGGAAGGGCTCGTGAGAGAGAGAGAAGACGGCGCGACCGGTTTGAAAGTCCGGCTCGTGCCGTGCCTGGACGTGCGGGACGGGCGCGTGGTCAAGGGGACCCGCTTCGTGTCGCTGCGCGACGCGGGCGACCCCGTCGAAGCGGCCGCCCGCTACGCGGCCGAGGGCGCCGACGAGATCGTTTTCCTGGATATATCGGCTACGCCGGAGGGGCGCTGTGCCGCGCGTGAAGTCGTGGAACGCACGGCGCGGTCTCTCTTCGTGCCCCTGACGGTCGGGGGCGGAGTGCGCAGCGCGGCCGACGCCGAACGACTCCTCCGTGCCGGAGCTGACCGGGTGGGGGTCAACTCCGCGGCCGTCGAGCATCCCGGGCTCCTGGACGAGCTCTGGCGCGGCTTCGGCAGCCAGTGCATCGTGCTGGCCGTGGACGCGATCCGCGCGGGAAACGGCTGGACGGTCCGGACGGAAGCGGGTCGCCGCGCATGGGACAGGGACGCCGTCTCCTGGGCGAGAGAGGGGGCGGAGCGCGGAGCGGGAGAGATTCTCCTGACATCGATCGACCGCGACGGCACCGGACGCGGATACGATCTGGAGCTTCTCGAGGAGGTCGTGGCAGCCGTGAACGTTCCCGTGATCGCGTCCGGAGGCGCTGGCGCCTACGGGCATCTCGTCGAAGGAGCGCGGGCCGGGGCGTCGGCGTTGCTCGTCGCCGGGACATTTCACCGGGGCGAGCTGACGATTCGGGGCGCGAAGGAAGCCCTGGCTCGCGCCGGAGTGCCGGTCAGGATGACGGCGTGAACCTCGACGACGTCAAGTTCGACGCGGACGGGCTTGTGCCGGTCGTCGTGCGCGACACGGTCACGGGCGCCGTCGCGATGTTCGCCTTCGCCAATCGCGCGGCCCTGGAGAAGACCCTCGAGTCGCGGCAGGCGACCTTCTGGAGCCGTTCCCGAAACGCGATCTGGATCAAGGGCGAGACCTCCGGAAACCGGATGGAGGTCCTCTCCGTCACCGCCGATTGCGACGGCGACGCCGTTCTCTACGAAGCGCGCGTCTCGGGTCCCGCCTGCCACACCGGAAAACCGACGTGCTTCCACGATCCCCTCGATGAATCCTGGACCGGGCCTGCCGAGAACTTCGATCTGGCTCCGCTCTTCGCGGTCTTGAAGCTGCGGCAGCGGGAGCGCCCGGAAGGGTCCTACTCGACGAAGCTCTTCGAAAGAGGACTCGACCACATCCTGAAGAAGATCGGAGAGGAAGCCTCGGAAGTCATCGTCGCCATGAAGAACCCGGATGACGAGGCCCTGGCCGGTGAGGTGGCGGACCTCCTCTATCACCTCGCCGCCGCCATGACCGCGCGCGGCTTGCCGCCCCGCGCCGTCAACGAGGCGCTCGCGCGGAGACGCAAACCGTGAGCCGCGAGCAGGAACGCGCCGAATTTCTGTCCCTCGCGTCGGCAAGACGCGTCGTGCCGGTCGCCAGGGTGTTTCCCTCCGACGCCCTGACACCGGTGACGCTCTTTCGCAGGATGCGCCGATCGGGCAAGGAATGCTTTCTTCTTGAGAGCGTCGAGGGGGGCGAAGCAATCGCTCGCTACACGTTTCTCGGATGCGGACCGGTGGCGCGCCTGACGATTCGGAGCGGCGTCCTGGAGGAAGAGCGCGGAGGATCGCGTCATACGGCGCGGGGCGACGCCTTGAAGGTGCTCTCCCGGCTCGCGGTGCGCCCGGGCTTCGAATCCAACCCGGACTTGCCGCCGCTCTCCGCCGGCGCCGTGGGCTTTCTTTCTTACGACGCCGTACGCCTCTTCGAGGCTATTCCGGACAGCCATCCCCGTGAGGGAGAGATCCCCGACGGTCTCTTCCTCCTCTTCGATGCGACCGTCGCATTCGACCATCCGCGGCAACGCCTTCTGCTTCTGACGAACATCGGCGTCGAGCGGGCCGCCGAGAAAGAGAAGGAAGTGGACGCGGCGATCGCTCGCCTCGACCGGCTCGAGAAACTCCTGTGGGAGGATCCTCCCATTCCCGCCGCGGCGAAACACGCGGCCCCGGGCGGCCGGGGTCGGCCAGCCAGAGAGAAGCGGAGGTCCGAGAAACCGGCGTCACGGTCGCTCTCCGCAACGAGTTCCCTGCCCGGCGCCGACATCAACTCCGACTTCTCGCCTCTCGCGCCCCGGGAGAAATTCCTCGAGGCCGTGTGCCGGGCCAAGGAGGCCATCCTCGCAGGCGACATCTACCAGGTCGTCCTCTCGCAGCGCTGGTCCGGGCCGCTCGACGTGGACCCCTTCGACGTCTATCGCGCGCTGCGCATGCTCAATCCCTCGCCGTACCTCTTCTATCTCGAGACCCGCGAAGCGGCGATCTTCGGCGCGTCGCCGGAGATGCTGGTGCGTTGCCGGGGCCGGGACGTCGAGACCCGCCCGATCGCCGGCACGGCCGGCCGGGGCGCGACCCCCGGCGAGGACCGCGCGCTGGCCGCGCAGATGCTCGCCGACCCGAAGGAGCGGGCCGAGCACGTGATGCTCGTGGATCTGGCCCGCAACGACCTGGGGCGCGTCTGCGAGATCGGTTCGGTCTCGGTCCCGCGGTACGCGTCGGTCGAGAAGTACTCTCACGTCCAGCATCTGGTCTCCGAGGTCCGCGGCACCCTGGCGGCGAGGAAGACCTCGTGCGACGCCCTGGCCGCCTGCTTTCCGGCGGGGACCCTGACGGGCGCCCCGAAGATCCGGGCGATGGAAATCATCGACGAGCTCGAATCGGCGCGCCGCGGCGTTTACGGCGGAGCGGTCGGGTATCTTGACGCCGCCGGCAACCTCGATGTGGCCATCGCGATCCGCATGGCCGTCGTCGAGCGCGGCCTCTGCCGGATCCAGGCGGGCGCCGGCATCGTTGCCGACTCGATTCCGGAACGGGAATACCGCGAAGCCGAATCCAAGGCCGCGGCGCTCTTCCGCGCCATCGACACGGCCCGCGACTGGAGCCGACGTGAGCCGTAAGGCGTCAGCCGTCAGCCGAGCGACGAAGTGCGGCGGTGCCTCCTCGCGGGCCACGGCTCGCCGCTCACGGCTCACGGCTTACGAATCATGATCTTCCTCGTCGACAACTACGATTCCTTCACCTACAACCTCGTGCAGGCGGTGGGGAAGTTCGATCCGGACATCGTCGTCGCGCGCAACGACCGGTTCGACCCGAAGAAAGTCGTGGCGCGGCGCCCCCGCGCGATCCTGATCTCACCCGGCCCGGGCCGTCCGGAGAACGCCGGGCGAACGATCGAGATCATCGCCGCCGCCGAGTCGAAGGCCATCCCACTTCTGGGCGTCTGTCTGGGCCATCAGGCCATCGCCGCGTACCACGGCGGAATCGTCGAGCGCGCCCCGGCGCCGCGACACGGAAAATCCTCCCGTGTCACGCATCACGGCGCGGGTCTCTTCGCGGGGCTGCCCAATCCGTTCGAGGCGGCGCGCTACCATTCTCTGGCCGTGCGGGAAGAGGGGCTGCCGGCGGAACTGACGGTGACCGCGAAGAGCGACGATGGGGTCGTGATGGCGCTCTCCCACCGGTCCCTTCCGGTCTTCGGCGTCCAGTTTCACCCCGAGTCGGTGTTGACGCCGGAGGGGGAGAAACTCCTGTCCAACTTCCTGGGACGGAAGATCGCAGGATGACTCCCACGGTCGCCGAGGCATTGAAAATCGTGGCGGCCCGCAAGCCGCTGCCGCGCGATCTGGCCGAGGCGACATTTCTCGACCTGATGGACGGGAAGGCGACGGAAGCGCAGAAGGGAGCGCTCCTGCTCGGGATTGCCACGAGAGGAGAGACCGCGGAAGAGATCGCCGGGGCGGTGGCGGCGCTCCGGATGCGCATGCGTCGCGTCGAGACCGTCCGTTCGCCGCTGCTCGACACGTGCGGTCCTGGCGGGATCGGCCGGGACCTCTTCAATCTTTCGACCGCTGCGGCCATCGTGGCCGCGGGAGCGGGAGCTTCGGTCGCGAAGCACGGCAATCGCTCCATTTCTTCCCGGGTCGGATCGGCGGACGTCCTCTCGGCGTGCGGCGTCTCGATTGACCTCGATCCTCAAACGGCCGGACGGGTGTTGGACGAGATCGGGCTCGTCTTCCTCTTTGCGCCATCGTTTCATCCCGCCATGAAGGAGCTGGGGACGGTCCGGCGTGAGCTTGGCGTGCGCACAATCTTCAACGCGTTGGGACCGCTCGCCAATCCGGCGGGTGCAACGCGGCAATTGATCGGCGTGGGACGGCCCGAACTCGTCCGGCTGCTCGCCGACGCTCTCGCGTCGCTGGGCGCCGAGCGGGCCGTGGTCTTTCACGCCGCCAACGGCCTCGATGAGCTCGTTCCGGGCGTTCCCGCCTCCGGGGTCGAGGTCAATGAGGGCTGGACGCGCCCCTGGAACTACGATCCCGCAACGCTGCCGCAGCGCGCCGTCGAGATGTCGCAGCTCGTCGGAGGAAGCCCGCACGACAACGCCGGGATGCTTCAGAGACTCCTCGGCGGAGAGGTCGGCCCGCGGCGCGAGGCCGTGCTCCTGAACGTCGCCGTGGCCCTGACGGTCGAGGGGAGCGCATCGGATGTGGCGGACGGCTATGAAAGGGGCCGCGCCGCGATCGACAGCGGAGCGGCCCGTGCGGCTTTCGACCGGATGCGCGAGAGGAGCCGTCCGCGGACGACGGACGCGGCGGCGCCATGACGGCGATCCTTGAGCGCATCCTCATGGCCAAGAGGGCGAGGCTGGACCGCGGAGATTACGCCGCGGCGCTCGCGGTTCCGGCCACGGCAACCGATGGAGCCCGGTTCGTGGCATCCCTGCGAGAGCCCGGCGTCCGCGTGATCGCCGAGATCAAGCATCGCTCCCCTTCCGCCGGGGAGATCCTGCCCGGAGCCGACGGCAAGATCGAGAGCTTCGCGCTCGCCTACAGGCGCGGTCACGCCGCGGCGATCTCGGTTGTGACGGAAGAGGATTACTTCGGCGGCAAGCCCGAATGGCTGCCGCGCGCCAAGCGCATCTCGGGCTTGCCGGTCCTCATGAAGGACTTCGTGATCTCGCAACGGCAGCTCGACTTCGCAGTCTCCCTCGGAGCGGACGCCGTCCTGTTGATCGTCCGTGCCCTGACCCCCGGAGAGCTCGGCGAGATCGGCAACGGCGCCCGCGAGCGCGGCCTCGCGACCGTCATCGAAGTCCACGAGGCGGGGGAGATCTCGACAGCCATGGACGCCCGGCCAGACGTCCTGGGAGTCAATGCCCGCGATCTCACGACCTTCGCGACGGACTTCAGCGCGCTGGAGCGAATCGCCGGGAGCATTCCGCCGGGGCCGGTGCGCCTGGCGGAGAGCGGAATCACGAACCGATCGGACGTGGCTCGCCTGCGGGCCGCCGGCTACGAGGCGTTTCTCGTCGGCGAGGCTCTCCTTCGCGACGACGACCCCGAACAGGCTCTTCGGGACATGCTATGACCGAGATCAAGATCTGCGGCTTGACGCGTCCGGAAGACGTGGACCTCGCCTGCGCCCTCGGCGCCGCCTACCTCGGCTTCAATTTCTCGGCCCTCTCGCCGCGGCGCGTGACGCTCGACACGGCCCGCGCCCTCGCCCGGGCCACGCGGTCCGGCGTCGCCCGCGTGGGCGTGTTCGTGCACGAGAGCACCGAGGAGATCGGCGCCGCGGTCGAGGCGGCGGGACTCGACCTCGTTCAGATCCATCGGCCCCTCTCCGCACAGGATCTGCATCGATCGCCCCTGCCCGTTATCGCCGTCGTCGGCGTGTCGTCGAACGGCGCCGACGCAGCGCCGCCCGAGCTTCTGGCGCGCTGCCGAGCTGTCCTCTGCGATACGGCCCGGTCGAGCCGCTCCGGCGGCACCGGGGCCGTCTTCGACTGGAGAATTCTTGACGGAAAGACCTGGCCCGTCCCGCTCATTCTCGCCGGCGGCCTCGGCCCCGACAACGTAGCCGAGGGCATCGCGCGCGTTCATCCCTCTGCCGTGGACGTCGCCTCCGGCGTCGAGTCTTCTCCGGGGATCAAAGACGAAAACAAGATGCGACTCTTCTTCGAGGCCGTGAGAGAGGCCGACGCCTCTTCTTCCTCCCCCGGCGGAAGAGGAGCGGCGTGAGGGTCAGACGACTAACGAAGCTCCGCCTCAAACCGACGAGGGAGTTGATGAAGCTGGGAGTCCGCGCGTCGGTATCTTCTCTCGAACAATCCGCCCGAAGTCGCCGGCATCGCCCTTGGCGGCACGCGGCGGCCAGGCCGTACGGAGAAACTCCGGGCCGCCGCTACGGTCCGAGGGCACAGAGGCCGCGTTGTTTGGTCGAGAGCTTGGCGTGTGCCCTCGGACAGTGCCGCCGCCGGGCAACGCCGTCGCCTCCGGGCTGCATCTCGGCTTAGCCACGCTGCAGCCCCGGAGGCGGCCGTGAGCGAAGGCGCACCACAACAGTCTCCCTTTCGCCACGCCACGACTGCGCCTTCGCGACAGAGCGACGGCCGGTTCTCCTGTCACGGCCCGCCGTCGCGTGCCGACGAGGGAGGCGGGGCTGACCGCAGAATCCGCCGACGCAGCCTCGCTTCCCGCCGGCAAGAAAACTTGACTCATTCGTGATGAAGTCACCCATTGAAGGGATCCAGGCTAGGCCATGAGAATTCGTAACCGCCCGCGCCCCGGCTACTTCGGCCCGTATGGCGGGCGCTTCGCTCCCGAGACCCTCATGGCGCCGCTGGAGGAGCTCGAGCGCGCCTTCGAACGTCTCCGCCGCGATCGGACCTTCCGGGCCGAGTTGGTCGATCTCCTGAAAAACTACGGCGGGCGCCCGACCCCTTTGACGTTCGCCGATCGGCTGACCGCGCATGCCGGAGGTGCGCGCATCGCCCTGAAACGCGAAGACCTGCTCCACACCGGTGCTCACAAGCTCAACAACTCGCTCGGCCAGGTCCTGCTCGCCCGGCGGATGGGGAAGACCCGCATCGTCGCGGAGACCGGCGCCGGGCAGCATGGCGTGGCCACGGCCGCGGCCGCGGCGAAGCTCGGCCTGCCCTGCCGCGTCTACATGGGCGTCGTGGACATGGACCGGCAGGCGCCGAACGTCTCGCGCATGCGGCTTCTTGGCGCCGAGGTCGTCAGCGTGGACTCCGGCTCGAGAACCTTGAAGGACGCGATCAACGAAGCCATGCGGGATTGGACGGAAAACGTCCGGACGACGCACTACGTTCTGGGATCCGCGCTCGGTCCGCATCCCTATCCGACGATGGTCCGGGAGTTCCAGTCCGTCATCGGCCGCGAGGCGCGGGCTCAGTTTGCGAAGCTCGCGGGGCGCGATCCGCACGCGGTCGTGGCCTGCGTGGGCGGAGGATCGAACGCGATCGGCCTGTTCTCGGCCTACCTTTCCACGCGAGCGCGGCTCTTCGGCGTGGAGGCGGGAGGCCGCGGCCCGAGCCCGGGAGACCACGCGGCTCGCTTCTCCGGCGGATCGGTCGGCGTCCTGCACGGGACGCGCACGATGCTCCTCCAGGACGAGGCGGGCCAGGTTCTCCCGACGCACTCAGTCTCGGCCGGGCTCGACTATCCCGCGGTGGGGCCAGAGCACGCGCAACTCCGGGATCTCGAACGCGTCGAGTACACGCGCGTTTCCGACGAGGCCGCTCTCGACGCCTTCGAGGTTCTTTCGTCAACGGAAGGCATCGTCCCGGCGCTGGAGAGCGCTCACGCGGTCGCGTACGCTCTCACGCTGGCCAAACGAATGCCGCAAAAGAGCTGGATTCTGATCAACCTCTCCGGCCGCGGAGACAAGGACCTCGCGGAATACGAACGGATCAGGCCGGCAGATGGTAAAGGGCCGTCTTCCGACTGCCATCTCCCGGCTCGGGTATGAGCCGCATCGCCGCGGCGTTCGAGAGGGCACGCCTCGAAAATCGCGCGGCGTTCATCGCATACCTGACGGCCGGCGATCCGGACGCGGACTCGACACTGGCGCTCGCGGCTGCCCTGGATCGGGCGGGGGCGGACGTTCTGGAACTGGGGGTCCCGTTCTCCGATCCGATCGCCGATGGGCCGGTCCTTCAACGCGCGGCCGGGCGCGCTCTCTCCTCCGGCACGACTCTGACCGGGGTGTTCGAGATCGCCTGCCGCGTCGCAAGCTCCACGAGGATGGCGCTCGTTCTGTTTTCGTACCTGAACCCCCTGCTGCGCCTCGGTATCGAGCGCGCGTCCCGGCAGGCGCACGAAGCGGGCTTCGATGCGGCGCTCGTGACCGACCTGCCGCCCGAGGAGGCGGGACAGTTTCAACCCGTCATCCGGTCCGCCGGCCTCGACACGATTTTTCTCGTTTCTCCAACCTCGCCCGATTCGCGGATGAACGCCGCGGCCAGATTGTCGAGCGGGTTCCTCTACGTCGTCTCCCGGCCCGGGACGACCGGGGCGCGCCGGGACCTGCCTGCGGACCTCTCCGAGACGGTCAGGCGGGCTCGCCGGGCCGCGGGGTCTCTGCCGATCGCCGTAGGATTCGGCATCGCGACCCCGGCGGCGGCGCGCCGCGCGGCCCGGTTGGCCGACGGAGTGATCGTCGGCTCCGCCCTCGTCCGCGCCGCCGAAGAGGCCGGTGATGCCCGGGCGAAAGCCGTCGAAACCCTCGCGAGCTCGCTCCGGCGCGCCTGCCGCCGGGGAAGAGGTGTTTGGTGTTAGGTTGCAGGTTCTAGGGACCTGGGCCCGCTCCCGTCTCAGGCGCCCGACACCGAGCACCCAACACCTGCCGACGATGGCTTCCGAGGGCGATTTTCTCAAGCTCCTGGGGCGGCCCGGTCTGCCGGCGGACATGCTCGAGGAGATCCTCAATAACCGCAACGCCCGCAAGTACCACACGGTCCGGCGCGCGCTTGCCGGGCACCCGCATACTCCCCGTCACGCGGCGCTCTCGCTCGTTTCGACTCTTTACTTGAGGGACCTGGCCGGGCTCTCGGCGGATGCCCGAGTGCATCCGGAAGTGCGCCGCGCGGCTGACCGCGACATCGCTCGCCGGCTTCCCGAGATGGCCCTCTCAGAAAGAGTGGACCTGGCCCGGTCGGCGGGACGCGGGACCCTCCTGTCCCTGCGTTTCGATCAGGACCCCCGTGTCCTGCTGGCCGTCCTGAACAACCGATTCACCACCGAGCCCGACGTTATGGCGGTAGCGGCCCGGACGCAGACGCCCCCATCCGCGCTCGAGGCCATCGCGTCACACCCCCGGTGGGGTCTGCGACCGGCCCTCCGAAGCGCCCTCCTTCGAAACCCGGCCCTTCCCAGAGCCGTGGCGCTCTCGCTTCTGTCCCGGGCTAGCAAAGCCGATCTGGCCGGGATCCGGGGGGTCCCCGGCATTCCCCGTCTGGTGAAGGTTTGCGCCGAAAGACTCCTTGCGCGCCGGAGCCAGCGGGATTAACATTCTTTGTCGTTACCAATCCACGGAGAATTGAGATGACCCACGGGACCGTTCTGCGGTTCGGCGAAGAGCTTCGCCGCGAGAGACTCGTACGGGAGATCACGCTCGAAGAAATCTCCTCGGCCACGAAGATCTCGATCCGGCTGTTGAAGGCGCTCGAGGACAGCGACCTCTCGCGTCTTCCCGCTCCTGCGTTCACGCGCGGTTTCATCCGCTCTTACGCGATCCACATCGGCGTCGATCCGGAAGAGAAGGTCTGCGCGTATTTGACCGATCTCGCGGATGCGGCAGCCGGGATGACTCCTTCAGCCGCGCGGGTGCGTCCGCGGTTCTGGCGGGGGCGCGGAGCGACCGCGGGAACGATCGTCGGCGGCGTGACCACCGTGCTCCTGCTTCTGGGCCTGATTGCGCGGCCCGAACGCCGTCCGGCGCCGCGACCCGTGAAGCCCGCGGCGCGCGCCGCCAGAGTCGAGTTGAAAAACGTGGCGCTCTCGAATGAGCCCACCCCCGCCGTCCGCCCGCAACAACCCGCGGCCGCTCCCGCGCCGGAAGAAGACCACAACGTGTCCCTTCTCCTGGAATTCGACGCCGACTCCTGGACGAAGCTCGACGCCGCGGGCGAGACGCTGCTCGTGGGTCTCGTGCGGAGAGGCGAGACGAAGCGTTTCGAGGCGCGGGGAGGGTTCCAGTTGAGTCTCGGAAACGCCGGCGCGGTGCGGGTGACCCTGGACGGCCGTGCCCTGGAATCTCTCGGAAGAGCGGGCGAGGTCGTCCGTAACCTCCGCCTGACCGCGCCGCCCTCGCGCGGCTAAATCGACCCGACCGACTTCGGTATCGTCCTTGCCGATCCCCGACCCCGCTGAAGCTCAAGACCTCGTCGCTCTTCTCCGGTCGCGCCAGGCGCCGATAGAGATCCGCCGCTTCGCGGCGAGAGGCGTCCTTCCGCTGGACGCTGCGGATCGGATGCGCGCCCTCTTCGCTGTCTTGAGGGACGCCGATCCGAGCATCAAGACGGCGGCGGCCGCAACCTTCGCCCGGATCCCTCCGGACGATCTCGCCGACTTCCTGCGTGTGTCCGACGTGAATCCGGTCGAGATCGACACGATCGCAAGCCGCACAGACGACGTGATCGTCCTCGAGCGCGTGGTCCAGCACCGCAACGTGTCGGACGCGACGCTCGCGGCCCTTGCCCGAACGGTGACCGGAACCGCGCAAGAAGCGCTGATCGTCAATCAGGCCCGGATCCTGCAAAACCCCTCGTTGATCGACGCGCTCTTTGAAAACCCGGAGCTGACGGCGGACAGCCGCCGCATTTTGAACGAGCTCAAGGAAGAGTTCTTCGAGAAAGAGGCAAAGCGGCGCGAGGCGCCGCGGGGCGGAGAAGAAAAGCCGGTCGAGCCCGAACCCATGATCGAAGAACCGCAGGGTGCCGTGGAAGACGCCGAAGAGTGGGGGGACGAACCGCCAGCGGAGACATCGCCATCCGCTGCCGAGCCGGAAGTCCCGCGGGGCTCCGAAGAGCTCTTCATCCGCATTTCGAGAATGACCGTGCCCGAAAGGGTCAAGCTCGCCCTGACCGGGGGGCGCGAAGAACGGCGTTTCCTCATCGGCGACGTCAGCAGGATCGTTGGCTTCGCGGTCCTGAGGGCCCGCGGGCTGACGATCACGGAAGTCGAAGGGTTCTGCTCGATGCGGCATCTGGAAAACGACATCTTCACCAGAATCGCGACGACCAGGGGCTGGATCCGGCGCCCCTTGATCGCCCTGGCGTTGGTGAGGAATCCGAAGGTCCCGCTAACCATCAGCCTCCCCTTGATCAAACGCCTCCAGATGCGAGAACTGCGCAATATCGCGAAAGACCGTAACCTGCCGGAAGCCGTCCGGGTCATGGCGAGAAAGATCTACCTGCAGAGGCGGCGGTAGGAGAGGCCAGTCCGGACCTTCGACGGAGCGTCCGGAGTTGCCGGCAGCGGCTTTCTTTTCCTATGCTAATCTTCCGGGCCAGCTCTCGAGACCGGACGAATTCGGAGATCATGCCCCGAGACATCGACTACTACGCGCTCCTGGGCGTGAGCCGAGAAGCGACGGAAACGGAGATCCGTGAGCGTTTTCGCTCGCTGGCGCGCGAGGCCCACCCGGACCGGGTCGCGGCGCCGCGCCGCAGCGAGGCGGAAGCGAGGTTCCAGGAATTGGCTCAGGCCGTCAATGTGCTCACGAATCCCGAGCGCCGGAAAGCGTACGACTTCGAGCTCTCCGTGACGCACGCCTCCCGAACCCCCGGGGAAAGCGACGCCATCGCGCAGGACTATATCGAGCAGGGCATCGCCGCCTTCCGGGAGAAGCGATACACGGACGCCGCGGGCAATTTCCGTCTCGCGGCCCATCGGGATCCGCGGGACGCGCGGGCCCAGCACTACCTCGGCCTGGCCTCGGCGCGCTCGGGGGATGTGCGATCCGCGGTAAAAGCGATCGAGGGGGCTCTGGCTCTGGACCCGCAGAATGGCCGCCTCCTGGCCGACGCCGGCTGGATCTTCCGTCAGGCCGGTTTGCTCTTCAAGGCCGAGAAGGCGTATCAGGAGGCTGTGCGCTGGGATCCGTCGGCTCCGGACGTTCGAAAGGCGCTCGAAGAGATTCGCGCGCAGCGTGCGGAGAAGGAGAAGGAGCGAAGCCTCTAATGGCTGCGGCTGCGATCAAAGCCTACGGTCTGACCGATGTGGGCCGCAAGCGCAAGCACAACGAGGATGCCTTCGCCTCGGACGTCAACGAGGGGCTCTTCATCGTAGCCGACGGAATGGGCGGCCACGCGGCGGGCGAAGTTGCCTCGAAGATCACGGTCGAGACGATCGGCGAGTTCATCGCGGCCACCCGGCAGAAGGAAGAGGCCACCTGGCCCTTCAAATACAACCACGAGCTCGATTTCAACAGCAACCGGCTGGCGGTGGCGATCGAGAAAGCCAATGAACGGGTGATGGCGGCGGTCGCGGCGCAGCCCTGGCTAAAAGGAATGGGAACAACAGTCGTCGCCGGCCTCTTGAACGAGAAGCTCCTGTCGCTCGCCCATGTCGGCGACAGCAGGGCCTACCTCTTTCGGGACGGTCAGCTCTCGCGCTTGACCGACGACCATTCCTGGGTCCACGAGCAGGTGACGGCCGGTATCCTGACGGAAGAGGAAGCCAAGACTCACCCGTTGAAGAACGTCGTGACCCGGGCGCTCGGCGGAGGCCCTTCAGTTTCCCCCGACCTTCAGGAGCTCGTCTTCTCGCCCGGCGACCGTTACCTCTTTTGCTCTGACGGTCTGACGACCATGGTAGGCGACGATGAGATCCTGGACACCGCCGCGTCGGTCAAGGACACCCAGGGCCTCTGTCAGAAGCTTGTGGACATGGCCAACGACAAAGGGGGCGTAGACAACATCACCGTCGTCGTCGTGGACATCGTGGACCCCGCTTCGTCCCGTGAGGAGTCGGCCGTGGATGCCGCCGAGACTGTCGTTGCGGGAGCCGGAAGGGGCTGACCCGGCCCGCTTTTTTCCCAACGGCGGCATTTCGCGCTCCGTAAAACGGTTGACGAAGGAGTGTCCGGCGGCTATCCTGATTCTGGATGCGTCGGCAAAAGAGGGAAGGGATCGCTTCTAAAGTACTGACCTGCAGCGTCTTCTGCGCTTCGGTTGCCGGACTTTGCCTGGCCGCCGATCAGAAGCCGGAGATTCCCGCCGGCCGCCAGGCCTGGACGGAAAGCCCTTATCGGAACTTTCGGTCCGCTCGGGCGGTCTTGGGCGGAAGGGTACTGGTGTCCGATGAGTCGGATGATCCGGTCTTGCCGAGTGAGCTGGCGCAGGGGATCAAAGCGCTCCAGGCTGAACTCCACGACCGGGAAGGATGGCGAACTCCGTTCGCCGACAGCGATCCGCTGCGAATCTTCGTCGCGCGCAAAGAGGCGGGCGGCGTTCGGCGCCTCTCCGCCCTCTCACTCGAGCGCGGGCGTCTCGTCGGTCCCTCGATTCAGATTGACGGCTCAACGATGAGCGATGCTGAGATCGTGTCAGAAACCGCGCGGCTCTACGCGCTGGCGACGCTTTCGGCCTACGGCGCGCCGGATCGAACGTTCCTGACCGCCGCGGTGGCGGACTATCTCTCGGCCGGCGTACGCCTGGAGCAGGACAGCGAAAAGGCTCTACTCGCGACCGCTGCGCCCACGCTCGACCTGGGCGTGCATTTCGACTCTCTGGGCCGCTTCTACGTAGAGGAGTTCGCGCGAGTTGCGGGTGGAGCCTTTGCCCTTCGGACAGTCTGGGAGAAGGCGGCGGAGACGGGGCAGGATATTCTGCCCCTCTTCCTGGCGGCCTATTCCGAATCCACCGGCAAGGCGGAGGATCAGCTTCTCCTGCGGTTCGCGGCGCGGCTTTACACCTCGATTGAGCCCGAGGCCGGTCCGTCGCGGATCGGGCTCTTCGACCTTCAAACCGGAGCGCTCGACGCCTCGAATCCCTCCGCGTTCGTCCTGCGCCACCGGAGCTACCTCCCCGGAGTGGACGCGCCGTCCGCCCTGCGGCTCTCCTGGCCGGAGACGGGCGCCCCGGCGGCCGCGATCGTGCGTTACCGCGACGTGGCTCTCCCTCCCGACGTCATCTTCCTCGCGTCCGGCGCCGTTGCCGTGATTCCGCTGGCGGGAGTGGCTCGGATCGACTGGCTGGTTGCCGGCTCCACAGGTCCCGCCGCCCTGGCTGCGATGCCCGTGTCATTCGAGAGCCTGTCGGGATTCCCGTACAGCGGTCTGGTCGCGCATGCCTCCGGCGGCCCCGAAGGTCCGCGCGTCTGGTGGACGACAGCTTCGCACGAGCGCCTGGCGGGCTGGGCGATCTTCCGCGAAGAGGTCCAGGCGGATGGCCGCATCGTGCGGACGGGCCCCGAGGCCCTTCCGGCATCCGACCATGGCGGTGAACCGCTGCAATACATGTTCGTGGATCCGACTTCGAGCCCCGGGACTTTCTACCGGTACACAGTCTGGGCCGTGACAGAGGACGGAACGCTGGCCAGAGCCTTCGCAGCGACTCTGCGCACGCTGGACTGAAGGAATCTGTCATTCCTTGGAAAGTCTGATTTGCCCGCAAACCCCCTTCTTGTCATTCTGAGGAGCGAAGCGACGAAGAATCTGCTCCGGTTGAATCGGCTGATCGTGACTGGAGCAGATCCTTCGCTTCGCTCAGAGCCTGCCCCGAGCTGGAGGGCATCACTTGAACGGACGAGAGCAGATCCTTCGCTGCGCTCAGGATGACAGCGGGGGAAGCGAGGGGATGACAGGGAAGGAGCGCGAAGGGGTGACAGGGCCCCCTTTCTGTCATTGCCCATGAAAAACGACAAGCCCGAGAAGAAGGTCCGCCGCGAGCCGGACGTCGGCAAGATCATTGATCGAACGATCGTCCGTCTCTGGGACACGATCGAGGAACTGGAAGCCCTGACTCCGGCGGAACTTCGCTTCTACCGCGTCGCCGTCTTCGGAAGTGCGCGATTGAAATCCGGCGACCAGGAGTACGTCGATGTTCGCGGGCTCGCCTCCCGGCTGACGGAAATGGGCTGCGACATCGTGACCGGCGGCGGCCCGGGGCTGATGGAGGCGGCCAACGAGGGCGCGGCCATCTCGCGCGGGACCCGCAAGACGCGGTCCTTCGGTCTGACGATCGCCATTCCCTACGAGAAAGCGAACCCATATCTGGACAGCGTCACCGCGCACCGGACGTTCTTTTCGCGCCTCCATCACTTCGTGCGGATGTCGCAGGCCTTCGTCATCTTTCCGGGAGGGATCGGCACCGCGCTCGAGCTTTTCATGGTCTGGCAGCTCCTCCAGGTCGGATTCATGACCGAGCGGCCGGTCGTCCTGGTTGGCGATCTCTGGAAGGGTCTGCTTGACTGGCTCCGGCGCGACGTGGTCCCGCGCCGCCTGATCAACGAACCCGACCTCGATCTTGTTCAGCCGGTGGAGACGATCTCCGAGGCCACCGCTTTGATCGAGCGGCACAAGCGGACCTTCGACGCGGCCCGCGAGCGTTTCATCCTTGAGAGGCGCCGCGCCGAGCGCGCCGAGAAGGAGCCGCCCGCCGTCGTCGCGCCAGTTGCTGGCGAATGATCATCCCGTGATCGAAAGCGAATTCGAGGCCGCGAAGCTCCCTCTTCGTGAACCACCTCGCCTCCGCCGCGTCGTCTGATCCCTTCGCGATCCCGCGCACGGGCCGCGCCTCATACAGCACTGTGACCGTGTGCCAGCGGGGATCGCGCCCGGGATTCGAATAGACGCCCAGAAGCCGCCCGACCCGGACGCTGACGCCAGTTTCCTCACGGGTTTCCCGGGCGCAGCAGATTTCGGTCGTCTCGCCGTATTCGCAGAATCCGCCCGGAAGTCCCCAGTTCCCCAGGAACGGCGGCCTCCCTCGCTTGACGAGCAGCAGTCTGGCCCGCCGGTCCTCGACAAACGCGTCCACCGTCAGCCGGGGGAGCTTCTTCTTCCTGAAGGGATCAGTCACGGGCTCGCCATCGCCCCGCCCCTCTCCCGGGCGGAGAGGGGGAGGCCCCGTAACCTTCGAAGAACTCGCGGATCTCTTCGGCGGGGCGGTCCGTGACGAGCTCCTCCGGTGTATCGCCGTACCAGTCGCGCGGCAGGTAACGGGCATAGGGCGTCTCGAGAAAACGCCGGCAGATGAGCGCGATGACGCCGCGGTCGGTCTCGCTCCGAATGAGGCGCCCGGCGGCCTGCACGACGCGCGTCATCCCCGGCTGGAGGTACGCGTAGTCAAAACCCGCCTCTTCCCGATCGTCGAAGTAGCGCCGGAGAAGCTCGCGCTCGAAGGAGACCTGCGGCAGAGCCGGTGAGACGACGAAGACTCCGGAGAGAAGCTCGCCCGGGTAATCCACTCCCTCCGCGTACATCCCTCCCGAGACCGCGAAGAGGAGGATTCCTTCGGGAGGGGGCGAGGCGAGCGCCTTCAGAATCTGCTGCCTTTCAAAGTCGGAGAAGTCTGCGCGCTGGACCAGAAGACTGGCTCGCGTTTTCGGCATGACAGCCGCGACCTCCGCGAGGAACTTGTAGGAAGGAAAGAGGACGAGATCGTTGCCGGAGTGCGCGTCGGACATTTCCGCGACGACTTTCCCGATCCGCCCGTAGTTCTTCTCCCGCGCCGCGTAGGTCGTCCGGACGTGCGGGAGGATCATGACCTTGCGGTTCTCAGGAGGAAACGGGGGAGGAAGCGAAATGGAGGACGTGCGATCCCGCTCCAGCCCGAGCACGCGTTCGAACGCCTCGGGCGGCGTCAGCGTGGCTGAAAGGAGGACTGTCGAGGAGGCCTCGCGGAAGACGGGGGCGAGCGCCCGCGCCGGGTCGAGGCAGATGAGCGCCAGGCGTATGCCGGCCGCGCGGCGCTCGATGACGCAAGTGAAGTCCGGCCCCCACATGTTCAGGACGGCCGCGAAGCGGTGGAGCGCGAAGTGCGCGTCCATGACCGGGTCGTCCGGCAGAGCGATCTTCATCTCGCGCTTCCAGGCCAGGTATCGAAGCAGCTTCGGTTCCCAATCGGCTCGAAGCGCATGGACCGCGTCTGCCGGCGCCTGCGTCTCCGCGATCGCGTCCCCCTCCGGCAGCTCGTCCGCAGCAGCCTTGAGAAGCGCGAGCACCTCCTCGACGGAGCCGGCGAGATCGGCGAACAGGTCACCGGCCTGCAAGACGAGGCGATTCCGAAGCGCCCGCCACTCTTCTTCGAGCAGCTCCGGCGAAAAGATTTTCCGCGCACGGTCGGGCAGGTTGTGCGCCTCGTCCACGAGCAGGATGACGTCCTTCAACTCCTCGCCGATCAAGTGCCGCATCGCCACGCCCGGCTCGAAGACGTAGTTGTAATCGCCCACGATGGCGTCGGCACGCTCGGCGAGCTCGAGTTGCACCTCGAAGGGACAGACCTCCTCTCGCCGGGCCTCCTCGAAAACGGTATCGGGATCGTGGTGCGGGTAACTCTCGCGCAAGCGTCCGAGGATGTTCGAGCGCGCCATCTTCTCCGGGTAGTTCTTCGCGAAGCGGCAGAACTCCTCGTGGCAGAGGATCCGGTCGTTGGCGCACATCTTCTCTTTGGTGCGGACCTGGAGTGTCGAGAAAGCGCGTTCGTTCATGGCCTGGAGCGCGGAGACTGCCATCTTCTGCTGGAGAGTCTTGGAGGTCAGGAAGACGACCTGTTTGCCGGAAGTCAGGCCTTCGCGCAGGGCGGGGTAGAGGACGGCGGCCGTCTTGCCGGACCCCGTCGGCGCCTCCGCGATCAGGTTCTCTCCTGACCGGACGGCCTGTTCGACCGCTGCTATCAGCCTCTCCTGGATCGGGCGGGGCGCGGTATGGGGGAAGGGGAGCCGCTCGGCCGCGCGGGCTTTTCGCGATCGTGCCGCGGCCTGGGCCTTCCAGATGCGGAGGAGTTGCGCCAACCGCCGTTCAATGTCCCTGTCCACCGACTCGGTCTCATAGGACACGGAGATCGAGACCTCCTCGCCGGTGCCGATGTCCACGTACACCAGAGCGGCCGAGACGCGCGGATGGCCCAGACGCTTCCAGAGATAGCAGTAGGCCAGCAACTGCCGGCGGTCCCGTTCGAAGGCGTATCCCGAGGGGCGGATGCCTTCCGATGGGAGGTCAGTAGACTTGAACTCTTCGATCAGCCAGTGACCGGACTCGCGCTCGAGACACCCATCGAGACGGCCGGTCAGGACCGCCGTCCACTCTTCGACAGGGACGCGGGCCTGGAGATGGACCTCGCAGCGATACGAGCCAAAAGTCTCCCGGCGCGCCGCGAGGACTCTCGAGTGGACCTGGGTGCCGAGTCCCAGGCGCCGCCATCCGTCGCCCCGGTCGAAGCCAACCCGGCGAAAACCCTCCTCCTCGGCCAGTTCCCGGACGTTGACTTCGAAGATTCGGGAGGCTTCGTCGAATTTCATGAGAAGACTCGATTATAATTTCGAGGTGCGACGTCGCTTCGACTTTCCGGCCTTTTCCGTTGTTCTCTTCTGCCTTCTGATTTCTCTGCCCGCGGAAGGCGCGGCCAGGCACAGCCGGGCAGTGCGCAACGCCAAGCCACCGGAGCCCCCGCCGCGCTCGCTCGACGAGGCACTGGATCGCGCCGCACGGCGGCCGCCCGCGCGGTCCAACGGACTCTCGATCGAGATCGTGGACCTCGCGACGGGCGAGCCGGTCTTCGCGCGCAATCCCGACGCCGCCGAGGCGATCGCCTCCGTCACGAAGCTCTTCTCGACGGCGGCAGCCCTTCATTTCCTGGGACCCGACTACAAGTTCAAGACGACCTTCTGGCGGCAAGGCGAGATCAGGGACGGGGTCCTGAATGGGCCGCTCCTCGTCGTGGGCGGCGGGGATCCGAACATCTCCGGCCGCTTCTACAACGACGACTACAACGCCGTCTTCGACAAGTGGGCGGCGGGACTGAAGGCCGCCGGCGTCATGCGCGTGACCGGAGGCCTGATCCTGAACGACTCCTTTTTCGATTCCGTGCTCCGGCACCCCGAATGGCCGACCGGGCAGGAGGCGAAGTGGTACCAGGCTCCCGTCTCCGCGCTCGCGTATAACGACGGCGTCGTCTTGATCGGGATCCGGCCGGGCGCGCGCCCCGGCAAACTCGCGGCGGTCTCGATCGAGCCTCCGACCGGATCTCTGCGCGCACTCTCCTCGGCGCGCACAGTGGGGAAGCGGGGAAGAGTTCGCGTGGCAGTCGGACGGGCCGCCGGTTCCAACGCCGTGACTGTGTCAGGGACCGTGCCGATGCGAGGAATCTGGTGGTCTACGCCGATCGCGGTGGACGATCCCGCCGGCTTCTTCGGCGGTGCGCTGAAGAACAGGCTAAAGGCGGCGGGGATCGAGCTCGCCGGCCCGATCGTGGACAAGAACGTCACACCCGACCCCTCCTGGTCGCTGATCGCTGAAACCGATTCCGACCTCATGGCCACGCTCGCGGTCATCAACAAGCGCAGCCAGGGCTTCTACGCAGAGCAGACCTTCAAGACGCTCGCCGCCGAGAAGGCGGGCAAGGGCACCTGGGAGAACGCGGTCACGCTCGAGAAGCAATTCCTCGCCTCTCTCGCCCTCGACCCGACGCGCTTCAATCTTCGCGACGGCTCAGGTCTCTCGCCGCAGAACCGCGTCTCCGCCGCCGACGTCGTGAGGTTCCTCCGCGCCATGACCACGCATCCCAGCGCCGCGGCCTGGAAGGCCACCCTCGCCACGCCCGGCGACCCCGAAGGCACCCTGCGCCATCGCCTGCGCGACGTCGCCGACCGCGTCGTCGCCAAGACCGGCTCGATCCGGGGCGTCTCCACTCTTGCCGGCTACGCCACGGGTCTCTCGGGCAAGAACTACGTCTTCGCCATCCTCTTGAACGGTCCAGGTGTCTGGGACGGCGGTGGCCACGCCTACCAGGACCGCCTCCTCCGCGCCCTCATCAAGAACGGGTAAACACCTCTCCCCGCAGGAGATAGTCGGGACCAGAGAGTTCGGACCGTATTCGTTTCGGTCTTTTCCCTGAGATCTTGCTGGGGCTCATTCGAGTCGATGCAGTCGCGCAACGCCTGTCCTCTCGGACAGGTCCCGAACCTGTCCATTCGACCAAGGTAATAGAAAAACATCTTGACAGCCGCCGCGATGTCCTGTGCAATGCTCCACGATTCACTTAAAAGCCCTAGGTGGGATTCCAGAAAACGCAGGTAGGGCAGGTAGCGCCCGGCTTTTCAGGGGCGCGTCGTCCGGCTGTTTCTCTTCTGGACGGCGAGAAACCACCGGTCGTCATTGATTTCTTGGCTCGGGCAAGTTGCCCGCGCCTCCGGCGAAAGGAAGGGCACCTTGAACAATCTCGGCGCTTCGATCCCGACGTAGAGGATCGGCGGCTGCAAGTCTAGCAGCTAAATATCTTAAAAATAGGTACTTATTCGAAGTCAAGTTTTTCGATTAAAGTGCTTGACTGTTCGCGTGGACAGCTGTACTCTCCTGTCCAACTCCCAGAAAGGACTTTGGTCATGGAGACGGGTGACCCGGTCGTGCGCCTCGAGGAAGATCCCTACGAAAAAGAGGTCAGGGCGATCTTCCACGATACGCTTGGCCTGATTCACATCGCTCTCGTTACGCATTACGGGCTTGAGGAAGGCGAGGCGATGGAGCTGGAGAAAGATCTCTATCTCTGGTTCCTGCGTTTCTGCATGCGGCCCGGAAACAGTTCTCCGCGCGAATCTCGACCGTTCCTGTTGGTCGCGTGCTGTCAGTTCGCGAGGGAATATCAGAAGTACGTTATCGGAGCCGGGGTTCGGAGATCCAATGACAGATTGAAGAAGCTGTTAGATCGCGAGCCGGCAGACGTGGCACGCGATTTTTCTCGTAGCCTGGACCTGCTGGACTTCCGAAATCACGATGCCTGAAACCGCCAGGGTTCTTCAATTTCCGGCGCGTCAGACCTCGACAGCGGTGTCGCCGGCCGAGGCCCTCGAGATGGCTCGGGAATACCTTTCGACGGCGGAAGAAGATCGTTCCGAGAACGTCAAGGAAAAGAACCTTTCTAATTGCGATGTGCTGCTCGCCATCTGCAAGGTTCTTCGAGACGGCATGGAGAGTTCACCAGCCGTTACCGTGACAGAGGCTTCTTTCTTGTACCGTTGGGCTGCAAACCCGGAGTCAGCAGTCGGCGTCTTCGATGAGCGTGAGTATGTGCTTGGCGAGGCCGCCCTGATCGCGGCGAAGGGTTCACGCCTCTTGGGCAAGCTCGGCGACGCAGAACGTTGGTTGGATCGATCGGACGCCGCATTCAGGCATATCGTCAATCCCGCGCCATCACTCGCCGGGATTGCATTCGAGCGGTTAGCTCTTAGGTTCGCCGCCGGACGATATGAGGAGACCCTTGAGCTGCTACCTTCGCTGAAGTCGAGCTTCAAGAAGCTTGGTATGGGCATCGAGAATGCAAAGGCCCAATTCTTGGAGGCTATAGCACTCCGCTTCGTGGGAAGGGAAGAGGAGCATTTCACTCTCCTGCGAGATCTGGAACAGGCTTCCGAGGTTCGAGCGTGTCCCTCGCTTCACGGCCAGGTGTTGGTGCACATTGGACATCACGAGGCTGCATCAGGTGACTTTGAAACCGCGGCACGGACCTACGAAAAAGCGCTACCTATCGTAATGAGAGGGAACCGCCCAGTTGCCTTGTGCGAGCTAAAGTGGGCGATCGGGGACGCTTATCGCAGTCAGGGCAGTCCTCGGAGAGCCCTCGAATCCTATCGAGCTGCAAAGAGCGATTATCAGCAGTTGGGATTCCGTGCCTTCGTGACTCAAATGAGTCTGCTAATCGCGGAGACTCTTCTCGCCCTCGGCAGGGATAGAGAGGCCGAGTGGGAGATCCTTTCGGCCCTGCCTGCGATCGAAGAAGAGAAGATGGTACCGGAGGGCTTTGCCGCCGTGGCGCTTCTCCGCGAGTCCGTCCGACGCCGCAAGACAGATCCGAACGCCCTCCGCGAGCTGCGCGAGCACCTCCAGGCCAAGTCCTAGACGGTCACCGCTGATAGCGACAGGGCTCTGTCGCTTTTTTCGTGTCTGGCCTATCCTCCGCAAGAGGATTGTTGGCCTGGCGCCCCGCGGGGGAATAGCGATTCGCCGACGCCTAGCTGCGATCTCCAGGCTTTCCCGCTGAGCTGAAGGGACTTCCTGGTCGTGACAATATAGAGCTAGAGACTCTACCTTGAGACAGAGCGAAGAGCGCCCTTGACGCAGGCTGCGAGGAAATCTGGCTCCCGGCCGGCGTCTGTCTCCCGGGAAGAGTACGCCCCGGAGCTCGAGGCCTTCTACCGCCAGTTCTTCCTGCCCCTTGTCCGGCGGGCGGTCCGCAAGCAGGGCCTCTCCATGGAAGATGCCGGAGACATCGTCCAGGATGCCTTCATCATTGCCCTCGGAAAGCTCGATCCCTCCAAGAACCCCAAGGCCTGGCTGTACCAGGTAGTGGATCACCTCGCCCGAAACTGGCGGCGGAAAGACAAGCGCCACGCCGATCTCCTGGCCCGCTGGGAGCCCACGACGCCTGATCAGCGCAAGCACTCAAACCCGCCGGATGAAGAGGCGACGCATGAATAGCGGGACCGCCAGCCTGGTAAAGGGCATTCCCATCTGGGTTGCCGCGACGAAAGACATCAAGCTCCCCACACCACCTCCACCCGAAGAATTGGACCGCAGGGTTCGCGAGGCGCGCGCGCTGTTGCGCGAAGGGAAGGCTGAAGCAATAGATATCGACGCCGGCGATGAAGGCCTGGCTATCCTGAGCCGTCTTTGTTTCGATCTCTCGAACGAGTTGGACGAATGCAGCGGAATCCTATTCCGCGAGGCCTCGACGGCGTACACCATCGTCTCCCGAATGTCCTGGACCTCAGACGAATTTGGCGAGCGAGACGAAATCCTGTCAGACTTGGCTCTGGTCGCCTGGCGAAGCGCCCGTCAGATGCACTCCGCAAGGGTCGCTCAGGAGTGGGAAACAAGACATCAGAAAGCGGTTTCGAACTCGATCGGGCTGAAAGCCTGTCTTGAACACTACTTCACGCTGAACGCCGGCGACCGCACCGACGAACTGAGGCAGAGCTTCTTTTCGGACGCCCGCATCCTGTTTGCAGCGCTGGCCTTGCTTCGCCTCCAAAGGAATGCCAGTCCTCACCTAGTGGCAGAACTTGGCGTAGAACTCTTCGATTGGGTTCAGTCATCGGGCGGTCACAGCTCCCAGGTCGGGCAAGTATGGCTCCTAGCCGACCTGAGCCTTCTGGTGGGGTCGAGCTGCCGATTTAAAGGAGACTGGCATGCTGCAAAGGCATGGCTCTCTAGAGCGGAAGGCTTTTTCCAGAAGACGGCGAGGCCGGAAGCAGGACTAGCGCGCGTCGAATATGCACGGCTCGCCCTTGCTTGCGACACGCATAGACATGAGGAGGTTCTTCGAAAGATCACCGATCTCCATTCGAAGTTCGCCGCTCTGGGAATGGAGGAGGAGGCTGCGATCTGCTCTTTTGTAGAGGGTACGTCATTGGAAGCCCTGGGCAAACTGAACGAAGCAACCGAAGTACTGTTGACGTTGCGCTCGTCGCTCCTGGAGCAACCTGATCATTGGCTTCTTGGACACACAACGTCAAAGCTAGCTGATGTACTTGCCCTGAGTGGTAGGTTCGATGATGCCTTCAAGTATTATAGGCAGGCATTAGTATGGTTGGGCGACAAGCCTAGCTGGGCCAGAGCGGCTTTTAAGGGCCACCTCGGCGGTACGCTAAGAGACACGGGAGACCTTACTTCGGCTGTTGCTGCGTTTCGCGAGGCCGTAGCTGAGTATTCCGTCCTTGGGATTAGAACGAGAGCGGCGTACATGCGAATGGTCTTAGCAGAAACATTGCTGCTTGCAGATCGCCCTCGCGAGGCTGAGATCGAAATCCTGGCTGCACTGCCCACCATAAGAGAGCAGAGGATGTCAGCTGAGGGGATGGTTGCGATCTCCCTGCTTCGGGAGTCAATCCGCAAGTCGTGTCTCGACGGAGAGGTATTAAGACAGGTTCGTGAGCATTTCAAGGAAGGCTGGCGGTGAGGACTCTGCGTGCCTGGTTGGCCGGGAAGCGATTTGGGTCCGAGGATCGGCGTAGGGACCGGGCGGAGCGGGTACGTCGTCAAATGGTCGAGGAAGAGCGGCTGTTGCGAATGCGAGCGCAGGCGGAGAGGCCAAGGGTCGAGATTCTTCCCTTCGCTATTTAGCGGCAGGGATCGCAGGCTTCAGGCTCTCCGTTTGAGAATTGACAGGGCCGGCATTTGTTCACCCTGCCCTCTCCCGGGGAGAAGGGGAACAGGTAAAATGACCGGCTCTTTATGGCAACCAATCCGCGGAAGTCTTTGTTCCGGAAGGTGGAGAGGACGATCGAGGCGATCGAGAGGTCGGCCGACGTGGGATCGACGATTGCCCAGACAGCGAATGCGATCGTCGAGAACTTCCGGGAGGACATGGGGGTGCGCGGGGGGCGGCTGTACGAGAGGCGGGACGGCGGGTACGAGGTTACGCGCACCTTCGGGGCCGTGAGCTCCGCGCCGATAGGGCTCTTTGTTTCAGACCAGTATCCGCCGGTGCAGAGGGTGGTGGATGAAGGCGTCGTCGTCATGGACCTGACTGCGCCGGGAGTGGATCCGGATCTGGAGAAGCGGCTGGACGCGGACCGGTTCGCGGCCATCGCCGTCGGTGAGGATCGGTACATCCTGTCGTTCTCGGTGGATCCGGGGTCTCCGGACGAGGATCTGATGGCCTCGCTCGGGATACTCCGGCACGCCGTGGACCAGAAGCTGCGACAGGAGAGGTTCGTCTCGGCCTTGAACGAGGCGCGGCAGATCCAGATGTCCATCCTCCCCAGACGCGCGCCGCGCGCGGGGCCGTTTGACATGTCGGGATTCACGGCTCCGGCGGAGATCGTGGGAGGGGACTTCTTCGATTTCATAGAGGTATCCGAGAGGATCTGGGGCGTGGCGATCGCCGACGCCTCGGGGCACGGGTTGACCGCCGCGCTTCAGGTGCGAGACGTCTACACAGGGCTGCGGATGGGAGTCGCGCGGGACTTCAAGATCGTGCGCACCGTCGAGAGGTTGAACCGGATCATCCACCAATCGCGCATGACGACGAAGTTCGTCTCACTCTTCTACGGAGAGATCGAGGAGGCGGGGAATTTCATCTACGTCAACGCGGGGCATCCGTTCCCGCTTCATTTTCACGCGAAGGGCACAACGCCGCTCAAGCAGACGGGCATGGTGCTCGGCCCTTCCGGAAGTGCGGCCTACAGCCGCGGATTCCTCTCCTTCGAGAAGGGGGACGCGCTGCTCCTCTACACCGACGGGATGATCGAAGCCACCGACGGCAAGGGGAAGGAGTTCGGCATCGAGCGGTTGAAGAAGGCGTTCCTCGCGATTCGTGACCGGCCGGCTGCGGAGATCACGCGGGCGCTCATCGATCGGTTGAGCGAGTTCACGCAAGGACGGCCGCCGGAGGATGACCGGACCGTTGTAGTGGTTAAGTACTTGACGGAGGGGGCACCGACGCCTCCGACGCAGCGTGCGACAGACCGAGCACCGAAGGTGACACCGGTCTCGTAAACCGATTTGTCCTTCGAAATTGCGCCATCGCCCCTTACCTCTTCCGCCGCGAGAGAGGGGTTGAACGTCTTAGAATAGAAGCGATGTCTACGAACGAGCCGGTCGCGGCGGCGCGGGAGGACGACCTCGTCTCGGCGGAGGACCGGATTCGGTACGCGCGCGTCCTTGTCGAGATCGGGGAACTCTATGACGCCGAGATCGAGGTCGCGCACGTTCTCGAGCAGCGGCCGGAGGACCTGACCGCCCTCGACCTGCTGGCCAAGATCAAGCATATGCGCGGCGAGCTCTCCGCGGCGATCGCGTGCTGGGCGCAGGTCCACGCCAAGTCTCCGGCCACTCTAACGGCGCACGTACGCCTGAACTCGATGATGCAGCTCGGGCAGGAGTCCGAGCGGGGCCCTGGCCAGTTTCTCGTGCTCGGCCCCTTCCAGCTCTGGCGCAAGCCGGCGGCGCACCTCGAGCTAGAGGAGGTCTTCAGGCTGTTTCTGGCGCGCCGCCCCGACGAGGCGAAGGAACGCTGCGAGCAGCTCGCCCGGAAGTACCGCGGCAAGGACGCGGACCTCTACAAGCTCGCGGTTCTGGGCGAGGCGTGGATCGCGGAGCTGACGGGGGACTTCGACCAGGCACGTTCAATTCTGGAGAACCTGGGCAACGAACGGGGCTTCGAGACAGATGGCGATCGGGTCCTGGCGCTGGCGCGCATTTACGAGCGGATCGGCGAGCACGAGCTCCTGGAAAAAGCTGTTCACATCTATAAGCATCTGGACCGCAGTTTTGAGCGGGTCTCAGTCCTCGGCCACCTTGCCTCGCTCTATGCCAGGCTCGGAGACCCGGAAGAAGCCGCCCGCCACGAGAAGCGATTCCTCCGTCTCTTCTGTCTGCGAATGCACCGGCCCACTTTCTCCGACGCGGTGCACGCCGCGACACGCCGATACGTACCGCTTTCAAAGCTGTCCCGGGTCCGGTTTGCAGAAATGGACGGCCTGTCCGAGCCGACGCCGAGGGAAAGAGCCATCGAGCTCTTTCTGGCGGGAGATTCCAGCGGCGCCCGGGAGCTCCTGAACGGCTGGAACGAGGTCCTGGATCTGAAATACAGGGCGGACCTCGCCGTGCTTGCCGGCTCGCCCGCGGAAGGCGTCAGCCTGTACCTTCAGAGTCTCGAATCCGACCCCGACGACGTCCGGGTTCTGGAATGGTTGTTGAACGATTACGAGAGCTCCCGCTCGGCCCGGATCGAAGAGTATTTCAAGCGGCCGGGGGTATCGGAGCGTGCCCTCGAGCGCTTGGATGCCTCGCTCCGAGCAAGCCCGCTCCGTCCGAGTCTCTGGAGGCAGGTGGCGTCCTTGCACCAGATCCTGGGACACGGCCAAGAGGCGGGCAGGAGTGCCCAGAGAGCGGAATCGCTGGAAGAGGCGTCCGACCGCCGGCAGAGTACCGTCGGCCGCGTGCTCGCGGATTCCGTGTATCACTTCGTCGGAAGGGCCAAGGGGCTGATCCACGAGGTCTGGGCGGCGCGACGTCCCGCGGCTGCCGGGAGAGGAGGCTTCCTGGAAGAGATCCTGGGAAACCTGACGCCGGAGTTCTCGCAGGCCGTCCGCAATACCTTTCTTTCGGTGCGCGAGTATGCGCGCGCCAAGTGGCCGCAGGAGACGCGCGAGATCCTCGACTACACCTACACCTACAAGGTGACCAAGGAAGACGAGACCTCCGGCGGCCTCTCGGCCGGCCTCCCCACGGCGCTCGCCTTTCTTTCCGTTTTCCTGGACCGTCCGGTGCCGCAGGACATGGCCTCGACCGGAATCCTGATCGCGGACTCGCACGACGTGCAGGTCCTGCGTGCGGTGGGCGAGCCCGAGTACAAGGTGCGCGGGGCGTACAACCGCAATCTGCAGAAAGTGATCCTGCCGGAAGCTAACCGGCGCGACCTGGAAGGAAACGCCAGCGTGCCACGAGTGATCTGCGAGGAGATCGTTCGCTACGCCTCCAACCTCGATGAAGCGGTCGTGCTGACGTTCGGCTCCGACGTTTGGATCAGCTAGGAATCTTCGCGGTCTCCCGCGAAGATTCCTGGTTAGTTGATCCGGACTGTCCTTGGCGTCGTGACCTGGCTCGACTCCTTGTGGATGCGGATCTCGAGGACGCCGTCTTTCATTTCGGCTCGCGGCTCCGTGTCGCGCATGCCTCCGGGAATGAAGACGGTGCGGCGGAACGGCCCGATCGGCGCCTCACTCGAATGCAGCCGGAAGTCGTCGCTCTTCGGGGCGGAACGTGTTCCGCTGATCGTGAGTAACTTGCCCTGCGCCACCACCTGGACCTGGTCGCGGGCAACGCCCGGCAGATCCACTGTGATGCGTATTTCCGTGTGGCTCTCCCAGACGGACATCGCCGGAGTCCAGGAAGTTTGCGGGACAGGACGAACTCCTCCGCCGAGCTCGCCCAGCAGTGTCAGAAGATGGTTGAGCTGCTTCTCGACGTGCTCGGCCGGGTCCTTCTCCGCGGGGATCGGGGCGTAAGGTGCCTCAGTCCGCGCAAGTGTTTGTCCGGTCAGTGCCTGATAGAGCTGCTCCACCCGTCCGATCGTTTCCTCAATATCCGTAGTCCCGGGGCTCTGTTCGGCTTCTGTCATCGGCGAATTCCTCCTTTGGTTTCTTCTCGTTCTTCTCACCGCGGTGGTCCCGCCGCGATGAGAGAGAAGAGGGCGAGGCTCCTGACGAGCCCCGCCCTCAGTCACGCTGCTCCCTCGTCTCCCGATAGCCGTCTGCCAGCTTCCTGCTAGTAGATCGTTACCACAGGCGGGACGGGGAACTGTGCATAGGGAAAGGTCTGGGTGATTCGAGCCGTCAGGATGGGATCAGCCCAGATCGGGCGCATGGACGCCTCCAGAGCTTCGGGGCCCTGCGCCGAGAAATACGGATTCACGCCCTGTGCGAAGGGCGACAGGCCGCTCGAGTGCGAGAGACCCGGAGTGAAACCCGGGGTCACGGGGACCTGACCGGCCGGCACCTGGCCGAAGCCTGTCTGCCCGAGACCCAGAGGAATCACGCCGGCCTGCGCGAAGGGGTTCTGCAGCGGGCTGGCTCCGAAGCCCGAAAAGCCGAACCCGTACGGCGAGCCCGCGTTGATGCCGGCTTGCGGGTTCGTGTGGCTCAGCCCCTGCGAGAGTCCGTGCACGGACAGGCGAACCTGATTCAGCGCGTCGATGCACTGATTGATCCGATCATTCAAGAGTTGAAGCTTCCGAATGTCTACCTTGGCGGTTTCCATCGAGTCTACCTCCTTGGGTTGAGGGTTACCGGACACGCGTGTCATTGAAGTTCGACCGTAGCGCTCGATCGGCGGTTGGGCAATCCGGTGAATCCCGGCATTGCGTGCAGGGAAATCCCTGCAACATCCGGCGCGATTCTTGCCGCCCTTGCCTGGCGAGCCGGCATTCTTCCTGTAATTTCCGAGCGCTCTCCCTGTCATCCCGAGCGCAGCGAGGGATCTGCTCCCGTTGCCTTCGACCGGGCAGATTCTTCGTCGCGGAGCCTGTCCCGGCTTTGAATGGCGCCTCGGTCACGATGACGAAGGCAGATTCCTCGCTTTGCTCGGAATGACATAAGAGGCGGAGGGGCTCCTCAGAATGACAGGAGTGGGGAGGGCACGGGTCGTTCAAACCTACGGCTGGATGAGGCCCTGGCGGATCGCGTAGCGGACGAGTCCCGCGGTCTCGTGGATCTTGAGCTTCGTCATGATGCGCGTCCGGTGGGACTCGGCGGTTTTGGCGGCGACGCCGAGGAGCTTCCCGATCTGCTTGGTCGTCTTCCCCTCGGCCACGAGCTGCAGGACCTCGCGCTCTCGGCCGGTCAGCGGATCCGCCGGGAGCTTCTCCTTGTTGAGTGACGCGTCGACGACGGCCCGGGAGACGCCCGGGCTCAGGTAGATGGATCCGCGCGAAACCTCCCTGATCGCGCGCACAAGCTGTGCCGCCGCCTGCGACTTCAAGACGTAGCCGCTGAAGCCGGCTTCCAGAGCCGCCAGGACATAGTGGTTCTCGGTGTGTACGGTCAGCGCGATCGTGCGCACGGTCGGGCAGCCGCGGGAGATCACGCGTCCGGCCTCGATTCCGTTCAAGAGCGGCATGGCGACGTCGAGGATCGCCACGTCCGGAGAGAGATCGTGCGCCAGCCGGCTCGCCTCGTGTCCGTCCGAAGCCTCGCCGACGATGTCGAAGCCCTCGCGCTCCAGCAGGGCCTTCAAGCCCTGCCGCACGACCACGTGGTCGTCCGCGAGCAGGATCCGGCAGGCTATGAGCGCCTCTGAAGGGGAACGGCCACGGAGAGCTCCGTGCCCGTGCCCGGTGCCGATCGGATCTGGATTCGTCCGCGCAGAGCGTCGAGCCTCTCCCGGACGCCGAGGAGGCCGAGGCCCTGACGGCGGGCGTGGCCGCGGTGGAGGAGGTTCGCGTCGAACCCGATTCCGTCATCGCGGATCGTGCAGCGCAGGAACTCTCGTTCGCGGGTGAGCTCGATGGAGGCGTCGCCGGCGGAGGAATGCCGGGCGATGTTCGTCAGAGCCTCCTGGACGACCCGGTAGATTGTCGTCTCGACCAGAGGGTTCATGCGCCCCTTCGCCGTGCCCTCGACGCGGATGGGGATTCCGGTGCGCGCCGAGAATCCCTCGGCCAGGAACTCGAGCGCCGGCCGCAGACCCAGGTCGTCCAGGATTGTCGGCCGCAACTCGTGCGAGAGACGCCTCAAACGCTCCTCGATTTCGTCGAGATAGGCCGTCACCTGTTGGAGCCGCTCACGGCCGGAGGCCGGCAGGTCCCGACCGATATCCGCCAGCGCCAGGTGAATCGACGCCGTGATCTGGCCGGCCTCGTCGTGGAGCTGGTGGGCGATGCGTTTCGCCTCCTCCTCTCTGGCGTGGAGATACCGGTCCGAAAGAGTGCGCAGTGTGTCGCGATGAGCGAGCATTTCCCGGTAGAGAGAACGGTACTGCCGCTCGCTCTCTTTCAGGCGCCGCTCGATGCGCTTGCGGCGCGTGATGTCGCGGATGGCGCAGAGGAATCGTTGGCGGTTGGGAGCGGCGGCCCCCCCCATGACGGGCACGATCGCCAGCGCCGTCTCAATCGGCTCGCCTCCGCGAGGCTGTAACCGGATCTCCCACTCCTGGATCGCGCCGGCCCCGTGGGCGCGCAATCTCGCCAGGCGCGAGCGAAATGGCCGGCGCTGGCCGCGGCTGACGAAGGCGGCCAGCGACTGGCCCACCAGATCAACCTGGGGCAAGCCCAGGAGATGCGCCGCCGCGCGGTTCGCGTCCCGGATGTTGCCGCGAAAGTCGGTCGCGACGAGACCGTCGGGCGCCCAATCGAACAACTGCCGATAGCGCCGCAACGCCTTCTCCGGACGATGTCCGGAACCGGCCTGCTGGCGGAAGGCGATCTGTAAGATCCTCCCACCTCCCGTGGAGAAGCGGCGTGGCCAGGGCCCCACCGCGGACCGCATGGTTTCTTCTTAACTCCCCGGAGGCCGAATTGCAACCCTGAGGGCCGCCGCGAACGTCCTAATTTGTGGACGCTCTTCGGAAAAAACCCGCGGTGATCTTGAGCCCGTCTTCGAGTGCGGTGTAGGGGGGGAGATCAAACGCGCGTAAGGCGGCGGAGCCGTCGAGGACACTGCGACGCTGTTCGCCGGGCGGAAGAGCAACGTGCTCGGGTTGGTCGCGGTATTCGAGCTGGCTCGCGATCAATCCGAAGAGCCGATTGACGGAAGTCTCTACACCCGTGCCGAGGTTCCAGGTGCCGCTCTTTCCGCTGGCCGCCGCGCGGGCCGCGGCCTCAACGAGATCGCCGACGTAGATGTAGTCGCGCGTCTGCTCGCCGTCGCCTCGGATCTTTGGTCTCCGGCCTTGCAGGATGGCTTCCGCGAAGATCGCGACGACGCCCGCCTCGCCGCTGCCGTTCTGTCCCGGCCCGTAGACGTTGGCGTAGCGGAAGACCTGGGTCTGAAAGCCGTGAATGACGCTGTAGTAGTGCAGGTACTTCTCAATCGAGAGCTTGGCGCAACCGTAGGGAGAGACTGGGTTGGTCGGATGGTCCTCGCGCGCCGGACGCCCTCCCTCGGGCTCCCCATAGAGCGCGCCGCCGGTCGAGGAGAAGAGAACCCGGTGGACACCCGCTCGCCGGCACGCCTCGAGGAGCTTCAACGATCCGAGGATGTTGGCGCGCGCGTCGTACAGGGGATCGGAGACACTGTGGCGCAGATCGATCTGCGCGGCGTGGTGCGAGACCAACTCGATCTTCTCTTCGCGAAGAAGAGGCTCGAGGTCCGTCTCCGCGATGTCGGCTTGAACGAACCGGGCCTTCTCCGGGACCTTCTCCCGGCGTCCGGCGGACAGGTCGTCAACGACGACCACGCGATGGCCGTCTTCCAGATGCCGCTTCGCCATGTGTGACCCGATGAATCCCGCTCCCCCGGTCACGAGAATGTTCATAATTCTGATACGCATGATACCCGCTCCCGACAAACGCCTGCGATTTGATCCGCGGGCGCTTCACCTCGAGGAGGCGCCGCGGTCGTTCTTTCGTCGAGACACACTTCTCGTCGCGAGGGACCTGATCGGAGCATGGTTCGCCCGGCATTACAGAGGAGCCTGGTATGGAGGCCGCATCGTCGAGACGGAGGCGTACCTGGGCACGGGAGACGCAGCGGCGCATTCCTGGAAGGGGAGAAGGACATCCCGTGTCGAGCCCATGTACGGCGACGGCGGCATCCTGTATGTCTTCTTCATCTACGGGATGCACTACTGCGCCAACGTCGTCACGCGCCTTCCGGGCGACCCTCAGGCCGTTCTCCTGCGCGCGGCGGAAGGGCCGGAAGGAGCACCCGTGCGCCTGCTGTCGGGGCCGGCGAA
>WNGB01006352.1_pt1 | contig 62680 bp, 58 predicted proteins | sample 5400681 | NCBI WGS metagenome assembly WNGB01 (sample SAMN13153367, study PRJNA577476) | soil metagenome | isolation source: 115 cm soil or saprolite under grassland replicate 2 | place: USA:California | collected 2016-06-15 | reverse complement strand
AAACAGGGGGCTGCGGAGCCAGAGGCGCACGGGCGGGGCGCTACATCCGCTTGTACTTCGGCCCGCTGCCGCCCTCGCGGGGCGTCCACCGCGGCCCCAGCACGTCCGTCGCCTTGCAATCCACGCAGTTCGGGGCGTTAACCCGCAGTGCGCCGGCACCGGTCACTTCGTACACTCCCGCTGGGCACACGTGGACGTAGAATTGAGCGACGTCCGACGGGATTTCGGGCCCGACGAGGAGATGGGTCGGGATCGTGTCGCGCGTCGTGTTCCCTGACTTGAAGACTCCGTCCACCTTGCTGAAGGTGAGTTTGCCGTCGGGAACGAACGCTCCGCTGGCGCCGCGGCGCGCCACGTCCGCGTCGGCCCGCATGGCGTAGCGCCAGCCCGGGAACACACCGCGGGTGATCGTCATGATCGCCGCTTGGATCGCGCCGGACACGAAGCCATCCTTGAAGGCCAGCCGCATGTTGCGCGTGCGGTACAGGCGGAAAATCGGGCGCGCCGCGTACATCCCCGACTGCATCGCGTAGTGAATTCCCTTGAGCGACGGCACGTCCACGAAGCCGCCCGAGTCGCCCAGGATGACCACGCCGTCCCCCGAGTGGCGATGCGGGAGGGAGTAGAATCCGCCCTCTGGGATCGTTTTCGCGCCCCACTCAACCAGCTCGCCGCCCTCGAGATACGGGCGGAAGAGCGGATGCTCCTTGAGCCGCTGCAACAGCACGTGGACGTCGAGCGCCGCGTCCTCGTAATCGAGCCCCACGACGAGGCCGAGCGCGACGAGGTTCGACTCGAGGGGGTACATGAAGCTCCCACCGAACGCGGCGCGGGGCAGCGGCCATCCCATCGTGTGGATCACACGATCGAGGGGCCGCTTCGTTTCCCACAGCTCCTTCACGCCGAGCGCGAAGATCTGCGGGTTGTCGGACGTCACGCCCTGCCACTGGCACCAGGCCTGGGCGAGCAGGCCGCGCGTTCCCTCGGCGAGCGCCGTCACCTTCGCCACCAGATCGTTCGGGGCCGAGTAGCCCGATCCTGGCCTGCCGTCGCGATCCAGGCCGGTCGCCACGGTGCGTACCCCCCGCACCCGGCTTCCCTCGGTGAGCAGGCTCCCCGCCGGGAACCCCGTGAAGACATTTACGCCGACCTCCTCGGCCTTGGCGCCGAGCCAGCGCACGATCTCGCAGAGGGAGGCGACGTAGTAGCCCTTGTTGTGCATCGTCGGCGGCGTGGGCAGACGCCACTGGCCGCTGGCCGTCAGCAAGTACACCGCTTCTTTTCTCACCCGGGAGTGAAATGGGAAGTCGGTGTCCTTGAGGCCGGGGAACAGCTCGCGGAATGCGCGCGGGTTGACGACGGCGCCCGACAGGGAATGCTCGCCCAGCGCCTCCGCCTTCTCGAGCACGCCGATGTTGAACGAGGTGCCCGCCGCCTTCGCCAGGTGCGCCAGCTCGATCGCGCAGGCGAGGCCCGCGGGCCCGGCGCCCACGATCAGCACGTCCAGCTCCATCCGGTCGCCGGCGCCCTCGGCACCTGCCTTGAGGATGAGCTTGTCGAGTGGCAGCGGAGGTTGGTATCGGGCAGGGAGGACGTCAGCCATGGAGCTTCTTGATCTCGGCGGCGAGCCGGGGCACGATCTCGAACAAATCGCCGACCACCCCGTAGTCCGCCACCTTGAAGATCGGTGCGTCCTTGTCCTTGTTGATCGCCACGATCACCTTCGACGTCCGCATCCCCGCGAGGTGCTGGATCGCGCCCGAGATCCCGACCGCGATGTAGAGCGTGGGGCTCACCGTCTTCCCCGTCTGGCCGACCTGGTCGGCGTGGGGCCGCCAGCCGGCGTCCACCACGGCGCGCGATGCGCCCACCGCCGCGCGGCCCCCGAACGCCTGGGCCAGTTCCTCGAGCACCCTGAAGTTCGCGGGCTCCTTCAATCCCCTCCCCCCAGAGATCACGATCTGGGCTTCGGCGACGTCGAGCGCGTCCGCTTCCGCGGCTTTGATCTCGCGCACGGTCACCCGGCCCGCCGGGACGCTCACGGCCGCCGTCTCAGCAGCGCCGGCCTTGGGCCGCTCGACAGGCGTGAACACGTTGGGGCGGAGCGACAACACCGCCGGCTTCCCCGCCAGCCTCACTTTGAGCAGCGCCTTCCCGGCGTACACCGGCCGGGTGACGACGACCGCGCCGCTCTCCACGCCGACCTCCGTGACATCCGTGGCGAGCGCCACGCCGAGCTTCGCGGCGACGCGCGGCGCCAGGTCCTTGCCGGTCGCGGTCGCGGCGAAGAGGACGGCCGCGTAGGCTCCGGTCTTGGTGCGCTCGGCGAGGGCCTGCGCGCAAGCTTCCGGGTCGTATCTCGCGAACGCGGCATTCGTGAGCGTGACGATCTTGTCGGCCCCGAACTTGCCGAGGTGGTCCGCACCGGCCACGGGACCGGCCGCGCACACGACGGCCTCGACGGTGCCGCCGAGCCGGTGGGCTGCCGTGACGACTTCGTGCGAGATCTTCCGAAGCGAGCCGTCACGCTGTTCCACCACCGCGAGCACGGCCGTCACAGGACCTTGGCCTCCTCCCGGAGCAACCGCACCAGCGCGGGGATCGCGTCGGGCCCCTCGCCCACGATCTTCCCCTCTTTTCTCGCTGGGGGCGGCGTCAAGGCAAGGATCTCGATGCCGCCCGGACCGAGCTGCGCCGGCTTCACGTCCAGCGGCTTCTTCTTGGCCGCCATGATCCCCTTGAGCGCCGGATAGCGCGGTTCGTTCAAGCCCTTGTCGGTGGTGAGGACCGCGGGCAGGGGGAACTCGACGACTTCGATGCCGCCCTCGATCTCTCGCTCGGCGACGCCTCGACCGGCCTCGAGATCCAAGTGCGCCACGGCGGTCACGCACGGCAGGCCCAGCAGCTCGGCGACCATTGGGCCGACCTGATGATTGTAGTCGTCGATTGCCATCTTGCCGAACAGAATCAAGTCCCAGCCGCCGTCCTTGAGCTCAGCGGCGATGGCCTTGGCGGTCTCGAGTCCGTCGGCGGGGATCGCGTCGCTCTGGAGCAGGACGCCGCGGTCGGCCCCCATGGCAAGGGCGGTGCGGATCGTCTCCCGGGCGGCGGCGGGGCCCAGGCTGACCGCGACGACCTCGCCCGTGCCCGCCTTCTCCTTGCGCTGGAGGGCTTCTTCGACCGCGAACTCGTCGTAGGGGTTCAACACGAACTTCACCCCGGCGTCATCGAGGCGCTTGCCGTCGGCGGCGATCTTGACGCGCGTCTCGCTGTCGGGGACGCGTTTGAGGCAGACCGCGATCTTCATCGGCAGCCTATGCGCCTCCGAATTGGCGTTTGAGAATGAATCGGAATGCCCGCGGCTCGCCGGGGGTGCGGAATCGCTCCACCCGCCCTGCCGCACTTTGATTGACGCCCCACGCGCCGAAGGTCGCGAACCGCCGGTCGAACAGGTTCGTGATCATCCCCGCTACTTCCCACCCCTGCCACCGCCAGCCCAGCCGGCAATCCACGGTCGTGTAGTCGGGCAGCCGCGCGGTCTCGTTCGACTCGTCGCCGCGGAGATACTGGCGGCCGGTGTATCCCACGTGCGCGTCGAGCTGGATCGCCCGAGACACGCGCCACGTGCCTGACAGCGCCAGCCGATGGTCCGGCGTAAGCGGAAACCGGTCACCGGGACGGGTCGTGTCCGCGCCGGAACGGGCGGTCGCGATCAGGGCCCGCGCTTCGAACGTCGCCCGCGTGTAGGCGTAGCTCGCCCGTATGGTGACGCGCTTCCCCACACCGGCCTGCGCCCCGATCTCGACGCCAGCGCGCCGGGTGAATGCGAGGTTCGCGAAGTAGCCCTGGGTTGCGCTGGGCGCCATGAAAAAAATGTCGTCGTGCACGGCCGTGCGGTACAGGGATGCATCCAATGCCCGGCCCGCACCTGCCCAATGTATCCCCGCCTCGATGGTCGTCGCGACGACCGGATGGAGCGGTGGGTCGTCGCCCAAGGCGAACGGCAGGGGGCAGGGAGCGGCGGGATCGGCGCACGAAAGCTCGAGCAGCGCCGGGGCGCGGAAACTCTTCCCCAGCGACGCGTACAGGGAGCTCCCGCCGCCCAGGTCATATGCGACACCGCCCCGCGCCGAGAGGCGCCGGAACGTAGACGTCGTGTCCCCCGCTCCGGACGGATCGAGCCGGTCGCGGAACGGAACCCGGATGACGTCGTAGCGCAGCCCAGCGGAGGCAGCCGCCCGGCCGAACTCGAGATCGCCGACGGCGTATGCCGCGAGGTCCCAGCCCGGACTCTCCACCGAGGTGGTGAGGGAGTCGAGACCGCTACCCGGATCCTGGGCCCGCAGCCGCACGTGGACGCGCCTCACCGCCCCGTCGAGCCCCGCCCGCATCGCGGCCGGGAGAACTCCGAATTGGATCCGGCGGCGCCACTCGAGGTTGCCGCCCACGGTGCGTGACGCGTTCTGATTGCGAATGTTGGGATCCGAGGCCTGGTTGACGTTGAACCGGTCCCCGTCCATGCGCCGGTGGTAGATGCTCAGCGAGATCCGCCCACCGGCGAGCTGCGCGTAGCCGGACACGGCGCCTTGCAGCAGATGCAGGTGATCGAAGTCGCCGGGCGTGAAGTTTGTCTCGGGGCTCGCCACGTACAGGCTTTCGGGCAGGCTCCCTGCTTCTCGCGTCCGCGACGAGGCGGCGAGGAGCTGAAAACTGAGCCCGCGTTCGGGCCCGAGCCGCCCCAGGTTCGCAAGCACGCTGCGCTGCCGGCCCCTGGTGTCCCCGCGCCAGCCCCGCTCGCTCTCCACTTCCCCGCCCAGGTAATAGCCCCAACTGCCGGCGTGCCCCGCCATCGAGGCCGACCCGCTGACCTGCCCGAAGGAGCCGCTCGCGGTCTCGAGCTCGCTCTCGAACGGCCCACCGCCGTGCTTGGTCACGATATTGATCGCGCCACCGAGCGAATTGGGGCCAAGCAGCGCCGCCGGGCCGTGCAAGAACTCGAGCCGGTCCACGTGCTCGAGCGGCAGCAAGTCGAAGTTCACCTGTGCCGCGTCGGGCTCATTCTGCCGGATGCCATCGAGGAACACGGACACGCCCTGGGGCAAGCCGATCGCCGGCCCGACAGTGAAGCCGCGCGACGTGAGCGACAGCTTGAAGGCCGACCCCAGGTCGTCGTAGGCCGAGATGCCCGCGCGCGCCGCGAGGGCATTCGCGAGGAGGCGGGGCTCCCAGGTTTCGATCTCGGCGCCAGCGATCGTCGTGATGCGGGCGGGGACGCCGGAGCCGACCTTGGGGGCGGCGGTGGGACTCACGGTTCCGATGACTTCGACGGGCTTCAGGACGACGGTGTCGCGGCGGGCGGGAGTCGTGTCCTGCTGAGCATGCGCCGCGGTGGCGGCGACCACTGCCAACAGCAGGCCGCTAGTCAAAGGCATGAGGCCACAAAGCTACGCTAGCGGTCCCCCATCCGGAACACGGTGACGCCCCAGCTCCCCCGACGGCCGCAGGGTCGAGCCGGCCGCGCGGCTCCGCCGGCGCGGGGGCTTGTTTCTAGTTGAAAGCGCTCAACCCCGTGATCTCCTGACCCAAGATCAGGGTGTGGATATCGTGCGTCCCCTCGTACGTGTAGACGGACTCGAGGTTCGCGAGATGGCGCATCGCCTGGTACTCGGCGAGGATCCCGTTGGCGCCGAGCAGGCGCCGCGCCTCCCGCGCGATGTCGGTTGCCATGCTCACGTTGTTGCGCTTGGCGAGCGAGACTTGCTGCGGTGTGACTTCGCCCCGGTCCTTGAGTCTGCCAAGCTGCAAGCACAAGAGTTGAGCCTTGGTAATTTCGGTCAGCATCTCGGCCAGCCTTGCCTGCTGCAGCTGAAACCCACCGATCGGCTTGCCGAACATCACACGATTCTTAGCATAGCTAACCGCTTCGTCGTAGCAGGCCATCGCCGCGCCCACCGCGCCCCAGGCGATCCCGTAGCGCGCGGCGTTGAGGCACATCAACGGCGACTTCAGGCCTCCCGACTTGGGGAGCAGCGCGTCCTTGGACACGTGCACGTCCTGGAGTACCAGCTCGCTCGTGTCGCTCGCCCGTAACGACAGCTTCCCCTTCTGGTCTTTGGCCGAGAAGCCCTTGGTGTCGGTGGGCACGAGAAAGCCGCGGATCGAGTCGGGGTCCTTGCCCGTCTTGGCCCACACGACGGCGACCTGCGCCGTCGACCCATTCGTGATCCACATCTTGGCCCCGTTCAGCACCCATCCGTCCTTGGTTTCCTTGGCGGCCGTGATCATGCCGGCGGGGTTCGAGCCATAATCGGGTTCCGTGAGTCCGAAGCAGCCGATCACCTTGCCACCGGCCATCTGCGGGAGCCAGGTCTTCTTCTGCTCTTCCGATCCGAAGGAGTAGATCGGGTACATCACCAGGGCCCCCTGCACCGAGGCAAAGGAGCGCACGCCCGAGTCGCCCCGCTCCAGCTCCTGCATGATCAGCCCGTAGGCGACGTTGTTCAGCCCGGCGCAGCCGTATTCCTCGGGCAGATTGGCGCCGAACAGCCCCAGGTCCGCCATCCCGGGCACGAGCTGCTTGGGGAACTTGCCCGCAACGTAGGCGTCGCCGATGACGGGTATGAGGTTGTCGTCCACCCATGCCCGGACCGTGTCGCGCACGGCACGCTCCTCCTCGGAGAGGAGCCCATTGACGTCGTAGAAATCAATGCCTTGAAACTTGGAAGCCATTCAGCCTCGAGTGTTCAGAGGAGTTGCAAGACGGCAAAGTTAGCAGTGGCTGCCAGCTGGCAGCAACAAGCTTGAAGCCACTTCGCAACTTCGCCGTCTGCGCAACTACTCTGGAGGCTTATCGCTGAGCGCTGGGGGCTGTCGCTAGATCTCGCCGCTCGGCATGCCCGTGCCCACGCCCGAAGGCAAAGGTGTCGGAGGCGCGGAACCGGCCGCGCTCCGCCTCCCAACGGAAGAATGTGATGTGCACCGCGGTGGGCTCGATGGTCACGAAGTTGAAGCACGACGGCCGCCCGCCCCGGGATCGGGTGGACAGCGTGCCCGCCGTCGACACGACGACCTTCCCCCCCAGCACGTCGGCGCCCTCCTGGTGGTCGTGGCCACACAGCACGACGTCGGCGCCCGCCTCGACGAGGCGCTGCTGGGCCCGGCGCCAGTGCGCCAGCCCCATCCGTTGGGAGATCTCGCCGCGCAGCACGTTGTGGTGCACGACCAGGACGCGGGCGAGCGCCGGCTCCGTCTCGGCGAACAGCCGCTGCACGCGCAGCATCTCCCGCTTGGGGAGATGCCCTTTCACGGCGAGGTCCCGCACGCTCGTGGTGACCGAGCCCCACGCCACTCCGTGAGACGTGAGCGCCGAGGCGATCACGGCGCCACCGGGGATGGTCAGGGTGGGCGCGAGGTCGTCGCCGAAGTAGCCGCGGTACTTGCGGTACATCGGCTCCTTGGCGAAGGGCACGAGCGGACGCCACCACCACTGCACGTCGTGGTTGCCCGGAATCACCAGGGTCGGGGCGGTGGTGGCGGCGGCGTTCACAAAGGCGCGGGCCCGTTGGAACTCGCCGTGGCGCGCGCGCTGCGACAGGTCCCCGGCGACGACGACGGCGTCGGGCCGGAGGTCGGGGATCATGCGCTCCAAGGCCTCGATCTGCCGGATGTCGGCTAGGCCGCCGAAGTGCAGGTCCGCGACGTGCAGGAGCTGGACGGTCACGTCCTGGCTTCGATCGTGTAGGTCAGCTGCACACTCCCGCCGGCCGGGACGGGGACGCGAAACCGGACCTCGGCGGCGGACAGGCGCTCCGCCGGCAGGCTGCTCTCGATCACCTTCCACTCTCCGTCGTGACGCTCGATGACGTTCACCGTGACCGGCCCGGCCTTCGCGTTGCGGAGGGTCACGCGGTAGGCTGCGGTGATCTTCTGGGGCCCGGCGGACCCGGAAATGGGTTGGCGTTCCAGCGGGTCGATGCGGACAGCCGTCTGGAGCCACTCGGTCGTGATGTCGAACGCATCGCCCGTGTAGAGCCGAACGTCCGCGCCGGCAGGCGTATGGTCGATCGTCGCCTCGCCGAGCAGCTGCGGCCGGCCGGCCGAGTCGGCCTGGTATACGGCCACGGTACCGGCGGGAAGGGGTCGACCGCCGAAGGCGGAGCGCGCGGGGGGGGGGCGCTTGAGCGTATACCACACCTGCACGGGCACCGTCGTCGGCCGCGTCGGGGCGGGACCATAGATCCCCTGCCAGGGGAACGCTCCCCGCGCGATGAACTCCTGCGTGTACGGCGCGCCGGTGCGGGGGAACAGCGCCGTCGCCACCGGGACGCGGGGCTCGAGCGTCACCCGGCCCGTCAACGTGTAGACGTGCGTTTCCCCCACGGCCTCCTCCTGAGGGGCCTCGGCCTCCGCCCGCATCGCTGCCTGGGGAGCGGGCATCGCAAACATGCCCCGCTCCGCGCGGCCGCGCGCCGCCCGGATGGCGCCCGCGACGAGCTGCACTTCAGCGGTGTCGAACGCCAGCTGCGACGTCACGGTCGCGACGCCCGCGATCCAGGCTCGGTCGCGCCCCAGGAGCACCTGGTACACCGCTTCCCAGCTCGCGCCCTGTGCCATGTACCCCAGCTCCGTGCGCGGCCGCGCGTTGGCCGCGTCGAGGACGACGAGCGCCTCCTCGCCGGTCCGCACCAGCTCCGGCGGGAAGAGCGGCTCCCCCGGGGACCCGAGTAGAAGCCGGCCGTCGGGCAGGCGGTACTGGGGCGGGAGCACGCTCAAGACCGTCGCGCGCACGGTGTCGCCCTTGGCCCGCACGAACGACAGCGTCCGCCCGACGGCGCGGGCGAGCGCGTCCTCGGCCGTGCTCGGCGACCGGGCGGTCGCGGAGAGAACCGCCACGGACGTGTCCAGGGAAAAGAGCGTCCCCGGATCCAGCCCTTCGAGCTTCAGCGTCAGGCTGTTCCGGCCGCGCTCGAGGGCGCGCGGCAGGCTCTGCCGCACCACGACGCGGCCGTCCCGATAGATGGACAGTGACGTCTGAGCAGCCAGCGGCGTTGTCAGGATGCCCACGCACCACGCACCACTCACCACGCACCGTCTCATTTGAGCCATTCGAGCGCCACTCTCCTCGCAATCGTGAACGTCAGCACGTACCAGAGCAGCACGCACGCCGCCCCCACGATCCTCGCCGTCCGCTCGGCCGGGAACGTGAGGGTGACGTACACCGCCAGCGGCAGCGTTGTACCGATCGCCGCCACCCTCCCAATGCGGGACGCCTTACGTCGCACCGCGGGGCTAGGTGCGGCGAGCCACGGCGGCGGCGAACTCGGTAGTAGTTGCACTCCCCCCCAAATCCTTCGTCCGCACGTTGTCCTGCACGATCGCGGTCTCGATCGCGCGGCGCAGCCGGTTGCCCGCGTCGAGCTCGCCCACATGGTCGAGCATCATCGCCGCCGCGAGCATTTGGGCCGAAGGGTTCGCGATCCCCTTCCCCGCGATGTCGGGCGCCGAGCCGTGGACCGCCTCGAAGATCGCCGCGTGGGTCCCGATGTTCGCGCCCGGCGCGAGCCCCAGTCCCCCGACCAACCCCGCCGCCTCGTCCGACAGGATGTCGCCGAACAGGTTCGTCGTCACGATGACGTCGAACTGCTCCGGCTTGATCACGAGCTGCATCGCGGTGTTATCCACGATCTTGTCGTCCGAGGCCACGATCCCGTCGTACTGTTTGGCGATGCGCTGCGCGGATTCGAGAAAGAGCCCCGACGTCGCCTTCAGGATGTTGGCCTTGTGGACGATCGTGACTTTCTTGCGGCCGTGCGCCTTGGCGTACTCGAACGCGAACCGGGCGACGCGCTCGCTCCCTTCCCGCGTCACGATGGACATCGCCTGCGCGAGCGCCCGCCGGTCGCCCGCGATCTTGAAGGTATAGTCGAGCCCGACGTACAGCCCCTCGGTGTTCTCCCGGACGATGACGAGATCGACGTTCTGGAAGCGGCCCCCCGGCACGATCGTTTTGGTCGGCCGGACGTTGGCGTAGAGGTCGAACTCCTGGCGCAGCGCGACGGTCACCGACCGGTAACCGCCGCCCACGGGCGTCGTGAGCGGGCCCTTCAGGCACAGCTTGGTGCGGCGGATGCTGTCGAGCGTCGCGTTGGGCAGCGGCGTGCCTGCCTTCTCGACCGCGGCCATACCGCCGTACTGCTCGTCCCAATCGAACTTCACACCCACCGCCCCGAGCACCTCGATCGTCGCCTGAGTGATCTCGGGCCCGATCCCGTCCCCCGCAATCAGCGTGGCCTCGCGCGTCACGGCAGCCCCGGGGTGAGCGCCTTCACCGCCCGGGTCAGGGCCGTCCAAGGGTCGTCGCCCTCGCCGCGCGCCACGGTCCGCCACCCCACCCGTCCGAGACGCGTATCGATCAGGACGATGGACAATTCGGCGGTGGCGGCGGCGTGGCCCGTCCGCCGGTACACGAGGCCAGCGGGCACCAGCGCGAAACTGCCCCCTCCCCCGGTGAGCCCCACCAGGGTGCGCAGCTGATAGCGGAGCGGGTCGGGCACGTCCACCAAGGCCTCGGCCCGGAGAAACGCGGTCCCCATCTGGTCGGGGTCGGCGACGATCCCGGCCGCGCGCCGGGCCGCCCGTCGCAGCTCCGCGGGGCCGACCCACTTCACCTCCGGCGCCCGCGCCGCCAGCAACTCGCCGATGATGCTATCGCTCTTGTCGAGCGCGACCCGCCGGTCGGCGAGTTGCGCGCTCCAATGGAGCGTGTCCTCGGCGGCGACCAGCGTGAGCGGGAACAAGGGGACTCTTTGACCGGCGAGGCCGGCCGTGGGGAGCGGTGCGGTCGGCACCGGGGTCGGCTCCTGAGCGGCCTTCTTGCCGCCGCAGGCCAGCCCCGCGGCCAAGGCGCCTACCCACCACGCACGACGCACCAAGTATTTGTTTTGTAAGAGGTTAGTCACGGCGCGCAATCTATGCGAGCGTCAGTCCGCCGTCCACCACGATCACCTGTCCCGTGATGTGCCGCGCCGCCTCGCTGCACAGGAACACGATCACGCGCGAGACGTCCTCGGGCTCGGCCACGCGTCCCAACACCGATTCGTGCTCGGCCCGCTCCAGGACCTCGCGGGGCAGCTTGATGAGCAGCTCGGTTTTCACGAACCCCGGGGCGACGGCGTTCACGTTGATGTTGGACGAGCCGAGGTCCACCGCCGCAGCCTTGGTGAGCCCGACGAGCGCCGCCTTGCTCGCCGCGTAGTTGGCGATCCCGAATCCGGGGCGGAACGCCTGGTGGCTCGCGACGTTGACGATCTTGCCGAAGCGTTGCGCCCGCAGGTGGGGGGCGACGGCATGGATACAGTTGAACGCGCCGGTGACGTTGGTATCCATCACTTCCTGCCACGCCTCGGCCGTGAGGCGCCACAGCGCGCCGTCGTGCGTCACGCCCGCGTTGTTGACGAGATAGTGGACGCCGCCCAGGCGCTCCCGCACCTCGGCCACGAAGCGCTCGACGTCGTCCAGCCGGCGGACGTCGCAGCGGGCCGCGTGGCAGCGGACGCCGAGGGCCTTGATCGCGGTCTCGGTCAGGAGCGCCTGTTCGGCGACGTCGCGCCCGGGGAGGTCGAGGTAATTGAAGGCTACGCCGCAGCCGCGCTGGGCGAACTCGAGCGCCACCGAGCGACCCAGGCCGGTCGCGCCGCCGGTCACCACCACGACGCGGCCCTGCAGGGTATCGCCGGCGCGGAGGGGTTCGGGCCGCTCCTGCACCGCCGCCACCCCGGCCGGCGCAGGGGCCTCCCGCGCGCTCACCGACCACGACGAGGGGACCAAGAGTTTCGAACCTATGTTCGAGCTTGAACATCGGCAAGGCGCGGCGCAACTTAGCGGCATGCGCGTGCTCTGGGGCGCCTTCGCCGCTCTCGGCGCGGCAGCGTTCGGGGTGCTCGCGCTCGCCCGCGGCGAGACGGTCAACGCCGCCTGGCTGCTCATTGCCGCGGTCTGCACCTACGTAGTCGGCTTCCGGTTCTACTCCAAGTTCCTCGCCGACCGCGTGTTCGGCCTCGACGCCCGGCGCGCCACCCCCGCCGAGCGGTTCAACAACGGGCGCGACTTCGTACCGACCAACCGCTGGGTGCTGTTCGGCCATCACTTCGCCGCCATCGCGGGCGCCGGTCCCCTGGTCGGGCCCGTGCTCGCGGCGCAGTTCGGGTTCCTCCCGGGCACGCTGTGGCTGGTGATCGGCGTGGTACTGGGCGGCGCCGTTCAGGACTTCACGATTCTCTGTTGCTCCCTGCGGCGCGACGGCAAGTCGCTCGGCCAGATGGCCAAGGACGAGGTGAACAAGATCACCGGCGTCACGGCGATGGTGGCCGTGCTGTCCATCATGATCATTCTGCTCGCCGTGCTGGCGTTGATCGTGGTGAACGCGCTGCGCGCGTCCCCGTGGGGGCTGTTCACCATCGCCTGCACCGTGCCGATCGCCTTGCTCATGGGCTGGTGGATGAAGCGGTGGCGGCCGGGCAAAGTGGGGGAAGCGTCGGCGATCGGCGCCGTGCTGCTGCTCGCCGCGCTGGTCGGGGGCGGCCGGGTGGCGGCCCAACCTGCGCTCGCGGCCGCGTTCACCCACACGGGGATCGCCATCAGCTGGATGTTGATCGCCTACGGGTTCATCGCATCGGTGCTGCCCGTGTGGATGCTCCTGTGCCCGCGCGACTACCTCTCGACCTTCCTCAAGATCACCACGGTGGTCGTGCTCGGCGCGGCGATCCTGGTCCTCCTGCCGCCGCTGCGGATGCCGGCGGTGACGGTGTTCGCCACCGCGGGGGAAGGCCCCGTGTTCGCCGGCAAGCTCTTTCCCTTCGCGTTCATCACCATCGCGTGCGGGGCGATCTCCGGATTCCACTCGCTCGTCGCGTCGGGCACGACGCCGAAGATGATCGCCCGTGAAACCGACGCCCGGATGATCGGCTACGGCGGGATGCTGATGGAGTCGTTCGTCGGTGGCGGGCGCGTCCGACCTCCTGAATCAGGCGGGTTTCGTCGTGACGCCCGAGGCGATGCAGGCCCTGGCCGCGCAGATGGGGGAGCAGACGCTGGTGGCGCGCACCGGGGGCGCGCCATCGCTCGCGGTGGGCATGGCGCACATCTTCTCGAACCTCACCTCAGTCCTGGGCGGCCGCACGCTCAGCGCGCTGTGGTACCACTTCGCCATCATGTTCGAGGCGCTGTTCATCCTGACGACGATCGACACCGGCACGCGCGTGGGCCGGTTCATGCTCCAGGAGATCCTAGGCCACGTTTGGCCCAGGTTCGGTGAGACGTCGTGGTATCCGAGCGTGATCGGGGCGAGTGGCCTGGTCGTCGCCGGGTGGGGCTACTTTCTGTACAGGGCGTGGTGGATCCGTTGGGCGGGATCAACGCGCTGTGGCCGCTGTTCGGCATCTCGAACCAGCTCCTCGCGGCCGTGGCGTTGTGCGTCGGAACCACGATCCTGATCAAGATGGGCCGCCAGCGCTACGCCTGGGTGACGCTCGGCCCCCTGGCATGGCTGGTCGTCGTCACCATGACGGCGGGCGGGCAACTGGTGTTTTCGCCCGATTCCAAACTTGGCTTCTTCGCGCGGGCGGCGGCGCTCGCCAACTCGACCGACCCCGGCGCCGGCCGGCGCATATTCAACTATCACCTCGACGCGGTGATCGTCTTGCTCTTCCTTACGGTCGTCGCGCTGGTGATCGTCACTTCGGCGTGGGAGTGGTGGCAGGTGCTCTCCCGGCGCAAGGCCGCGGTGGTGCACGAGACGCCGTTCGTGGCAACCGAGCTCGTCGCCGATTGATTCGCGCGCGGTCGAGGTGTACCTGCTCCACATCCTGGGCGAACGGCCTCCGCGAGACCTCTAGCCAGCCGTCGCCAAACACTCGATCTCGACCCGCGCGCCGAGCGCCAACCCGCTCCCGGCCACCGTGGAGCGGGCCGGGGGGTCCTTCGGGAAGTACGTCGCGTACACCTCGTTCATCTTCGCGTAGTCGGCGATATTCGAGAGAAACACCGTGCATTTGAACACGCGCTCGAGGGAGCTGCCGGCCTGCGCCAGCAGCGCCTTGATGTTCTCGAGCACCTGACGCGTCTGCCCCGCGATGCCCGTGTCGGCGAGCTGCCGCGAGCCCGGCAGATTGCCGATTTGGCCTGAGAGATAGAGCACATTCCCCACCCGCACCGCCGGCGAGAACGGCAGCCCGGGGAGGGTACCAGGCGGATTGATCACCTGCCGGTCCTGCGCCGCCGCGGCGCCAGAAGTGAACCAGATCCCGAGCAGCAGGAGCAACGCACGCATATGCACCCCCTTACGCTCTTGGCGTCTTAGCGTCTCGGCGGAATCTTGAAGAACGCCGTCGCGCGCAGCGCATTCCGGCTCATGAACGAAAACAGCCGCTCGCGCCAGAGCGCCATCCCCGGGCGCTCCGACGCAATCACGGTCTCGCGGCCGAGAAAGAAGGTCGTGCCCTCGATCGGGATGTCGAGCTGCTGGGTCTTGCACGCCCCCACCACGTCGTTGATGTCGGGATCCTCCGTAAAGCCGTAGCGCGCCGTGACGCTGTGGAACCCCTTGCCGATGCGCTTCACGGTGACCCGCTGCGCCGGGGGGACGTGCGGGACGTCCTCGGTGACCACCGTCAGGAACACGATCTTCTCGTGCAGCACCTTGTTGTGCGCGAGGTTGTGCACCAACGCCGGCGGTGTGCCGTCGGCGCTGCCGTACATGAACACCGCCGTCCCCGGTACGCGGATCGGCGGCTCGGCGGCGAGGTCGGCGAGGAGCAGCTTGAGCGGCACCGTCTTCTCCTTCATGCGATGCGACAGAATCTCCCGCCCCCGCTTCCACGTGGTCATCACCACATAGATCGCGACAGCCATCGCAAGCGGCACCCACCCCCCGTGCCGGATCTTGAGCGCGTTGGCGGCGAAGAACATGAGGTCCAGGACCAGGAACAGAGCGACGCTGCCCACCGCACGCAGGAAGGTCCAACCCCACACCTCGCGGGTCATCACGTAGAACATCACCGTGGTCATCACCATCAGCGTCGAGAGCGCGACGCCGTACGCGCCGGCGATGTTCGTCGCGTTCTCGAAATACAGCACCAGCGCGCACGTCGCAATGGCCAAGGCGACGTTCACCGCGGGGACGTAGATCTGCCCGATCTCGCGCGACGACGTGTGCTCGATCCGCAACCGCGGGCTGTAGCCCAGCTGCACGGCCTGCCGGGTCAGCGAGAAGGCCCCGGAAATGATCGCCTGCGATGCGATGATCGCGGCCGCGGTGGCCAGGGCGATCAGCGGATACAAAGCCCACGACGGGGCGAGATGATAGAAGGGGTTCACGGCCGCCGCGGGATCGCGCATCAGCAGCGCGCCCTGGCCGAAGTAGTTCAGGAGCAATCCCGGGAACGCAGTGCTGAACCACGCTACCTGAATCGCCCGGTGGCCGAAGTGCCCGAGATCGGCGTACAGCGCCTCGCCGCCCGTGACCACCAGGAACACGGCCCCCAGGACGATCAAGCCCCGCCCGGGGTTCTCGGCGAAGAACCGCACCGCGTGGGTCGGCAGCACGGCGGCCAGGACGGCCGGCTCCTTGATGATCGCGCTCAGACCGAGCACGCCGATCACGGCGAACCACACGAGCATCACCGGCCCGAACACACTGCCGATCTGCGCGGTGCCACGGCTCTGGAGGAAGAAGAGGCCGAGCAGAATGAGGAGCGCGAACGGCAACACCCAGTGCGTCAACGCGGGGCTCGCCACCTCGAGGCCTTCCACGGCGCTCATCACGGAAATCGCCGGCGTCAGCGCCCCGTCGGCGTAGATGAGCGCCGCCCCGAAGATCCCGAGCACAATCATCAGGCGCCGCGGCGACAGACCCCGGGCCACCCGACTCCCGTTGACCAGCGCCATGAGCGCCAGCACGCCGCCTTCACCCTTGTTATCGGCCCGGATGATGATGAGGTGATACTTGATGGTGACCACGAGGTGACCACGAGGACGAGCGACCAGAACACGAGCGACAGGACGCCCAGCACGTTTCCCGGCGTGACGGGGATTCCGTGCACGGCGTGGAAGGCGATCTGGAGCGCGTACAGCGGGCTCGTGCCGATGTCGCCGTACACGATCCCGAGCGCGGTGAGAGCCAAGAACGCGAGATAGCGGCCTCGCGGCTGCGCGGTGGTGCTCATCGTGATTGGGGGGGTAGTCACCGGGCTGGAACCCTACGCACCCCGCCGACAAAAGGCCAGAGGAGGACCAAACCGAGCCCCAGCGCGGCACTTACGCCGAAGGCCGCGGCGCCCCCGGCGCGCTGAAACCGGGCGCCAAGCAGCAGGCCCCCGGCGAGCGCGGCCACCCCGCTCGCGGCGTGGTACACGCCGAACCCGCTTCCCTGCCTGTCACCCGCCACCGCGGCGACTATGGCGCGCTCCGGGCTCTCCGTCAGCCCGGCGACGACACCGAACGCGAGAAACAGCGCCCACGCCGCCGCCGGTCCCCGGGCGATACTCATCCCGCCCGCGAGCAGCGCGTAGGAGAGCCACCCCAGCCACATCGTGCGCGCGGGCCCGAGCCGATCGGACAGGGCGCCGCCCACGAAGCTCGACGACGACTTCACGACGTGCACCGCAGCCCACAGCAGCGGAACCAGCGCCACCGCCACGCCCAGCCGCTGGACGTGTAGAATGATCAGCGTCTCGGGCATGCGGAGGAGATAAAAAAAAGAGATCGCGAGCACGGGAAGCGACGGCGCAGGACGGCGGAGGACGGCGGAGGACGGCGCAGGGGGTGGCCGGAAGACCTCCGGCGACTTCCGCCGACTTCCGCCGTCCTTCGCCGCCCAGATTGCCAGCGCCAAAACGGCGACCCCCGGGACAATGCTGGCGAGGATGACGGTGCGGACCCCCGCGCCGGCGCCCGAGAGCAGCATCCACGCGACCAGCGGCCCCAGCACCGCGCCGGCGTGGTCGAGCCCGCGTTGCAGGCCGAAGGCGCGACCCCGCAGCGGCTCCGGCGTCACGTCCGCGATCAGCGCATCCCGCGGTGGAGTTCGCAGCCCTTTCCCCAGGCGGTCGACGACGCGCAGACCGATCACCTGCCACGCCGCGGCGGTGACGGCGATGATGGGCCGCACCACGACGGCGAGCAGGTAGCCCGCCACGATCAGCGGACCGCGGCGCGCGGCGCGGTCGGCCAGCCGGCCGGCGCCGAGCTTCACGGCGGCGGCCGCCGCGTCCGCGACGCCGTCCAGCGCGCCCAGGGCCACCGCCCCGCCCCCTAGCACCCCGGTGACGAACGCCGGGAGCAGGGGGTAGATCATCTCGCTCGCGAAATCGTTGAGGAGGGAGACGGCACCGAACAGCTTGACCTGCCGGGGCAGGCGCTCACTCACCGAGGCCGAGTCCCCAGCGGATCAAGGTGACGGGCAGGCCGCCGTACCGCAGCACGGCGTCGTGGAAGGCCCGGAGGCTGAACGCGCGGCCGCGCGCCGCGCGGAAGTCGTCCCGCAGGCGCAGCAGCTCCCGACGCCCCACCGCGTAGCACAGCTGGTAGGCGGGCCAGGCGCAGTAGCGCCGCACTTCCGCCTCGGCGTTGCCGCGCTCCACGTGCAGCTCCCGCACCATCTCGTTCACGGCCTGCTCGGGGGTCATGCCCCGCGTATGGAGCCCGACGTCGAGGAGGATGCGCATCGCGCGCCACAGCAGGTGCACGCGCTGGAAGAATAGCTCCTCCTCCGACGCGTAGAACCCCTCTTCCGCCATCATGTCCTCGCAATACAGCGCCCATCCTTCGACGGTGAGCGGCGTCCACAGATTCTTGCGGACGTGCGAGGGAAGCGCTTTCGCGGTGACCAGGTGCAGGTGGTGGCCGGGGTATCCCTCGTGCAGCGCCGTCGCCGCGAGCTCGTAGCGGCAATGATCGCGCAGGATCCGCTCCTGATGCGCGGGGGGCAGCCGCGGATCGGGCACGGTCACGTAGAACCGTCCGGTGCGGTCCCGGTCGTACGCTCCGGGGCTGTCGTAGGCGGCGTAGGGAATGACCGGGCGCATGAACGGCGGCGTCGGGACGACGCTCAGCGGCGCCGCGGGGATCGGCGCGAGACCCCGCGCCGCCACGAAGTCGCGCGCACGACCCATCTCCTTGGCGTACGCCTCCACCAGGTCGCCGGGGCTCGGGTGCTCGGCTCGCAGCCGGTCCACCACGTCCGGCCAGGAGCGGCCCCCGTCGAAGCGCGCGGCGCGACGCGTCAGGTCGGTCTCGACCTCCTCCTTGAGTTGTTGTCCGTAGCGCCAGAGCTCCGGGGCGCTGTCACGCAGGGCGTGCTGGTAATGGAGCAGAAAGTTGAAAGCGTCCTCGCCGATGGCGTAGTGGTCGCCGCCGGTGTCCAGCCACCGCTCGAGGTCGGCGTCGAACGCCGCGAGCGCCGCACCCGCCCGCTCGCCCGCCAGGCGGAGGCGCTCCGCGAGCGCCGGCGCCTGGGCGCCGAGCGCCGCCGCCACCTCGCCGACGAGCAGCCGGCCCCCCTCGTTCACTCGCAACGCCGTCTCCACGAACACCCGCACCGGCTCGGTCAGCGTGGCTCGCGCGTCGTCGAGCAGCGCGGGGATGTCCTCCAGGCGCGCCAGCGCGGCCGCGGCCTTCTGGTCCGGGGAGCGGTCCGCCGCGAGGAGCAGGTGGTGCAGCCCGGAGAGCAGGTGCGAGAGCCAGAACTCGGGGTTCGTCGCCTGCGGCCGCAGCCGCTCGAAGCGGCACACCGTGACGCGGATCTCGTTGAGCAGGGCGGTACGGTCGATCTCGGCATCGAGGTCGTCGGCGCGGGCCCCTTCGAGGGCGGAGGCGATCGCCTTCAGGGCGGCGAGGTGCGGGGCGAGGGCGGCGGGGCTGAAGCGGCCGTAGCGGCCGTCCTGCGCGGCGATCCCCGCCTGCGTGGCCGCCACCGGATCCAGCTGCCAGTGCAGGTCGAAGTACGACCGCTCGATCGCGCGGAAGCTCATGCGCTCTGCTTCAGCAGTCGGTGGCACTCGTCATCGGAGAGGACCCGGTCGGTCCGCTTCGCGGCCTCGAACAGGGCCTTGCAGGCGCCGTCATCCTCCGGGTCGTAGCCGTGCGTCTCCAGCCAGTACTTCACGTTCGAGAGGCCCGAGACCGGCGAAATCTCGATCCGCTGCTCGAGGCCGAACTCCTCCGCCGGCACCGAGCTGTACACGCGGTCCGCGAGCCACGCGTGCCCTTTCCGCTTGGCCTTGATGATCGCCGCGGCGTGGACGCCGGTGCCGGTGCGGAACGCGTCCGTCCCCATGACGGGGTAGTTCACCGGGATCGGCACACCCACCGCCTCGGCGACGAGGCGGCAGTACTCGGGCAGCCGGCGGATGTCGTGGTGGTGCGCGCCCAGGAGCTTGAGGTTCACGATGAGCAGGTCCATCTCCGCGTTGCCGACCCGCTCGCCCACCCCCAGCGCCGTCGCGTGCACGCGGTCCACTCCCGCCTCGATCGCGGCGAGACAGTTGATCAGCCCCATCCCGCGGTCGCGATGACCGTGCCAGTCGACCGCCACCCGGTGTTCCTTTACGATTTCTTGCTTGACGAATGTGACCAGCGCCTTCACGCCGTCCGGTGTGGCATGCCCCACCGTGTCCGCAAGGCAGAGCCGCGTGGCCCCGCAGGCGATCGCGGCCCCGTACAGCGCCTTCAAGGTTTCGGGACGGGCGCGGGTCGTATCCTCCGTCACGTACATCACGGGGAGCCCGTGCTGCACGGCGTACGTCACCGCGTCCTCGCTGGCCTTGAGGATGTGGTCCAGCGTCCAGTCCTCGGCGTACTGGCGGATGGGCGACGACCCGATGAAGGTCGCGGCCTCGATCTTGATCCCCAGCTCGTCGGCGACGCGCACGATCGGCTCCACGTCGGCGACCACGGTCCGCGCGGCGCAGTTCGGAAAGATCGGCAGCTTGTGGTCGCGGATCTCCCGCGCCAGCGCCCGCACCTGCTCCACGACGCGCGGTCCCGCCCCCGGCAACCCGATGTCGGCGGCCACGATGCCGAGGTCGGCCATCAGATGAAGCAGCTGCTTTTTGACGTCGAGGGAGGGATCCGTCACGGAGGGCGATTGGAGACCGTCGCGCAGGGTCTCGTCGTTCAGATCCACGCGGGCCCGCGCCCAGTCGAACCCCCCTCCTCGGGTGGTCCGGTTCCAGTCGTAGATGAGCTCCCGCTCTTCCATGGGAGTAGTGTTGCGCCGGCCCGCGTCCAGGTCAAGCGCGGTTGCCGGATCGTGAAGCGCCACCATAGCTTCACTGCGATGGCCGAGTCGATCGACTCCTTGCTCGCGCACGAGCGCGTCCGCGCCGCCCGCCACCACATCGAGCGCGCGGACGAGGTCACGCTCGCCCGGCAGGCGGCGTTGTCTGCGATCCCCGCCCCGACGGGCGCGGAAGGGGCGCGCGCCGCGCGTCTGGCGGACCTGTTCCGGGAAGCCGGCCTGCGCGACGTCGCCGTCGACGACGTGGGGAACGTCACGGCCTGGACGGGCGAGCGGGGCGAGCAGCCGGTGGTCCTGAGCGCGCACCTCGACACCGTGTTCGGCCCCGAGCTCGACGTCGCGGTGGAGCGCCCTGGGGAAAAGGGGGCGGGCCGGCTCGAGGGGCCGGGCATCTGCGACAACGCCCGCGGCCTCGCCGCGCTGCTCGCCGTCGCCGAGGCGCTGGTGCAGGCGCGGGTCGCGACCCTACGGCCCGTCCAATTCGCCGCCACGGTGGGCGAGGAGGGCTCAGGCGACCTGCGGGGGGTAAAGCACCTGTGCAAGAACGGAACGCGACCCTACGCGTTCATCGCCCTGGACGGCGCCGGGATGGAGCGGATCGTGCACCGGGCGTTGGGCTCGCGCCGCTACCGCGCCACCTACCGCGGGCCGGGCGGCCACTCGTGGGCCGCCTTCGGGGTCGCGAACCCCGCCAACGCCGTTGGCCGGGTTACGGCGGTCCTGGCAGATCTTCCGGAACAACACTCACCGCGCAGTACGTGCGCAGTCGTCCGCCTGGGTGGCGGCACCGGACTGAACTCGATTCCGCAAGAAGCCTGGCTCGACCTCGACCTGCGGAGCGAAGATCCGCGCGCCCTCGCGGCGCTCGACGGGACCGTGCGCGCGGCTTTGGACCGCGCGCTGAGCGACGAGAACCGCCGTCGCGCCGCCGCGACGCCGCCGCTCCAGCTCGACCTGCGCCAGCTGGGGGACCGCCCGTCCGGAGTCACGCCGCGCGCCCACCCGCTCGTGCAGGCCGCCATCGCCGCGACCCGCGCCCTGGGCCGGACGCACGAGCTGGCGTGCGCGTCGACCGATGCCAACGTACCGATCGCGCTGGGCATTCCGGCCATCGCGCTCGGCGCCGGCGGCCGCGGCGGCGACGCCCACCTGCCGACCGAGTGGTACGAAAACATCGACGGTGCGTCGGGAGTCGTCCGAGCGCTGCTGGTTACGGCTGCGATGGCGGAGCTGCGGTAAGCGCCTCCAGCGCTTCGCGGGGGTGCCGCGTCGCGCGGAGTTGCGATGAGTAGATGTGCCGCACGACGCCCCCCCGGCCGATCACGTAGGTCACCCGTCCCGGCACCACGCCCAGCGTCCGCTCCACGCCGTACAGCTTCCGCACCGTCCCGTCGCGGTCGCTGAGCAGCCGGAACGGCAGCCCCTGCTGCGCCGCGAAGCGCTTGTGCGACTTGACGGAGTCCGAGCTGACGCCGATCACCTCGGTGTCCGCCGCGGCGAAGGCGTCATAGGCATCGCGGAACGCACGCGCCTCGGCGGTGCATCCCGGCGTCGCGTCCTTCGGATAGAAGTAGAGCGCCACGTTCTGCGTCTCCGTCAGCTCGCGGAGCCGCACCGGCTTCCCCTGCTGGTCCGGCAGCGTGAAGTCGGGCGCGCGATCGCCCACCCCGATCTTGCTCAATGCGCCGCGCCTCCACCCGCCGCGCCCTTGCTCGTGTGCATCAGGAGGAGCAGCGGGAGCGACAGCACGAAGCACGTGCCGAACAGCAGGAACAGCTGCTCGAACGACAGCATCAGCGCCTGCTTCGTGACGATGCCGTTCAGGACCGCGAGCGCTTTGGTCTGCGCCACGGCGGGCAGCTCGCCGCGGGCGAGGAGGGCGTTCGCGATCGCCGCGACGCGCTCCCTGGTGGCTTCGGCGTAAGGCGTCAGGCTCGCCGCCAGGTCGGCCCGGTGAATCGCCGTGAAGCGTTGCAGCAGCGTGGCCGAGAGGGCGATTCCCACGCTCCCGCCGAGCTGCCGCATCAGGTTGAAGAGGCCGGTGCCGTTCGGGATGCGCGACATGGGCAGGTCGGCGAGGGCGAGGTTCGTGAGCGGCACGAAGATCAGGCCGAGCCCCACGCCACGGAACACCAGCGGCCAGAAGAAGTCGGCCATCCCACTCTCGGTCGTGAAGTGGGCGTGCTTCCACATCGAGAGGGCGAACACTGCGACTCCCGCCAGGATCGAGAGGCGGCCGTCGAACTTCCCCTGCAGCCGGCCCATGAACGCCATCGTGAACGCACTCGCCAACGCGCCCGGCAGGATCACGAGGCCCGTCTGGTTGGCGGTGAAATGCTGGACATTCTGCAGGTAGACGGGGAGCACGAAGACGGTTGCATAGAGACACACCCCCAGCACCATGCCGAACACGACGCCCACCGCCAGCTGGCGGCTCTTCAGGATGCGCAGGTCGACGACGGGATGCTCCGTCCGCAGCTCGTGCCAGATGAAGGCGATGAGCGAAACCGCGCTCACGGCGGCGAGCGCGCGCACCTCGCTCGAGGCGAGCCAGTCGAGCCGCTCGCCGCGCTCGAGCATCATCTGCAGCGCCCCCACGCCGGCCGCGAGGAGCAGGAGCCCCGGGTAGTCGACCCGCCCCACCTTCTCCTGATGGCGCGAGTCCTGGATGAACGACAGGGTGAGCGCCAGCGCCAGCATGCCGAAGGGGATGTTGATGTAGAAGATCCACGGCCACCCGTACGCGTCGGTGATCCAGCCCCCCACCGTGGGGCCGAGGGTGGGCCCGACCATCACGCCCACGCCGAAGATCGCCATCGCGGTCCCGTACTCCTCCCGCGGGAACTCCTCGTACAGGATCGCTTGCGAGGTGGAGAGCAGCGCGCCCCCGCCCAGCCCCTGCACGATACGCCAGAAGACGAGGGATTCGAGCGAACCCGCGTTGCCGCACAGAAACGACGCGAACGTGAACAGCGCGATCGAACCCGCGAAGTACCGTCGCCGCCCGAAGAATGCCGATAGCCAACCGGTGATCGGGAGGACGATGACGTTGGCAACGATGTATCCGGTCGAGACCCAGGCGATCTGGTCGAGGGTCGCCCCCAGGTTCCCCATCATGTGGGGAATCGCCACGTTCACGATGCTGGTGTCGAGCAGCTCCAACACCGACGCGAGCGAGACGGTGATAGCGATGAGGTACCGGTAGCGGTACCGGTCCGCGAAGGCGGTGGTGCCGGGAAGGGGCAGCGCGGCGGCGGTCACGTTACTTCGTCTGGATCGTGGCGACCACGCTCATGCCCGGGCGCAGCGGCCGCGCGGGGTCGTTCGGCGCGTCCAGCCGGATCCGCACGGGGATGCGCTGGACCACCTTGGTGAAGTTGCCGGTCGCGTTGTCGGGCGGCAGCAGCGAGAACTTGGCGCCCGTCGCGGGCGACAGGCTCTCGACGTGGCCGCGGAAGCGGGCGCCCCGGTAGGCGTCCACCGTGATCTCCGCGGGGTCCCCCGGCGTGACGTCCGCGGTCTCGGTCTCCTTGAGGTTCGCCACCACCCAGATGTCGTCCAGCGGCACGACCGCCATGAGCGGCTGGCCCGGCTGCACCAGCTGGCCGACCTCGACGGTCTTTCTCGACACGACGCCGTTGGAGGGCGCGATGATGCGCGTGTAGGACAGCTGCAGGGCCGCCTGATCGCGCCCGGCGCGCGAAGCGGCGACGCGGGCGTCGGCGCCCACCAGGGCCGCCTGCGCGGCGGCGAGCTGGGCGTCGGCCGCGACCGCGGCGGCGCGGGCCGCGTCGAGCTGCTGCTTGCTCACGATGTCCTGGACGGCGAGCGGCTCGAGCCGCGCGAGGTCGGCGCGGGCCTTGAGCGCGTTCGCCTGCGCCTGCGCGACCGCCGCCTCGGCCTGGCCGACGCGCGTGCGCGAGCTCACGGTCGCGAGCAGCGCCGCCAGGTCCGCCTCGGTCTGGGCGAGCCGCACCCGGAAGTCGCGATCGTCGAGCACGACCAGCGTATCGCCGGCCTTGACCGCCTCGTTCTCCCGCACGCTGACCGCGGCGACGAATCCCCCGACCTTCGGGAGGATCGGCACGATGTGCCCCTCGACCTGGGCGTTGTCCGTGGACACGTGGGAGCGGCCGTACCACCAGCGCTTCGCGCCGAAGCCGAGCAGGCCGAGCAGCGCGGCGCCCATCGCCAGGAACACGAGGCGACGCCGGTCACCGGGCCGCGCGGCCTCCTTCACAGTTGGGGCGGCGGCACCTTCCGGTGCGCCGCGGCTCGTCGTTCCCACTCTAGGCTCCATCGTCGTCGCCATGATCTCGTCGCCTTCTCTGGATGAGGTTCAGTCCGACTGTCCGTTAATGAAGTGTCCGCGCGACGCCCGCCGCGTGGGCCAGCGCGACCCGCGCCGTCGCGGCGGCGAACCGCGCATCGATGTCGGTATCCCGCGCGCGCAACAGCGAGGACTGCGCGTCGATCACCTCGATGTTCCCCGCCACCCCCGCCGCGAAGCGCTCGCGCGCCTGCGCCAGCTCGTCGGCCGCGAGGCGCAGCCGCTCCGCCGCGATCACCTGTTGCGCTTCCGCCGAGGCCTGGTCCAGCAGGGCCGCCTGGACGTCCGCCGCCACCTGGTGGCGCAGGTCGCGCGCGCGGACCTCGCTCTCCCGCGCCACCGCCGCCTGTTCGGCCGCCCGGCCCTCGCGGCGGAAACCGTCGAGAATCGGGATCGTCACCTGTACCCCGACCTGCCGCGTGCCGACCGCCAGGCTCGGCGTCAGCCCGCTCACGCCGTAGTCCGCCGCCGCGTCCAGCCGCGGCAGCCGCTCGGCGGTGATGGCGCTCTTCCCGGCCCGGGCCGCGTCGCCGCGGGCCAGCTCGGCCTCGAGATCGGGCCGGCGCGCCAACGCGAGCGCCACGATCGCGTCCGGGGCCGCCGGCACGTCGGCGCCGGGCAGCGTCGCGCGCAGCGTATCGGTGAGCTCGAGCGCCGTCGTGGGGTCGAGGCCCAGCACGCGCGTCACGTCGAGCCGCCCCCGGTCCAGCTGATTGCGCGCGACCACCAGGGCGCCTTCCGCGACGACCAGCTGCGTGCGCGCGCGGGTGACGTCGATCGCGGCGCTCACGCCGGCGGCTTTTTGCGCCTGCGCCAGGCCCACCAGCTCGGCGGCGATTGCGGAGTCGGCCTGCCGGGCAGCGACCACGGCAGCGGCGCGCGCCGCCCGCAGGTAGGCGAAGGCCGCGTTCGCAGCAGCGCCCTCCGCCGTGGCGCCCCCGTCGGCGCTCGCGCCGGTCACCTGGGCGTGCGCGGCGCGCACCCGCGCCATGCTCGACAAATCGAACAGCGTCTGGGTCACCCGCAGGCGCGCGTCGTAGGCGTTGAACGGACCGATGATCGTCGGCACGCCCGGGAACGAGATGCCCTGCGCCTTCGAGTTGAAGTCGCGGTTCACCCATCCGGCCGTCGCCGACAACGAGGGCAGCAGCGCCGCCCGGGCCTGGCGCGCGCGCGCCTCGGCTTCGTCGGTGCGCAAGCCGGCCAGCTCGACGGCGGGGGCCTCGCCGGCGGCGCGGCGCACGGTCTCGGCGAACGACAGACGCAGAGGGGAGGGCACGGGAGCCGGCGTTTGCGCTGCCAGCGGGGCAGCGACGATCAGGCCAAGGGCCAACAGCCGTACTGGGTTACTGTTTCGCGATGCCATGGAGATAGAGCGCGATGTGAGTGTCGAGGTAGTTCCCGACGTCGAAGCCCTCAGGCATACAGGCCGCGAAGGCGCGGCGCGCGATCACGGCATGCATCAGGGGGGCCATGGCGAGCTTCGCGGCGACGGTCAGGTCGACGGGCCGGAACTCGCCCTGCTTGATGCCGCGCTCGAGCACGCTCGCCATGAGGCGATGCCCGCGCACGGCCACTTCCTCGTAGTAGAAGCGCGCCAGGTCGGGGAAGTTGCCGGCCTCGGCCATCATCAACTTCGGGATCCCGGCTAGCGCGGTCTCGCCCACCAGCCGCCAGTATTCTCGGACCAGTTTTTCGAACAGGTCGCGCGCGCTGCCCGTGAACGCCTGGGCCAGCGCTTCACCCTTGGCGATCACCGGGACGATCGTCTCCCGGATCACCGCCTTGAACAGGGCTTCCTTGTTTTCGAAGTAGAGGTAGATGGTGCCCTTGGTGACGCCGGCGCGGCGCGCGACATCGTCCAAGGTCGCGGCGGCAAAGCCGCGCTCCACGAACACGTCGAGCGCGGCGGCGACGATTTCCTCGGGGCGGGCGTCCTTCCGGCGGCGCCACCGCGGCGAGCGGGGACGGCGGACGGTGGCTTTTTTCGGTTCGGCGACTCGAGGCATCGGGGCTCCAGGGGATTAGTTACTGAACGGTCAGTAACTAACTTCGGTTCCCCCCCGCCGTCAAGGCGCCACGTAACTAGCGGCGGTAGAACAAGATGAGGTCAGTGCTCGGCGGCCGCACCCCCACCTGCCGCATCATCGTCACCACCTGGCCGCGGTGGTAGGACGAGTGGTTCACCAGGTGCCGGAACATCTGCCGGTAGCTGTGCCGGTACTCGCCCCCCGACGTCGGCTGGACCCGCACCGTCTCGTCAAGGCGCGCGTCGTTGACACCCGCGAGAAAGCGCGCCCGCTCCGCCTCCACGTGTTCCCACCGCGCCCGCACGGCCGCGAGCGTCGCCAGGTCCTTGCCCTGCGGCACCGCCGGCGGGGGCGCGCCCAGCCACCGCGTGAGCCACAACTCTTCCGCCCACACGGCGTGGCACAGCGTCCCATGCATCCCGCCGTGGCTGCTCTTCAAGTCGCGGAGATAATCCTCCGCCGGGACGGCGGCGCACGCGTCGAACAGTGTGCGGTTCGCCCAGGCGTTGTAGGTGAACAGCTCGAGCACTTCGTCCTTGGTCATTGGCCACCCCCGGTCTCGCTGCGTAGACTTGAGCCATGGAGCAGACGCACCCTCAGCCCGCGACATACGCGCGCGCCCTCCGCATCGTCGCCGTGGCGATTGCGCTCGTCGCCGTCGCCAAGCATTTCACGACCGACTTCCCTTCACCGGCCGCCCGGCATGACCTCGCCTTGATCCGGGGGCTCGCGTCTGCCGTGACGATTGCCATCGCTCTGGTCTGCTCCCCCCGCCGCTCGATGCCCGAGCTCCGTACCCTGGCCTTCGCGCTCGGCGTCGACATCGTGTTCATCACCGTCGGCGTTACTATCGTCGTACCGGCAGAAGTGTGGGAGCAGGCCGTCTCGCTCGTGGCGATGATGTTCGCGGCGGCGGTCTTCATGCCGTGGTCGTGGCGCTGGCAAGCCACCTTGGTGGCGATCGCCGTCGCGGCTGCAACCGTCGCCCTTCTCCTCGTCATCTCGCGGGACCTGGTGGACGGCCACAGCGCCCTCCGCGTGCTGCTCACGCTATACCTGATGGGCGCGCTCAGCGTCGTCGGCGCCGAGCTGGCGGACCGCTCGCGGCGGGAGGTCGAAGCCGCCCACGTCGAGCGCCGCGCGCTCGACCAGCAACGCCGCCAGGAGCGGCGCCTCGACGCCCTGGGCCGGTTCGCGGGCGGGATCGCCCACCAGTTCAACAATCTGCTGGGGGGCATCCTGACCAACGCGTCGGTGCTCCGCGCGGACGCCACCCAGCGCTCCGCGGCCGCCGAGCTGGACGAGATCGCCGCCGCGGCCCGCCAGGGCCGAGACCTGACCACCGAGCTGCTCCGGCTCACGCGCAGCGACCCGACGCAGCTGCGGCCCACCGACGTGGCGGAGGTGGTGACCGGCATCGCGCGGCTGGCGGGGGCGATGCTCACCGACATCGCCGCCGTGGAAGTGCAGGTGGCCGACGGCCTCCCCCCCGTCGCGGCGGACGCCGACCAGCTCGTCCACGCGTGCACCCAAATCGTCCTCAACGCCCGGGACGCGATGCAGGGGCGACCCGGCGGGCGGCTCACGCTCACGGCCGCTGCCGAGACGATCCGCGCGCCCGATCCCCAGTGGCCCGACGCGCAACCCGGCCGCTACGTACGGGTCAGCCTCAGCGACACCGGGCGCGGCATGTCGGCCGCGGAGCTGGAGCGCGTGTTCGAGCCGTTTTTCACCACCAAGCCGATGCACCAGGCCAAGGGTCTCGGCCTCGCAACCGTGCATCGCGTGATGCGCGAGCACCGCGGCGCCGTACGCATCGACAGCGAGCCGGCACGCGGCACTTCCGTGCACCTCCTGGGGGGGGGGGGGGGGGGGGGGGGGGGGGGAGCGCCGGCGGGGCCATGATCCTCGTGGTGGACGACGAGCCCATCGTGCGCAACAGCCTGCGGCGCGCGCTCACGCGCTTCGGTTACCGCGTCCTCGAGGCGGGCGACGGCGGCTCGGCGCTGGCCGCGATGCAGGCCGCGCACCCCCCGGTGGACCTCGTGATCCTCGACCTCGTCCTCCCCGGGGGCGGCGCGGGCATCTTCGAGCTGCTGAAGGCCGTCCGGCCCGACGTCAAAGTCCTCGTGTCGTCCGGGTTCAGCCCCGACACCGAGGCCGCCAAGGGCCTCGCTACGCGAGTCGACGGGTTCCTGCCGAAACCGTACGAGCTGAACCAGCTGCGCGACGCGGTGCAGCAAGCGCTGGCGCGCTGAGCTAGCGGGCGGGCGCCAGCTCGCCGCCGTCCAGCACGCTCTGACGCACCGCTCCGCCCGCAATCACCTGGTCGTCGCCTACCAGGGACTCCACCACCGTCGCGCCGCGCACGCGCACGCGGTCGCCTAGAATGCTGTTCGCCACCGTGCTCCTTTCCACCACACTCCCCGCCCCGATCGTGACGTTCGGCCCGATGGTCGAGTCGCGCAGCGTCACCCCGTCCTCGACGCACACCGGATCCTTGATCACCACGCCCGCCAACTCCCCGCGCGGGCGTCGGGCCCGGCCGTGCTGCAGCAGATGGAGGTTGGTCTCGAGCAGCGTGTCCACCTTGCCGCAGTCGTACCAACCACTCGCTTCGGCCACGAGGAGCTTCCGGCCGTGGTCCACCATGTACTGAAAAGCGTCCGTGAGGTAGTACTCGCCGCCCTTCCCAGGCGGCTGCGTCAGGACGTGCGCGATGCCGTCGAACAGCACCTTCCAGTCCTTGACGTACTGCAAGCCGATGTTCGCGCGCCGCGACACGGGCGTGCTCGGCTTCTCGACGATGCGGGTCATGTAGCCTCGCGCATCCGTCACGACCACGCCGAACCGCTGGTAGTCCTCCACCTCCTTGGTCCAAATGACGCCGTCGGCATCGGTGGTCTTGATGAGCGACAGGTCGGCATCGAACAGCGTGTCCACGAAGATGACCATCACCGGGCCGTCCACGTAGGGGCGGGCGAGGTTGATCGCCCCCGCGGTGCCATCCAACGTCTTCTGCTCGACGAATCTCGCCGGAACGTCGTAGTGCTTGACGATGTATCGCTCGACGACGTCTTTGAGGTGCCCCGTGATGACGATCAGCTCCTCGACGTCGAGGCCTGCCACAAGGTCCATGACGTAATCCATCACGGGCCGGCCCGCGACCTTCACGAGGGGCTTGGGGACGCGCTTGGTCAGGGGGAGGAGGCGGGTACCCTTCCCCGCGAGCGGCACGATGACCTTCACGGGGGGGGCACCCGCCCGTAGCGGTCCTTCAACCGCACGACGTCATCGATCTCGGGGGTCGAGGCCTCCAGCAAGTCGCTCGCTACGATCGCTTCGAACTGGTGGACCTGCTTAGGGGAGATGTGGAACGCCTGGCCCTCTCCCATGCGGCGCTCGATCAGCGTGTCGCCTTGCTGCAACCGCAGGATGATCTCGCCCGTGAGCACGTAGATCGACTCGTCCTTGCGGTTGTGATACTGGAGGCTCAGCACGTGACCGGGCTCGATATGGAGGACCTTGCCGACGTACCGGTCCGTCCGCGCCCAGATCACCTCGTAGCCCCATGGCTTCTCGACGCGATAAGGAAGGTCGGTCACGGGGGAGGGAGCCTCAGCTTGAGAGATGAAGGGACGGTGACGCACGCCGTCACGCACACGCCGCACCCCACGCACCCTTCGGGTTTGAGCACCGGGTGTCCATCGTCGTCCATCGCCAGCGCGCGCTCCCCCACGGGGCAGGCCCGGGCGCACACGCCACATGCGGACCCCTGAAAGGTGATGCAGCGCGCGGGGTCGAGCTCGAGCACGCCCATGTGCACCGACGCCCAGCCGTCGGCCGGCAGGACGAGCGCGCCGGTCTCGCACGCCGCGGCGCACGGCATGTCGGGACACGCCACGCACGCCTGCATCGCCGGGTCAAGATAGGGCGTCCCCGCCGCCAGGCCGGCGCTGGCGGGCGCCTTGATGATGGCGTGCACCGGGCAAACGTCGATGCAGTCGCCGCAGCGCGTACAGGCGGCGACGAACGCCACCTCCGGAGCCGCGCCCGGGGGCCGGAACCAGCGCCGCGGAGCCACCCGTTGCTCGGTGCGCTCCGCGACCTCGCGCAGCAGCCGCCCCAGGGTGTCTTGGAAGAAGGTACGCCGGTCTTGCATCGGTCAAAAGCTCGGCTCGAGACTCACCTGCCACCGGAACCCGAGCCGCGCCCGCCCAGGCCCCGCAAAGTCGGCGGCGTAGACGAACCGATTCACCACCAACGGCAGCTCGAACCGCATTGTCCACGCGAGGTCGTTCACCCGCTGTCGCGTGACGAGGCCGACGCCGCCGTCGTACAACGTGGCGTACGATCGGACTGGTGGCGAGGAGGGCAGGGCGAGCGCGTCCACGACCCCGACGTCCACGAAACCCTCCAGCGCCGCCTCCCGGAGCGCGCCTTGCCTGCGGCGCAGCACGGCCTTCGTGGCTTCGATGTTGACGGCGGCGGCCCACCGCCCCCCGAGGTCGGTGCGGAAGCCGCGCAGGTTCGCGTTGCCCGGGGCGTGATAGTGGAAGTCCGGGCGGACGAACAGCGCCCCGCGGCTGCGCAGCAGCGGATTGGTGAACGTCTCGTACGGATCCGCCCCCGCCAGCGGGATGCGGCGCTGGAGCGGCGGTGGGTTGTCCCCAAGGTAGGCCCCGCCGAACACCCGTACCCCCAACGTGGACTTCAGCCAGAAGGGGGCGCGCACGCTCGCCTCGCCCGTGGCGCGGGCGAACCCTTCGAGGTCGTACCGCTTCGCCGAGACGGTCCCGGCACCGGGGTAGCGGTACAGCACTCCCAGCCGCACGCCGAGCCGTCCGCGCCACAGCGTGTTGCCGCGCTCGAACGCCGTGGAAACCCACGGCCCCGCCTCGACCGTGCCCGCGTCGTCCCACAGCGAGCGATCGAGATAGCCCAGATCGGTCGTGGCCATCCACACGGCGTCGAAGCCGGCGTGGGGGTCGGCGCCGAACCCCGCGTGGCGCCGCAGCGCGCGGTCGGCGCTCAGCGCGACGCCCGCCCTCCCCTCTACGCTCCACGCCGCGAACCGGGACTCGGTGCGCGGAGAAACGTGCGCGATCGGATTCACTATCCGGACGTAGGACCCGCCGCGGGTCGTGGCGTCGCGGTTCAGCGCTCCCGACCAGAGCAGCAGGTTGCGCTTGAACCGGCCCAGGTAGTTCGTGCGCTCGCGCAGCGCGAGCGTGACGCCGCCATAGTCGTTGCTCCACGCCACCGGCAGCAAGGCCCACACCAGCTTGTCACGCCGCGTCGTTTCGCGCGTGGGATCGTCCAGGCGCCATTCGATGGTGCCCCGCCCCCGCTCGCGGTTGTTCAGCATGTTCCAATCGTGCGAGCGCACGCGGGGGTCGAGCATCAGGCGGCCCGGCTTCCGCGCCGTGATGAGCTCGATCCGTTCGAGCTCCGGCTGCCCGGTCGCCCGCGTGTAGATCGTGTCGCGATCGCCGATCTCGACCGGCATCCAGCCGTCACCTTTGCGCTCGATCGTGACAGCCGTCAGCCATCGGCCATCAGCCATCCGTCTGCGCCGCACGCCTTTCATGCGGTAATCGATCAGCGACGTGCCGTGCAGCCACTGGCCAAAGAGCCAACCCAAGTCCTGCCCCGACACCTCCTCGCACACCGCCCGGAACGCCGCTTCGTCGACGTGCTTCAGCTTCCAGTGGGCGTAGTAGGCGCGTAGGATGCGGCGCATCGTTTCGTCGCCGACCACGTAGCGCAGCTGCTCGTAGAACAGCTGCGCCTTGGAGTAGATCATCAGGTTGTACGTGAGGAAATCGCGATAGCGCTCGCTCACCATCGACACCGGCTCGCTCCAGCGGTCCAGGTCCCACGACAACATGTTCGCCTCGACGCCCGTGTAGGCGGGCCTCCCTCCGGGCTGCGACTCGAAGAACCACCCCGTCTGGAAGCTCGTGAACCCCTCGTCGAGCCATCCCTCGCGCCACTCGTTGTTCGCGAGCACGCCCATGGTGTAGTTGTGCCCGACCTCGTGGACGATCAGGCCGAGTCCGGCGCTCCCGTCCATCACCATCATGGGGAACTCGGTCCCGCCCCCTTCGATGCGATGCACGTTGGTGAGCTGCGGCCACGGGAACTTGCCGTACAGGGTGTCGAGCCAGGCGAGAGCGGTCTCCGTGCGCCGTACGGCGATGCCCTTGCCCCAGGTGGCGCTGTCGCCGGGTTGGTAGAGCACGCGCACGACGACGTCGCCGTAGCGCCCCTGCTCGTAGCGGTAGTCGGGGTTGAGCGAGAACGCGAAGTGATGCACATCCTCGGCGTAGAACCGGACGCACTTGCGCCCGGGAGCCGCCTGGGTGCACCGCGCACCGCGCACCGCGTACCGCGCACGCTGATAGTCAACGGGCGTTCCGGCACTTGCATTGGCCCGTTCCCAACCAGGATCCCCCTCAACCGGAACGCCCGTCGCTCCGATCACCTGGTCGGCGGCGAGGTCGAGCGTCACGTCGTAACTGGCGAACTCGCCGTAGAACTCGCCCCCCGGATAGAGCGGGTGGTCCTGCCAGCCGTACTTGTCGTACACGACGACCTTCGGGTACCACTGCGCGAAGTCGAAGCGCCGGCCTTGGCGTCCCTGGCGCCGCGGCAACGTCGAGGGCCGCGCCTGCCACGCGATCTCCACGACCATGGAGTCGCCCGGGGCGAGCGGGCGCGGCAGGGTCCAGTGCGCGATCGTCGAGTCGGGTGCGTACGGGTAGTCGGGGCGCACCGGCTGACCCATGACGCTCGCGGCGGTGATCCGCTCGAAGGCGTAGTCGGGATCCTTGAGATGCTGGAACCGGTCGCGCTGCTCGGCCGAGTCCGCCGCGGCCCAGCGGGAGCCGGGCCGGAAGGCATTGAGGTACTGGTGAACGGCGAAGTCGCGCAGCGTGTCCGGAGAACGGTTGACGTACGTGATGCGCGCGCGCCCGGTGAGCACGCCCGACGGCTCGTCGAGCGACGCCGCGATCTCGTAGGCGACTTGTTGTTGCCAGTAGCCGGCCGTATCCGCTGCGGCGAACAGAAGAAGGAAGGGCAGCATAGGGACCGGGAATCTCGCGTGTTTCGGACCCCGCTCGCAAGGAAAGGAGGCCGCTCGCGCGGCCGCGACCGTGCACCATGGGCCTTCACCCTTGCAGGAGGAGTCCCATGTCTCGTCACAGTCTCACCCTGGCCGCGTTGGTCGCGGTCTTGGGCGGCGCCTGCACCGACCGCACGCCGGTGAGCCCGCCCGGGGAAGCGGGCACGGCGGCCGCCGCCGCGCCGTCCGCCTCGGTCGATGCCCAGAAGCCTGAGCGGCTCGCCCGCCTGTTCGCGCGGGCGCTCCGGAACCCCGTGTTCCGCGCCTACCTCAAGGCCCAGCTCGACGCCTCGCCCTTCGCCGAGCACAAGCTGCAGTTCCAGACCTTCCTCGGCGCCAACGGCGGGCGGGCGCGGCGCTACCTCGCCGGGGAGAACGGAGAGCCCGAGGCCGGCGTCATGCAGGAAGCGGGCGCCGCCATCGCGCTCGAGGTGTACTTCCCCGTCCCCGCCCACCGCGCTGCGTGGATGGGAGATGAAGACGTCCTCGTCGCCACGGGCATCGCGGACCGGGACGTGCCGGTCGCGTTCGATCCTCAGGGCAGGCGCCGGTTGCTCGACCCCGACAGCCCTCCGGCGACGCCGGTGATCGCGCTGGTGCCGGTGGAAACGGACTTCACGGTCGCCCCTCAGCGGGTGATGACGTGCCCCGACTGCCTCGATGATGGCGGAGGGGGAGGGGGGGGAGGCGTGACCGGCGACGTCCAACCGAGCACGCCGCCGCCCGGGCTGTACATGACCAAAGCCCATTTCGTTCAAGACTTTGAAGGTTGGTTGAAGGGGGCACCCGAGTTTGAGGTGCACATCCTCGGTCAGAAGGGCCAGACCGACTCGCTGCAGTCGTACCAGTGCGCCGGGGAGCATTCGGGGGCACCGTATTACTTCAATCAGGACAACCTCGACTGGTCGGGGAGCGTGCTGCTGTTCAGCAAGACGCAGATCGATCAGTACAACGCGGCGCACCCGGGGCAGTACATGCGGGTGTTCGTCGTGGAGGATGATGACACGGCGTGCCAGATTAAGACGGGCAAAGACGCGTTCAAATTGCTGGCGACCGCGGTCGACGGTGCCAACCAGGCGCAGACGGCGGGAAAGGACACGACGTCGGCGACGGCGACCAAGATTTGGCGGTATGCGCTCGCGGTCTACAAGCTCATCAGTGCCGTGGCGTCGCTGATCGCGACGAACGACGAGCTCGTCGGTAACGCGGTCCAGGACATCATCGTCGGGGAGTATCACCCTGGCTTCAACTGGATCGTGAAGGGGGACGAGAACGTCACGAACGGCTGGATCAACGTGGAGATGAAATGATACACTACCCTGCGGCACTCGTGTTCAGCTTGACGATCGCGTTTTCGCCGCAGGTCGCCGCGCAGGAGCGTGCGGCCGGGGAGGCGGATTCCTCCCGGCTGCCCGCTCCGCGCGGCGGGGCCGACCTCGGCATCCCGTTGGCGAGCTTTTTTGTGCCCGGCCTCGGCCAGTACCTGGAAGGGTCGTGGCTCGCCGGGGCCGGCTTTACCGGCGCTTCGGTGGGCGGCTACGCGCTGTACGTCAGCGGTGACGCCGCGGCGGGAGACCTGCCACGGACCGCGGCCGGACAGCGGGCGTTCGTCGGCGCGGGCCTAATGGTGACGGCGGGCGGGCTGAGCGCCTACGACTCCTTCCATCGATCACTGCCATCCCTGCAGCGGGCCGGCAAATACGATTTCGCGACGGCCCATGATCCCTCCGGCAGCCTGCTCCTCGCGCCGTTCGACCTTCGCATGCTGAAGCGATGGACGACGTGGATCGACTTCGCCCACACCGCGTTGGTCACCGTCATCCTCGTGCGGACCGAGACTGAGCCGGGGGCGCAGTACCTGCCGTTCCAGACCCGCGACGGCGCGTTCGTCGCCGCATTCTCGTACAACGCCGGCGTCGGCGAGGAGGCGTTGTTCCGCGGCTGGCTGTACCCGATGCTCTACCAGCATCTGGGGCGCCGCGCCTGGTTGGCCAACGGGTTGCAGGCCGGCGCGTTCGGCGCGCTCCACGCGCCGCAGGCGGGGGCATTCGCGCTCGACATCGCCGGCTCGGCGCTCTATGAGGGTTGGCTCACCCGGCGCAACGGCTGGAGCATTCGAGAGTCGGTCTTCCATCACTTCTGGTACGACGTGGCGGTGGGAGCCGCGACGATGCTCACCCAGAAGTCCGCGTCCGTGGCGGTGGTGGTGCCGGTGCGGTTCTAGAAGGAGGACGGCGAAAGGCGGCCCTACTCCCCCGTCAGCATCCTGCGCTTCAGCGTCGCGAGCCGTCGCCGCACCGATCCGTCGAGGATCCGGTCCCCCACCCGCACCACCACCCCACCGAGGATGCTCGGGTCGGCGCGGAAATGGGCGCGCACCTCGCGCCCCAGCGCTTGGGTCAGCCGCTCGACCACCTGCTGCTCGGTCCGGGCATCAGGCTCGACGGTGAGCGTCACCCCCGCGTGCACGCGGTTCAGCTTCAGGTCCACGAGCCCCTGATACTCCTGGGCGATCTCCCCGAACAGCCCCTGCCGCCCCCGGCGCACCACGGCCTGCAGGAAGCGCACGAACTCCACCGGCGCTTCGGCCTTCAGGGCGCGCTCCAGGATCTGCGCCTTGACCCCTTTCGCCACGCGCGGCGACTCGAGCACAATCGCGATGTGCTCGTCCGCCGCCACCGCGCCCGCCACGGCGTCGATCAGGTCGCCGAACTGCTCGACGTGGCGCCCGCCCATCGCCTCGGCCGCGGCGAACAGCGCTTCGGCGTAGTTCCGGGCGATCGTGACGGACTTCAATGCTTCTGCTCTTTCTGAAGGCCCTCGAGGTACTCGCTCACCAAGCGCCGGTTGGCGTCGGTGTCGAGGTTCGCCTCGATGACTTTTGCGGCCGCGGCGATCGACAGCTCCACGGCCTCGCGCCGCAGAGCGACGAGCGCCTTCTCCTTCTCGGCGTCGATGTCCTTGCGGGCACGGGTGAGCAGGGCCTCGTACTCCTCGCGCGCCTTGGCGAGCAGCACCTCTCGCTCTTTCTGTGCAACCACCTTGGACTTGGCGATGATGTCCTGCGCCTCGGTCCGGGCCGCGGCGATGGTCTTCTTGTGCTCCTCGAGCAGCCGCTGCGCCTCGGCGTTGGCGCGTTCGGCCTCCTCGAGCTGCTTCTGGATGCGGCGCTCGCGCTCCTCCACCGACTTGACGATGGCGGGGAAGGCAAAGCGCCACAGCAGCGCGAGCAGGATCCCGAAGACGACGAGCGTCCAGATGATCAACCCGGGGTTGATACTGAACGGGCCTCCGCCTCCGGGGTCGTGCGCCCCCTCCTGGAGGAGGGTCAACAAGAGCGACATCAGGCCAGCTTGAAGAGCAGGGCGAACACCAGCGCCGCCAGCGTCGCGCCCTCGACCAGCGCGGCCGTCAGGATCATCGCGCCGCGGATGTCGGCCGACGCCTCGGGCTGGCGCGCGATCGCCTCGACCGCCTGGCCGCCGATGCGCCCGATGCCGAGCCCCGCGCCGATGATGGCGAGGCCCATCCCGATTCCCGCGCCGAGCAGGGCGTTGTTGTTGAGTGCCGCCTCGGGCGTCGCCTGGAGCAGCATCAGCATGTTGTGCATGTGGGTCCTCTAGTTGAGTGTCTTGACGTCTTGTCGTCTTGTCGTCTTGCCGTCTGCCCCTAGTGTTCGTGCCGCATCAAGCCGATAAAGACGGACGTCAGCAGCGCAAAGATATATGCCTGCAGGAACGCGACCAGCAGCTCAAGCATCATCATGAAGAGGGTGAGTCCCACGGATCCCCCCACCACGATGTACCGGATCAAGGGCGGCGCGGTGCCGAACACGAAGATCAGCCCGAGCAGCACGAGAATCACGAAGTGGCCCGCCGTCATGTTGGCGAAGAGCCGCAGCGTCAGCGCGAAGGGCTTGACGATCTTTCCGATCAGCTCGACCGGAGTCATGATCACCGCCATGATCACCGCGCCGATGCCCGTCAGTCCGGGGGGCACCATCACGATCGTCTTGAGGTAGCCCTTCGGCCCGAGCGCCACCATCCCCGAGATCTCGATCGTCAGGAACGCGGTGAGCGCCAGCGCCGCCGTGACCGCGATGTTGCCGGTGGCGGCCGCGCCCCACGGTAAGAGGCCGAGCAGGTTGCAATAGAGAATGAAGAAGAAGAGCGTGAGGATGTAGGGAGCGAACTTCTCGCCGCCGTGCCCGATGTTGGCGACGGCGACGTCATTGCGGACGAAGAGCACCAGCGCTTCGACCGCCGCGCCGAAGCCGTGGGGCGCTTTGCCCTCGCGGTGGCGGCGGGCCACCTGCCGGCCGCCGTACCACATCGTCACGAACACCATGAAGGCGGCGAAGATCATGAAGACGACGTGCTTCGTCGGCGACACGTCCAGCCCCGGGAGCACGTACCACGGCCCCGGCAGGTGCCACTCCCCGATGCCGAAGGGCAGCTCCACCACCTTGCTGTCCCCGGTGTGGTGGAAGATCATGGCGCCGATGTCGGGCTTCTGGATCATCGCACAAACCTCGTCTCCAGAAACAGCAGCGGCAACAGCACGCCGAGGAAGCCGAGCGCCGTCGCGAGCGGCGGCAGCGCGGCGCGGTGGGTGACGGACCAGACGAGCAGCGCGCCGAGCGCCAGGGCGCGGATCCCCATCCCGCCGAGCCAGCGCGCCATGAACTGCGGGTTCGGGGCGCGCATCGAGGGTCGCAGCAGCGCGACTGCCCAGATCTGAGCCGCCAAGCCGACAGCGCCGCCGACTGCGGCCGGTCGCCCCCCCAACGCCCCCGCCGCCGCGATCAGCAGGGCACCCAGGCCGCCGAGCAGGACGTAGGGCCTCACCGCCTTCCCCCGCCTTTGTCCGCCGTATCGCGCTTCACGCGGTAATAGATGCTCATGAACCCCGCGAACCCGCCGAGGAAGGCGCCGGCGATGGCGATCAGCGGCCGCGTGTGCAGCCATCCGTCCACGATCCAACCGAGGCCGCCGAACAGGAGGATGGCGATGGTGAAGTTGAGCGCCATCCCGAAGTAGGCGTAGCCCTGGCCGTAGCCGCGGCCTTCCGGAGACTGATCGTCAGGGGTTGGGGGCATCGCGCCGCGGGAAACTTAGGCGCTTGTGAAATTTTTCGCAAGCAAAGCACCCACTCGCGGCAGTGCCGCAACTTTATGTGGCGCTTGCGGGTAGGATGTGATAACCTTCGTCCACATGGCCGCGAACCCGTCCCCCGTCCCCCGTCCCTCTTCCCCGCCGTCGGGGGATGTCGAGCTGCTGGAGCGCCTCGCCTCCGCCCGCACCGACCTCCTGGCTCAGGTGGCGCGGCGCATCGTGGGCCAGCGCGACGTGCTCGACGGGATCCTCACGGCGGTCTTCTCGGGGGGCCACGCCCTGCTCGTCGGCGTGCCCGGGCTCGCCAAGACGCTGATGGTCCAGACCGTGGCCGAGGCGTTGGAGCTGAAGTTCTCGCGCATCCAGTTCACGCCCGACCTGATGCCGTCCGACATCACCGGGACGGAGATCATCGAGGAGGACGCGGCGACGGGGAAGCGGGCGTTTCGGTTCGTGCGGGGCCCGGTGTTTGCCAACATCGTGTTGGCGGACGAGGTGAACCGCACGCCCCCCAAGACGCAGGCGGCGCTGCTCCAGGCGATGCAGGAGCACCAGGTGACGGCGGCGGGCCAGACCCACCATCTCCCATCTCCCTTCTTCGTGCTGGCCACGCAGAATCCGATCGAGCAGGAGGGCACATATCCCCTGCCCGAGGCCCAGCTCGACCGGTTCATGTTCGAGCTGCGGGTGAACTACCCGTCGCAGGAGGAAGAGGAGCAGATCGTCACCGCCACGACGGGCGATCTCGCCGCCGACGTGCGGCCGGCATTGACGGCGGAGGATGTGTTGGCGATGCAGCATCTGGTGCGCCGCATTCCGGTGGCGGCGGCGCTGGTGCGGGCGGCGGTGATGCTGGTGCGGATGACGCGCCCGGGGGACGTGCTGGCGCCGACCTTTATCACGGAGTACATCGCCTGGGGGGCGGGACCGCGCGCGTCGCAGTATCTCATCCTGGGCGCCAAGGCGCGGGCGGCGTTGGACGGGCGGCCGATGGCAGACGAGGACGATCTCCGCGCGGTGGCGCCGACGGTGCTGACGCACCGCCTGGTGATCAATTTTGCGGCGGAGGCGGCGGGGCGGACGGCCGCCGACATCGTGGCGCAGGTGTTGAAAGAAGGACGTTGGCAGCCGAAGTAGGAGGGAGGACCGGTATGACCAAAGCATTGTTGGCGGTGCTGGTGGCGGCGGGAGTCCTGGGAGCGGGACCGTGCGAGGGCGGCGGGGGGACGACGGGCCTCGTGAACGGGTTGGTGAAGGGGACATGGGGCGGGGAGAACGCCGGGCTGATCGCCGACGACACCAGCGCGCACGTGCACATCGCGTGCACGTACGGCTGGGTGCATCAGGGGATCGACCCGAACGGCGGGCGGTTCGACGTGCCCGGGGAGTACGTGCTCCGGGCCTATCCTGTGGCGGTCGGCCCGTCGTTGCCGGCGCGATTCCAGGGCGCCGTGCTCGGCCGGTTGATGACGCTGAGCGTCGTTGTGACCGATACAACGGCGGGCCGGGACTCGACGGTCACGCTGGGCCCGGTGAAGTTGTTGTTCGGGCGGGAGCCCAAGATGCAGATGTGCCCGATCTGCCGGCGGACGAGCGAGCGCCAGGCGATGTAGTCTGTTGACAGGCGCTGGATTCGACCCCCTAAAACACACTCAAAAGCATGCGAATCAACGTGTTGACAGCACGTTGATTCGCGCGTTTAATAGTACCGACGGACCAAGCAATGGCCTTCCTGCTTCGCGGGCTCGGCACTCCTTCCCTCCTCACGGCATCGGGCGAGCAGGTGCGGTTTCGTACGCGCAAGCACTTCGCGCTCCTCGTGCGCCTCGCCCTCGAGCCCGGCAAGCGTTTTACGCGCGATTACCTGACCGACCTGCTGTGGCCCACGGTCGCGCCCCGGCTCGCCCATCACTCCCTCGCCCAAGGGCTGTCGGTCATCAAGGCCAAGGTCGCCCGCGAGGCGGTCTTGATCCAGCGCGCCAGCGTCGCGCTCGCGCCCGGGTGGGTGGACGTGGACGTCCACCACCTGAGCGACGGCGACGTCGAGATCGCGGGGCCCTTCCTCGACGGCTTCGAGATCCCCGCCGCCCGCCCGTTTGAGGACTGGAAGGACGAGAGTCGAGGGCGCCTGCTGCCCCAACTCCGTGACTGCCTCGTGCGGCAGATGGACGCGGCGCGCCGCATTGGCGACTACGCGACCGTCGAGCGCCGGGCGGCGCGGCTCGCCGAGCTCGACCCGCTCGCCGAAGAAGCGATCCGCGGTGTCATGGAGGCCCGCGCCTGGGCGGGGGACCGGAGCAACGCGCTCAAGGCCTTCGCGCGGTACGAAGCCCAGCTGGCGGACGAGCTGGGCGCCAAGCCCGGCGCCGACCTCGTGCGGATGGCGGACCTCCTCCGGGACGGGCGCCGCTCAGCGCCCCGGCCGGTGGCGCCGGGCGAGCACCCGGTCTCCCGCCCCGTGCGGCCCCTGTTCGAGCCCGAAACGCTGGTGGGCCGGGAGGCGGAGTTCAGCGCGCTGTACGACGCCTGGCTCGAGGCGCGGCGCGGAGTGCCGCGGATCGTCGTCCTCACTGGCGATCCTGGGGTCGGCAAGACCACGCTGACCAACGCGTTCGTGTCGAGCTGTCAGATGGACGGCGCGGTCGTGGCACGGGCCCAGGCGTACGATGCGGAGCGGGAGCTGCCGTTCGCCATCGTCGGCGAGCTGGTCAAGCAGCTCGCCTCGCAGCGCGCGATCGGCGGCGCCGATCCCGAGGCGCTGAGCGAGCTGACCCGGATCACCTCGGAGATCATCCATCAGTTCCCGGGCGTGCCCAAACCGGTCGACTGGTCGCCCGAGATCATGCCGCTGCGCCTGGCCGATGCGTTCCTGAAAACGATCACGGCCGCGGCGGAGGAGAGTTCCGTCGTGCTGGTGGTTGACGATGTTCACGCAGCTGACAACGCCAGCACCGGGATTCTGCACGTCGTAGCGCGCAAGCTCGCTGAGGTCCGCGTGCTCATGATTCTCACGGGGCGGACGAGTGAGCTGCGCCTGTCGGACGCGCCGGCAGCGTTGACCGCCGATGCCGCGATCGAGAGCCTGCGGCCCCTCGAGCTCGATGTGCTGACGCCGGACGCGGCGACGCGGCTCGTGGGCCGACTTACCTCCGGGACGGCGGGGGCCGCCGGGGCGGAGCAGCGCGACGTCCCCATCGAGCGCCTGCTGCGGGCGTGCGGTGGCAATCCCCTGGCGATCGAGCTGCTGACGCGGGAGTGGACGGCCCACGGTCCCGAGTCGCTGCTGCGTGATCTCGAAGCGTTGAACACGCAACCGGTCCCGGTTATTGGTATTCCACGCGCGATTGGAGCGGTGTTCGAGCGCCAGATCCGCCGGCTCGACCCGACGACGCGCGCGGCGCTCGACCTGGCGGCGGTGTTGGGGCGTCGCCTGACAGACCTCGGGCTATACGCGGCCGTTGATCTCACGCCGAGCCAGGCAGCGGAGGCTCTGTCGCGGCTGAAGGACGAAGGGTTGCTGCGGGAGGTGCGGGCGGATCTCGAATTTCGAAACGAACTGATCCGCGCGCAGGCGTATTACGCGGTCGCCGGGCCCGCGCGGCAGCATTTGCATCGGAGGGTGGGGGAGTTGTTGCAGGAGAGGGAGGCGAAGGACAAGGGCGTTCGGTTAGAGGTTGCGTGGCATTATCTAAGAGGCGGCGAGGCTGTGAAGGCAGTGCCGTTCGCCCACGAAGGGGCTGAGGCCGTTCTAGCGGTTGGAGCGCCGCATGAGGCCGAAGAGATTCTCAAGGCGATCGCGCGCGCCGATCAATCCATGGAGGCGTCCCGACAGACCCGACTGCTCCTTGCCAAGGCATTACTTGACCAGTCCAAGGCAGACGAGGCACTCCCAATCCTTGAGTTGCTTACTGCCGATCAGCACGTGACGCTACGGGAACGGGCGGAGGTGGCACGCATGAGAGCCTCCGCCGAGTACTCACTCAGCCGCGAGCCCGGTGAGAGGTATTGTGACCTCGCGACTCACGCTTTGACGGTTGCGAGAGAGACCCAAGATCCCACGTTGATAGCTCGCGCGCTCTTTGAATCGGCTCGTGCGGGCACGGAAGCTGGCCTAACAGAACTGGTCCTGGCGGCTCAAGCAGGGGTAGACGAGCTAACCGAGACGGCCGACAACCGATCGACAATCATGGTGAATCTCACCCGTGGCTTCTGCAGCCTGAGCTTGTTGGAGTCGAGCGCGGCTCTTCACAGTCTGCAGAAGGCGGCGCAAGCGGCCGCCGCTCGCGACTCCAACAGGGCGGTCCTCTCGTACGTGCTCTGCGGCGTTGCCCTGGCGCTCACCTACCTGGGTCATCTCAAGGACGCACGCAAGACATTCTTGAATGCCCTGGAGTTGGCAAGACGGGTCGGTGACGACGCCAGGGCGTCGATGATCAATGCAAACCTGTGTACGATTGAGCTGAGCCTTGGTGACTACGATGAGGCAGTCCGCTACGGGCAGATGAGTGTCAAGCTGGCGCTGGCAACGTCGCAGAGCAATCCCTTCCTCGTGATAAACCACACGGCTCTTGCGGATGCATATGTTCTGACGGGCCGAGAGGATAAAGCGGTCGATTGCGTCGACACAGCAGCAGCACACCTCGGCTCAGAGCACCGATGGAGGATTCGGTGCGCCTTCCTTGCCGAACGAGCAGCATTCGCCCTGATCCAACACAATCTCCACCTTGCCTTGGACCTGATAGCCCAACTGGAAGGTCTTGCTCGAGGCAGGGAGGATGCGTTACCGCTCCCTGGTTCCTACTGGAAACTCAAGTTGTTCAGAAAGGCACACTTCGGCAAAGCTGAGGAGGCGCTGGCGCAAGCTAGGACGTTAGCTGAGGTGTTGCGAGCAAAGTGCCCGTTCTATTACCTCCACCTCCTTGCGACGAAGGCTTGGCTCGAAGGACGGGTATTGGGCAGGTACTCTGACGAGACGCAAGCTGAATTGGTGATGTTCGAGACGCTCGAATCGCCAGGCATCAAGGCATTGCTGACAGCTCAGGGGTTCTTGACACCTGTGCCTGCAGTCGACCCGGCCGCAGTCGGGCCCGGCTCCGCCCCGCAAGAACTCCCTTCGTAACTGTTAGGAGCCCGTACGCATCCCCCCTCGCGCCCCCCTTGCAGAGCTCTGCATGCTTGGTGGTAGGACCTCACTAGTCGCCAACTGGGGGCCGAGCAAACGCCGGATGCTCGGCGACGTCGATACAAGCTCGACGAGCCTCGGATCGAACTGCCGACCGGCGTGCTTCTTCAGCTCCTCCAGCGCTCGCGGCAGAGTCAGCGCCTTTCGGTACGGACGATCACTCGTCATCGCGTCAATAGTGTCCGCAATCATGATGATCCTCGCACCAACCGGGATCTCCTCCTCACCGAGGCCATCGGGATAGCCAGAACCATCGAAGTTCTCATGATGATGCCGAATCATTGCCTCTACGGACCCGCGGAGCCTTTCCGCAGTTGCCACGAGTTGCGCGCTCCGTACGACGTGACTCCGCATGACTATTGTCTCTTCGGGGGTGAGCCGCCCCTCCTTCCGAAGCAGTGGTGCAAACTCCTCGTAGATCTTTCCAACGTCGTGAAGCAGGGCCGCGGTTTTGATGCTGTCGAGATCGGCAGCGGACAACCTGAGTTCACGACCTATCACGACGGCGTACTCAGCGACCCGACGCGAATGGCCTGACGTGTATGGATCTCGTGCCTCCATTGCTTTGACCATCAGCTCTAGCTTTTCCTCCAGTTCCTGCTGTAACTGCAGGTTCATTTGATAAAGCTGTCGAGCCAGGAACAACGGGAAGACGATTACGGCGAGACCCAGGAATTGAAGCCTCACGTAGAGAAAGATCAAAAGGATTGCGAGGGTACTGGAAAGGAGATCAGTGACCAGGGCGCCTCCACTGATCCGGCCCCACGCCTCGCGAATCGAAACACCCCGGCTGGAAAACGAAACCGCGAGCGCCACGCTTCCGTGATTCACGACGAAAAAGGTGACGACGAGCGCTACAAATGCACCGAGCGAGAAGGAAAACTCGTCGAGGCTAACGAGTCCTCCAAGCTTCGTGTACACGAGCCCGCCGAGCCCTACCGCGAGCATGTACTGTGCAGTGTTGAACCAGACTCGGATGGTTGGCTTGCGACGAACTAGCGAGTCCACTGCTAGGGCCGTCGCTCCGCTAATCAACATCGGCCAGGGATGACCAAGAATCGCGACGGACGCCAGGAAGGGTATGAACCCCACTGACGTGTTGACCTTCGCAAACGGAATCCTAAAAAAGAATGAATCGCTAACGATGCCCAGGAGAGCAAAGGCTGCGAGTGCGTTCCAGAACCGTGAAGGAAATGCGTCGACGGGCTGCCACTCGGGTAAGAACAGGAGAGAGCCTGAAGCGAGAGTCACCGCACCCACCAAGAGGTAGATGCGGGCCCCTAGCAGCTTATCTCTCCACGCGTCTCCCATGGTTGGCCGCCAATCATGCCGTTGAAGCTTGGGGGGGACCCTGAATCGCCCGCTACCAACCAACCAACCCCTCGGCGAAAAACAACTTCGCTATCGCCGTGAACAGCAACGCGAGCACGTTCAACATTGAGCGTCACCTCCTCAGTCCCTACGAGTGAGATTTCCGTAGTTGGAGTGGCACGCCTCGCTACGGCGTACCCGACGCTCCGCTCGTCCACTGTTCGCTTCTCTCCGCTCTAGCTAGCGGTGACCGGGGCCCCCATTGTCCAAGTGCGCTGTATCGCTCAACCCGCGCGCCACTCGGCCGCGGGCGGAATCTCCGTTATGCGACCTGCCGCGCCTGCAACGCCGTCTCGCCGCCACCACTACCGGCATCCCCTGCGCCTTCTGCACGATCGTCCGCACCCCCACCCGCCGCAGCTGCTCCTCCGCCTCCATCGGCATCCCGCCCGTCACCACCATCACGTCCCAGGTCAACCGCCGCGACGGATCGAGCAACCGCTCCACCACCTGCACCGCGTTCAGGTCGGGCAACCGGTAGTCGAGCACCACGAGGTTCGGCTTCAGCCGCCCGATCTCGAGCAGCCCGTCCATCGCCGTCCGCGCCTCGACCACCTCGACCTCGGGCGCGTCGCGCGCCAGGGTCCGCACCAACGCTTTGAGATAACTAATGTCGTCCTCCACCACCACTACCACGTCGCGCTCGCGCCCCCCCACCAGCTCGGACGGCACCGGCATCTGATGCGCCCGCAGAAACGCCATCAAGTCCACCGACTCGACCCGCCGCCGTCCCGTGGGCGTCTTGTGCCCCTTGAGATGGCCCTGATCAATCCAAGCAGCAACGGTCGCGGGCGTCACCTGCAGCACGCGCGCAACACGCTGGGTGCCCCAATAGCGTTTCGGTTTGGTGGAATTCACAGAACACGAAATACCGCTAAAACACAAAGTCCGCTAGTCCCCGTCCGGTAGGGCCCTGCATGACGAAGATCAGAGCGGAGGCGAAGACAGCTAATACGCTATGCTACAACGACTTAACGCCTGGCATCCACCCAGCGATTGGTCGCATCCAACACCGCCAACACCGCGCTACGCTCCGCTGATTCGCGGATTTCGCACGTTCCCGCCAACAACTGCGCTTCCCGCCCGCCCAGCCCGTGCACCGCCACCAAGACGAACTTCCGGTCGAAGGCATCGATCAGCTGCGCGCCTTCGAGCGCGATCGAGTTGTCGGGGAGCAGCTCGTCGAGACACGCGGCTGCCGCGCGCGCCGCGGCCTCGACGCGATTGCGCGCCGTGTCGGTCCCCTGCTCCTCCGCCTCCGCCTCCTTGTCGCCGAACGCGAGCTTCACGAGCACGCGCACCCGCTGCTGCCGCTCCGCCGGCCGCACCTCGAGCCCGCCGAACACGACGACGCGCCGCTTGGCGCGCTCGGTGATCGCCTCCTGGTGCAGCGCCTCGATCGGCCGCACGTCGGCGGTCTGCGCCACACTGATCTTGCGATGGTCGATCCTGAAACCGAGCTGCGCCATCAGCGCCGACTCGATGTTGCGCACCACCTGCTTCGGCTGGATGTCGCTGCGGGTCAGGACGTGCACCTCGCTCACCTCGCCCAGCGGCGTCGTCACCACCCGCGCCGACAACACGCCGGTGAGCGCGGTGATCAGGTTCTCCACCCGCTTGATGCCCCAGGGATCGGAGGTCTGTCCCGGGGCCAACGGCAGCGGCTCCTGTTCCGGATTGGCTGGAGTCACGTCGCTCACTCTCCCGTCGCCACTTGGTTCCGGCCGGCGGCTTTGGCGCGGTACAGCGCCCGGTCCGCTGCCACGAGCACGTCTTCCTCTTCCTTGTCCGGCCGGTACTCCGCCACCCCGATGCTCGCGGTCACGAGCCCGGCCGGATACCCCAGCCGCGCGCCGATCTCCTGCACCGCGCCGCAGACCTTCTCCCCGACGACCACCGCACCGTCCCTGCCGGTCCCCACCAGCACGATCACAAACTCGTCGCCGCCGTAGCGCCCCGCGACGTCGGTGGACCGGATGTGCGCGCCGCACTCGCGCGCCGTGAGGCGCAGCACCTCGTTCCCCGCCTCATGCCCGAACTGGTCGTTCACTTGCTTGAAGTTATCCAAATCCAGGAACAGGACCGCGAACCGCTCCCCGGTGCGCCGTCCGCGCGCCACTTCGTTCGCCAGCCGGTCCCGCAGCACGCGGAACGACGCGAGCCCCGTGAGCGCGTCCACCGCCGCAGCCTGCTGCGCCGTCGTTGCCTGCTTGTCGAGATAGGGCGGGCACGACTTCAACGTCGTCCGCCCCTGGGCCGCCGCCACCGCGAACTCGCGGCACGTCTCGTACCCGCAGGCGCCGCAGTCCCACGCCCGGCCGTTGGGCGCCAGCCCGATCTGCCCCAGCACCTCCTCCACCGCCTCGAGCGACGCCCCGCCGCCGTTCGTTTGCACGGCGAACGCCGCCCCGACCTGCACGTCGATCCCGTCGGCCAGCACCGAGCGCGTCGCCCGCCGGGGCTCGGTCGCCCCGACGATCTCGCGCCGCCGGAACAGCTCGTCGCGCGGCCCGAGCAGCGGGTGGTCGAGGCACCCCTCGCACGGGAGAATGTCCACGAACCCGAGGTCGATGCGATCCACGCCGACCGCGCGCGCGATCGCCTCGAGCTGGCCCAGCCCGCGCACCTTCCGGAACCGCCGGCTGGCGTGGCGCTCGTTCATCAGGATCTCGAGCGGCAGCCCCCCCGCGGTGCTCCAGTACCGGCGCCGCTCCTCGGGAATGCGGCTGTAGTAGAGCGGCTGATCCTCGATCCGCACGCCGCGCTGCCGCAGGATGTTCGCCAGCTCCGACAGGGTGATGGCCGCGTCCACCTCCGGCCCTCCCTCGGTCAGGCACACCCCTGCATACACGATCGGCGTATCCGCCCCGTACATCGCCTTCAGGTACCGCGCTTCGGCGGCGATGGGCGTCGCCACCGGAGCGAGGTACGGGATCAGCTCGGGATACTGGCTCCGGACGGTCTCGACGATGACGGGACAGGTGCTGCGGATGACGGTGCCCCAGCCGTTGTCGGCCCAGAGGTTCAGGTACTCCCGCGCGACCAGCTCGTCGCCCAGCACGCCCCGGTGCACGGTGTTGTAACCGGCTGCGTAGCAGGCATTTACGACCTGCTCCGGGGTCGCCGGGTAAAAGTAGGCCGCCGACTCGACGCTGAGGATCAGGACCGCCCGGCCGCCCGCAGCCAGCTCGAGCGCCCGGGCTTCGTCGCCCAACGCCACGATCGCCTCGTGCGGGCAGGCGGGGAGGCAGACCCCACAGCGCGTGCACGCCTCGTCCACGATCCTGACCCGCTGCTCTTCCACCGCGACGGCGTCGGCCGGGCACACCCGGACGCACGCGAGACACGCCACGCACAAGTCCGGATCGATTCTAAAATCCAAGCGGGCACCGGCCGGCTGATCAGGGCAATGGGAAGGACGGAGCTAACATGGGCCCCGAGTCACGGGGCGTCAAGCGAGGGCGTACTCCTTCAGCTTGCGATACAGGGTGCGCTCGCCGATGCCGAGCACCTCCGCCGCTTTGCGGCGGTTGCCGCGCGTTTCTTTCAGCGCCGCTTCGATCGCGGCGCGCTCGACGTCGGCCATAGACATGCCCGTGCGGTAAATGACGGGGCTGTCGGGAACCGGCTCGGCGTCGAGCGGGCTTCCCCCGCCGACTTCGATGACCTCGACGCGTTGCGGGGGCAGCGCGGCCGGCCGCTCGTCCAGGCGCCGCCGCAACTCCTCGACCTGCAACTTCAGCTCGATGAGGCTGCGCAGGATGAACTCCAGCTCCTGACCGGCGACGTCGCGGGTCGCGCCACTCCCCGACAACCGCATCGGCAGAACCGTTCCGCGGCTGCGCTCGCGAATGTCGCGCGGGATGTCGCTGGCACGGATCTCGCCTTCGGGGGCGAGCACCACCATCGACTCGATCAGATTGCGCAGCTGGCGCACGTTCCCGGGCCAGTCGGCGTCCACCAGGATCTCGAGCGCCTCGGGCGCGATGCCCTTGAACTGCCTGTCGTGGAGCGTGGCGAACTCGGCGATGAAGCGCCGCACGAGCAGCGGGATGTCGCTGCGCCGCTCGCGCAGCGGCGGCAGGTAGATCGAGAGAACGTTCAGCCGGTAGAACAGGTCGTCACGGAACCGGCCCAGCCCCACCGCGTCCTTGAGCGACCGGTTCGTGGCCGCGATGACGCGCACGTCCACCTTGATCGCCTGGACGCCGCCCACGCGGAAGAAGCTGTGGTCCTCGAGCACCCGCAGCAGTTTCACCTGCGTCGGCAACGGGGCCTCACCCACCTCGTCGAGGAAGATCGTGCCGCCGTCCGCCAGCTCGAACCGCCCCAGCCGCCGCTCGGCGGCGCCGGTGAACGCCCCTTTCTCGTGGCCGAACAGCTCGCTCTCGAGCAACGTCTCCGGGAGGGCGGCGCAGTTCACGGCGATGAAGGGCTTGCCGCGCCGCGGCGACAGGTCGTGGATCGCCCGCGCGACGAGCTCCTTCCCCGTCCCGGACTCCCCCTCGATCAGCACGGTGGAGGAGACGGGCGCCATCTGCTCGATCTTCACCAACACCTCTTGAATCGCCGCGGACTCGCCCAGGATGCCGGTGCGCAGCTGCAGCTTGCGCCGCTCGATCAGCCGGCGCACGGTGGCGGTGACCTCGGCGGGGTCGGCCGGCTTGGCGAGCCACGCGGTCAGGCCGAGGGCGCGCGCCACGCCCTTGGCGTCGGGCTCGGTCGCCTCGACGAGGCCGAGGGTGGAGACGCCGCGCTCGCGCGCCGCCGCGAGCAGCGTCTGCGCCGTGGTCTCGTGCAGCCCGCCGGTGAGGACGATGCAGTCGAGCTCCCCCCCCCGGCCGGTGCGCACCGCCTGGCGCACGTCGTCCAGCGAGGAGACGAGCGCCGTGTGGAAGCCGGCGCCCTCGAGGTGCGCGTTGATGCGCACCGCGTGCTCCAGATCGTCCGTGGTGACGAGGATGCGATCAGGCATGGTGCGTGGTGTTGGCCCCCGTGACCAACTCTACGGCGTGGTCCAGGAACGCCTCCAACACCGTCAGGCCATCCTGCACGCCCCCCGTCGAGCCCGGCAGGTTGACGATCAAGGTCTTGGCCCGGGTGCCCGCGCGGCCGCGCGAGAGCCAGGCCCGGGGGAAGCCTGCCGCGGAGCCCGCCCGCAACGCCTCGGCGATGCCGGGCGCCTCGCGGTCGAGCACCGCCGCCGTGGCTTCCGGCGTGACGTCGCGCGCGGTCAGGCCGGTCCCGCCCGTCGTGAGCACGACGTCCACCTCCCCGGAGTCGGCCCAGCGGACCAGTTTGCCGGCGATGCGGTCGGTCTCGTCGGCGACGACGCTGCGCACCACGACTTCGTAGCCGCGCTCCCCGGCCCAGGCGACGATCGCGTCGCCCGACGTGTCGGCGCGCTGGCCCACAGCGCCCAAATCCGAGATGGTCAAGATGCCGATTCTCATCGTTTGGTGTGATGCGAGACGAAGGGGAGCCGCACGACTTCCGCTCCGACCCGCTTGCCCCGCACGTCGATCTCGAACATCGTGCCCGGCGTGGCGTGCTCGACCGGCAGGTACGTCGTCCCGATCGCGGCGCCGGCGGTGGGCGTCACGGTGCCGCTGCGCACGGTGTCCACTTGGCGGCCGCCCTGGAACACCGCATAGCCGTGCCGCGCGACGACCTTGGGCTCCTGCACCCGGAAGCCGGCGAGGCGCCGCTTGATGCCCTCGAGCTTCTGGCGCTTCAACGCGTCGAGCCCCGTGAACGGGGCGCCCTTGTCGAGCTTCACGATGAAGCTCAACCCCGCCTCGTAGGGCGTGACGGTGTCGTCGATGTCGTTGCCGTAGAGCGGCAGGCCCGCCTCGAGCCGCAGGGTGTCGCGGGCGCCGAGCCCGCACGGCTCGGCGCGGCCGGCGCCGACCAACGCGTGCCACAGCGTCTCGACGTCGTCCGCGCGGCAGTACAGCTCAAAGCCGTCCTCGCCGGTGTAGCCGGTGCGCGAGACGAAGCACTCGACGCCGGCGACCTTCCCCTGCGCGAACTGGTAGTAGGGGATCATCGCGACGCCGAGGCTCGTGAGCGGCGCGAGCAGCGTCTCCGCCTTGGGTCCCTGGACCGCGAGCAGCGCCGTCTCGTCGGAGATGTCGCGCAGCCGCACGTTCGCCCCGCCCTTCTGCGTGACGATCTGGTCCCAGTCCTTCTTCAGGTTCGCGGCGTTGACGACGAGCATCAGCTTGTCCTCGAACCGGTACACCAGACAGTCGTCGACGAAGGTGCCCTGGTTCGTGAGGATCGCGGAGTACTGCGCCTGGCCGGGCTTCAGGGCGCCGACGTCGTTGCAGGTGACGCGCTGCACGAACGCGTTGCGGTCGGGCCCCGTCACCTCGAACTCGCCCATGTGCGATACGTCGAACACGCCCACGCCCTCACGCACCGCGTTGTGCTCGGCCGTGATGCCGGCGGGATAGGTGACGGGCATCTCGAACCCGGCGAACGGCACCATCTTGGCGCCGAGCGCGACGTGGACGTCGTGGAGGGGCGTGCGCTTCAACCCGGGGTCTGTCATTCCGTGCCCTATCCGATGAGGGTCGCGAGCAATGCTTTCTGCACGTGCAGTCGATTCTCCGCTTCGTCCCAGACGCGCGACTGCGGTCCGTCGATCACGTCGGCGGTGACCTCCTCCCCGCGATGCGCGGGCAGGCAGTGGAGGAAGATCGCGCCGGGGGCGGCGAGCTTCATGAGGTCGGCGTCCACGGTGTAGCCCTTGAAGGCGTTGCGGCGCGCTTCGGCTTCGCCCTCCTGACCCATCGAGGCCCACACGTCCGTGTTCACGACGTGCGCTCCCTCGACGGCCTCCTCAGGCACCTCGGTGACGCTGACCCGGGCTTGCTTGCAGGCACGCTCGAACTTGGCGCGGTTCGGCTCGAAGCCCTCGGGACAGGCGAGCCGCAGCTCGAACCCCAGCACCGCGGCGGCTTCGAGCCACGCATTGGCCATGTTGTTGCCGTCGCCCACCCACGCGATGCGCTTCCCTTCCCACGTGCCGAGGTGCTCCTTGATGGTGAAGACATCCGCCAGGACCTGACACGGGTGTGTTAGATCCGTGAGCCCATTGATGACAGGGATGGTGGCGTGGCGCGCCAGCTCCTCGACCTCGGCGTGGGCGAAGGTGCGGATCATGATCCCGTTCACGTAGCGCGACAGCACGCGCGCGGTGTCGGGGATGGGCTCGCCGCGGCCGAGCTGGATGTCGCGGCTGGAGAGGAACAACGCCTGGCCGCCCAATTGATAGGTCCCGACCTCGAAGGAGACCCGAGTGCGGGTGCTGGACTTGGCGAAGATCATCGCCAGGGTCTTGCGGGCCAGGGGCGCCTCGCGATAGGTCCCGGCCTTCATGCGCTGGGCCAGGCCGAAGAGCTGCTGGATCTCGTCGCGGGTGAGGTCGGTGATGGCGAGGAAGTCGCGCTTGGCCATGGCTCCCAGGGCGGGCGAAGGCCGGTCAAAATGACAGTATGTGAATGCTGATTTTACCCGCCCTGGAAGCGGGAAACAAGGCTATTCGGGTCGGCGGATACGCACCAGCAAGCCGTCGCCGTGCCCGGCGATCAACGAGACCCGCACGACGTGCGGGCCGGCGGGGAGCTCGAACTGCAGGCGGTCCCGGTCGCCGACCACTGCTCCGCCGAGCACTGCGGCTGAGTCGGGCGTCGCGGTGAACGCGTTCCAGTCGTGCGGCGCTCCGTCCACGGAGACCGCCACGACGTAGCGGCCGGCGTTGGCTCGGTCCGGCGCCATGACCAGCCGGACCTCGACGCGGAGCGGGCCGCCGTCCACGTGTGCCGCGATCGAGTCGCCGCGAGCCACCATCCACCATTTCTGCTTACCAGTCGGGAACGTAAGCGAGAGGGCTGGCGCCTCGAGCGGGGGGACGTTCTCCCAATCGATGCTGGCGGGACCCACCCGGGTGCTGGCGAACCAGCCCCCGACGGCGAGCACCAACGCCACCATCCCCGCGGCAAGCCAGCGGGTGCGTCGCCAGTAAACCCTCCGGCGCCACCGTCCCTTCCAGATGGCGGGCCACACCTCGCTCCGTGCTTCCTCCAGGTCGTGGGGGAAATCCACCTCGGTCCAGGGGAGTCCGGCGACGTTCGTGCCGTAGATCGGCACCATCTTGCACACCGCGCGGGTGGCCTCGATCACCCACGCCTGCTCGTGCCCGCCTTCGATCTGCTGCGCGGCGACCTCCAGCATCGCCTTGGCGCCGTCGGCCTCGAACTTGAGCAGCCCGAGGCTTTCCCCCCGAGCCGACGCGGGCGGCAGGTCCTTGCCCAAATCGATGACCTTGCGGCCCCGGATCGCCACCTTGGTCTGCTCGCGCCCGCGGGACGAGGTCGAGTCGTAGGCGAGAACGTTGCCCGGATCCTCGAGCACCCGGGCGAGGACCTCGGGGTCGAAGAACAGATCCCCATTGAGCAGCACGAACGGCCCCTTCACCCACTCGCGCGCGAGCCACAATGAATACAGGCTGTTCGTCTCCCGGTAGCGCTCGTTGACGAGGTATTCGACCCGCCGGCCCACCACCTCACGGATGGCCTCGTGGTTGTAGCCCACGACCATCACCACGGGACCGACGCCGTGATCCGAGAGCGCCTCGAGCTGGTGCAGGATGAGGGGCCGCCCGCCGATCTCGACGAGGCACTTGGGCTTCCCGTTCGTGAGCTTCTCGAGGCGGCTGCCGACGCCGCCGGCCAGGATCACGGCCTGCATCAGGTCTCCTTGGTGAAGGTGGGCGATCGGCGGGACACGCGTTGGGCCAGCCACTCGCCGTAGGCTGCGGGCGTCCCCGCGAACTTCAGCTGCCCGTCCTTGAGCACGACGAGGCGATCCAGCATCGGGAGGACGGCGGGATCGTGCGTCACCCACAGCACGGTGCGCCCTTTCGTCGCCTCGAGCAGAATGCTCGTCACGTCGGCGGCCGTGGCGGGGTCGATGCTCTTAGTGGGCTCGTCGAGCAGCCAGAGGCGCCCGTCGCGATAGAGCGCACGAGCGATGGCGATGCGCTGACGCTCGCCGCCCGAGAACAGCTCGCCGCCGCGCCGGATCGGCGTCTCGTAGCCCTCGGGAAGGCGCGCGATGAACTTGTCGATGCGGGCCCGCTGAGCCGCGCGCTCGACGGCTTCCAGGGTGGCCGCGGGGTCTCCCAGGGCGATGTTCTCCCGCACCGACAGGCCGAAGAAGACGCTCTCCTGGAACACGACGCTGATCTGCCGGCGCACGGACTCGAGCGTGTAGTCGCGGAGGTCGCGGCCGTCGAGTCCGACCCGGCCCTGGTCCGGGTCCACGAGCCGCAGCACGGTGCGCAGCAGCGTGGACTTCCCCGCCCCGTTCCCGCCGAGGATCGCCACCCGCTCGCCGGCGGCGGCGGCGAAGCTGATGCCCGATAGGGCGTGCTTCCGCGCGCCGCGCAGCGCCTTGGGGGTTGCCACGGACACGCTCTCGAACGCCACATCGCCGCGGAGCGCCGGGGCCGGCACGGCGTCCGGCGCATCGGCGATCGCGGGGGCCTCCGCCATGATCTTTCGCAGCCGGTCGCCGCAGGCGAACGTCTTGCCGAGCTTGTAGGCCTGGCGGGCGAACTGCTCGAGCGGCCGGTACAGCCCTGCTGCGTAGGACACGAACAGGACCAGGTCGCCGGGCGTCAGCGCGCCGGCCTGGACCTCACGCGCGCCGACCCAGAGGATCGCCGTGATGGTCAGGGCGACCAGGATCTCGATCCGCAGTACCAGCCAAGCCGCGAGCTGGCGCACGCGCTGCTCGTGGACTAGGCTCTTGACGTTCTTCCGGCCGAAGCGGTCATCGGGCCAGCGCCCCGCCCGGTAGGCCTGCAGCTCGCGCACGCCCAGCAGGTCTTCGGCCACCGTGGTCGCCAGGCGGCCCTCCTTCTTGCGCTGCTTGCGCGCCGCCCGCGCGATCCGGCCGCCGCTCCACCCCATGGCCGCGAGCGCCAGCAGCGCCCCCAGGCCGACCACCGCCGCCAGGCGGGCGTTGAGCCATACGAGCACAGCGAGCATCGCCACGAACAGGCCGACCGTCTGGAAGATCCGCAGCAGAATCGCGTTGACGCCCTGGCGGAGCCGCGCGGTGTCGTACACGATGCGGGTCAACAGCTCGCCCGTCGTCCGGCTCTCGTGGAACGCAAGCGGCTGCGCCAGCACGTGCCCGAACAGGGCCGTGCGGAACCGGTACAGGACGCGGTTGCCCAGTCCCGCCAGGACCAGGCGTTCGGCGTACGCCACGGTGGCGGCCGCCAGCGTGATGGCGATATAGAGGAGGCTCAAGCCCGGGACGCCGAACGCGGGGGCCTCGAGGAACCCGCCGAACGCCGCGTGCTCCTGGCGAGCGGTCAGCAGATCGAGGATCCACTTGAGCGGCCAGGGCTGGGCCACGCGCAGCAGGATGAGCAGGAGGCTCAGCGCCGCGCCGCCGACGAGCAACTTCCGGTCCCCGCGGGTGTGCGGCCACAGCAGGGTGGCGATGCCGCGCATCCTCACTTCAGGCGTTCGCGGATCCAGGCGACCGCGGCCTCGGCCGCACGGCCCGGATTGTAGAAGAGATCCCGCGCCATCGCCCGGCGGAGGTCGCTGCCGCGACGGGGATGGGCGAGGGACTCGCGCACGGCATCGACGGCCTCGTCGGGCCAGCGCACGGTGACGCCCCCCTTCCGTCCCCAGGTGTCGAGATCGACCGCCCGCCCTTTCGCGCGCATCGCCGCGATCATGTCGGGAACGTCGAGAAAGACCATGGGGCGGTCGAGCAGGGCGAACTCGGACGACACGGACGACGCGTCCGTGAGCAACAGGTCCGCGACGTAGAGGTACGGCACGACGTCGAAGTCCCGCACCAGCTTGGTGTGCCGGTCGAGCAACGGGCGCAGTTGCTTGGGCCAGTCCACCGACTGATTGCGCGGATGGTCGTGCAGCTTGATCAGGAGATCGTAGCGCCCGGTGCCGCACAGCCGGCGGATCACTTCCTCCCCGACCGTCTCGAGCGAGTTGCCCTTCTGGCCCGTCGGCGCGTACAGCAGCACCGGCCGGCGGCCCGACAGCCCGAGCCGGCGCAGGATCGCCCGCCGATCGAGGCTCCCGTCCACCAGACGATCGGTCTTGGGAAACCCGATGGGCAGGAGGCGCGGGTCCCCCGGCCGCAGCAGCTGCTGCTCGTGGAAGGCCTGCATCATGTACGGGCCGGTGATGAAGAGATGATCGTAGAGCAGCACGTCCCGCCGCACCGCCATATTGCGGAACGAGAGACCGTGGAAGATCTGCACGCGCTCCCGATCCTCGCGGGGGAAGTAGCCGGACACATGGGCACAGAAGACCATGTCGAACCGCTGGCGGCGCATCGCCTCGAGCGGGAGGACGCGCTCGGCCGGAATCCGAAACGGCCGGTACAGCTCCCGTGCCGTCACCGGCCCCGCTTCACTACCGCCCTGGCCACCCGTCTGGGGCTCGCGACCGCCCGAAACATAGACCTCCACTCCCGGCACGCGCCGGAGCCGCTCGTAGATCGGCCGGAAGCAAACGAAATGCACCGGTGCGTAGCCGGTGAACAGAACGCGCTTCACCGCAGCTCGAGGTACAGGTCGCAGGTGCTCGGCGCGCCCGGGCTCTTGCTCAGCTTCGCGGACACCACGCCCTTTCGCCACTTGGTCTTCTTGTCGGTGATGCGGCAGCGGCCCGGCCCCGTGCTCACGACCCACGCGACGTAGCGGCCCTTGCCCGCGGCATCGCAGTGCCCGGCCCGGCGGTCGGCGTCCCCACAGGGGCGGATCGCGCGGCCGGACGGCGCCGTCACCCGGCAACGCTGACTCTTAGCGCCGGCGGCGAGCTCGATGCGGCAGTGCAGCGCCGGGGGCGACTGCGGGGATGGAACGGCGGCGGACGACAGCAGGCCGGCCAGGGCGATCAATACCAGCATGGTTCGCTCCTCGTTTGAAGTTCGAACTAGACCGCGCAGCGGAACGCGTCGAGGCGGATTAGAAGCGGTACCGCACCCCCGCGGACGCGACGTACCGCGTATAGTCCGCCACCTCGCCCGTCGACCCGGGATCGCCGGCGCGGTTGGTGCCTTGCGCGGCGCGCCGGGCCCCGAGCGCCAGGTGCAGTCCCGAGGCGAGTCGCAGGTCCAGCTCCGCGACCAGCTCGTTCCGCGCGTCGCGCCGATCGCGGTTGACGACGTCGAACGGCTCGCTCGAGCTGAAGTTGCGCACACGCCGCGCGTACCCCACTTCGAGCGTGGCGGCCTTGCCGAGCTCGCCCTGCACCGAGAGGCCGATCTCGCGTTCCGCCCGCGAGCGGTCCACCAGGACCACGGCCCGGGCGCTGTCATCGCTCGTGCTGAGGTTGCCGTTGAAGTCCTGGCCGAAGTCGTTCTCGTTCAGGATCAGCACTTCCTGCGCCGGGTCGCCGCCGAGCGACGCGAAGGCGTAGTCCAGCCCGATGACCCAGCGGCGGCCGAGCTCGAACGCCAGGCCGGCGCCCGCGCCGGGGCCGCTGCGGCTGCGCCCGGCAAACGGGGCGTCGTAGCTGCGGTCGAGATAGCCCACCTCGAGCTCGGCGGTGACGCCGAGCGGGCGACGCTTCGTGGACTTCACCAGCCGATGCCGGTAGCTCAGGGCGACGTCCACCTCGTTCGAGTTGCCGCTCGCGTAGCGCCGTTCCTCGGGGCCGATGTCGCCGTCGGTGTTCAGATCCACGGCATCCGCCAGGTAGTTCTTGTGGAAATAGCCGGGGCGCCAGTCGGCGCCGAGCCGCAGCTGGCCGGCCCGTGGCAGCGATTGCTCGATCCCGAACCCGAATTCCGCGTGCCGGCGTTCGGCGTTGCGCAGGTTGGCCTCGTAGGTCACCTCAGCGTCGATCTCCAGCGTCCGACCTCCGAGGCCGGGGGCCCCGATCCCGAGCCGCAGCGACGGGATCGGGATCATGTCCGTCGCGCTCTCCATGCCGCGGAACCGGCCGCTTTGCGAGTCGGCGGCGGAGACCGCATCCAACCTACTCTTGCCGCCCGAGGTCAGCAGGAACGGATTGCCGTCATACGTCCAGTCGACCTGCACGCGGGCGGAGGAACTCCAGGACCGCGCGCCCCGTTGCGCAACGGCGTGGTTGGCGCAGATCGCGAGCCCCGCCGCGATCGCGATGGCGAACCAGGCGGGACGAGAGCATGACGGCATGGCGGATCTCCGAATAGGCGTGAAACATCGCAGGCAGCACAAACTCGACGACGCCCGAGGAGCAACAAGCGTTCCCACCTGCATCCTGGCGCCCGTGTGCTTGCCTGTGATTCCGATCACGCACTTGCCTGCTTCAAAACGAACCGCGCGTGTATCACAATAACACATCCAACGTGCGTGCCTTAGATCACACCGATCACCGGAAACCGCCGTGACCCAAGGGGATGCGGTCGCCGCCGGGTCCGGGCATCCCCCTTGCTCTTACCGCCCGGCAAACTCGGCGTGACGAAGACCCTCTCGATAGGAGTGACGATGAAGACGACCGTTCGACTGCTCAGGCTTACGACGGGCCTCACCGCGCTGGCTCTCGCCGTCGCGTGCGGCGACAGCACCGGGCCGGCGACGAGCCGCAACAATCCCGGCACGGGCAGCTCGACTCTCAAGGTGACCGCCGACATCGATGCCAACGACGATCCCACCATCATCGGCGGCTTCTCGACCGACTACTTCGTGTCGGTACGGAACGGGCTGGGGAACCCGGTTTCCGGCGCCACGGTGACGATCAGCAACGGCTCGTTTGCCGGCGGCAAGATCACGCTGCCTGAAACCGGCCCAGGGTCGGGCGACTACCTGCTAACGGGAAACACGTTCCCCTCGGGCGACTTCCGGCTCGACGTCGTGCAGGGGGCGAACAACGTCAGCGGCGTGGTGGTGGGCGGCCCCGGCGTTCATAACATCACCACGCCGGCTGCGAACGATACCGTTCCAGTCAACCAACCGATGCTCGTCCGCTGGACGGTGCCCTCCCAGGCGAAGTCCGCGGAGGTGGAGACGCGGGATTTCGGGCCGATCACGTTGCCCGACAGCGGCGCCTACCAGATCGCCGGGACGGACAACAACCAGATACGCCCCGACCAGCGAGTTCGGGTGTTCCGATTCAACGAAGTGGACATGGCCGGGGGCCTGGTCGGCTCGCGGCTGCGCGTGAAAGTGCGCAAGACGGTGGAGCCCGTCGTGGTCCAGTAGGCGACGCGGCGATCGGCGCGGCCCGTGCGGCCGCGCCGATCGCGGCTTACAGGATGTACTTCCGCAGGTCTTCGTCGTCCGCAATCCGCGCCAGCCGCTCGCGCACCGACGCCGCGTCGAACACGATCTGCTTGGTGGGATAATCCGGCAGCTCGAACAGCACGTCCTCCAGCAGCGTGGTGAGCACGGTGTGCAGCCGGCGGGCGCCGATGTTCTCCATCCGCTCGTTCACCTTGGCGGCGATGCGGGCGATCTCCTTCACGCCGTCGGGCTTGAACTCGAGCGTGGCGCCCTCGGCGGCGCACAGCGCCGCGTACTGCTTGGTCAGCGCGTTCTCGGGCTCCGTCATGATGCGGACGAAGTCCTCCTCGGTGAGCGGCGCCAGCTCGACCCGGATCGGGAAGCGGCCCTGCAGCTCGGGGATCAGGTCGCTCGGCTTGGCGATGTGGAACGCGCCGGCCGCGATGAACAGCACGTGATCGGTGCGCACGTAGCCGTAGCGCGTCTGCACGGTCGAGCCCTCGACGATCGGCAGCAGGTCCCGCTGCACGCCCTCGCGCGACACGTCAGGACCCGTGGTGCCGCGCTCCCCCGCGATCTTGTCGATCTCGTCGATGAAGATGATGCCGTGGTTCTCGACGCGGTCCAGCGCCTCGTTCACGACGTCGTCCATGTCCACCAGCTTCTTCAGCTCCTCGTCGATGAGGATGCGCCGCGCTTCGTGGAGGTGGACGGTGCGCCGCTTCTTCTTCTTGGGCAGCATCTCTTGCAGCATCTCCCCGATGTTGACGTCCGGCATGTCCATCCCCTGGGGCGGCTGCATCATGTCGAGCATCGGGAAGTTCTGTTGCTGCACCTCCACCTCCACCTCGCGCTCCTCCAGCAGCCCGTCCTTCAGCTGCTGGCGCAGCTTTTCGCGCGTGCGGCGGCGCCGCTCCTGCTGCTCGGCATCCACCTCCGCCACCTTCGGCGTCACGTCGCCCTTGGAGGACACAACGAATAGCGGCCTGCTACCGGGCCCCTCAGAACCTCCAGAACCTCCACCGGCCGTAGGGGCAGGTTGTGGAGGAGGTGGAGGTGCTGGAGGAAGGAGCAAGTCCAGCAGCCGCTCCTCCGCACGCGCTTCGGCCTGCGGATAGACGTCGTCCTCGCGCTCCGTGCGCACCATGTTGATCGACACGTCCACCAGCTCGCGGATCATCGACTCGACGTCGCGCCCGACGTAGCCGACCTCGGTGAACTTCGAAGCTTCGACCTTGAGGAACGGCGCCCCGGCGAGCCGCGCCAGGCGGCGCGCGATCTCTGTTTTCCCCACGCCGGTGGGCCCGATCATGATGATGTTGTTGGGGAGGATCTCGTCCCGGATCTCCTCGGGCGCCTGCGCCCGGCGCCAGCGGTTCCGCACCGCGATCGCGACCGCCTTCTTCGCCGCCTCCTGGCCGACGATGTAGCGGTCCAGCTCCGTGACGATCTTGCGGGGGGGCAGCTCCTCCAGCCACGGCAGGGCGTCGGGCTCCTTGGCGACCGGCAGCTCGTTCGGGACGGAGGGAGAGGGCGGGGGGGGAGGGGGCGTGCGCGTGGGTTCGGCCATGGTTACAGCTCGAGCACCGTGATGTGGGTATTGGTGTACACGCAGATCTCCGCGGCGATCTCGAGGGACCGCTGCACGATGTCCTTGGGCGGGAGCGCGCCGTTCCGCAGCAGCGCGCGCGCCGCGGCGAGGGCGTAGCTCCCGCCCGAGCCGATGGCGAGCACACCGTCGTCCGGCTCGATCAGCTCGCCCGAGCCGCTGATCACGAAGCCGTGCTCCTTGTCCGCCACGACGAGCAGCGCCTCGAGCCGCCGCAGCACCCGGTCCGAGCGCCAGTCCTTCGCCAGCTCGACCGCGGCGCGGGGCAGGTTGCCGGGATAGCGCTCCAGCTTCTCCTCGAACTTCTCGAACAGGGTGAACGCATCGGCCGCGGCACCGGCGAATCCGGCGAGGATCTTGCCGCCCTTCAGCGCCCGCACCTTGTTCGCGTTCGCCTTCATCACGGTGTCGCCGATCGTGACCTGGCCGTCGCCGCCGATGGCGACGTGCCCGTCCTTCCGAACGCAGAGGATCGTCGTGCTGCGAATGCGTGGATGCACGTAGCCCCTAGTCGCTTAGTCGCTTAGCCTCTTAGGCCCTCGGGTGAGCCTGATGATAGACCTTCTTGAGACGCTCGACCGACGTATGAGTATACACCTGCGTGGTCCCGAGCGAGGCATGGCCCAGCAGCTCCTGGACCGCCCGCAGATCGGCGCCGGCGTCGAGCAGGTGGGTCGCGAACGAATGCCGGAGCGCGTGGACGTGCAGGTCGCGTCCCCGCGCCAGGGTGGCGAGCAGCCCCTTGACCGCGAGCTGCACCCCGCGCGCCGAGAGGCGCTTACCCCGCCGATTGACGAACACGGGCCGCGCCACGCCCCCCGTGGCCGCCAGCAGCGCGTCGCGGTGGCGGAAGTAGGCCCGCAACGCGGTCCCCGCGTGCGAGCCGACTGGCACGATCCGCTCCTTCCTTCCCTTGCCGCGCACCTTGACCTGGTCCGATACCAGATCGATATCGGCATCGTTCAGGCCGACCAGCTCCGCGAGCCGCATCCCCGTCGAGTAGAACAGTTCCAGCATCGCCAGGTCGCGCGCCGCGCGGAAGTCCCCTGCCCGCGCCCGGGTCTCCGCCTCCCCGAACAGCGCCTCGATCTCGGCGCGGTCAAGGTGCGCGGGGAGCGTGCGCTCGAGCTTGGGGCTGCGCGTGGCCCGTGCCGGGTTCACTTCGATCCCGCGCGTCACGTTCAGGAACCGGTAAAACGTGCGCAACGCCGAGAGGACGCGGGCGATGGAGCGCTTGGCGAGCCCGCGCTGTTGCAGCGCGCCCATAAAGCCGCGTACCGCGAGGCGATCCACACCCGCCCAGGTCCACGGCCCGCCGTAGTAGCGGCCGCAGAAGGCGGCGAACTCGCTCACGTC
>WNGB01001637.1_pt1 | contig 62779 bp, 68 predicted proteins | sample 5400681 | NCBI WGS metagenome assembly WNGB01 (sample SAMN13153367, study PRJNA577476) | soil metagenome | isolation source: 115 cm soil or saprolite under grassland replicate 2 | place: USA:California | collected 2016-06-15 | reverse complement strand
ATCACCCACAGGAGCAGGCGTCCGAACTCCGTCAGACCCCGTTCGAAGCGAGTCGGCGGTTGCCGCTGCTCCAACTGCTGTGCGATTTGACCAAGCTCGGTGTCACCGCCGGTTCGAACCACGAGCGCCGTGGCGCTGCCGCGGACCACGTGTGTGCCGCGGAACACGCAGTTTGCGCGTGCGTTGATCGGGGCTGTTGGCGGTGCCGCCCCCGGTGCTTTGTCGAGTGGGTAGCTCTCACCCGTCAGCACGGCTTCGTTCACTGAGAGCTCGCGTGTCTCGAGCAGCAGGCAATCGGCTGGCACGAGGTCGCCCGTGTCGATGACAACGATGTCGCCGGCGACGACTTCGTTGGCTGGCACGAATGCGCGCTGACCGTCGCGAACCACCTCGGCCGTCAGCCGCACCGATGCCAGGAGTTCCTCGACCGCGCGCGATGCGCCGTATTCCTGCCAGAAGCTGAGGATGCCACTCAGCAAGATGATGGCCAGGATGATGGCCGCGTCGACCGCCTCGCCAAGCGCCGCCGCGACAATGGTCGCGAATACCAGAATGAGCGTGATCGGCGACGCGAACTGCCGCAGCAGTAGGACCAGCTCGGTGCGCTGGTCGTGCGGCTGCTCCACGCGGCCGCGTCGCGCACGGGCTCGAGCTTCGACTGTGGACAGGCCCGCGGAGGTGCACTTAAGCGCCTGCGCGACGTCGGCGACAGGATGTGCCCAGTAGTTGGCGAGAGGATCGGCGGTTGCCACCGCTTTCATGTGCCGCGTGTGGAACGCGCGAGATAGACGAGCGGCAGGAAGCTTACCGCGGCGAACACAAGCAAGCCTGTTACGGTCGGTACGTCGATCGGTGAAGCAGTCAAGACCGGCTGGAACGCCATGCCGGCCGCGAGCGCTACCGGCGTCAGGCCGAACTGCAAGAGCAGCCCTGGCGCAAGCACGTACCCGAGCGACTGTCGGCGGAACAACAACACGACGTCGACGTGCCCGCGCTCGGCGGGCTGCACATCCATGCGATGCCGCACGGGGAGGCACGCATGACGCTGACCGTCGCGGCGGCGCGGGGCAACTACCCGTTTGGTTGCACCCTGCCAGGCCACCGCGCGGCCGGGATGCGCGGCGTGATCACCGTAACCGCACCCTGAGGCAGGCTCCAACGCCACCTCTCGGGGTAGGTTGAAACCACCCTTTCGCGCGTGGTTCGGCTCGGCGATCCGAACGATGATGGGTGCACACATCCCGGCCAAGAGGAATCCCGATGTCCACCACGCTTGATCGACCGCCGAGCACCTCGCCCGAAACCCCTGTTTCGCAATCGGCATCACGCACGCCGTCTCCGAGTGAACATATCGTCATTGCCGCGCCGCGGAAGAAGGCTCGACGCAGCTTCATCGCCCGTTACCAGCAGCACCTGTGGCTCGGCGCGCTTAGCATCCTCATCATCGCCGTGGCACTCAGCCCGTTCGCCATGGGCTACATGGGCCGCCAGCAAGCGGCCGATACCAAGCTGGCAGCCGCTCAGGTTGGAGCCGCGGTGCCAGCCAATCTCTCGACCAGCGTCGCCATTACCGCCTCGGAATTCAAATTCAGCCCGACCAGCATCCAGGTGCCACTGGGTCAGAAGGTCACCTTCACCCTGGACAACAAGGGCGTTGTCGAGCACGACATCACGGTCCAGGCAGCGGGCTTCACCCTGCTGGCCAAGGCTGGCCAGGTCGTCACAGGCGAGTACACCTTCGACAAGCCAGGCGTATTCGACTTTATCTGCTCGATCCCCGGCCACAAGGAGGCTGGGATGAAGGGCAAGCTGACGGTCGTTGACCCAGCCACGCCCGCTGCACCTGCCGCTCAGCCGAGTGCGGCCGCAGACGACATGAGCAGCATGCCGGGTATGGCAATACGAATCTCAAGTCGCTGCCTGCTCCGCAGGTCGCCCCACCGATCGAGCGCACCGAACCCGCATACGTCAAGTTCGACCTGGAAACCAGCAAGGTGACTGCTCGCATGGCTGACGGCGTCGCCTACGAGTACTGGACCTTCAACGGCACCGTGCCGGGTCCGATGCTCCGCGTTCGCGAGGGCGATACCGTCGAGATCAACCTTGGCAACGCTGCCGACTCAGGCGTCACGCACAGCATCGACCTGCACGCGGTGACTGGGCCTGGCGGTGGCGCCAGCGTCACCCAGGTCATGCCTGGCGAAACCGGTGGCTTCACCTTCAAAGCGCTCAACCCAGGCGTCTACGTCTACCACTGCGCGACGCCGATGGTTGCCCATCACATCGCCAGCGGCATGTACGGCCTGATCGTCGTCGAGCCCAAGAACGGTCTGGCGAAAGTCGACCGCGAGCTGTACCTGATGGAAGGCGACTTCTACCTGCAGGGGCAGCGTGGCGACGAGGGTCTGCGCGCGTTCGACCTGAACAAGATGCTCGACGAGCGGCCCGACTACGTGCTGTTCAACGGCTCAGTCGGCGCGAACACGGGGGCCAACGCTTTCCAGGCCAAGGTTGGCGAGACGCTGCGCATCTTCTTCGGCGTCGGCGGGCCGAATCTCACCTCGAGCTTCCACGTCATCGGCGAGATCTTCGATCGCATCTACCCCGAGGGCGCCCTGGCCAACCCCGCGACCAACGTGCAGACCACGCATGTGCCCGCGGGTGGCGCCACGGTGGTCGAATTCAAGACCGAGATACCCGGCACGTACGCCATCGTCGACCATAGCCTCGGGCGCATGGAGAAGGGTGCCGCTGCCCAGATCGTGGTCCAGGGAGAGCAGAACGCGGACGTGTTCCACGCAATCAAATCAGGCTCGGGCGGCGCTGGCGGGCACTAAGCCAGCCGCGCCGACGGGATGTGTGTGCCGAGGGACCTGCTTACTGCAGGTCCCTCGGGTTCTTAAGCGGGATCGGCACCAGCGACAGCACCCCACCTCGGCGCACCGGCACCGTCACCGCGACCTGCCCGGTGATCGCGATGTGCTTCGCCTTCCAGCTGTCGGGCGAGACTGCCACGTAGAGTCGGCGTCCGACGACGGTGTACACCACGCCATTCCATCGGGGCGCTCCAGCCGTGCCCAGCCGCGGGCATCTCCACGAACATGAGGGCAGCCAGTGCCAATCAGCCGCTACCAGACGAACGGGATCAGCGCCCTCGTGTGCTGCACGTAGCTGGGATACTGCGTCGGGAACTCGTGCGTCATGAGCTTGTCTTCGGCCTTGACGCGCCACAGGAAGATGGGCAGCAGCGTGAACAGCATGCACAGGAACGCACCGCCGACCACGATGGCGGCGCCGAGACACATGACGATGCCGCCGGCGTACATCGGGTGCCGCACCAGGTGGTACGGTCCCGCGGTCACGAGCTCCTGCTCTTGTTTGGTCGACACCGTCTGGCTCCAGTTGCGACCAAGCTCCTGGCGGGCGGCGACGAAAAACGCCATGCCGACGAAGAACACCGCCAGCCCGAAGATGCTCAATGCCGTCCCGACCGGCGCGTAGTTGACAAAGCTGAAGAGCGGCACGTATGGCAGCGCGAAGGCGAGCAGCAGCGCGTACATCAGGCCAAAGCTCTGACCCAAGTCCGGCTCGGTGTCGCGCTTGGCCTTGAAGCCAGCGACGGTCAGATACAGCACGAGTAGCGCCCAGCCGCCGTAGACGATCCAGCTGAAAATAGTGGGGTCCATGGATGATTGCCTCCTCCGTTACTAGCCAAACCACTCGCGCAGCGTGTGTTGTTGACGTGGCAGCGAGCCTGCCGCTACGCCCAGAATTCGTTCGAATGCTTCGAGGTAGGCGCTCACGGTGTGCTCGACCTCGTCGAGTGTGATCGTGCCAGCCTGTCGGATCAGGAACAGCTCGCTGGCCAGCTCGTTCAGCCCTTGCAGGAGTGAGACGAGCACGCGCGCGGTCTCGTCAGGTGAACTGACCGAGAACGTGCCCTCCGCGCAACCCTGGCGAACGATCGGCGCCAGCAATGGCGTCAGCCGCGCAACGGTCAGCCGCCGCAGCTTGTCGCGGACGAGCACGTTGTCATCCGAGAGCCACACCTGCAGAAACCCGCGGACCAGATCCTGTCGCTCGTTCTTGTAGTCGGCGATGTCGGTGAGCAGGCGGCTGAGCTTCGCGAGCGCGGAGACGTCGGGATCGGCCAGGGTTCGTTCGACCTTCGCGGTCGCCTCGACGACCATGCGATCGATAACCGCTTCGAGCAAGGCGACCTTGGAATCGAAGTAGTGGTAGAAGGCGCCGCGCGAGGCATCCAGGGCGTCGAGGACGTCCTGGACGCTCATCTGCTCGTAGCCCTTCGAGACGATGAGGCGCTGCGCGGCGTCGACGAAGGCCTCGCGGCGAATGGTGCGGTTGGCGTGGTTGACGGTGCGGGCCATGGCGGGCAGCCACTCGAATATTAGCAGACCGACAGTCGGTTTATCAATACGTGAAGTGAGCGTCAATACGTGAAGTGAGCCCCTGACTGACCTGAGCTTCGGCCGCGATGTCGCTGATCCGCGTGGCGGCGAGGCCATTGCGGGCAAAAACCCGCCGCGCAGCTCTGACGAGTAGTTGCCGGCGCGCGTCCTTGATCTGCTGATTGGCGAGGGCCGAGCGAGGCGCCACAAGCTCATCGGCATCTGTTGGTTGACTTTTTAGTCAATCAATGGTAGTGTTTTGGTATGGCTTCGAGCGAACGTGTTCGGCGCGTCACCACGCCCGCTGGCGATCCTGCCTGGCTGGTCACGACCTATGCGGATGTCAAGCTGCTGCTGAGCGATCTCCGACTCGGTCGGTCGCATCCCGATCCAGACCGCGCGCCGCGCTATACCGATACGGCTATCTTTGGTCGGCCCGTCGGTTCACCGGACACCGAGCGGGCCGATCACGCGCGCATGCGCGCCCTGTTGACTCGTTCGTTCTCCGCAAAGCGGATGGAGTTGCTCAGGCCGCGCGTCCAGGAGCTCGCCAATCAGCTCGTCGACGACATGTTGCGCCAGTCGCCACCGGTTGACCTTCACGCGGCTTTGTCCTTCCCCCTCCCGGTGCTCGTCATCTGCGAACTTCTGGGCGTGCCATCCGAGGACCGTCACAGGTTCAGCCAGTGGTCTGCTGATGCAGCCGACATGACCGACGCGCGCCGCTCTCAAGCCGGTTGGAGCCAGCTCTTCGGATACATGCTCGAGCTGCTCGGTCGCAAACGTCAGCAGGCTGCGGAGGATGTCATTTCCGACCTGCTCACAGCGCAAGCACATGATCCAGCCCTGACCAATCACGCCATCGCGCAGCTTGCGGCGGGGCTGCTGTTCGCTGGACATGAGACGACGGTGGCAGCGATCGATCGCGGCGTCGTTCTGCTGCTCACGAACCCTGCGCAATGGGCGGCGCTGCAGCATGAGCGGAGTGTTATCCAATCTGCTGTCGAAGAGGTTCTGCGCTCTCCCGATCCCGTCCAGCCAGCGGATGTAGCGTCGCCCGGCGGACTACCACGGTACGCCAATGCTGACATCGAGGTCGACGGCGTCAGGATTGCCAGCGGCGAGTTGGTGTTGCTCGCGCTGCATCAGGCGAATGTAGACACGGCTGTGTTTGCGCGACCGGACGCATTCGACGTCCAGCGCGTCGAAAACCCACACATGACTTTCGGCCATGGATCGCACTACTGTATCGGCGCCCCATTGGCGCGCATCGAGCTGCAGGTCGTGTTCGAGACACTTGCCCGCCGCGTACCTACCCTGCGTCTAGCCGGATCCGTCGCAGAACTCCGTCCGAAGAGCCATCTGCTGACCGGTGGGTTGGTCGAACTGCCCGTGAGCTGGTGATCCCCACCGAAGCGTGCCAATTCGCCGGAGTGAGACGTGTCGCGCTGCCCACTCTGGCCATCACGGGCGGGAGAAACAACTGGGGGCACAACGATGCCGCTACACGATTTGTTTGTTTTCGACGTGCTTGCACACGCGCACGGGCTCAGGCGACGAATGCCGGTGCTGAAGCGCAGCCATCTGCCGGTTCGCCAGTCTGAACGAACGGCGGACTAGTGGGCATATGTTTTAGCCGATTTCGGGACCGGCGATCGCGAAGCACACGCTGGGATTGGTACGGGCCGCGGACCGCTCTGACCAGTCGTCGTGCATGGATCAGCATCGCTCAGATGCACTTTGACCAGCGGGCTGTGGAGTGCTCCCCCGCGTGAGCCTCGAGACGACCCTGAACGTGGCTGTCAGGATCGGCCTGGACGTAGCACCCAACCGCCACATTTTCCAGGTTGCCCGGCGCTGCGGGCGGCGTGAGGACGCGGCTAGGCACACTCGACCTCGGTGCCGGTCCAGCGGCGGGGCTTCTGAGCGTTCGGGTTAATCGCCAGGTAGGCGCGGGCCTGCCACCATAGGTCGGCCCACCGGCGCCAGTCATGGATCTCCTGACTCGGCTCTTTACGGCTGCGCGCGACAAACGCCGGCAGCCAGTCGCGCCCGGTCGGCTGCCCCACCGGTTGGTAGCGCAGATCGAAGCTCCAGCGCACCCCATCGCTCAGGTTGCGCAGCGAGGAGTGCATCGTCAGGCGGTGCATGAACAGCGCGCTGCCTCGCTTCATCTCGACCGGGATCCCGCTCGATGCCCGAACGACTTCGGGGATCCTCAAGTCGAACACCTGCCCAGGCTTGCTCGGGCAGTGCAACAGTAGCCCACGCTTGTGGCTTTCTGGGACGACGCACAGGCAGCCATTCTTGATGGTCGCGTCGAACACAGGGAACCACACGGTCAGCATCTCAGTATGGTCGACGTCCACCGTGGCGACTCCCTGGTCCTGGTGCCATTCGGTGGCGCTGAACATGGTGTTCTTGCCGTGGAACTTCTGGTTGAGCAGGTGCTCCGGCGGCTTGATACGCACGTGCTGAATAGGGTTACAGAGGATTTCGGAGCCGATCAGCCGCTCCACCACGTCAAGCATGCGCGGATGGGTAATCAGGTTGAAGACGGCCGGGCCCGTGTGCATTGGCGAGTCCTCGGTGATCGGGCCTGAGAGCGTAATGTCGAACGGTCGGTAACCCTCCGGCCCGGCGTCGTTGAGCACGTGCGCGAAGCGCTCCGCGAACGGCAAGTCGGCATACGCCGAGTTGCCCGGCCCTGCGGCGTACCAGTCGACAGCCATCTGGTCCAACCGTGCCGCGTATTCTTGGACCACGGGATCCAGATCCCGCGTTGGGTCAAACACATCCTCGATGACGAGATAACCCTCCCGCTCGAAGCGCTCCCGATCGACCTGGATCTCTGATGCCACTGCCATGCAGTACCCCTCCCGATAGCGCATGCTGGTAGCGCACGCGCACTCCATTCTAGGCTCCACCCCGGAATGCCACTTGCGTATGGCATCGGCGTACGCCTCCCTGCGTGACCGTTACATAGTTGCCGCGGGCGCTACGACCGACTCAGGAGGAGGAGCACCATGAAAGTTGCTATCGTGGGCGGCGGCATCGGCGGCATGGCTCTGGCCCTGTCGCTGCACGACGCGGGGATCCTTGATGTCGACATCTACGAGTCTGCCCAAGCTGTCAAGGAGCTGGGCGTTGGCATCAACGTCCTGCCGCATGCCGTTCGCGAGTTGACTGAGCTTGGTCTTCTTGACGATCTGCTGAGCGTTGGCATCCCCACCGCGGAGCTCGTGTTCTACTCGAAGCATGGGCAGCGCATCTGGGGCGAGCCGCGGGGTCAAGCAGCCGGCTACCGATGGCTCGAGCTTATCGAGTAGCTGCGCCGTCGCTCAGCAGATCGATGACCGTCATGGCCCGGGAGTGCGTGCTCGCTGAAATCGCGGATCTGCCGAGTTGACCTTGCGTGCGCAAATGCGTGCACGTTGCGCCTCGCGCCAACGGTCCTGGCCATGGATGCTGCCACGCGAGGTGGTTGACGCCGATTATCGCGCGGTGCCCGCGTAACAGCACTCGACTCTGCAGACCTTCTACGTGGGCGTGTGGTCAACCCCTGCACTCGGAAGGAGCATGTATGTCTCGAAATAGGATCGCAATATCCCTAGCACGACGACTCGGCGGCTTGGGCGGCGCAGTGCTGGTCTCCATTTGCCTGGTCACGGTCCCGTCCGTCGAGGCGGCGCGCAACGAGGTGACGAATGCGCCAACCAGCATTGAGTTGGCGCAGGCTTTCACGGCCGCGCTGAACGCCCACGATGTGGACGCGGTCGTCGGGATGTTCACCGAAGAGGACTCCGGCCCCACAGTCAACGCCGACCGGCGTGCCTGGCAGAAGTTCGAAATTCGCCTGTGGGCACTGCAGCAGATCGCAGCAGATATCAGGGCGGAGGCGTTCGACTATCGGGCTACCGAGCAGGGAGCGACATGGAGTGCCAACCTCTATCGCGACGACTGGGGTGCACCTGTGGAATTCGTGCCAGTCACGAACAGCATCTGGGTGCACAACGGTCAGCTGGCGGACTTTTCGTCTACATTGAGCGAGCCGCGCGACTTGCAGCGTCTCGGTGATTTGTGGCGGCCGGGTGCCGCACCGGACCGCACGGCGGGCGTGTGATGGACCGACGCGTTGTGGCGCTCCTGGTCGCGGCTGTGCTGACGACCTTCGCATCGGTTGCCGCGGCGCAAGAAGCGCCCGGTCAGCCGTCGAATCAGACGGAGCCGCTGCTCGTCGTGGATAGCTTCCTGCTCGCTCGCAACGCGCAGAATCCCTGGGGTGCGACGGACTGGGTCGCCCCAACGATCGCGTTGCACGACGTGGATGGCGAATGGTTCATCGACGGTCCAACCATGAGTGACTGGCTCCAGCAATTGACAAGCAAATATCTTGTTGACACGTTGAGCCCTCCGGTTGCGGACGGAGACGCAGTTACATGGACCGAGCGGCTCACGCTCCGGAGCGTTCCCTCTCGGGACGCGCTCGCTTCGAGCATGACGCTCGAAGTCCACGCCGTCGTCCGGGACGGCAAGATCATTGCGTTGAGTGCGCCGTACCCGTCGTTCGCGCTCCGGCGGCCCGACGCGCCGCCGGCCGAGGCGAGTGCTCCGGCCGCGGCTCACTCAGCCAGTATTGGCCCGGGCACGCTGTTCGTGGGCACGTCCATTGGTGTGGCACTGGTAGCTCTTGTCGTTGTGAAGGGAGCGCCAGTCATCGCCGCGTTGCACCGCACCGGGTCGTAGCCTTAACGGACCGTGACCGGCAACGCCGAAGATTCAGCCTTTGACAGCGCCCGCGGACAGTCCGGCGACGATGTAGCGTTGGGCCAGGAAGTACAGGATCAGCAGCGGCGCGCTCATCAGCACGCCGCCAGCCATGATCATGCCCCACAGAAACACATCGCCGAAAATCAGCTTGGTCAGGCCCGTAGCCAGGGTGAACTTCTCCTGATCGCTGAGTAGCGTGAACGCGTACAGATATTCGTTCCAGGCCAACGTGAACGAGTAGATGCATGCGACCGCCACACCTGGCGTGGCCAGTGGCAGGACAATCAAGACCAGACTCTGCCAGCGCGTTGCGCCGTCTACCTGGGCGGCGTCTTCGAGCTCACGTGGAATGCTCAAGAAGTACGCCTTCAATAACCAGACGCCGAACGGCACAGAGAACGTCAGGTACACCGCTACGAGTGCCGGCAATTGGTTCAGCAGATGCAGGTTGTTCAGGACGATGAAGATCGGAATGAACAGCAGCGTGGACGGGAACAAATAGACGAAGAAGACGGCGCTCGACAACGCGTTCCGCCCTGGATATCGCAAACGCGACAGGCTATAGGCAGCCAGTGTGGCAACGGTCACCGACAGGATAGTGCTACACACAGACACTACGGCCGTGTTCGCCATCCAGCTTGCGAATGGATACTTCTCGAACAGATCGACGAACGCGCGCAGTGTCAGATCGAGTGAAAATAGCGTTGGCGTGCGACTGAAGCTAAGACTCGGCGGGTGAAACGCGGTGATAGTCATGAAGTACGGCGGGAACAGTGCAACGAGGAGCACAAACCCCAGCAGGAGACAGCCGAATGCGCGTAATGCAAGGCGCTGGCCGCGTTGAACGAACGACCGCCGACGGTCCACGGCCGCATGCTGACGACGGCTGGTCAGCGCCGAGGCGGCGCTCACGCGAACTCCTCGCGGCGACTGATGAACCGATTGAGCAGCACGATCAAGAGCACCAGAATTGGCAGCATCAGCACGGACACCGCCACGCCCTTGCCTAATTCGAGACCGGGGATGGCGATTTTGTACGTCAGCGTCGCCAACACGTTGGTGGCATTGCCCGGTCCGCCCTGGGTCAGGATCCAGATGATCGAAAAATCGTTGAAAGTGAGGATCGCCGAGAACAGCGTGGTGACGGCGACGACGGGCAGGATGCTAGGCCACGTGACCTGGCGGAAGCGTTGCCAGACGCCGGCGCCGTCGACTTTGGCAGCGTCATAGAGCTCCTGAGGAACGGTTTGCAAACCGGCCAGGATGGTAATGACAAAGAAGGGAAAACCGCGCCAGACGTTGACGGCGATCACGGCCGGCATGGCGATGTTCGGATCTCCCAGCCACAGGATCTGGTGATCGCTCAGATGCGCGCCGCTGACCAGGTAATTCAGGACGCCGGCGACGTCGTTGTACATCCATTTCCAGACCAGGACCGAAACCAGCGTCGGCATCGCATACGGCAGCATGACGATCGAGCGCCATAGGCCGCGGAACGGGAGCGCTTCGTTGAGCACCAGCGCGATGACCAGCCCGAGGATCAGCTTGGACCCGATCGAGCCCGTCGTGAACACGACCGTATTCCGGAACGCTTGCCAGAACGCGGCGTCGCCAAGCAGGGCCGCGTAGTTAGCCAGGCCGATCCAGGGCGCGTCGACCGCGCCGAGCAGCTTCTTGTGAAAGCTGAGCCACAATGCGTTGAGGAACGGGACCCCAACCAGGACGAGAATCAGGGCGCCCGCGGGCAGCAGCAGCAGGTACGCGAACATGGCTTCGTCGCGAGCGACGGAGCCTCCAAGCCGGACAGCCGATGGCGACGCGGGGCGAGCGCTGAGCCTGAGGGCCACGCAGGCTCGACTAGAGCTTGAACTTGGCTTTGGCCGCGGCGGCCGCGTCAGCCAGGATTTTGATCGCTTCTTCGGGTGATTTGCCCTGCACGGCGACGGCCTGCAGCATGTCGTTGGTCGCGCTGATGACCATGTCGTCGTAGATCGGCGACAACCCGGAGTCGGCGGTCGAAGCGAGTGTCCACGGCGCGATATTTTCGGTCACTTCTTTGTTCCACTCGTCCTGCGTGAAGAAGGGCAGGCTCAAGTAGTTCTTCATAATCGGGAACCAGTACGAGCCGGCCTTCTCGAGCTGTGTGGGATAGCGCTCTGGCGACAGAATCATGCGTGCGATTTGCATCGCCTCGGAGATGTTGGCGCTCTTCTGGTTGATGACCAGTGTGGCGCTACCCGCCGCTTCGACGAACGTGCCCGGCTTCGCCTGCGATGGAAACGCCTGCAAATACGTATTCGCGAGCAGCTCTTTGTTGTCCTTGCGCATAGCCAAAACGATGCTGCCGGTATTTGATACCGCCGCGACCTGGCCGGATAGCCACGCCTCGTTGTTGCCCGACGCCTTCTGACTGACGACACCTGGCGGCATCATCTTGTTCTTGAGCAGGTCAGTATATGCCTTCAAACCGGCAATGTTCTGCGGAGTGTTGATCGTCGGATTGCCTTCTTTGTCGAACAGTCGTCCGCCGAATGCCCACATGAAGGGCAGACCGTTGCCGACCCAGTCGGCTTCGGTCATCTGCCCGTCAAAGGCGTAGAAGCCCTGGTCGGGTTTGTTGACTTTCTGGAACCCGGCGATCATCTCATCCCATGTTTTGAACGGCAGGGTGACGCCGGCTTCAGCGAATTTGTCCTTGCGGAGGTGCAGGAACCATGGCTCGTTGTTCATCGGAACGGCGATACGTTTGCCCGCCGACGTCTTCGAGCTGCCATCCGCCAGATCGAGCCAGCCGCCGCCGGACTTACCGATCTCGTCGTACAACGCCTGCACTTCGAGGGCGTAGCCGTTCTGGTTCCACAAGGCTGGCGCATACGTGTAGGTGATGTCCGGCACGACGCCCGACTCCATCGCCACGACTTCTTTCTGTGGATGCTCGTCGTTGGTGAAGAGCTGGACGCTGACGTCGAAGCCGCCCTTTTGGGCCGCGAGCTTGACCGACTCGGTCAGATAGTCATTCGATTCCGGCAGGAACTGCTGGCGGCCCCAGAACAAGACCTGTTTGCGCGCGCCGCTCGCTGCCGCGGGTGCACTGGTTGGCGCAGCGGCACCTGCTGGTGCACTGCCAGGCGTTGACGGGCTCGGGGGCGCGCTGCACGCCGCGAGGAGCGCAATGCCAAAGCCGGTTGTCATCGTTGCCAGGAACGCCCGCCTGGACAACATTGATCGATTTGCCATCAGCTGTACCCCTCTTCACGGTCCAGCGTACTACCAGCCACTGAGCGGCGGAAGCCACGCGGCTAGCCGAACCGAGGCACTGGCCGCGCACAGCACGACGGTTGGCAGGTGCTCCGCGACGAACCGATTGGAGCTATGGAAGCGTTGGTGGAGGGACCGGCTGGCACGCGGCACAGTGTGCTTTGCCATTGACGATCGACTGACCTCTATCAGCGGCCGCTGCATCCAAAGTCCTTGCCGGTCCGTGGCCCAGCCCGTGCGCCGGCCTACGTGCAACTAATGGTTGCACTCTCTGGACAGATGTGCTACCTTTGGTTGCATGTCGAGCGCATGCGAGATGGGAGGACCGACGACGATGGCGGAGTTCCAGATCGAGCGAGAGGTCGTGATCGATGCTCCGGTCGAGGTTGTCTGGCGCACCATCACCGAGCCCGAACAGATCCGGCAGTGGTTCGCCGACCGCGTCGAGCTGGAGCTCGAACCCGGCGGGCGTGGCCTTATGGGCTTCGAGGAGCGGGCCCACCCCCTCGTCGTCGAGGCAGTAGAGCCACCGACCCGCTTCTCCTTCCGGTGGAATCACCCCGCCGGCCAGGAGCCGGCGGCCGGCAACTCCACACTGGTCGAGTTCACGCTCGTTGGTGAAGGCGAACGCACCCGCCTGCGGGTACTCGAGAGTGGCCTGGAGCTGCTCGCCTGGCCCGTTGGCGACAAGCAGCGCTTTGCCGATGAACACCGCGCGGGCTGGGCTATGTTCATGGATCGCCTGGCCAGGTTGCTCGCCGAACGCCCGAGGGAATGACGTCGGAGTCCGATGACGAGCTCTGGTCGGCGATCGGCGACCCGTCTCGGCGTCGAGTCCTGGACCTTCTTGTCCGCAGAGGTGAGGCGAGTGCCAGCTGGCTGGCCGGGCAGGTCCCGTTCTCCCGCCAGGCGGTCGCCAAGCACCTCGTCGTACTCGAGCAGGCGAAGCTGATTAGCCGCCGCAAACAGGGTCGGGAGGTTCTCTACCAGGTGGACGCGGAACGCCTCGACCAGGCCACCCGGGCGATGGCCGAGCTCGCCAGCCAGTGGGACCGACGACTCAACATCATCAAACGGCTCGCCGAAGCCGCGCACGCACAAACCAGAGCGCAAACCCAGGAGCACGAGACATAGAGCAGTGCATCGCTACACCGACGAAAACGGATTACAGATGGTGCTCGATCTCGACGATCGTTATCGGCTCGCCGACATCCGCGCGGTCGCCGCAATCCTGGTCGTGGTCGCACCATCGTCGGTTCGCGGATTCATGCCACCGATGTGAGACGTCACAAAACAACAAGGAGATATACGGAAAGAATCATGAACACACCACCAATCGTTCCCCGCGAAGAGTGGGAAACTGCGCGCCAGAAACTGCTCGTGAAAGAGAAGGAGTTAACCCGCGCCCGCGACGCGCTCGCCGCCGAGCGTCGGCGCATGCCGTGGCTGGCCGTACAAAAGGAGTACCAGTTCGACGGCCCGCATGGAAAAGCGAACCTGCTCGACCTCTTCGAAGGGCGCCGTCAGTTGATCGTGTACCGCGCGTTCTTCGAACCGGGCGTGCACGGCTGGCCCGAGCATGGATGCATCGGCTGCTCCCTCATGGCCGACCAGGTGGCCCATGTCGCCCATCTGAATGTCCGCGACACCACGCTCGTCTACGCCTCCCGCGCGCCGCAAGCGGACATCGAGCGCCTGAAGGCGCGCATGGGCTGGAAGATGCCGTGGTTCACCATGTTGGACGACTTCGACAAGGACTTCGGCGTGGACGAGTGGCACGGCACGAATGCGTTCTTCCGCGACGGAGACCGCGTGTTTCGCACGTACTTCCTCAACAACCGCGGTGACGAGGCGCTTGGGAGCACCTGGAGCTATCTCGACATGAGTGCGCTCGGGCGCCAGGAGGAGTGGGAGGACTCTCCGGAGGGCTACCCCCAGACTCCGGCGTACGAGTGGTGGATCTGGCACGACGAACCTCAGACGGTGCGCAGTTGACCCTGGTCGGCGCGGTTGGTAATGCCAGCCGCGCCGACCGACCGCGGCACCGAGTGTCCGCTATTTCGTCGCCGGTGTGGACCGCGGCACCAGTCACCGCGGTCGAACACGTTGGTGGTCGTGATGTTGCCGATGGTCTGCTGGCGCCAGGCCTGCTGCCGCAGGGCACGGAACCTCGAATCCGAAGGTCATCGGCACCGTGACGGCGAACGTAGCGACCACGACGACGATCGGCATCAAAAGCGGATCGCCGCGAAGGATCGCTCTCCTTGCGGCTCAGCCTTGATGTTTACCCGCGGCGAACCACGAACGCGAACTCGAGTATGGCGCGTGGCGCCCTGGAACCCGCACGGTCGTGCAGCAATACGAGTAGACGGAGCATGTGGAGTGTGCAACCGAGTATCCTGGCTGGACCGTGACGGGACAAGCTTCGATCGCCGATCGCTTTCGGCTCGATGGACGAGTTGCGCTCATCACCGGAGCCGGCGGTGCATTCGGGCGCGCAATTGCGCTTGGCTTCGCGGAAATGGGCGCGCGGTTGTTTTTGACGGACCTGGACAGCGAGCGGCTCGAGGAATCGGCCGCGCTGGTGCGCTCGGCTGGCGGCACGTGCGCGACGAGGACTGGCGACTCCGGCTCGAGCGCCGACGTTGACGCGGTGCTGTCTGACCTGGACGTGACGTTCGGACGCATCGACATCCTGATCAACAACGCCGGGCGCAATCCGATGCAGGGCCGCCCTGAGACCTTCCCGCTCGAGATCTGGGAGGACGTGCTGCGGACTAACCTGACCGGCTACTTCTTATTCGCTCGTGGCGCGGGTAAGCGCATGATCGCCCAGGGCACGAGCGGCGCAATCGTGAACGTCAGCTCAATCGCCGGCGCGTCGTCGCTCGGGCGGGGCAATCTCGCGTATGGCGCCAGTAAGAGTGGCGTAAATCAGCTCACGCGGGAGTTGGCGGTCGAGTGGGCGCATCATGGCATTCGCGTCAATGCCATCCAACCCTGTCAGTTTCTCAACGCCGGCTGGCGCGGGATGGTCGCCGATCCCAAGCGCGCCGGACTGGTGCAGCACGTACTGGCCGGTATTCCGATTGGGCGGATGGGCGAACCGCATGAAATCGTCGGGCCGGTTCTGTTCCTGGCTTCGGATGCCGCGTCGATGGTGACCGGTGTGCTGCTGCCAGTCGACGGCGGCAATCTGGCGCTGAATCCGACCGGCACGCTGCCGGACGCGGAAGGGACGTAATTATGGCTGGCTGGACCTGGGACCAGGCGCTGAGCGGAGTGATTCCGCCGATGATCTCGCCGCTAACGGCCGAGGGCACGGTGGATGCGGCGGCCGTTGGACGCGTTGCCGACTACATCCTGGCTGGTGGCTGCTCGGGCCTGTTCGTGCTCGGTGGTGTTGGCCACGGGCCGTGGCTGAGCACAGCGCAGCGTGCCGGGATCGTGCGCGCCAGCGTCGATGCGGCGGCTGGCCGCGCGCCGGTACTGGTCGGACTCATGCTGCCGGGGACAGCACCGGTGCGCGATGCAGCGCTTGCGGCTGCCGACGCCGGCGCCGACGCGCTCGTGGTCGGCTCGCCGTACTACTTCGGAGTCGACGCCGCGAGCCAGCAGCGCCATGTTGAGGCAGTGCTGAATGCCATTCCGCTCCCAGTGCTGCTCTACAACATCCCGCAATGTACGCACACCCCGCTGGCGCGCGAAGCGGTCGAAGCGCTGGCCGCGGAGCGGCGCGTGCTGGGCATCAAAGACTCGTGGGGCGAGCTGCCATACTTCCAGTCATTACTCACGCTTAAACTGCGACGCCCGGCGTTTCGTGTGCTGCAGGGTCACGAGCACGCGGCGATGGCTTCGCTCCTGCTGGGCGCAGACGGGCTGATTCCTGGCCTGGGCAACATTGCCCCGCGAGTGTGCGTGGACCTGGTCAACGCGGCGAAAGCGGGCGACGTTGAAACGTGTCAGCGACGACACGCCGACATCATGAGCCTGACTGAGATCTATTCCGTGGGCCTGGTGGGTACCTACGCCGCGTGTGCAATGCTGGGACTGAGCGAAAACGTGACGGTCGAGCCGTGGGTCCCGATCAGCGGAGACAGGCTGCGCACCGTCGAGGCCGTGCTCCAGCGGCACGACCTGATCAAGGAGCCGGTCGCCGTCTAGCCTTTGACGGCGCCGGCCGTCAGGCCGCTGACGATATAGCGCTGCATCACCAGGTAGAACAGCACGGGCGGCGCGGAAAAGAGCATCGATGCGGCCAGGATGCGCTCGACCGGCGTCTCCATCTGTGAACGCAGCGTGGCCAGGCCGACCGCTGCCGGGCGCACGGCGTCGGTGGTGAGCATCGTCGAGGTGAACAGGAACTCGTTCCAGGCATAGAAGAACGCGACGACGCCGACCGCGACCAGGCCAGGCAACGACAGCGGAACCACGATCCGCCACAGCACGCCGAGCGCATCGCAGCCATCGACCTGCGCGGCTTCGCGAATCTCGCGCGGCACCGCGTCGAACACGCCCTTCAGAATCCAGATACCGATCGGCAGCACAAATGCCGTATTGACGAGCGCCACGGCGGGCAGGTTCTCGAGCAACCGGAGCTGACGCAGGATGATGAAAATCGGGATGATGATCAGCGCTTCCGGCAGCATCTGCGTGAAAAACAGGGCCAGGCCAAACATGTTCCGACCCCGCCACCGCAGACACGACAACGTGTATGCACCGAAAATCGCGAGGCCCAGGCACAGCAGCGTGGACAGAATCGAGATGAGCGTGGAGTTGGTGACCCACGTGACGACCGGGTAATCGCGGAAGAGTTGCTGGAACGGCGTCAGGCTGATCGCTTGCGGCAACAGCGGCGGCGGATAGCGCATGCTCAAGCGGGCCGGTTGAATGGCGCTCAGGATCATCCAGTACACCGGGAAAAAGACGACGGCACAGACCAGCGCGACGAGCACATAGAACAGGCCGCGTCGCGCCAGGCGGATCGTGTTGAAAGGACGGCGACGGGCGAGAACGGCCAGGCTCATCAGTAGCCGAATTCCGCCTCGTCCTGCTTCTGGGCGGCCATGAACACGAGCACGATCGAGAATGCCATCAGCAGGCCGGCCACACCGAGCGTCGCGCTATACGAGAAATCATAGAACCGGAAGGCGGTGTTCCAGATGCGTACGACCAGCGTCTCGGTCGAACCGGCCGGTCCGCCACCGGTCAGCAGGAAGATGATGCTGAACTGCTTGAACGAGAAAATCGCCGCGAGCACCACCAACAACAGCAGGGTTGGCGTGATACCGGGAATGATGATGTGGCGAAACAACTGGAGTGCATTGGCCCCGTCGACCCGAGCGGCGTCGTAGCGCTCGCTAGGAACGCTCTGCAGCGCGGCCAGAATCACCAGGCTGTAGAACGGAAATGCCTTCCAGGCGCTGATCAGCACGATGGACAGCATCGCCAGGTCGGCATTCAACAGCCAGCGCTGGTTCTGCTGGATCCACGGCAACAGCCGAGCAAAGACGTTCATCACTCCGAACTGCGGGTTCAAAATCCAGACGAACACGAGCACCGTGGGTACATCCGGAAACGACCACGGCAGCGTGAGCAGGCCGCGCGCGAATACGCGTCCGACGAACGCGCGGTTGAACAGCAGCGCCGACAGCAGCCCGGCGCCGATTGAGACGCCGATGACAGCAACCATATAGACCAACGTATGCAGCACGACCATCCAGAAACTGGGGTCGGTGAGCATGCGCTGGTAGTTGGCCAGGCCGATGAACGTCACCGGGCGGCCCACGTCGGTACGCGTGAAACTGGAGGCGATGCCCTGACCGATGGGGTACAAGATGAATATCGCCTCGTAGGCGACGATCGGCAGCGCCAGAACGTACGGCAGCCAATTACGGCGGCGGCGGCCCCCCACACTCGCGAGCGCTGCCGCGCGATTGGCGGCAGCGCTTGCGACTGGATTCTGGAGCATGCGTGGAGTGGTTCAGGCCGTCAGGCAGACAAGCGCTGTGCGAGTGCTTCGAGCTCCACTTGCGCCGCGGACGGGCACGTTATTGACCAGCGAATCCTGGAAATGGGTGATGACGATCTGCCCGAATTCCTGGTTGTTGTAAATGAAGTCGCCCAGCAGCACGGTTGGCGATAGTGCGTTGACCGCCTGGTAACCGGACACCCAGGGCAACGTGGCCACGTATTCCGCACTCATTCCGTCAGGATAGGCGGGGATAACGTCCAGTGCGCGCTGGATCAGCTCGCGATAGTTTTCTTGCCGATACAGGAAGGTCAGGAACTGCTTGGCGGCATCCTTGTTCGGCGACTGCGCGTTGACCGTCAGCGGATGGATGCGCACCAGCGATTTACGCGAGTCCCACGGTGGTGGCGCGCTGCGCAGGTCCTGATAGACAAGCGGATTGTTCGTCTTGTAGACGTTGACAACCGCCGACTCGGCTAGCTGCGAGGCGATCTGGCCATCCGAGAAGGCTTTGACCGCGGTCGCGCCATCCATGCCCTGCGGCATGCCAATGTCATACATGGTCTTGAACAGCTTGAGGCCGTTGATGATCGGCTCGGACGTGACCATCGGGGTCTTGCCCACAGCCCACGTGCCGTCGTACGGCAGCGCCCATTCCTGCAGGCGGAACCAGAAGCCTTCAGCCTCGGACAGCAGATGCGGCGAGTAGATGCCGTACTGGCCCTCATCGCGATTCGTCAAGCGGCCAATCTGATCCACCCAGTCGTCGATGGTCTGGGCCGGGTCCTGAATGCCAGCCGCGGCGAACAGGGCCGAGTTGTACAAGTTGCCGAAGGCCACGCTGACCGTGTCCAGGCCGTACAGGTGCCCATTGGCATCGCGGATGAAGTCATGCGCGGAGCTCAGATTGTTGACACCTGCATTGGTGACCACGTCCTCGATGGGCTCGAGCTGGCCAGCTTTGACGAGGCGCAGGACCAGGTCCGGTGTGGTCTGGATCATGTCGCCGTCGATCCTGCCCGACTGCAGCTGGACGACGATGCGATTGGTGAAGTCGTCGAAGTTCCAGCCCGCTTCTTCGATGCGGATGTCGTTCTGCGACTGATGGAAACGATCGATGACGAAGCGCCAGGCATCGCGCCGGCCGGGTTCCCACCAGAACCAGCTGAGCAACTTGACCGTGACTCGCCCGCCACTTGGCGGCGGCGCTGGTTGGGCAAAGCTGATGGTGGGCAGCACGCTCCCGAGCGCGAGCGCGCCCGAGATTGCCGCCGTGCTCTTGAGCAACCCGCGGCGAGTCAAGCGCTGAGATGACAGTTCGGCCATGCGCGGTCTCCTCTCGTCTCCTGGCTGGGTAGGGGAAGAACGCCCTCGGCCCTCCCGCGCAGCGCGGTAAGACTAAACTGCACCGCGACGGATTGTCAACAGAATTGTTACCCGCGGACGCGGCAAACCCCAGATTTACCTTTACGAGTGGGCCCAATGGCCGTATCCTTGCAACTAGCGAGGCAGCAGTTGTCGACATTCCAGGAGCTGAACGGGGACGCGCGGCTTGCCGATTCAATTCGTGGGCGGCTGCGCGAGGCGATTCTCGCCGGCGACGTGGCGCCCGGCGAACACTTGCGCGAAGTGGAGATCGCGGCGCGTTATGACGTCAGCCGCGGCCCCGTGCGTGAGGCGCTACTGCAGCTCGAACGCGAGGGCCTGGTGCTCTTGCGGCGCAATCGCGGCGCCGTCGTCGCGCGGCTCTCGCGCCACGACCTCGACGAGGTCTACAGCTTACGTTTGGCCCTCGAGCGACTGGCCGTTGTCGAGGCGGTGCGTCGCGGCACCGAATCGGATTTCGCCATTCTGGACGATATCCTGCACGAGTTTCGCGGGACCGACTCGAGTCAGCCCTTGACCGAGCAGGAAGCGGCGGACCAGGACGTCCGCTTTCATGATGCGGTCTATCGCGCCGCGCATCACGAGCGGCTGTACGTCGCCTGGAGCAGCATTCGCTCGCAGGTGTACGTGCTCCTCCTGGCGCGCAACGTGGCGGGGCCAGATTTTCGTGAGGACACCTATTTCGGGCATCTCGAGCTGGCCTACCTGATCCGGGCGCGCAACGCGGAGCGAGTCGTCAAGGCGATCGAGAACCACCTCGCGGCTAGTTATGCGCGCGTTCTGGCCAGCTACTCCGAGGCGCCGGCCGAAACGGGCGATGGCGCCCGACACCCGCTGCTCGTCCGCGCGACCTGAGCCTCGACTGGGCCGGTCCGACTTGTGCGTCTCTCAGGCGCGTGCATCGGGCTGTCCTGGCGATTGTCGTGCTTGGTGCGCTCGAGCTGGCGTCGTTCGGGACGGTGCTCGCGATCGCCAATGCGATGCCGCGAACGTCCGTCGTCAGTCTTGCTGACAGGGCCGAGCCGAACACGGAATGCCTGCCGTCCTGGATGGTGCCCGGCCACCCGGCTGCCCGTCCAGGTAAGCAGGGTCGCGTTTGCGATACCGTCGCACGCTTATGCAGCTTGTGAGTTATCGCGCTGGCGATGCGACGCGTCTCGGGGTCATGAACGGCCAATCGATCATCGATCTCGCCCGAGCCGGCCAGGCCTCGGGCAAAGATCTGCCCACCGACATGGGCGCCTTCATCGCGCTCGGCGATGCCGGCCTCGAAACGGCCGAACGGGTCATCGGCACGGGTGATGGCGTTGTAGCGGGTACGGTCCGGCTTGCGCCGCCCGTCCAGCTCCGCAAGAACATCATCTGTATCGGGCGCAACTACAAGGCCCATATCGAGGAGGGCTATCGGGCACGCGGCGAGGAGCCGGTCTACCCCGAGTACCTGGAAGTGTTCAGCAAGCCGCCGACGACCCTGATCGGCCACGAGGACGACATCCGCCTGGATCGGAAATTTACCCAGCAGCTCGATTACGAAGTCGAGTTCGGCCTGGTCATCGGTCGCGCCGGTCGGCGCATCCCTGCCGAGCGCGCCTTCGACCACATTTACGGCTACACCATCGGCAACGACATCTCGGCGCGCGAGGTGCAGCGCAACCATGGCCAGTGGTTCCTGGGCAAGGCGATGGACACTGGCTGTCCGTTGGGACCCTGCATCGTGCCCAGGGCGTTCTTGGACAAGCCGCAGAACGCGCGGCTGATGACGCGCGTGAACGGCGAGGTGCGGCAGGATTCGAACACGGCGGACATGCTGTACGACATCGGGCGGATCATCGAGATCGTTTCCAGCGGCATGACGCTCGAGCCAGGCGACGTGATCATCACGGGCACGCCATCGGGCGTCGCGTCCGGCCGCACTCCGCCGCCATGGCTCAAGGATGGCGACGTGGTCGAATGTGAAATCGAAGGTATCGGCGTCCTGCGCAATAAGGTTGTCGAGGTTTCGTAGGATTCACGTGTCCGGGTCACGTAGTGGGCGAAACTGTTACTCAGCCATGAGGTCGCGCACCGCCTGGGCGATGAGGTCCTTGGTGGGCACGAGCGCCTGCTCGAGCGGCGGGCTGTAGGGGATCGGGGCATGGCGGGTGTTCAGGCGCCTGATGGGCGCGTCGAGGTCGTCGAAGCCGCGGTCAGCGACCTGGGCCGCGATTTCGGCGCCGATGCCGCACGGACCGTAGTCTTCGTCGACGACGAGTAGCCGACCGGTCTTCGCGATCGAGGCGAGGATCGTGTCGATGTCGAGCGGGGCCAGCGACCGAGGATCGATGACTTCGGCACTGATGCCTTCGCTGGCTAGCACCTCGCTGGCGGCAACGGCCAGGATGACCGTGTTGGCCACGCCCACGATGGTCAAGTCAGTACCCGAGCGGCGCACCGTCGCCAGGCCGAACGGAATCAGCTCGTCCGAATCGACGTCCGGCACGGGGCCCTTGAGCGAAAGGACCGAGCGGTGCTCCATAAAGACGACCGGATCGTCCGACCGAATTGCCGTTTTCAACAGCCCCTTCGCGTCGCGCGGCGTGGTCGGAGCGACCACGCGCAGACCGGGCACGTGCGCGAACAGCGAGTAGTAACTGCCCGAGTGGTGCGTCGCGGCCGAGGATCCGACCCCGACGCAGCCGCGCAGCACGATCGGCATACGCAGCCGGCCGTCGCTCATGTACTGGATCTTGGAGGTCTGATTGATGATCTCGCCCAGTGCGTCCAGCGCGAAGTCGAAGAACATGTAGTCGACGACGGGCCGCGCGCCAGCCATCGCGGCACCGGTGCACAGGCCGGTGAAGCCGCGTTCGGCGATGGGCGTGTCACGCAGGCGTTCGGGACCAAAACGCTCGAACAGGCCGACCGTGGTGGCGAAGTTTCCACCGCGCGCGCCGATGCCCTCGCCCACGACGAAGACCATCGGGTCACGTTCCATCTCTTCGGTCAGGCCTTCGCGCGCGGCCTCGGTAAACGTCAGCTCACGCATACACGTGCTCCATGACCGTTTGCGCATCCGGCCACGGGCTTGCCTTCGCCCACTCGAGCGCATCGTCGACCATCGCCTGGATCTCGCGCTCGGTTGCGTCAACGGCATCCGCTGGCAGGTGCTCGCGCAACCGCGTGAGCGGGTCACGGGCACGCCACGCCTCGACCTCGTCGCGGGTGCGGTAGCCACCGTCGCGCATGCCTTCGGAGTGGGCTCGGGTGCGATAGGTCGTGCACGCCAGCAGGGTGGGTCCCTCGCCCGCGCGCGCCCGAGCGACCGCCGCTCGAGCGGCCCCGAAGACTGCGACAACGTCGTTGCCATCCAGGTCGATTGACGGCATGCCGTAGGCGGGCCCACGTGCACTGACGTCCGGGTTACCAGCCACGCTCACGAACGGCACCTCGGTGGCGTATTGATTGTTCTCGCACACGAACAGCACCGGCAGCTTCCAGATGGCGGCCATGTTCATGCCCTCGTGGAAGGCGCCGTTGTTGCTCGCGCCATCGCCGAAGAACGCCACGCTGACCTTGTCCGACCTCGCCAGCTTGAACGCATACCCAACACCCGCGGCCATAAGCAGACTCGGTCCGACGATGCCGCTGGTGCCGAGCATGCCCACTTCGGGCGAAAAGACGTGCATGCTGCCGCCGCGGCCATGCGAACAGCCGGTCGCGCGGCCCAGCAGCTCGGCGATGAGCTCGCGTGGCGGTACGCCTTTGGCCAGCGCGTGGCCATGCCCGCGGTGCGTGCTGAAAACAGTGTCGTCGGCGCGCAGATTCGCACACACGCCCACGGCGATCGCCTCTTCCCCGACATACGTATGACACGCGCCATGGATCAGGCCCTGCTGGTGGGCGCGCGCCAGCTGTTCTTCAGTGCGGCGGATGATCAGCATCTGGCGATACAGGCCGATCAGTTCGGCTGGCGGTAGCTCGGTCCCGGTCAGGGCTTCAGTGGCCATGCGCGGTCTCCTGTCATCGAAACAGCCAGCGCGTCGGCCGCTCGACAAGGTGTTTGACGGTCTGCAGGAAGCGCGCGGCGGGCGCACCGTCGACCAGGCGGTGGTCGAATGTCAGGCTGAGCGTCAGCATGCGCCGCACTGCGACGCGTTCGCTGGCCTCGTCGACGACGACAGGCCGCGGCACGATGCGGCCGACGCCGAGCACCGCGCATTGCGGCAGGTTGACCACGGGCGTGAATGCGTCGATCTCGTACATGCCGAGGTTGGTCATGGTAAACGTGGCACCCAGCAGGTCTTCGGGTCGACTGCGTCCGGTACGCGCCGCGTCGATGAGCCGTGCTGCCTCGCCGCTGATGTCCTCGACCGTCCGACCTTGCACGCCTCTGACGACGGGCACGACCAGGCCCCGCGGGGTGTCGACCGCGAGGCCGATGTTGACCGCTGTGTGGTGGACGACGCCCGAGTCGGTCAGGCTGGCGTTGAGGCCAGGGTGCTCGGCAAGTGCGATGGCGACGATCCTGACCAGCAGGTCTGTGTAGGTCGGCGCGGCTCGGGTATCAGCGATGGCCTGGTTGCGCAAATCGGCGAGCGTGCTGGCATCGGCTTCGGTCACGAGCGTCACCGGCACGACTTGCTGCGCCGATGCGCTGAGCCGTTCGGCGGTGACGCGCCTGATGCCCGTCAATGGAGTGGCGGGCGCCGCGGTGTTGGCCGCCTGGAGAATGTCCCGTTCAAGGATGCGGCCGCCTCGGCCAGTGCCCTGGATGGTGTGCCAGTCGACCCCGTGGGCTGACGCGGCACGGCGAGCCCGCGGCGTCGCCACGATGCGTGGCTGGGCGGCGCCGTTGCTCGCGGGCAGCGCCTCGCCAGGCGCGACCAGGTAGGCCAGTACCGTGCCCACAGGCACCTCAACGCCCGGTTCGGGCGACTCAGTTGGAATGCGCAAGATGCCGCTGTCGATCGCCTCGAGCTCGGTCGTCGCCTTGTCGCCGGTGATCAGGCACACCGGTTCGCCGGACGCCACCTGATCCCCGTCGCGTTTCAGCCACTCCGCGACACTGCCGACCTTCATGTCCCAGCCGAGCCTGGGCATGATGATCTCGACCGGCATGGCGCCGAGCTACTCGCCGACCAGCGTTACGGCGCGGTTCAAGACCGCGCGGTTCACGACGTCGGCGGGTACGCCGCCCTGCAGCACAGTGACGACATGTTCGACGGCGGTGCGCCGACACTCCACTGTCGATTCGGCCGAAACAGACGCTGCGTGCGGGGTCAGGATGACATTGTCCATGCTGCGTAGCGGGTCATCGACGGCCAGCGGCTCAACCTCGAACACATCCAGCCCGGCTCCCGCCAGCGTCCCGCGCGCCAGCAGGTCCGTCAAGACCGCCTGGTCGACGATTGGCCCGCGCGCGGTGTTGATCAGGTAGGCCGTCGGTTTCATCAGCTCAAGCTGGCGCTTGCCCAACAGATGCCGCGTCGAGGCATTCAACGGACAGTGCACGCTCACGTAGTCGCTCGTGCTCATGAGCTCGTCGAGCCCGACGAGCGGAATGCTGTCCATACGAACGTGCTGATCCTGGAGATACGGATCATACGCAACGACGTCGAGCCCGAAGCCGCGCGCCTTGGCCGCGACCAGCCGACCGATGTTGCCCAGGCCGACCAGGCCGAGACGTTGCCCGGCCAGACGACGCGGTGGCGTCCCGTCAGTTCGGAACCAGCCGCCCGAGCGCATCGAGTCGACGTCCGGCAGGATGTGCCGGTTGAGCATGAGCAGCAGCGCGATCGCGTGGTTGCTGACTTCATCCAGGCAGTAGCGCGCAGTATTGCAGACCAGGATGCCGCGGTCGGTCGCGGCGTCGAGGTCGATCATATCCACGCCAATGCCGAAGCGCGCGATGACCCGGCAGCGATCGAGCTGAGCGATAACGTCGCGCGTGAGGCTCACCCAAGAGACGATGAGTGCGTCGGCGTCGGCGGCATGCTCGAGCACGCGGGCTGGGTCGCGCGTACCGAGGTACTGGGTATCGAGCGACAAGCCGCTGGCGGCGAATGCCGCGGCCTCGACGTCGCAATCCGCGGCCGGTGGATCGGCGATGACAACTTTGAACTGCGGCATGCTGAGCATTGTCAACAATCCTGGGGGTGCCGAGACCCTAACCAGTGCGTTGGCACCTGTCAAGCCACCCGAGTTGTTAACCGTGACTTTCCAGGGTTGCCGTCGAGGTATATGATGCCGCGGGTAACGGCCCCGGATTGTTAACCGGCGGCACCCGAGGGAGAGGGAGTGCCATGACTCAGCAGTCACCAACCCATCCGTTCGACGGCCAGCGCACCTGGTCGCGGCGGCGGTTCCTCATCGCGGCGACGGCCGTGCTCGGCGCGACTGGCGTGTTGGCGGCGTGCCAGGCGCCCGCACCGGCGGCGGCCCCGGCGGCCAGCCAGCCGCAGACCGCTGCGCCGGTCACCACTGGCGCCAGTCCACTGGCCGGCACGAAGTTGACGATTCTGGGCGGCAACTCGTACGTCCCCGCCCAGGACAAGCTCGTCGACGACCTGGTGGCTCAGCTCAGCAAAGACACCGGCATGGACGCCAAGCTCGAGCGGTATGCCGACGCGCAGCTCGACACGAAGGTCGCCGCGGTGATCGAGAGCGGTGGCGCCGATGTGGCGGTCGTGCGCGATACCGATCCGCACCTGTACTCCGCGAAGCTGTTGGACGTGACCGACGTCGCCATGGAGCTCGACGCGTCGTGGGGCGGTTGGTACGACGTGGCCAAACAAGCAGGCATCGTCGACGGCAAGTGGAAGGGGCTGATGGTCGGCCAGGCACCGGCGGCCTGGAACTGGCGGCCGGACTTCTTCAAGGCGGCCGGGGTCGACAAGTTCCCGGATACGTTCGACGAGCTTTTGGCGGTGGCGCCGAAGCTGCACGCGTCGGGTAAACCGATCGGCATGAGCCTGGGCCATGCACCCGGCGACGGCAAGTCGACCAACTATCCGGTGTTGTGGGCGTTCGGCGGTAAGGAATTCGAAGCGGACGGTAAGACCGTCGCACTCAACTCGCCCGAGACCCTCAAGGCGGTCCAGTGGTACGCGCAGATGTTCAAGTACATGGACCCGGGCGTCGTCGGCTGGCTCGACCCCGACAACAATCAGGCCTTCCTGACCGAGAAGACCTCGGCGACGGTCAACGTCAATACGATTTACCTGGCGGCGCGCACTGCTGCCGTCGACAAGAACGACGCCAACATGCGCCACATCGCCGAGAGCATGGACCACGCGAATTGGCCCGCGGGTCCAGCCGGCCGGTTCGGTAACTACAACTTGAATCTGTGGGCCGGCTTTGCCGATTCGCCCAATCCACAAGGCGTCAAAGCGTTCTTGCGTGCGTTCTTCGACAAGAAGTTCATGGTCCCGTGGACGAAGACCGGTCAGTCGTACTTCATTCCCAATTTCAAGGGCCTCGAAAACATTCCCGAGGCGTGGCCGGACGATCCGAAGCTGAAGATTTTCCGCGACCTGAACAAGCTCAATCGCTTGCCAGGCTTCGCGGGTTCGCCCAGTCGCGCAGCCACCGAAGCCATCAACAAATTCGTGCTGGTCGATATGTTCGCCAATGCGGCCACGGGCCAGATGAAGCCCGAGGAAGCCGTCAAGTGGGCTGAGAACGAGTACAAACAGGCGGTGGCGAAGGGCTAAGCGGCCGTGGCACACGTAGCCGGCGTTGACCTGCCCCGCTCGCGAGTCGTGCGGCCAGGTCTGGCGCGGCTGGGGGATGTGCTGGATCACGAACAGGCGCTGGGGTACATCCTCGTGGCCCCAGTGGTGATCCTGCTCCTGGCGCTGGTGGCGTATCCGTTCGTCATCGCCGTGTATCTGGCCCTGACGGACCGCACCATCGGCAGCACTGGCACGTTCATTGGCCTGACCAACATCGAGCGGCTGATGAACGACCAGATTTACAAGCAGGCGCTCCGCAACACGCTCATCTATACCGCCGGCGCGACCATCCTGAAGCTCGCGGCCGGCTTCGGGGTCGCGCTGCTCATCAACGAGAAGTTTCGCTTCCGCCAGACCGTCCGCTCGGCGATCCTGTTGCCGTGGATCGTGCCAGCCGTCCTCGGGACGCTCGCCTGGATGTGGATCTTTGCCCCGAACTTCAGCGTGTTGAACTGGATCCTGATCAACCTCGGCCTGACCACGTCTGGCTTTCCGTGGTTGGTCGATCCGAATCTCGCACTCTTCTCGGTCATCCTGGTCAACACCTGGCGCGGCATTCCGTTCTTCGCCATTACTCTGCTGGCTGGCCTGCAGACCATTCCCCAGGAGTTGTACGAAGCCACCGCGATCGACGGCGCGGGTAAGCTAGCGCGCTTCTGGTACGTGACTGTGCCGTTGATGCTGCCAATTCTGATCATCACGCTGGTGCTGTCGATCATCTGGACGTTCTCGGACTTCCAGATCGTCTATGGCTTGACTGGCGGCGGACCTTTCAACAGCACGCACCTGCTAGCCACGCTCAGCTACCAGGTCGGTATTGCCTCCGGACGATTGGGCGAAGGCGCCGCTATCTCGCTGACCATGCTGCCGGCGCTGCTCGTGCTGGTTGCCGTCCAGATCATCTACCTGCGTCGGGCGCGCTCGGCATGATCTCCTCGCGTCGGTTTGAGCGCACCGTCAGCGTCCACATACCGCTGGTGATCGTGCTGTTGTTTCTGTTGGCGCCGTTCTACTGGATGCTGATCACGTCGCTCAAGCCGAACTCCGAGTTGTACAGTCCGAACGGCAACCCGATGTGGGTGTTCGCTCCGTCGCTCGAGCACTATCAGCATCTGCTGACGGCGACCGAATTTCCATCGTGGACCAAGAACACGATGCTGATCTCGATTGTCTCGACGTTCCTGTCGTTGTTGTTCGGCGTACCCGCTGGCTATGCGTTGGCACGGCTGCGCTTCCGTGGGGCGGGATTCATCGGGCTGGCGGTGTTCGCCACGTATCTGGTGCCGACGTCGCTGTTGTTCATTCCCATGCTTCAGGTGGTCAAGACGCTGCGTCTGCAGGACAACGTCTGGTCGCTCGTGCTGATCTACCCGACATTTCTGATGCCATTCTGCACGTGGCTCATGGCCGGCTACTTCAAGACCATTCCCAGTGAGCTCGAGGAGTGCGCGCGTATCGACGGTGCGAACCGCTTCACGGCAATGTGGCGGATCGCCTTCCCGTTGGCTACGCCCGGCATCCTGTCAGCCGGTATCTTCGCCTTCACCTTGAGCTGGAACGAGTTCATCTATGCGCTCACGTTCGTAACCGCGAGCAGCGCGCGCACAATTCCGGTCGGTGTCCTGACAGCGCTGACGCGGGCCGACTTCTACTTCTGGGGGCCGCTGATGGCCGGTGCGTTGCTCGGCTCGATTCCGGTGGCGCTGGTCTATTCGTTCTTCGTCGAGCAGTACGCCGCGGGCCTCACCGCTGGCGCGGTCAAAGGCTGACGCGCTTGGCCAGCGGCCGCGCCGTGGTCCTGGACCGGCCGTTGGGCACGTTCAGCATCGAAGAATTTCCAGTCCCCGATCCGGCGCCCGGCACGGTGCTCCTGCGCATGGAGTTGTCCGGTTGTTGTGCGACCGATGCCCACACCTACCTTGGCCAGTGGAAGAACGCCGCGTTTCCGGCGCTGCTTGGCCACGAGAACGTGGGCAGCGTGGTGGCTGTCGGAGTAGGCGGTCAGCGCGACTATCTGAGCCGCGACTTGGAGCCGGGCGACCGCGTCTTTGCTCGTTGGGGTTGGTGCGGCCAGTGCTACGAATGTCGCACGCTGCAGCAGCCGCGGCGCTGTCGCAATCGGTCCATCAGCTACGGCGGAATGGGCGCGGACATGCCATTCAGTGGCGGATTCGCCGAGTACCTGTACCTCAGCGCGCCACAAACCACGTTCATGCTCAAGCTGGACGTGCCTCCGTCGACGGCTGTGCTTTCCGAGCCACTGGGGGTCGCGGTGACCGCGGTGCGCCGCGCCCAGCCGCGCATGGGCGAAACGATAGTCGTCCAGGGCTGCGGTGCGATTGGCCTGCTGACGCTCGGACTCGCCAAGCGTACCGGCGCCACGCGTGCGATTGTCGTCGGCGGTCCGCCGGAGCGGCTGGAAGTGGCACACGCCTTTGGTGCCGATGTCGTAATCGATATTGACCAGATACGGAGTCCGGAGGAGCGCACCCATGCGGTACTCGCCGAGACGCCCGCTGGACTTGGCGCCGACCTCGTGTTCGGCTGCGTGGGATTGGCGCCGGCGTGGCTCGAAGGCATCTCGTACGTGCGCGATGGTGGCCGCTTCATGGAGCTCGGCCTGGCCAGCGACACCGGTGACGTCACCTTCAATCCGAGCACGCAGCTGGTGGGCAAGAATCTCACGTTGATGGGTACGCTCGGACTCGCGAGCTACGACGATGCGGTCGTCGCGGGCCGAATCATGGAGCAACGCCAGTTGCCACTCGAGCGGCTCGTGTCGCATCAACTCCCGCTCGAGCGTGTCGGCGACGCCATTGAGGCGTTGAACTCCACGTTCAGTATCGACGGTCGGACGGCGCTGAAGATCGCTATCGCGCCGAACGGACCCGTAGCCTGAGCGAATGACGTCCGTTGTGGCCATCGTCGGCGCGGGTGCGCTCGGCCAGGCCTTCGCCGCGCATCTTGCCGCGGCGGACGCCTCGGTGACTTTGGTGGGCACCGCGCGGTCGGCGGTTGCGCTCCTGGATGCTGGCTACATCCGCCTTCGGGGCGCCAGCTTTCTCGATGTGGCAGTGTCCTCGCCGCCGGCGCAATCCGGGATCGTGGCGGTGACCGCCGATCCGGCTCAGCTACCGCCAGGCGTCGGCGTAGTGTTCACCACGAAGGCGCACCAGCTAGCCGAAGCGTGCGCGGCAGTGCGCGGCCGCGAGCCGGAGTGGGTCGCCGGTGTCCAGAACGGCCTCGTCAAAGATGACATCCTGCTAGATGCGTTCGGTCGAGAACGCGTGCTGGGTATGGCCACGATCTACTCCGCCGCCCGTCAGCCGTCGGGCGAGGTCGCCGTCTCTGGGCTGGGCCGCACGTATGTCGGCGAGCTAGATGGACGGCAGTCCGAGCGCTCCACGGTCCTCGCCGGGGTCCTCTGCGCGGCCGGCATCCCGACCGAAAGCGACGTCGACATTCGCAGCGTGACCTGGTCCAAAGCGTGCAACGCCGCCGGCATCTTCGGCGTCTCGATCCTGACGCGGACCACCGCCGGCGAGCTGACGAGCGACCCCGACTTGTTACGCGCGTACCTGTCGCTGGTGCGCGAGACCGCCGCGATCGCAGCCGCGAACGGTGTGCAGCTGGGCGACTACTTCGGCTTTCCGATCCGCACTTACGTGGAGCGCACGGACGACGAAGCCATTGCCGCGCGGCCGGCTGTGCCGTCACCAGGCTCGCCACGCGCGTTCCCGTCGATGACCCAGGACCTGCTGGCTGGTCGTTCGTTGGAAGCCGAAGAGATCTTTGGCGACCTGGTCGAGCGCGCCGAGTGCGCGAACGTCGCCGCACCGCGGCTGCGTCTGGTGCGTGACTTGTGTCGAGGCCTCGATCGCATAGCCCAGCGCATCGGGTGGTAGGCTGCGGCATATGGTGATCCCGGCCACCGAGCGCGGCTCAAAGGGCTATTCGACGGATCTTGTGGTCAGCGCCGAGCAGGCAGCGGTTATTCGCCAGACCTTGTATCGGAGCGACGCTCGCGCACCAGGACGCGTGCTGTCGGCGCTTCCAGAGCCATTGACAGCCGAAGACGTCGAGTTCTTCGCGGCGAATGGCTATTTGGCCGCGAACGGGCTTTTGACGCAGGAGGAGATCCAGGCAAGTCAGGACGCATTGACCGACCTGATCCGCCGCAAGACGAGCTGGGACCGTCGCGTCTGGTCGCAGGAGGAACCGTACTTCGCCAACGGCGGCGATGACGAGCGCGCAGCCGATCCCGAGCTCCGGATGCGCAAGCTCGCGTATTTCGTCCAGATCGAGCCGCGCCTCGAGGCCGCTTCACGTCACTCGCGGCTCATGGCCGCGGTCAACCAGCTGATCGGCGGAGGCGCGCGGTTGATCCAGGACATGGCGCTGCTGAAGCCGCCGTTCCACGGCTCGGAGAAGCCCTGGCACCAGGACACGGCCTACTTCGACTGGACGCCGCTCGGAGGGATCCTGGGGACCTGGATCGCCCTCGACGAGGCGACGATCGACAATGGGTGCATGCAGGTCATCCCCGGCAGCCACCTCGACGGGCCTGCGCCGCACTTCCACGTGCGCGACTGCCAGATTGCCGACACACGGGTTCAGGTCGAGGGTTCGGTGACCATCCCGCTGCAGCCCGGCGGCGTGCTCTTCTTTTCAGGCCTCCTGCACCATGGCACACCACCGAATAGCACGGCCCAGCGTCGGCGAGCGCTCCAGTTCCACTACGCCGCGGCGAACTGCACGAAGATGACCATTGAGCAACACGGCGAACTGTTCAACGAGGGCGGAATGTACGCCGGCTGTCGCGACTGGGACCTGCAGAGCGGCACGTCTCGAGCGGTGCTGACACCCTGACGTTTCTTGCGCCTCGGAAGCTGCCCCCTAACCTGGCACGTCCGCCAGTGGTTGCCATCCCATCGATCCGTTCACACAGCAGCATGCATGCACGTGAAGTGGCCTGAGTCAGACACCCGTTCGTGTTCTGCCGGCGTACCAGCGATACAACGCCAATAGGATAATTGCTCCCAGCGTGGCGACGAGAATGGTGGTGATATTGATCCCACTGATGGGGTCGCCAGGCACTACGAGGCCGACGAGAAATCCGCCAATTACTGCGCCGACGATGCCGATCAAGATCGTCACCAAGATGCCGCCTGGGTCTCGGCCCGGCATGATCCATTTCGCCAGTATCCCTGCGATCAACCCGACGATGATCCAACTCAAAATCCCCATGCCATACCTCACTACGCTTGACTAGCGCGCCTTGCATAAGCACGATCAATGCCACGCACTGTGACATTCCCCATCTGGCGCGTGGCGGTCCAATAGGCATGCGGTCCTTCTCGTGGCGTTCTGTCACAGCGGCGGATTCACCGATCTCCGTTGTCAATCCATAGAAAATGGGTGTTGGACCAAACGCTCGCATGTGACCGATTCTCATAATCGGATCTGTGAGGCATCAGGCGGTGCTTGCTCAACATGCGGAGACCACGCGAGCCGAGCTGGTAGGGGCCGACGATCGGCGACCGGCCATTGGGTCGCAGTTTCGAGTACTGCTGGCGATTATCACGGCGACTGCGATCGGTGCATCGGGTCTGGCTGCCGGAGGTACTGCGACCGCGCTGCTTGGCATCGAGCTCACTGGCACCGACGCGGTAGCGGGAGTCCCGATGATGCTCCTCGTGATTGGCTCGGCTCTGGGCGCTGTGCTTATCACCCGGCTGAGCACCGCGCTGGGCCGAGCGCGGGGCCTGAGTGGCGGCTACGTGCTGGGCGCCAGTGGCGCCCTGGTGACTGTGCTGGCCGCAACTGGCGGCGGGTTCACGCTCCTGCTGGTTGGCAGCACGCTCCTGGGCTGCGCGAACGCCGCTGTGTTTCTTACCCGCTATGCCGCCGCGGAGATCGGCGGAGGGGCAGGTCGCGGACATGCGCTTGGCTTGACACTTTTCGGCACCGCGATCGGTGCGGTCTTGAGTCCTCAGTTACTCGGACCGAGTAGCAGTCTTGCGCGGGCCGTGGGGCTGCCTCCCTTGAGCGGCATGTTCCTCATCGCCGCGGCGGTCTTCGCAGCCGCCTCGGCGCTGCTGGCTGCCACTCCACAGATGGATGCACGTAGCGCCAACACGCCTGCGCTCCGAAGCCGCACGGGCTTTGTGGCATCGCCGCGGATCAGCCTGGCCGAACTTCGGGGCGCTCAGGTTCTCACCGCGGTCGCCATTCTGGCTCTGGCCAATCTGCTCATGGTCAGCGTGATGGTGGTGGCGCCAGTCCGCCTCGTGCACCACGGTCACGCACTCGACCTGATCGGCGTCATTATCTCGATCCACGTCGCGGGCATGCTCGCGCCTTCCCCGATCACAGGCTGGCTCGCGGATCGCTTTTCACCGCACGGGGTCGCCACGCTGGGGCTCGCGCTGATGATGAACGTCGGGTTGCTGGGGGTGCTGCTACCTGAGTCGGACCCGGTGTACGTGACGGCGGTTCTGCTTCTGCTGGGACTCGGCTGGAACTGTGGTGTCGTTGGTGGAAGTGCACTGCTCGTGGCAGTGACGCCGCCAGCGACGCGTCCGTGGGCAGAGGCGCTGGGCGAGATGGCGATGAGTCTCGGGGCAGCAGTGGCAGCCCCGGTCGCGGGGGTGCTGCTGGCCCTGGCCGGCCTTGTAGCAGTGTGGGTGTGTGTTGCAACGGTCGCGGCAATTGCGTCGTTAGTATCGATCAGACGCGCAGTCCGCGGGATGACGCTCGGGTGACCGGCCTTGCCGTATGAGCGCGGACTCGGGGTCGGGCAGCCAGGCGTCACGCGGTCGCTCGAGCCAGCGCTCCTCGCGCCCGAGGTTGATCGCCGCATCCACAAGGGCCTGTGTCCCGGCGGCATGGCCATCAGTCCGATACGCGATCGACCACGGGTACAGCGCCGCTGGCCTGGCGAGGACGCGCATAACGCCACCTTTCACCGCGACGTGGTCCACCCCGGTCAGAATCGGCAGACCCTGGCGCACGAGATGATCCGCCTGTTCCTCGGCACCCTCAGCCGGGACATGGGGCGCGGTGGGTCGCGCGCTCGTGAAGGCAAGGAACTGCGTGGCCAGATCGTGCCACTCTGGCGCTTTCGGATTACGCACGCCGGCGTCCAACTCCGCTCCGCGAATGAGCTCGAGTGCGACCGTCGATCCTCTGGCCAGGGGATGAGTTGCCGGCAGGAGGAGGCCCAGGGGCTCGAGACGGATAAGCCGGTGCTCGAGCCCGGGTGGCAGGCGGCCGAGCCCTCCCACGCGCCCGAACGCGACGTCGATCTCGCCGGCAGCAAGCGCGGCGAGCGCTTCGCCAAAACCGGAGCTATGTCGGCCGCGGAACTCGAGCTCCGGAGCGTCCTGCCTGGCCCGATCGAGCACACGCCGTCCGGTGCGCCGTCCCTGGCTGTGCAGGTCCACGACGACCGGCCGCGACGTGCGCTGCACTTCGGCAATCGCACGATCGTGGAGCGCGATCAGCTCACGCGCTCTCCCGAGCAAGCGCTCGCCCGAGAGGGTGAGCGTGACCTTGCGCGTCGTCCTGACGAACAGCGGGGTGCCCAACTGGCGCTCCAGGTGTGCGATTTCGCGACTCAACACCTGTTGCGTCACGAACACGCGAGCCGCGGCGCGCGTGAAGTGCAGGTCGTCGGCGACGGCGACGAAATAACGCAGCGCGCGAATGTCGAGGTGAGTCGGCGGATTCACTCAGTTCTCATGTTAGTCGCATAGCACCACCACGCAGGAGGTCAAGAACAGTCGATGCCGCACACCGTTACTCCGCACATCGTCGTCCGTGACGCCGCGCGCGCCGCGGATTGGTACGCCCGTGCACTTGGCGCGGAAATTGGTACACGCGTGCCCGTGCCTGGTGGAAAGTTCATGCAGATCGAGCTGCGGTTCGGGCATTCGAGTGTCATGATCGCTGACGAGTTTCCCGAGATGGGAGTTGTCTCACCGCTGACGCTGGGTGGAACGTACGGCGCGCTTACGATCACCACCGACGACGTCGACGGCATGTGGCAGCGGGCGTTGTCCGCTGGCGCTCAGATCTTCCAACCGCTCCAGGACGCCTTCTGGGGCGACCGTCACGGCCAGATCATCGATCCCTTCGGCCATCGTTGGGGGCTGGCGCAGCACCTCCGCGATGTGTCGCCCGACGAAGTCGCTCGCGCGGCCGCCGCGGCGTTCTCAGGTGCGCCCTGAACGTCAGCCCAGCTGCCGAGCCGGAGATTAGTCGTGGGCGACGACGTGCCACACCCTGGCAGGCTGATAGGCTCAGCCACACATGAGCGAGCGTAACGGCAGCCTGTCGGGCAAGGCGGCGGTGGTCACTGGCGGCGGCACTGGCATCGGTGCAGGCATCTGCGTGTCGCTGGCTGATGCCGGGGCGCGGGTCGTGATCAGCCCGCACAGCAACGTGGCTGGCGCGGAGCGCACCGCGGCGGACGTTCGCGACCGTGGCGGTGAGGCGATCGTCGAGGCGTGCGACGTCCGCGACTACGACCAGGTTCAGCACCTGTTCGACACGGCCGTGCGCACGTTCGGACGTATCGACATCCTGGTGAACAACGCGGGCATCACCGAGCCACACCCGCTCCTCGAGATGACGCCAGACGAATGGGACAAGACGCTGGACATCAATCTGCGCGGCATGTTCCTGGCAACGCAGCGCGCGGCGCGCGAAATGATCGGGCAGGGCTCAGGCGGCCGGATCATCAACCTGAGCTCGGTCCACGGCTTCGCCGCGGTGCCGCACCACGCCCATTACGAGGCGAGCAAGGGTGGCATCAACATGTTCACCAAGGCCTGCGCGATCGAGCTCGCACCGTTCAATATCCAGGTCAACGCCATCGCACCGGGCGCGATCGAAGTCGAGCGCTACCACAGCCTGCCGGGCTACGAGCGAGACGCCTGGGGAGAGCGCATTCCGGCCGGCCGCGTCGGGATGCCTGATGACATCGGGCCGCTGGCGGCGTTCCTGTGCTCGGACGGCGCCAGTTACATCACCGGCCAGATCATCTGGGTCGATGGTGGAATGACGAGTCGCCTGGGCCTCGTAAATCGGCCGGGCTGAATACCAGCAGCTCGAAGCGCCTGCTACCTGACGAATCAGGCGATGATGAGCTCGCCACCGTGGATATCCACGGAGGCGCCCGTGATATAGGCCGCTTCGTCCGAGACGAGAAAGGCAACCAGGCTGGCGATCTCAGCCGGCGCAGCAAGACGCTCGAACGGGATACTCGCCGCCAGCTTCTGACGTTGCTCCGAAGTGAGCGCCGCCGCAACCATGGGTGTGTCGACAATTCCTGGCGAAACCGCGTTGACATTGATCCGGTACGGTGCAAGCTCGCGCGCCAGGTGTCGCGTCAGACCGAGCACTCCGGCCTTGGCGGCCGTGTAGTGCGCGCCACCCAACGTACTCGTCGCCCGACCGGCCATGGACGCCATATTGAGTATTTTTCCGTAGCGCCGGGCTTTCATGTCCGGGACCACTGCCTGAGCGCACAGGAAGCACGCTTTCAGATTCGCATTCACGACCAGGTCCCACTCCTCTTCGGAGATCTGCTCGATGGCACTGGACCGCAGTACGCCGGCGTTGTTGACCAGGATATCGACCGCGCCGAAGCGCGCCTGGGCGCTGGCAACCAGACGCGTCACGTCCCGGGTGCGCGTCAGATCAGCCTCCATCGGCTCCAGCGAGGTGCGCCACTGTGCAAGCTCCTCGGCTGATCGAGCAAGCCGATCGGGGTTGACGTCGGCCAGGACGACCCTGGCGCCGTCGCTCAGGAGGCGGCTGGCGATTGCGAACCCCATGCCCTGCGCGGCGCCAGTCACGACTGCTACTCGATTCTCAAAGCGCGTCATAGTCTGATGCTTCGCGTGCGCGCACCAGGGATCGGGCCGAGGAATTGAATGGGCGCACCCTACCCGCAGCGGTGCGATCGCGTCAACGCTGCCGCGGCCGTCAAAACGCCTAGCGCAGCGCGCGGGGTACGCTTGGCGAACGATGCGAGCGATCCGCTATGCCGGCGAGCGGCAGGCTGTCTGCTATGAGCGCGCGGATCCGCGGCCGGCAGCGAATGAGGTGCTGATTCAGATGAAGGCGGCCGGCATCTGCGGGAGCGATTTGCACGTCTACCGCCATCCGGGTCCCGACTTCCTCGAGGGTCAACGCGTACCGGGCCACGAACCCGCGGGTGTTATTGCCGAAATCGGCGCGGAGGTCCGCGGCTGGTCCGTTGGCGACCGGGTCACGACGTACTTCCGCCAGGTGTGCGGCACCTGTGAGTACTGCCGTTCGGGACACACCAACGTGTGCATCAACCGCCGCGGGTCGTACGGTGTCGGTCTCGGGACGTTGGATGGCGGGCACGCCGAATACATGGTTGTCGAAGCGCAGTACCTGTTCAAAGTGCCCGACGATTTCTCAGTCGAGGACGGCGCGATCGTCGCCTGCCAGGGTGGGACGGCGTATTACCCGCTCACCCGACTTGCACCGTCGGGCGAGGTCCTGGTCGTATCGGGCTTGGGACCGGTGGGCCTGCTGGCAACATTGTTCGGCAGCCGCATGGGCGCCGAAGTGGTCGGAATCGACCCGTCACCCCAGCGGCGCGACCTGGCGGAGCGCCTCGGCGCACAGCGGACCTTCGATCCGAGCGCAGGCCCGATCGGCGAGCAGGTGCGCGCTCACTATCCGGTCGGCGTACACAAACTGTTGGAAGCCTCCGGCGCACCCGCCGCGCACGCGGCAATCCCGGAGCTCTTGCGGCCATTGGGCATGGCCGCGCTCGTCGGACTGGGCAACACAGAGCTGAAGCTGTCGCTCGGTGCGGTGGTGCATCGAGAGCTCGTGCTGTTCGGGACGAGCATCTTCCCAGCCTCGCAGTACCAGGAGATGTGGGAGTTTTTCCGCCGTCACACCATCGCGCCCAGCCAGGTAGTGACACACCGCTTTGGACTCGAGCAGGGCGCCGAGGCGTTCCAATTGGCCGACCGCGCAACGACCGGCAAGGTGTGCTTCGCGTTCGACCGTTAGCCGCCGGCGGCGTGGATACGCCGCAGCACTGTCTGCGGAGGCTCACCGATCTCGATGTGGATGCGCGGGAGTGCAAAGGCACTCTCGGGCGACAAGAGCGCAGCCGGACGGGTGGTAAACGCAGCTCGATAGCCTGAGATGGCCACGGCGTCGGCCACGGGGCCATCGAATGCGCCATTCGGATAGGCGAAATACACGACCGGCACTCCGACGATGCCCTCGAGCATCTGCTTGCAATCCTGAACTTCGGCCAGGAACGCGATGGGCCGGGCCACGCGTAGCCGCGGCAAACTGGGATGGTTGCAGGTGTGTGCACCGATCTCCTGCCCAGCCCGCTGGAGCGCGCGGATTTCGTCGGCGCCCATGTAGCGATGCACGCCATCGTTGAACGCGGGCATGGCAAAGAACACCGCGACAAGTCCGGATGCTGCCAGGACCGGTAACGCGTTGGTGTACTGGCTGTAGAGCGCGTCGTCGAAGCTGAGCACGAGGCAGCCGGGCGGCGCGTCTGACTGACCCGACATCGCCCGATCGACGGCGGCCAATGAGGTTGGCAGATACCCGGCACTCTGCAGGCCGATAAGTAGTGCGCGCAGACTTGCCTGCGATCGCACCTCATGGGCGTACAGGACGGGGCAGCGGACCGCACGCGAGAGCGGCGGCTGGCCCACCGTCCGCGGGACGGCGTCGGGTGACGCCCAGTAGCGCCGCCCATCTGGCCCGACGGCCCAGCGTTCGTAGCCGTCGGTGAACCACGCCTCACCTGAAGAGGCATCGAAGAAAACGGACCCCGTCGTAGTGCGCTGCAACAGCGCGGCGTCGGTCGACAATGGCTCAGCACACACGAGCGGTTCGCCGAGGCTTGCGCCAAGCCAGGTGCGCAGGGACTCGAGCGCGATGATGAAACCTGGTGACTGATTGTCGTCGCAGGCGCTGACTTGCTCGGTGGGCGGGGCTATCTCGGGCGCGCCAGCGGCCAGTGCCGTGCTCTTGGCAAGCAGAACGAGACCGAGCGCGAGCCCCCTGAACGGTGATCTTGTGGGCACACGCGCCCGAGGAGTTTAGAGCGGCAGCCCCACGAAGGCGGCGTACCGCTGGGCCGCATCCGAAAACGCCGTCTCTTGCCGGCGTGAGGGCGGGTTGAACCACTTTGGTTCGATCCGCAGCCGCTCCTTGACGAGCGACCGCTGCCACATGCCGACGACCTGTCCGCCGATAACGATCACATTGCCAAACGGCACGTCGTCGCGTGGACCGGGCCGCCACACGAACTCGCGCGCGTAAAACAGCTCTCGCGAGCGGTACGCGACGGTGAACTCGTCGTAATTGGGCAGCAGGAGCGCGGCCGACGCCAGCGCCGTATCAGGTGCTGAAGACGCCGCAAACCAGTACGTCAGTCCGCAGGCTTGTTCGGACACGAACCGAGAGCCATGCGCCTCCAGGCCACGCCGACCGTCGACTACCGTCAAGCCCGACCACCACGCGAAATCGTTCAGCGTCGCCGGACCGTGACTGGCGAAATAGCGGCCCGCCAGTTCCGCGACTGCCTCATCGCGCTCACGCATCGGCGCTCGTGGCACGCGCTCCTCGAGCAGCGCGTAGGTGTGCTGTTTGCCGCGCGGTGCGCCGCTGCACACCACGCCGTCGAGCTCGGCGCGCGAAACCAGGTGACTCAACACCGAGCCGTCGGCGACGGCGATGCCGGCGACTTGGAGCGCGTCGCGGAGCTCCGTTCGGGTCAGTTGTTTGCCGCCCTCAAGCACCCGAGTGATGACCGTGTTGGTCCGCGCGACCGTCTCGTCGTTCAACCCGAGCTCGCGATCGCGGCTGGCCATCGCGCGTTTGATGCGTGGTGCGGTGAGCGCCAGCATCCAGCGGATGTCCTCGGGTGCGACGAAGTGCCACGTCGGCCGCAGCACATGCGTGCGCAAGATCGTGCCACCGTTGACGGCGTACTCGAGCGATGCGCGGGTGGCGTTCGCCAAGCGCAGGCCGAGCGCCCACAGCGCGGCCGGGTAGTCCTGCGACTGAACGGCGCCGAGGTGCGCGACGATCGCTCGCGGGTCGGTCAGGTGCTGCTGCGCCAGGTGTTGATTGGCGAGCCGAAGCTGAAGGATCGCTGACGGCTCGCCGAGCCTGGGTGTGTCGCCACTCTGCCCATCAAGCATGTCCTCAGAATAGGCCCGATTGCGGCCAGTTTGTGTCCTGAATAAAGTGGACACAAAGTAACCGCGTGTCAGTTCGCGGCGAGGTAGTCGGCCAGTTTGTCCCAGGTCTCCGTCAGGCCCTGGACCACGCCCATGGCGAGCGTCGCCTGAAGCTCGGCTTCCGTGCCGAAGTGGGTTATCGACTCGAGGCGCGTCTTCGAGCCACCAAGGTCGACGAAGTTCATCGTGATCAGCATCGACGGCATGTTCTCGTTCACGTTGCCAGCGGCGTCGGCGAACTGATCGGTATACACGATCCGTTCGGGCTCGACGATCTCGCGATACACCGCCCTGCCCCACGACTCCTCGCCGTTCGGGCCCTGCATCATGTAGTGCCACACGCCGCCAGTGCGGAAGTCCAGGTTGCACACAGGCAGCGTCCAGCCCTTGGGGCCGAACCACTTCGCCAGACGCTCGGGCTCGGTGAAGGCTCTCCAGACCAGCTCGCGCGGGGCGTCGAAGACCCGTTCGACCACCAGGTCCTGGCCTGCTGTGCGGGTAAGGGTCGTGTTTTCGGGCATGGTCTGCGTAGCATCCCATGCCGGAGGAACCACGCTCAAGTAGACCGCTGGCACGAACGGATTCCCGACCATGCCGGCCCGACCCTCGCCCGAGCTCCGGCGCCAGCTAGCGGAAGCCACGGTCGCAACCCAATTCGAGACGGTTGCCGCGGCAGGCCAGGGCTGCGACATCCTCGTGGCAGCAACAGCCCTGCAGTTCGCTGTGAGCGTCAGGTCATGACGATGCGTCGATAGCGGGCCTCGACGAACATGTACAGGCCGTAACAGGCGAGGCCGATAGCTACGAGTGCTAGCAGTTGGGGGCCGTAGGGCTGCTCGGCCAGGGAATTGAGCGCGCCGGCCAGGCCTTTCGCTTCGCCGGGGGCTTGGCGAAATGCCGCGAGCATCAGGAAGCCGCCCATGATGCCGAACGTCACACCACGCGCGAGGTGGCCGAAGCGTCCCGCCCAGATGGCGAACCTCTGCTCGCGCTCGCTCATGCCCGCGGTTTGCAGTCGATCACGGAATTCGGCGGTGACGGCACGAACGACCTGGAAACCACCGGAGGCGATCAGCCCCAGCCCGACCATAGCTACGAGCCACGGGCCAAACGGCTGCTCGAGCAGGCGCGCAGTCCAGTCCTGCGCGGCGCCTTCGCCGCTGCCAGACTCGCCACCAGTACCCAGGAACATGCGCGCGGCTGTCAGCATGAGTGTGGCGTGGATCGCCGCACTGAGCAGATACGTGCCACGCGCCCAGAGTCCCTTCAGGTCGGACCCCTTGTGCTCTGTATCGAGCAGCGCCTGCACGCACCGCCAGAGCGTGTACCCTGCCAGGCCGAGCGCAACCGCGCCGAGCAGCCACGGGCCGAGTGGCATCTCCGCGATGCGCCCCAAGGCGCCGGGTCCGTCGATGGTTTCATCGCCCGTGCCGAGCGCGGCGCGCGCCGCCACGATGCCGATCAGCACGTACACCGCACCCTTTGCAGCCAGGCCGGCGCGGCCGAGCCAAATCAGGCCGGGACTGGCTTCATGGGCCGTGTCGCGCGCACGATCCACCGCGCCGCGAACGTGCGGTGCGAGCGTTTGTTGGGCCATATGAGGACCCTTAAAGGGCAAGATCGGGGCCGGTGCGCGCCTGGGAACGCCTCGTGCACTGGCCGGAGGCGTGAGTCGTACGTCCGCGGCGAGTGAGCAGGTCAGCAAGGCCGCGGTGCATCTTGCCGGCAACGCGCGCGACCTGGCTGGCTGGTGGCGTGGGACGTACGTGCTCGTTGCCCTGCTGGTCGCGACAGGCGTCGCATTCGTCGCCCTGGCGGTCGCCGCGCACGTCACTCCCTACTTCGAGATCGACCTGCAGCTTGCACGCGCTGTGCAGTCGTTCCGCCACCCGACCCTGGATGTCGCGGCGGCGTGGATCGACTGGCCCGGCTTTCCGCCGCAGAGCAATGTCGTCTTCGGTGCGCTCCTGGTGGGCCTGGCGATAGGTCGGCAATTGCTCGCCGCGATCTGCCAGCTCCTGGCGGCCGGTGGCAGCGCGGCGCTCTGGTTCTGGATCGCACCGCTGGTCAATCGCCCGCGACCGAGCCCGGATCTGATCTACGTCAGTGGCGAGTTGCCGTGGGGCAGCTTTCCGAGTGGGCACGTGCTCAACCTGACCGCGGGTTTCGGATTCGCCTGGTACCTCGCGTACGGGCTATTGGCGCGATCGCCCTGGCGCACGGCAATACTGTGGCTCGTACCGATCTATCTCGTCGTGCTCGGGGCTGCGCGCGTCTACCAGGGTCAACACTGGCCGAGCGACATTGTGGGTGGCGCACTGCTCGGCGCGCTGTGGCTGTGGCTGTGCATCGCCACGTACCGCTGGCTCGAAAAGGTATCTGGAGTTCGTCGTGAGCGCGGCGGCGCCAGCAAGTAATCGGCGGCCGCTCCGGACCCGGTGGTGGCACCGGCGCATAGTGCGACTGCCGGGCACCGCAGTCCTGCTCGAAACAGCCGCGATCGCACTGGCAGTCGCGGCGTTCCTGATCCTCGGTCGCCTCTACGCGGCGGCACCGATGGTCGCGCTCGACGATTCCGGCCTGGCGAGCGCGCGCGGGCTGCGTTCAGCGCCCCTGGACACCATCGTGCTTGCGATAACCAGTCTTGGCTCGGAGGCGCTGTGGTTCGTCTGGCCGCCGGTGGCGATTGCGCTCATCTTGCTGCGCAGACTGCCGTCCGCGGCGGCGCTCGCGGTCGTCGCCCTGGGCGTGCACGTCTTGAACAGTACGCTCAAGGCAGCGTACCAGCGGGCGCGACCGATTGAACTCGAAGGCGTAATGGGCGTACAGGGCTTTTCGTTCCCGTCTGGGCACGCCATGGCCGCGGGTGCCGTATACGCCACATTGGCGTTGGTCGCCTGGCGTGAGTTGCGCGGGCCGCTGCGCTGGGCCGTCCTCGGCCTGTGTCTGGCGATCGCGGTGGGCGTCGCATTCAGCCGCGTATATCTGGGTGTGCACTATCCGACCGACGTCCTGGCGGGGCTACTCGCCGGCGCGCTGTGGGCCGACGTCGTCGTCCTTGGCTGGCGTCTGGGCGCCACATTGATTGCTCGTTCAGGTCAGGCTCGACGCCGAAGCGGCTAACACCCGAGCGACTTCGGATTCAGTACTGGAGTAGGCATGGTCGGCGTCGGCGATAGTGCGTTGCTCCACGTGCGCGGCGGCGGTGAAGAGCGACGCGATGTTGAGACGTGAAGCGCCCTGCTCACGGTCGCCGTAAAACGCCAGAACTGAAGCGGATCTTCGGCAGCGCGGCGCATGACGACGCCTTCGAGGAGCAAGTCGTCGGTAGTCGTGGTGTAGGCGAGCTCTTCGTGGTGCTTTGATAGGCTCTCGCTTATCGGGTCGAGGATAGTTGGGGCCGACGACGCGTTACTGAGTCGAGTCGAAACGTGGACACTGGTCGGCTGTCAGCCGCTCGCGCAACTGTCGAACATGGCGCTGCTGCCGTCGCTTGGCGCGCTGCGTGCCGATCTCGAGCTGAGCTATGCCGACCTGGGATTGGTCGTCGCGGCCTTCGGCATCGCCCGGCTGCTCGTGGACTTACCCGCGGGCAGCCTGGGCAGCCGCTGGAATCCGCGCTCCGTGCTGATCGGCGCGCTTGCCCTCAGCGCGTTCGGCTCGGGCGCCGCCGTCTTTGCTGGCAATGCTTGGCAGCTTGCGGTCGCGCGCCTGGTGATCGGCGTCGGCTCAGCAGTGGCGCAGGCGATGCTCCTGGCCTGGATCGTCGGCGGATCCGGTCGCGCAGCACGCGGTCGCGTGCTGTCGCGTAGTGAAGCCTTCTTTTCGCTGACTGGACTCGTCATACCGGCGCTGGGCGGCTTGCTCGCGGGGCCGTTAGGCTGGCGAGTCGCGTTCGTCATGGGCTCGCTCGCGGCAGGCATTGGCTTGCTGGCAATCGTGTTCGGCACGCGCGCGACGAGCGCAGCGCGGGCGGTCGGGCTGACGCTGAGCAGCGAGCCGAGCGGTGACATCGGCTGGCTCGATTTGCGCGGCGGCGGCAAGGTGCTACTGGCGTCGTACGTGGCCACATTCGTGGTGTTCTACTGCCGCAACGGAATGCTCAACTCCGTCGTGCCCGTCCTTGGCGCCGAACGTTTCGCCATTCCGCCTTTCGAAATAGGCCTGTTGTTCAGCGTGATCAACGCGCTCGGCATCGGCGCGGTTCTGCTCGGCGGTCGATGCGCCGACCGATTCGGACGCTACCGCGTGCTGGTGCCCGGCCTGGTTTTGCTGACGGTCGCACAGGGATTGCTGCTCACCGTGCACGACACCGCGACCTACATCGTGGTCGGCTTGATTCAAGGTTTGGCGTGCTTCGTGAATCCACTGCCCACGATCGTGATGGGCGACGCGCTGTCGCCACGGCTGCGCGCTCGAGGAATCGCGGTGTATCGCGCGGTGTGCGACGTAGCAATTCTGAGCGCACCGGCGTCGATGGGTGTGGCGATCCAGACCGCCGGCTTCAGCGCGGCGGAAGCCGTCAACCTCATGGTGAGCGTCGTTGGGCTATGCGGAGTATGGGTGTTGTATTCGGCGTCCAGCCGGCGGTCAGATGCCTGAGACGTTAGCCGTGCTTGGGCAGGCCCGGGATTGGCGTGGGCGTCGGGCCCCAGACATAGCTGCGGGTCGGCGCCGTCGGCGCGTCGGCGAACGTGCTTGGCGCAAGCGAGGCGCCAATCACGACCAGTCCAAATACAACAAGCAGTAGGCGTCGCATGAGATCGAGTTCTCCCCTTTCGTGGTGACAGCATGCACGAGTTCGGGGCCCCGATCTGTGACGCAGTTCACGCATTAGTAGTGAGCGAGTGCATAGCCAAGGTGGCCGCGGATCGCGTCTGCTGACTGTTGACATGAATAGCCTGGTAGGACGCGCGCATGCGCTCGACGCGCTCGTGCGCCTGCTCGCGCAGCGTGACGTTCGACTGGTGACGCTGACCGGTCCGGGTGGAATTGGCAAGACGCGCCTGGCGATCGAGGCCATGCAGCGACTGCGCCGCGCAAATGCGGATCGGATAGCGTTCGTCGATCTGGCGGCCGTGCATGACGCACGGCTGGTGCTGGCTACGATTGCCAACGCACTCGGTGTCGCCGACGATGACGGGCGGCTTGTCCAGGCCATTGCGGCGTGGACTGGCGAGCGACGCAGTTTGCTGGTCCTGGACAACTTCGAGCATGTGCTCGACGCCGCCGCCGACGTGACGCGACTGCTCAGTGCGAGCCGCGCGCTGCAGGTGCTGATAACCACTCGCGCAGCGCTGCACGTGCAGGGTGAACATGCGCTGGCGGTCGAGCCACTGCAGGTGCCGTCGGGCGACATTTCCGATCTGCAGACACTCGCTGCCGCGGAGTCTGTCACGCTCTTTCTCGAACGTGCGCGCGCGGCGCGTGCCGACTTCACACTCACACCAGACAACGCACGAGCCGTAGCCGACATCTGCATCGGCCTGGCCGGAATCCCGCTGGCGAGCGTGCAACGCAGCCGCGGTAATCCGCGGCGGGCCATCGAGTTGTGCAACGAGAGTCTGGCGATCTTCCGAGCGGCACACGACCAGCGCTGGTGCGCGAATGCACTCAACAGCCTGGGCATGTCGGTGATGGACATCGGCGCGTTCAGTGCGGCGCGCGAGCCTCTGGAGGAAGCGCTGTCACTGTACCGCCGGTTGGGCGGCACACGCGGTATTGCTATCGCCTTGGGCAATCTCGGCGACCTGGACCGCTCCGAGTCCGATTACGATCATGCAGAGGCGAGGCTGCGGCAGAGTCTCGAATTGTTCCATCAGCTCGACGATGCCTGGGGTAGCAGCGCTGCGCTGGAGAGTCTGGCCCTGGTGGCGAGCGCACGTGGCTGTGCGGAGCGCGCAGCGCTGCTCTTCGGCGCGGCCGAGGCGCAGCGCTTGGAAGCTGGCGCTGCGTTGGCTCCGGCTGATGTGCCCGTGCATGAGCAAGCAGTGCACTCGCTTCAGATGCAGTTAGGAGTCGATGGCCTGCGGACGGCTTTCGATCGAGGCCGCGCGCTGAGTCGGTCCTGTGCGCTCGCCTTTGCACAGCAGCTCGGAGCTGTGGAGCCATTGGTGGGCGCGCGTGCGACGGGCAGTGCGTTGGTGTTGACGGAGCGTGAGCGCGAAGTGGCCGCGCTGGTCGCGCGCGGTCTGACCAATCGCCAGATTGCAGACGCGCTGGTGTTCACGCGGCATACCGCGGACAAGCACGTCACCAACATCCTCGGCAAGCTCGAGCTGAGCTCGCGCGCGCAGCTGGCGGTGTGGTGGGTCGCGCACGCTGGTCAGCCGGTCAGATCTTCCTAGTTCTAGGAATGTGCGGTGGCCCGGTTGGGCCTACGGTGAGGGCACTTGAGGCGAGGAGGTGCCGCACCACACACGACTGGCGCATTTCGCACTGCTGTTATCCGACCGACATTCCTGAGGAGCTTCCTTACCCATGAACCTGCATCGATTGTTGGCCACTGTGTCTTCGGTGGCCGTTCTCATGGTGGCAACGGCGTTGCCTTCGCACGCACAGAGCGTTGACACCATCATCACGCTGCCGCCGCAGCCATGTGACGCGGGCGCGGCCGTGCCCGCTGGATACAACCTGATCGCCGGAACCAATGGCAATAATGTGCTCGTCGGTACACCCGGCAATGACCTCATCCGCGGCCTGGGCGGCGACGACTACCTGTTCGGCAACGAAGGCAACGACATCTTGTGCGGCGGCGACGGCAACGACATTCTGTACGGCGGACCGGGCGCCGACCGTGTCTGGGGCGGAGCCGGCAATGACACGGCATTCGGCGAATCCGGTGACGACGACCTGTTCGGCGATGCCGGCAGCGATGCTCTGGACGACGGCAGCGGCAAGGACTTCTGCTGGGGCGGCCTGGGTGTCGACGCGATCGTCGCCACGTGCGAGATCGTCTTGCCCTGACACGCGCTACACGGCGTATTTAGCGATCGCGTCGGGGCTGAGCTCCAGGCCCAGTCCCGGCCGATCCGGATAGGGTGACCAGTACCCATCACGCGGCTCCGGAAACTCCGTGTACCACACTCGGTCACCGTCCTCGGAGACACCGAGATATTCCACTACTTTCAGGTTCGGCGTACAGCACGCCAGGTGCAGATGGACCAGCTGCACCGCGTGCGGCGCGACTGGCAGATTGAACGCATGCGCCAGGTGCGCTACTTTGAGCCACTCGGTGATGCCACCGACACGACCGACATCCGGTTGCACGATGTCCGCGCCGCCCTGCGCAATGAGCTCTTTGAATCCGTACTTTGTGTACTCGTGCTCACCCGTCGCGACCGGAATATCGATGGCACGCGCAATCGCCGCCAGTCCGGCGACGTCGTCGGCCAGCACCGGCTCTTCGAACCATCCGACACCGTAGTCCGCCAGATGACGCGCTATGCCGATCGCCTGCTTGGCGTAGTAGCCGTTGTTGGCGTCGACGTAGATCTCCACATCGTCGCCGACCGCCTTGCGCACCGCGGCCAGGCGCCGGATGTCCTCCGCTTCGGATTTGCCAAAGTCTTTGGCAACTTTCATCTTCACACGCGGAATGCCGCGCTCGACGTAGCCCATCTGCTCGCGCACCAGCTCCGCTTCAGTGAACGATGTCCAGCCACCAGAGCCGTAAATCGGCACGCGGTCGGTATACGGTCCGAGCAGCCGATACAACGGGACGCCGAAGATCTTGGCCTTCAGATCCCACAGTGCGATGTCCACGGCTGAGATGGCGCAGAAGGCCACGCCTTTGCGGCCATAGCCTCGGACCCGCCAGAACATATCTTCCCACAGCTTCTCGTGGCACAGCGGATCCTGGTCGATCAGCAGTGGTTTGAACGATGTCTCGATAATCCCGCGCGCGACGGCCTGGCCGACGCCTAGGCCTTCAGTGCCGTCGTCAGTCCGAATATGGACGAACAGCGCGCTGCGACCCGAATCCCGATGGCGGATCGTGGCGTCCTGGATGCCGGGCACACCCGGCTGGCGCAGGACGGTCGTGCGAACGTCGACAATCTTCACCGCGCCTACGGTACCGCGACCAGCGCTTTGCCGGGCTTCGCCTGGTGTCGATCCCAGCCAGTGTCGTTCGTATAGGGTTTGAGGTGATCGTCATGAAGCAGTACCTGATCAGCGTGTACCAGCCCGACGGCAAGACGCTGCCGCCCGATGAGTTGGCGAAGGTGATGCACGACGCCAACACCTGGAATGAGCAGCTCAAGGCCCGGCGCGTGGGTCTTCTCGGCGGGGCTGCATCCGGCCAGCACCGCGACCGTGCTGCACTTCAAGGACGGTGAGGTCCTGATCACGGATGGCCCGTACGCTGAAGGTAAGGAGCACATTGGCGGGTTCACGATTATCAGGGCCGCGGACCTGGACGTGGCGCTCGAGTGGGGCCGCAAGTTCGCCATGATCGTCCACTTGCCGATTGAGGTCCGGTCAATGCGGGACTGAGCTGAGCATGCAGCTCGCGAACGCCGACATGAACGGATTTTCCGTGAGGAGTACGGTCGCACGGTGGCCGTTCTGGTCGGCCATTTCGGCGATATCGACCTGACCGAGGAGAGCGTCCAGGACGCATTCACTGTCGCGCTGCAGCGCTCGGATGGGCTCGAGCTCGATGGGTACTACCTGTTCCATTCGATCCGCGCTGACCTGCTGCGGCGGCTGGGACGCGACGAGGAAGCGGAGCTCGCGTATGACGCAGCGATCGCGCGGACGGACAACGTAGCTGAACGGGCGTTTCTCCAGCGACAACGTCAGGCGCTCGGCGAGGCCGGCTGACATGTCGAGGACACAGGGGCAGGCATCGACGTACCAGGTATGAGTGAAGTGCGTACGTTGGTCACGGGTTTGAGGTTCGGCGAGTCGCCGCGCTGGCATGCTGGCCGGCTGTGGCTGTGCAATTGGGGCGCGAGCGAGGTGCTGGCCGTCGACCTCGACGGGAAGAGTGAAGTCATGGCGACAGTGCCGACCACGATTCCATTTTCGATCGACTGGCTAGCCGACGGAACCCTGGTGGTCGTTTCGGGACAGGAAGGCCTGCTACTGCGCCAGGAGGCCAGCGGCGCTCTGGTGCCGTATGCCGACCTGCGCGCCATCGACCAGGGCTTCAACGAGATTGTCGTCGACGGTCGGGGCAACGCCTACGTGAACTTCGGCATCATCGCCCTGGTCACGCCTGACGGCGCCGTGCGGCAGGTCGCGGACAACATCGCCTTTGGCAACGGCATGGCTGTCACACCCGACAACTCGACGTTGATCGTCGCCGAGTCACACGCGCACAAGCTGACCGCGTTCAGCATCGGCCCCGACGGGAGCCTGACCGATCGCCGCGTTTGGGCCGACCTCAACGGCGACAGTCCCGATGGCATCTGTCTGGACTCCGAGGGCGCGGTGTGGTACGCCAGCGTCCCCGGCCAAAATTGTGTGCGCGTGCGTGAAGGCGGTCAGGTGCTGCAGACGATCGATGTCGGTCGCGGTTGTTTCGCGTGCATGCTCGGCGGCCCGGACAACAGGACGCTGTTCATGCTTGCCGCGGAGTGGCTCGGGATGGACAAAATGGTTGAGGCGCTCGACGCCCGAACTGGCCAGGTGCTAACTGCTCTGGCTCCGGCGCCGCACGCCGGTTGGCCGTGATGCCGCGCGCCACTCCAGATACCGCTGCTCGGGCAGACTGAGCGTGCGGCGGGCGGCCCGCTCGTAATGGATGCGGGCCGCTCCATGGTCGCCCGTGAGATCGAGCAGGTGGGCGCGCACCGCGTCGACGCGGTAATGACTGGCCAATGCCGGGTCCGCTTCGGCGGTCGCGAGTAGCTCCAGGGCTGCTTGCGGACCGTCGACCATGGCGATGGCGACGATGCGACCCAGCGTGACCATGGGTCCGGGGGCGATGCTGTGCAGCATGTCATACAGCGTCCGGATCTGGGGCCAATCCGTATCCTCTGCATGCTTCGCTTCATCGTGCAGCGCGGCGATGGCCGCCTGCAGCTGGTAGGGCCCGATTGGCGCGCGGGCCAGAGTGTCGGTGATCAGCGCGGTGCCCTCGCCGACGAGTTGGGCGTCCCACAGCTCGCGGTCCTGATCCTCGAGCGGCACGAGTGCGCCGTCCGAACGAGTCCGAGCCGGACGGCGAGCATCGGTGAGCAACATCAGCGCCAACAGGCCGGCGACTTCGCCGTCGTCTGGCACCATCTGGCGAAGCAGACGCGTGAGGCGGATCGCTTCGCTTGTGAGCTCGACGCGGTGCAATGCAGACCCGGAGCTCGCGGTGTAGCCCTCATTGAAGATCAGGTACAGCACGTGCAGCACGGCGGCCATACGTTCCTGTCGCTCCGGTTGAGGCGGCAGCTTGAATTCCGCACCGGTGGCTTTGATGCGCTGTTTGGCGCGACTGATGCGCTGGGCAACGGTGGACTCCGGAACCAGAAACGCACGCGCGATCTCCGCGGTCGTGAGACCGCCGACGGCGCGCAGCGTCAGCGCCACCTGCGACAGCGCGGACAGTGACGGGTGGCAGCACAGCAGAAGCAGCGTCAGAGAGTCATCTGTGTGCTCGGGCTGTTCCTCCGGCTCCGATGCGGCCACGGATTCTTCGCGGCGGCGCCGCGCCGCATCATTGCGCCACAACTCGATGCGGCGACGGGACGCTGTCCGGATCAACCAGCCTTTGGGATAGCCGGGTAGACCGTCGGTTGGCCATTGCAAGGCCGCGGCAAGCAACGCCTCCTGGACGGCGTCCTCGGACAACTCGAAGTCGCCGTAACGGCGCGCGAGGGCGCCAAGGACTTTGGGTGCCAGGTCGCGCAGCGTGGTTTCGATCGTGCTCGGCTGCGTCACATTTCGAGTTCGCGATAGACCATGGTCGGGCGCACCTCGACGAGACCGAGGCCCGCCTCGGGGACGCGGGAAGCGCGTTCGATAGCCGCCTCCATGCTGTCGCACTCGATCAGGAAGAAGCCGGCCAGTTGCTCTTTGACTTCGGCGAAGGGTCCGTCGGTAACCATGGTTTCGCCTTCGCGGACCCAGATGTGCTTGGCCAACGACGGGTCGGCCAGGGCCTCGGAGACGATGAACTCGCCGGCTTTGATGAGATCGTTGCGGAGCTCAGCGTAAGCCGCGAAGCCGACTGCCCGCTGTTCCTCGGTCAAGTTCTGGAAGATCTCGCGGGACTGCGGATTGCCGTAGATCAAGATCAGGTACTTCATCGCTCGGCGCTCCTCGGGGATTGTGTCACCCAGGACGTCGAAGCCGACGCAGCGGATTTCGACGTGATCGCGGTGGCGGGCGCTAACTAACTAGCGTCGGGGAACACGCAGAACGGGTGGCCGGCTGGGTCGAGCATGACCCGCACGTCGTCCTGCGGTTGAAAGTCGGCCTCGCGGGCGCCTTGCTCGATCGCCCAGGCCACGCCCTCCTCCAGGTTTTCGACGGCAATGTCGAGATGGAGCATCATCTGCTGCGCACCGGGCTGCTGCGGCCAGACCGGCGGGGTGTATTCGGACTCCAACTGAAACGACAGCCCGGTGCCGCCCGACGGTGGACGAATCATGACCCAGTCAGGCTCGTTGTAGGTGATCGGCCAGCCCAGCAGGCGCGAGTAGAACGCGCCGAGCCCGGGTGGATCGGGCGTCCCGAGCACCGACGCCGAGATGCGCATCTTTGGTTGAGCCATCACGTCTCCACGATGACAATCTAGAGCGGAGCAGCGAGTAATCGCGCCGCGCCAAAGGCTTGAACACCAGCGACGGCGGCGCCGGTTGCGATCCACGTCGCCAGCGCATCGGCCGCGGCCGGCGCCATCAGGATGCCCGTACGGTAGTGGCCCGAGGTGAGCCAAGCGTTGTCCAGACCAGGCACGCGGTCGATGACCGGCAGGTAGTCCGGGTGTGCGGGCCGGAAGCACGCCCAGCCGTACGCGAGGCCAACGTCGCGTGCAACCGGCCACGCGCCGACCAACTCGGCCCATTGTCGATCGAGGATTTCGGGGCGCACCACGCGGGTCTCGTCGCCGAGATCGAGGCTGCCGCCGATCAGCAAGCGTCCGTCTTCGAGCGACGTGGCCAATGGTTCGACGGCACCTGGCAAGTTCAAGCTGGTGGGGTCGCTGACCACGATGTGACCTTTGACCTCGTGCGCCGGCAGCGCCAGATCGAGGCCCGCGAGCCGCGGTGGCAGGCCGGTGGCGAAGACGACGACGCCCGGACTGAACTCGCCCGCGCTCGATCGAACCCTGCTGATGCGCCCGCCTTCGGCTTCGACACCGGTGACCTCGACATGCGTTGCGACCTGCGCTGTGTGGGCCGGCAGAGACATAGCCAGCCGAGAAATGGCGCGCAGTGGGTTCACTCGCGCCTCGCCGCGCACGAGGATGCCCGCGCTGGGCACGCGCAGGCTGGGGATGAGCTGGGCAATGTCGTCGGCGCTGACGCGCTCGGCGCGCCGGGGCGGCGCCTGCTCGAAGCGGGTAATGCCTGGCCCAATGCTCAGCCAGTCGAGATCGAGCAGGCCAACCCCGCCCGGTGTCGTTGTTTCCAGCGCACGCCAGGCCGCGAGGCTGGTGCGCCCGAGCTCGACCAACTCGGGCGGATCGACGCCGACGTGGGACTCGGGTATAAGCTGCCCGGCGGCTCCGCCGCTCGCGCCACTGCCGAGGCGATCGCGTTCGAGCAGCACCACTGAGCCGAGGCGTGCTCGGGAACACGCGACGGCAGTGGCGAGGCCAAGCATGCCCCCGCCGACGACCAGGACGTCGGGTGCACGATTCTGGTCACTTCGGAGCCCAGGATCGAGCGCCGAGCGCTCGGCGTCAGTCAGCTGGTCTGGCCAGAGGACGTGTCCGACGGTCACGTGCTCATTGTGACTGGTCCTGCTGCGCGGCGGGCAGGCCAGCCATGTGGGCCAGCAGCTTGGCGATTGCCAGGTCATCCTGGTCGAGCATGCCCGCCGCGGCGGTGGCGCGGAACAGCTGGGTGGCTTGCGCGGCCATCGGCATCGGCAGGGATAGCTCGCGCGCGGTTTCTTCGACGATGCCGAGGTCCTTGAGCGCGATGCGCAAGCTGCCCCCGCTCTGGTAACTGCCGTCGATGAGGCGCGGCACGCGCGACTCGAAAATGGCACTGGTACCCATGGCCGTGCAGATCACGTCATAGACTGCCTGGCGATCCACGCCCAGCTTGCTGCACAGCGTCATCGCCTCGGCCGCGGCGGCCAGATGACAGTACACCAGGACCTGATTGACCAGCTTGGCCGTGGAGCCAGAGCCGACGTCCCCGAGGTGGAAGACGTCACGCGAGTACGCATCGAGGACCGGCCTGGCCCGCTGGAGATCGGCGTCCGAGGCGCCGACCATGGAGGTGAGCGTCCCTTCGGCGGCGCGCTGGGTGCCGCCGCTCACGGGCGCGTCAAGCCAGCCAAATCCGGCTTCGCGGGCCCGGTCTGCCAGAGCGTGGGCACGCGACGCGGACATCGTACTGGCTGAGACGATCACCGTACCCGGCTCAAGCGCGCTGGTCAGTCCGTCCGAGCCGAACACCGCGTCCTCGACCTGGTCGGCATTCAGCACCAGAAGCACACCCAAATCGGCGCCTGTCGCGGCCTCGGCTGACGAGCCGCAGGCGATGCCACCGTCGGACCGAAGCTGGTCGAGCGCCTCGGCGCGGATGTCGTAGCCGCGCACAGTGAAGCCCTGCTCGGCCAGGCAGCGGCCGACACCGCTGCCCATGGCGCCTACGCCAATCAGCGCAACCGTATGCACTGCCTCATCTTAGGCGGCCGCGCCAGCGCCCAGCCCGATTAGCAGGTCCTCGAGCGTGCCATCGAAGAAGGCAACGTTGTGAAAGGCATTCTTCGCCAGAGCAGTCGCGACGGCACGTGCCTGTTCGGTATCGCCGCCGAATACGACGGTACGCGTGTTGTGATCTTCCATGGGCAAGCGTCCGTCGTCCTTGGCTGCGCTGACTTCCGGAAGCGGGATGTTGCGGCTACCCAGCAGGCTCCCAGCACCGAAGTCCTGGGCGGGTCGGGCGTCCACGAACACGGCCGTGCGATCTCCCTCCCGCACGTACCGGACGCCGTCTAGCTCGATCTGCATCACCCCGACGAGGGCGCGCGCCAGGCGGCGACTTCGAACGGGCCGAGCGGTGCGTCCGTCTCGAGCGAGGTCTCGTCCAGGCGGCAGCGCTGGCCCACCACGGCCGCCGCTCGCGCGGCGCGAGTCGGATTGTGGGCGTGGACCATGACCGAGTCGGCATGACTGTCGGCTGGGCGCCGATGCACTGCGCCTCGGGTGTCGCGAGTGCCGGGCCGGCGTGACCTGGCCGTGTTTGCAAGTCCGCGCGCGACAGCCAGCCCACACCGCGCAGCAGCGTCAGCGCCAGGTCGACGCCGCCGCTGGAGGGCTTGCGCACGGCCGCTTCATACAGGCCGCGCGCCAGCACCGCCACGCCGCCGCCGTCAGGCGCCTGGGCAGCGAGCCAGCCGCGGAACGGAAAATCAGGCAGCCATTGCTGCCTGGCCGTGGGTGACGAATGATCCAGCTCCGTCTTGCGCTCCTCAACGCCGAACGGGGCGCCTGACCAGGCCATGGTGGCCTCGCCCAGGTGGGCCATCAGGCGCAGGTCGTAGTCGCGGGCACGATTGTCCAGGCGCAGCGCGAGGTCGATGCGTCGACCGATCAGCGTCACCATCAGCTCGCCGGTCAGCCGCACCTGGCCGACTCGGCGCTGGCGATCGGGCGACAGGCGCGCGGGCACGAGCGCTTTGATCGGCAGACGCAGGCGTGGGCCGAGTGCATCCTGCGATATGACCGCACCTTTACGCTCGGGGCAGAACACGACGGGCGGGGCATCGACTGGATTGGCGGTGTATTCGTCACCGGAGTCGCCCGCATGGGAGAAATAGATCGGTCCAGTGGTCCGACCCGTCTTGAGGTCGGCGCAGTAGAGACCGTCGCTGCCCGACCACACGCGGACAAATTCGTTGCGGATTTCGGATCCGGATTGCCACGGGCCGGGACGACCGCGGACTGCGCCACCGCGTTCGACGCGCAGCACGGTATATCCGGCCACCGGCGCTTCGACCTCCAACTCCACATCTACGAACGGCAGATCCCAGTGGTCGGCTCTAGCACGGACCGAGTCCACCCACTCCCGGGTTGCCAGCAGGTGGACATACGACACGGCGCCTTCGGTGGAGAACGCGTCCTGCAGGCGGTGGTAGTTGACGCGTTCGGTGCCCCGCGCCAGCGTGACGCACGGCACATCCTGCCCGTCCGGCGTGACCACGCGAAACGCCGGCAAGGGCTGCTCCGGTTGGCCGTGCAGGCGAAGTCGCAGACGCGATCGTCCGCCGGCCAGGCCGACCAGGCCGATCGCACCGAGGTCGCCGCGCACCTGCGGATCGAGCGTCGATGCCAGGCGCATGGCACCGCGCTGAGCCGTATCCAGAGCGACTGCACAGGCGCGATCGAAGCGCACCGCCATCTCGCGATGAACCGTGTCGGTGCTGCAGCCAGGGATCGAGTCGTGCGGATGGTTCTGGGTGAGCAATCGCCAGGCCCAGCGCAAGTGCGCTCGATCGGATCCGGCGCCGTTCAACTCCGCAAGTGCCTGTAGGGGCTCGGCAACGCCGAGCAACAACGCTTCGACGCGTTGATTGGCCTGTTTGATTTGCGGAATGCGCGTGCCGCTGATCGAGGCCGGGCACACTGCCAGGCATGGATCGCGCTGCTCGCCGCGAATCACGGGTAGGCGCTCGCCGACCGGGCGAAGCCGCGCCGCCATCTCTTCGAGCGCTCCGACGCGCACTGGATGACCAACTCGCTGGCCGATCTGCTCGGCGAGCCACGGCAAGCGGGCGCTGGCCGGGTAGTGGTCACAGCCAATCACGAACAGGCGATCGTCAAATGGCTCGTCGTCCTGGTAGCGCACGATCCCGGGTAGTGCTTCCTCGAGGAACCGCTCGGGATCGACCACTCCCAGCGCACCTTCGCAGTAGCCCTCCGCGGGGCGCATCACCAACACTCGACTGCCGTCCGGCGACTCCCACCAGCACGCCGCCGTGCCGCCGACCGGGTGCAAACCGCGCCAGGCAAACGCATCCTCGAGCCCGAAGTGGCGCAGAATCTGCGGCAGCTGGCCGATGAAGCCGAACGTATCTGGCAAATGGCCAACACGCATCTCCTGTCCGCCCCAGCGGCGCGATGACCAACGGCCGACCAGCAGGTTGCGCACCAACGACTCGGGATCGGGCAAGAATGTATCGACCGCCGTGTACCACGGACCGATCTTGAGCCGGTCCTGCTGCGCGAGCCGACGCACGCGCGGTTCGGCCTCGGGCCGCACCTCGAGGTAGTCCTCGACCATGATCGACTGGCCATCGAGCACGAAGCAGCGGAAGGACTCGTCGCTCTCGAGGTAGTCGAGCAAGTTGTCCATCATCACGACGAGCCGGGCGCGAAAGCTCTCGAACGGCAGGTACCACTCGCGGTCCCAGTGGGTATGTCCGACGACGATGCCAAGCGGTGGCGCGGAAGTGGTGGCCATTCCGCCCAGGGTAGCCTGCGCGACCTGCCGGCTGTACGCTCCGTCGACCGGGTCGAACAATGGCTGCGTGCGTATCGCCGAGCGACGCATCTGGATTGGCAACCAGTCGCGACCGCTGCTCCACGGTGAGGTGCACTTCTGGCGGCTCAGCCCCGCGCGTTGGCGCGACGTGCTGCGCTCCGCGCGCGACCTCGGTCTGGACATGGTCAGTACCTATGTGTGTTGGGACTTTCACGAGCGCGCGCCCGGCGACTACGATTTTCGCGGAGCGACCGATCCACAGCGTGACCTGATCCGGTACATCGAGGTCGTCGCCGCCGAAGGACTGAAAAATCCTTCGACAAGCTCAGGACGAGCGGTCCCCGCTCATGGTGAGCCTGTCGAATCCAGAGCGGGGACCGCATTTTCACCAGCCTGTTAAATGCCTTGCTGTTCCGCCCGCAGGCTAGCGGAGGAAGATCGACGCCGGAGCATCAGGCTTTCGAGGGCAAAGGCGCCGGGGCCCACGGCAACGATGGCGACGCTCGTCGCCAGCAACATCAGGTCGATGCGCATGCTGTCCCAGCCGCCAAAGGGTGGTTGGCGCGGCACTTTCAGCACGAACGAAGTGACCACGAACTCCACGACGAACAGCACGGCCACCCAGCGCGCGCCCAAGCCCACGAGCAGCAGCGCGCCGCCAATTAGCTCGAGCAGCGGGATGAAGATGCCGAAAAACTGCGGCAGTGGGATGCCCAGACTGGTTACAACCTGGGTGAAGCCCGCGAAGCCGCCGCCGAAGAACTTCTCGAACGCGGCGACAACCAGGATAAGGCCTGCCGTGGCGCGCAGAATGGTAATGCCCCAGGCTGGGGAAAGTGTCTGCACAGGCATTTTCGGTACGTCTCCCTCCGAAGGTTTTCGCGAGACCACCATCCCCATGGCGGCCCGCACGGCCAGTGTATGCAGGGCCGCCGCCAGGCGCTGGAAAATCGTGCTCAGGTCATTGGATGACCAGGTGAGACAGATCCACGGATGCGACGATGCGTGGCGAGACAGAGCAAAACCGTGCTCAGGCTGGCCAGGACTGACCACCTCCGTCGACGCGCAGGACCTGGCCGCTGATGAAGCTTCCGCCCTCGCTCGCCAGAAACGCGACTGTGCGGGCAACCTCCATTGGATCGCCGTAGCGCTCCAGGGTGCCATCCGGAACCAGGCGGCGCGCGTCAAGCGTGCGACTGGCGCGAAAACGCGGTGTCAACACGCCACCGGGCGCAATCACATTGACCGGCACGTTGTACGGCCGGAGTTGGACGGCAAGACAGCGCGAGTATTCGACCACGGCGGCCTTCGCGGTCGCATACATCGATCCATTGGCGGTGCCGTGCAAGCCGTCGACGCTGGCAACGGTGATGATGCGGCCCTGGCGCCGCTCCATCATCTCGGGCGCCACGGCCCTGCAACACAGAATGCACGAGATGAGATTCCGATCGAATACGGCGTGCATGTCCTCGAGCGAGACGAAGACGGCGTCATTCGGATCGGGCTTGCCGGCGTTTGGTGCACCAGTACCAGCGGCGCCGATATCTCCACCTGCACACGCGATCAGGACGTCGATGGGTCCCAGTTGGTCGTGGATCTCCGCGACGATCCGCTGAACGGTGTCGGGCTCGGAAAGGTTGCCGTGCACCGGTGTGACTTCCGTGTGATGCATATCGGCGATCTCACGCGCGACGGCCTCGAGTGAGTCGGCTTCGTCGAAGGCGCGCGTCGACGTCGGCGAGGTGCCGTGGACCGCCACCCGCGCGCCGAGGCTCGCCAGGTGGCTTGCGATGACGCGGCCAATGCCACGCGATGAGCCAGTGACCCACACAACTTTGCGATCGAAAGAGGAAGGCATGAGCGGTTCAAGCATGCCGCATACGCGTCGATAGTTGGAGCAGTGATCGATTTGATGAGGGCGAGCATCGACGCGGCGTTCCCGCCGTCACCTCGCGCCGCGGCTTATCTACCGGCGCGGATCGAGGCTGCGCTGGCTCTGTCGCTCGAACAACTCGCAATCGACCTGATCGCCAGTACGCACCTCACGCCGACTTGAATGCACTGCGCTGGGTCTATGTTGCGGCCCAGCTGTACAGCCGGCCGGCCCGCCGCGGGGTCAGTCGGGCCCGACCACGGAGCGAATGTGCGCGCTGTGGAGGGGAGCTCGTCGAATTGCCGCGCGGGGGATTGACTTGCGGAGTGTGCGGCGGGCTGGAGTGAGAGCGCCTCGGTAAGATCCCCGGGTGTCACGTCGGTATCAGGTACTCATCGTCGGCGGCGGCCCCGTGGGCATGGCGCTCAGTGTCGAGCTGGGCTTGCGCGGGGTGTCAGCTGCTGTCGTGGAGCGGCATCGCACGCCGCAGCGCATCCCAAAAGGCCAGGGACTGACCCAGCGCACGCTCGAACACTTCTACTTCTGGGGCATCGACAAAGAGCTGCGGGCGGCGCACCTGTTGCCGCCGGGCTACCCGATCGGTGGCGTGACCGCGTACGGCGATCTCATGAGCGACTACTGGTTTTCGCAAGCCGGCCGCGAAGTCGTTCAGGACTACTTCTTCCAGAAGAACGAACGGCTGCCGCAGTACCTCACCGAAGAGGCCTTGCGTGCGAAAGCAGCACTGCTGGAGAACGTGGAGTGCCGCTTCGGCAGCACCGTCACGGGCGTCGAACAAGACACGAACGGTGCACGCGTCAGCACCGACGACGGCGAGGTACTCGAGGCTGACTACGTCGTCGGCTGTGATGGCGCGCGGTCGACGGTGCGCGAACAACTCGGCATCGATCGAGGCGGCGCGGACTTCGATCAACGCATGGTCCTGGCCGTGTTTCGGTCGCGCGACCTGCACGAGGGACTGAAGCGCTTCCCAGAACGAACGACGTACCGCGTGCTGCGGCCCGAGCTCCAGGGGTATTGGCAGTTCTTCGGGCGCGTCGACGTGGGCGAAGGCTGGTTTTTCCATGCGCCGGTGCCACGCGACACCACGCCTGACAACTACGACTTTCTGGGCCTGATCCGAGAGGCGGCAGGGTTTCCACTCGAAGCACAGTTCGACCACGTCGGCTTCTGGGACCTGCGCATCGCCGTCGCGAGCAAGTACCGCCTCAACCGGGTGTTCATTGCCGGCGACGCATGCCACAGCCATCCGCCCTACGGCGGGTTCGGACTCAACTCGGGCCTCGAGGACGTCGTCAACCTGGGCTGGAAGCTCAGCGCGGCGCTGCAGGGCTGGGGTGGCGACGCGTTGCTGGACTCGTACGCCGAAGAGCGACGACCCATCTTTGTCGAGACCGGTGAGGCGATGATCGCCGGCGGCATCGATGCCGATCGCAAGTTTCTGGAGCGCTATAGCCCCGAGCGCGATGCCGCTGAATTTGCCGAAGCCTGGAAGCAGCTCGAAGCGAACTCACGGACGCGCCAGCAGTCCTACGAGCCGCATTATGAGGGCTCGTCGGTTGTGCTCGGGCCCCCTGGCGCGGTGTGCAGCATTCATGGCCAACATTCGTTCGCGGCTGTTCCTGGGCATCATCTGGGGCCGCAAACGCTGTCGTCGGGCCGCAACGTGTTCGAGGCGATCGGTCCGTGGTTCACGCTGCTCGCGTTCGACGCGTCGGACGATGCGGTCAACTCGATCGAGGCCGCGGCGCGCTGCCGGCGTGTACCACTCGACATCGTTCGCGACTCGTATGCTGGCGGGCGGGAAGCGTATGGGAAACGCATGGTGCTGGTGCGGCCAGACCAGTACGTGGTCTGGGCCAGTGACGAGGCGCCGGCTGACGCCGAGGCGCTCTTTGGGCGGGTGACGGGACAATCATGAGCACCAAAGTCGAGCCGAGTATCAAGTGGACGTCGCCAGGCCAGCAGCCGAACGGCTTGCAGGCGACGCACGATGGGCTGTGGGTGATCGACCAGATCGATCCCAACGACATCTACTTGTTGGCCTTCGAGGACGGCCAGATCAAACGCAAGCTGCCCACGCGGGCGCTGCACTCAAGCGGTATCACGGTGGATCCCGATGGCAACGTTTGGGTCGCCTCGACCTTCACCTACGAGTTGATTTGCTTCGACAGTGAGACCGGGCAGGAGCGAGCCGCATTTCCGACACCGCCCTACGACCGCAGCGGTGGCGCGCATGGCACCGAGTGGCGTGCCGGACGACTATGGTTCAACGTGCCCAAGACGTGCAGCGTGTACGGCATGGACCCGTCAAACGGCGAGATCGTGCACTCCGTTGCGATCCCTGGTGACCGGGCACACGGCATTGCCTGGGATCCACGCGACGGCAGCCTGTGGTGTGTCGATACCAACCACAGGGTGATCTACAAGCTGGATCCCGAGAGCGGCCACGTCCTGGACGCCATTGGTGTGAGCGGGCCTGAGCCGCACGGGATGACGATCTGGGAAGGCGAGTTCTGGCTGTGCGACGCCGAGTCGCGCGCGGTGTGGACGGTGCCACTGCCCTGAGTTAGTCGGCGTTTCGAATTAAAAACAGACTTTCAGGAGCGTCGCTAGTATGGAACTTTGGCCCCCAATGCTTCTCAGTGGAGGAGGTTTCATGCTCGGAAGCGTTCCACGGCCCATGCGGCGCGTTCGTGCGCTGCTCGCGCTCGGCGCGACTATCGCGCTGGTTGGGACGGGCTTACCAGCCGCGTCGGCCCAACAGGGCAACGACGTGGTTGTGCCGAACGGGTATCAGGTACGGGAGTTCGCCTCGGGTCTGGGCGCGGCGATCGCCGCGTCCGTGGCGCCGGGCGCAGCCGGCTAGCCCGGCCGGGTTCAACGTGTACCGCGTCCACTTCGGGCAGAGCCCCAATGGCGTGATCAGTGGTGCCGAGAAGGACATCTTCGTTCGCAACCGGATCGCTGGACCTGCTTCGCAGAGCATGTTGAACGGTCTCGAGCACCCGTCAGATGTGAAGTTCTCACCCGATGGCAAGACGATGTACGTGCTCGACTTCGGCCAGCCGCCGACGCAAGGCGGACGCATGTGGGCCGTGACGCGCACACCGGGTGTGGCGAACCCGGCCGGCGGTGTCGGGACTGCCCCGGCCCCGGCCCCGACCCAGGCGCCAGCCGCGCCGGCACCCACCGCAACGCCCGCGCCAGCCGCCGCCGCGCCGGCGCCTGCTGCGGCGGCGCCAGCAGCCACCAGCGCGGCCGTGAACGTTCAGGGCTTCACGTATCAGCCGATGGACCTGACCGTCGCGGCCGGCACGACGGTGACCTGGACGAATAACGATAGCGTGGCGCACACCGTCACCTGGGACGACATGTCGGTCGACTCAGGGTTGTTCGACCAGGGCGAGACGTTCACCTACACGTTTGACGCCCCTGGCACGTACGGCTACTACTGCATCCCGCACGGCTCACCCGGCTCGGGGATGCACGGGTCGGTGA
>WNGB01004380.1_pt1 | contig 62807 bp, 64 predicted proteins | sample 5400681 | NCBI WGS metagenome assembly WNGB01 (sample SAMN13153367, study PRJNA577476) | soil metagenome | isolation source: 115 cm soil or saprolite under grassland replicate 2 | place: USA:California | collected 2016-06-15 | reverse complement strand
CTGGGGCGGTTTTTGTACGCTACTGTCTCCGTCCTGCTGGGAGGTCGTTCAACGGTAGGACAAGCGGCTCTGACCCGCTCAATCGGGGTTCGAATCCCTGCCTCCCAACCAAAATCCCAGAAATCCTGCCTCCAAGTTCCTCTTCCTTGTCTGAACCTGCGTACCTCTCAGCCTCGCCACGCGAGAGCCTCCTCGAGCTAGGAGCTTGCCGACGGGGTCCGCATGCGCTAAGGTCGTCTCGGAGCATTGGCCGATGACGAAGATCTCGCTCGAAGACGCTCAGGCCCGCCTGGCTGAAACCGTGAAGCGCACGGAGTCGGGGCCTGTGGTGCTGGAAGACTCGGGCCAGCCCGTGGCAGTCGTCCTGTCCGTCGAGGAGTATCGACGTCTCTCCGTCGTCGAGGCCCGAGAACGCGAGCGCCACTCGCAAGAGACCTACGACCAGATCTTCGGTCCCTTCGACCGGGGTGAGTTCCGCGAGCTCACCGACCAGGAATGGCAGGCTCTGATCGACGGCAAGCGTAAGTTCCCACACGACCCCCAGAGCCTTGCACGGCTCGCCGCGAGGCCCCTCACCTCGCCAGAGCGTGGTGGTCGTAGCTGATCACCCGCGTGATCTTCCAGACGCCGTCCTTGTTCTGCCAGATCTGAACGAACTTCGCCTCGCCGACCTCCTCGGTGCTGTCCCGGCCCGGGTGGTAGAAGCGGTGGACGCCGGTCTCGACCGCGCCGTAGCCTTTCAGGGGATAGACCTCCAGCGATTCCGGAACGAGCACCCGGTAGACCTTGCCGCAGATGTTGTTCTTGACGGCTTCGACCAGGCTTTGCCGTGTCTGGCTGACCAGGCCGCCGTTGTCATGGTAGAACTCCAGATCTTCCGGAAAGAACGAGCCGAACTTCTCCAGATCGCACCGGTTGTAGGCGTCGAAGACCTCGGAGTCCAAGGCCGCGATCGTGCGGAACAGCTCGTCTTTCGGCGCAACGACCTGCTGGGTCTGGGCGTTTCCAGAAACGGCGAGCAGCCAGAGCAGAGGGATGAGCAACAGCGCCTTGGGCAGCTTCATGGCCAGATCTACGCGACCCCGAGGGGGAAGGTTGCGCTCCCGGTCAGGGCTCCCCCAGCTCCCGCACTAGCATCACATTGACCAGCTTGGGGTTGGGCTTCCCCCCGCCCTTTCCCGCCTGCTTCATCACCTGCGCCATGAGGAAGCCGAGGACGCCGGTCTGCCCGGCGCGGTAGCGCTCGACCTCGTTGGGGTGCGCGGCGAGCACTCCCTGGATGACCGGCAGGAGCTCGGAGCGCATCCTCTCCAGCAGCTCCTGCTCCTCCGGGGAGAGCGGCTCGGGAGCTTTCGCCTCCTGCGCTTTCGGCGCTTTTGGTTCGGGCAGTTTCGGAGCGGGGGCCGCGGCGGGCGACTGCTTCTGGGCCTCCAGCGCCCAGGAGTCCCGGAGCTGCACGATGCGGTTGAACACGAGGCGGTCGGGGCGTGAATCGACCGGATCGCGGAAGAAGTAGCCCTGCCGCTCGAACTGCAGCCGCTCTCCCATCTCCGGGTCCGCCGCCGCCGGCTCCATGCGGCTGTCCGCGAGCACCTCCAGGGAGCTCGGATTGAGGCTCGCCTCGAAGCCGTCCTCCACGTCCGGCCGCTCGACCTTGAACAGGCGGTCATAGAGGCGCACCTCGACGGGCACCGCGTGAGCCGCGGACACCCAGTGCAGGGTGCCTGGCACCTTGCGGCCGTCCGGGGGCGCGCCGCCGCGGGTGGCCGGGTCGTAGGTGCAGCGAACCTCGACGATCTCGCCGCCCGGGTCCTTGACGACGCTCACGCAGCGCACGAGGTATCCATAGCGCAGCCGCACCTCGCGCCCGGGCGAGAGACGGTGGAACCCCTTCGGCGGCACCTCCGCGAAGTCGTCCCTCTCTATATAGAGGACGCGCGAGAACGGCACCTTCCGCGAGCCCTCCTTCGGCACGTCGTGCGGGTAGAGCGGCGCGTCCAGCTCTTCCACCGGGCCCTCGGAGTAGTTCTCGATCACCAGCCTGAGCGGCCGCAGCACGCAGAGCACGCGGGGGACCTCGGGGTTCAGGTCCTCGCGCTGGCAATACTCCAGGAGCGTCACGTCGACCGTGCTGTTCGCCTTGGCGACGCCGATCCGCTCGCAAAAGTCACGGATCGCCGCGGGGGTGAAGCCGCGGCGGCGCAGGCCGGCGAGGGTCGGCAGGCGCGGATCGTCCCAGCCCGACACGAGCTTGCGCTCGACGAGCTCCAGGAGCTTCCTCTTGCTCATCACCGTGTAGTTGAGGTTCAAGCGCGCGAACTCGGTCTGCCGCGGCGGGTCCGGGAAGGGAAGGGTGTCGACCAGCCAGTCGTAGATGTCCCGGTTGTTCTCGAACTCCAGCGTACAGAGCGAGTGGGTGATCCCTTCGATGGCGTCCGAGAGCGGATGGGCGAAGTCATAGAACGGGTAGATGCACCAGGCATCGCCGCGGTGGTAGTGGGTGGCGCGCTTGATGCGGTAGAACAGGGGGTCCCGCATCTTCATGTTGGGCGAGGACATGTCGATCCTGGCGCGCAGCACGTGGGCGCCGTCCGGGAACTCGCCGTCCCGCATCCGGCGGAAGAGGTCAAGGTTCTCCTCAACGTTGCGGTCGCGGTACGGGCTGTTCCGGCCGGGCTCGGTGACGGTGCCCCGGAACTCGCGGATCTCGTCCTCGTTCAGGCTGTCGACATAGGCCTTGCCCAGGCGGATCAGCTCGACGGCGAAGTCGTAGAGCTGCTCGAAGTAGTCCGAGGCGTGGAACAGGTTCTCCCCCCAGTCGAAGCCGAGCCAGCGCACATCCCGCTGGATCGCCTCGACGTACTTCTGGTCCTCCGTCTCCGGGTTGGTGTCATCGAACCGGAGATGGCATTTGCCGCCGTTCTCCAGTGCGAGGCCGAAGTTGAGACAGATCGACTTGGCGTGGCCGATATGGGGAAAGCCGTTCGGCTCCGGGGGGAAACGGGTCACCACCCTGCCGCCGTGCTTGCCGGCGGCGCGGTCGCGCGCGACCATCTCGCGAATGAAGTCGCGTCCGGGGGTGGAGGGGGCGATGTCAGACATGCAGAGATCCTCAGTCAATGGGAGCCAGGGCGATCCGGTATGGACCGTGGACCCGGGTAGGCCCCAATCCTATCCGACAAGGGTGGGGTGCCCACCAACCGAGGGGCGGCGCCCCCTGTTCACCGCCTTGACTCGCACAACAAATCTGTTGTACAACAAATCCGTTGTGCGGCGGTGCGCCGGGAGGGTTCATGATCCACAACTGCGTAGGTGCCCCGGTCACCGGGGACGACTTCTTCGGGCGGGAAGCGGACCAGCGGCGCTGCTGGGAGTCCCTGGGGTCCGATCATCTGCTTCTGCTCGCCCCGCGGCGGGTGGGGAAGACCTCCCTGATGCTGCGGCTCCGGGAGGGGGCCTTCGCCAACGAGTTCGAGGCGACCTACTTGAGTGGGGCGGACGCCGAGGACGAGGCCCATTTCGTTCAGAAGCTCTTCGAGGCGGTCGCGGCGTTGCATGTCTGGCGAGGAGCCTGGCAGCACCTCCTGGAAAGCCCCGCCGGTCAGATCCTGCGCAGAATCCAAAAAGTCGAGGTGAGCGAGTTCGCGGTGGAGCTCCAGGGCGCAGAACGAGAGCAGTGGCCTCTCCTGGGTGAACGGCTTGCCCGGGCGCTCGACCAGCAGGAGGGACGGTGCCTGCTCCTCGTCGATGAGGTTCCAGTGTTCGTTCTCCGGCTCCTCCGCCTCGACCCCTCGGGCGAGCGGGCTCGGCGTTTCCTGACCTGGTTCCGGGGTCTGCGCCAGCGTTCGGGGCGCGCGGGTGGCCTGCGCTGGCTCCTGGCGGGATCGATTGGCCTCGACACCGTCGCCGGGCGTCTCAACCTCGGCGACACCATCAACGACCTCCGCCTGTTTTCGCTTGGTCCCTTCTCCCCGGAGGTCGCCGACCAGCTTCTGCGAGCGCTTGCGGCGACGCACGGTCTTCCGCTCTCCGAGGAGGTCCGCCGTCATGTCCTGGACCGGATTGGATGGAACATCCCCTACTACGTGCAGCTCGTCTTCGCCGAGTTGCTGGAAATCTGCCCGGGGAACGCCTCGGCCGCGACCGTGGCGCACGTGGACCAAGCCTTTGAAAGCCTGCTCAAGCCGGCGAGGAAGGCCTATTTCGACTACTGGCGCCAGAGGCTCGTCGAAGAGCTCGGGCGACCCGACGCCGACCACGCCTTGACCCTTCTGAACACCATCGCGGCAGCCGAGAACGGCGCATCCAGCTCCACCCTGAGGCAGGTACTGGCAAAGCAGGTCCGGGATACCGGGGAGCGTAGGGAAAAGCTCCGTTATCTCCTCGACGTCCTCGAAGGTGACGGCTATGTCGTGCCAACGGGCGGAGGGGATCGTTTTCTCTTCCGCTCTCCCCTGCTCCGGGAATTTTGGATTCGGAGGGTTCTGCCATGACAGCTCTCGATTTCCGGCAGCAGCCTCTCCAGGGAACGGCTCTCTACAATCCCCATCTCCACGGCAAGGACGAGCTTCTCTCCCTCTTCGTGGTCCGGCAGAAGCTGCTGGATCTCCTGCTCGAAGATCTGAGGGCGACGGATGCGGGCAAGAGCCCGCAGCATCACCTGATTCTCGGTCAACGCGGCATGGGAAAGACCATGCTCCTGCGCAGGCTGGGATTTGCCATCGAGGACGATCCTGTGCTGCGAGATCGGTGGCTCCCCCTGACGTTCCCGGAGGAGCAATACAACATCGCTCGTCTCTCGGACTTTTGGCTCAACTGCATCGATTCGCTGAGCGATCTGCTGGAGGCACGGGGCCGGCACACTGAGGCGGAAGATCTCGATCGTCGCGCGGCCGCATTGCGCTCGTCGGGAGAAGAGCAGAGGGCGCGCCGCACGCTCGGTCTGCTGGTCGGGGCTTCCCGGGAGCTCGGGAGGCGGCTCGTCCTGCTCGTCGACAATGTCGATCTGGTCTTCGAGCGCATCCGTGAGCACGACTGGACCCTCCGCGAGACCCTCTCCTCCGAGCCCGCTCTCGTGATGATCGGTGCCAGCGCGAACGCGGTCGAGTCCTCGTTCGCCTATGACCAGGCCTTTTACGACTTCTTCCGCGCCCATGAGCTCGAGGGTTTGAGCTTCGAGGAGACACGGGAGCTCCTCTTCCGATACGCCGAAATCCTGGGAACGCCCGAGGTGAAGCGAGTCGCCGAGCAGGATCCAGGCAGGATCAAGGTCCTGCATACGTTGACGGGAGGAAATCCGCGCACGGTCGTCCTCCTCTTCAACGTCCTCGCGGTGGGCGTCGAGGGGGACGTCCGGACGGATCTCGAACGCCTCCTGGACCAGAGCACGCCTCTCTACAAAGCCCGCTTCGAAGCCCTATCCACCCAGGCGCAGCAGATCGTCCATGCGATGGCCATCCGGTGGGACCCGATCAGTGCCGGCGAGCTTGCCGCAGATCTCGGATGGGAGGTCAATACCGTATCCGCCCAACTGAATCGGCTCGTCAAACAGGGCACGGTGGAAAAGGTCGCCTACGATCCCGAGAGCAAGGCCGGCTTTCAGATCGCCGAGCGCTTCTTCAACATCTGGTACTTGATGCGCGCGAGCCGGCGTCTCCGCAGGCGGCTGATCTGGCTCGTCGAGTTCCTGAAGGTCTTCTACAGCCAGGACGAGCTTCGGGCCAGGGCTTCTCTCCACATCAACTCGGTGTTGAACCTGGAGCCGGCCGAGCGGCTTCGCTATGCAGAGTACAGCTTCGTCCTGGCGGGCGCGATTGCGGACCATACTTGGAGCAGCTCTCTCGAGAAGTCCGGGCTCCATGCGATCTTGGAGGACGATGCGCTTCGCGTTCGATTGGCAGAGCTCATCGACCTGGAGGATGGTGATCCAAGCCTGAAGGACAGAGTGGTGTTGCAGGAGAGGTTCGAACAGGCTCGATCCAAGGTGATTTCCACAAAAATTGATTTACAAGCCTGGTCGGGAGAGGAGTTCTGGACGAAGCTCAAGGATTCTTTATTGCTGCACCTGGAAGGGAAGGTTTGGGTGGCGGAAAACCTTCCCGATTTAGAACTGGAGAGAATTGAGGTCGTAAAGTCCCAATTGGATTCCGAGCGAGAGGTCCTCGAACGCCATTATGCCTGCCCTCGAACGGTCGAGGCCCTGACCAGAGCCGTCCAAAGTGGCCTCATGACAGGCCCGATCGATGTCGAGGGCGCGATCAACGCGGAGTCCGTACTCGGAGCCGCCGGCCTCGAAGCGACTGCTCTGGCGAACCTGCTTGATCTGGAGCCCGACTCCGAGCTGCTATCTGCTCTGGAACAGTCGATCGGGGCGACGACCTCTCCGTTCCCTTGGCTTGTCTGGATTCGAAGGAGCTTGGAGACCAGAGAGGGCCTCGATTCGGTGAAGCTGGACTGGGCTGTAAAAAGGATCCTGGCGCTCGCCAAGGACAGTGAGGAAGTTGTCTCTGAGCTCGTCAAAATCTTAACAGCGGCAGGCCGCTCTGCCGAGGCGGAGCCCGCTTTTCGTCAATCGCTCAAGAGGAATCCGGATAGCGGCAGTACATGGCTTGCTTTAGGTCTCCTAGCGAGATCTCTGGGACGATATGAAGAAGCCGTGGAGGCACTTCAGGCCGCCGCCAACTTGACCCCCCGAAGTGAAGCAACTTGGCAACACCTCAACTTCGCCTTGAGAGGTCTGGGCTGTTTTGCCGATGCGGAGCAGGCCGGGAGAAGATGGACAGAGCTGAACCCGGATAATGCCGGCGCATGGCTAGCCCTAGGCGTCGCCCTGGAAGATTTAAAGCGCGACGCCGAAGCTGAGCAAGCCTACAGGAAGGTGCTTGATCTTCAACCTGGGATCTCTTCCGTTTGGGCGAGGCTTGGTATTGCACTAAGCCGCCTCGGCCAATACAAGGAAGCTGAGCAAGCCGAGAGAAAGGCCATCGAGCTCGATCCTAGCAACTCTGACGCTTGGTCATATCTGGGCATTGTACTTGAGGAGCTCACTCAATTTGCGGAAGCCGAGGGGGCCTATCGCAAGGCGCTTGAGATCGCACCTGACAGGGAACTCGTAAGGATCGTGCTCGCATGGCTCCTCCTGCTCCGGCGTGGGGACTTTCAGGCTGCGGAGGATCTCGCCAGAGAGCTTCCGGAGGAGGATGCCGTCGCAATCCTGGCAACAACCCTGGCCCACAGAGGGGACTGGAGGAGCGCGGCCCAATATGCGAGGAGATTCATCTCTGCCATCGCGGAACAAGATCTCGAAGGTGACTGGCACCACACGGTCGCGTTCTTTCGGGAAGCGGCCCAAGCAGGCAAGGCACGCGAAGCCGTGGAGATTCTGGAGGAAACGGGTGCTGCCGAGCGGTGGCGGCCGTTGCGGGAGGCGTTGGAAGCGATCGCACGGGGTAGCGAATCGTATCTCCGCCGGGTGGCTCCCGAGATCCGACCAGCGGCCAGGCAGCTTTTCAAGGAGTTGCAGGTACCGTTTACTGAAAAACAGGCGCACCCAAAGCGTCGCTCTTCGAGGAAACGGAAAGGGTGAACACCACGCTTGAGGTATGGAAACCGTGAACGAATCTACCCACCCAGCAAAGAGGGTTTTACGACAACAGAGTTCGGTACACGGAAATAGTGCGACTTGAGCTCAAGGAGTCTGGTGTCGTCATCCTTGATACGAACGCGAGCGACCGAGTAGACCGCGCCGGGGGTGATCACTTGATGGACCACTTCGTTCCTCGATTGCGGGATCGGGTTTCATGGTGGATCTCCTCGACGCGCTTGTGCGACGCACAACCAGCCGCCTATTTGAGCCTCGGGATCCCCAGGTCCCGGCAGATCTTCCTGGCCAGGTGATCGTTGATCTCAGAGTGTCGGGGGACTGCGGACCGCTTGTTCAGCAGAGGATTGTGCCACCAGGAGTGCCTGCTACCTTCTCGAAGGAGCTCGCAACCATGACTTCGCAGATGGCGCAGCAGCTCCTCCCGCTTCATACCGCGATCTGTTCTTCCTCGAAGTCCTCACCGGCCGCGCCCAGAGCCTCCTGACGATTGAGCTCCAGGGCTTCCCTGAGCGTCACCCGAAGACTCTCGACCAGCTCCTCGCGAGTCGCTTCCTGGCAGTTGACCCCGGGGATCTCCTCGATCCAGCCGATCCACCAACCAGCATCCTTCTTGATGACAGCCCTGTACTCCTGGTGCATTGCCTACCTCCCGTCTCGCCCAGATCCTACCACCTCTCGGGCGCCTGGAGCTGCCCCGAGGTCTGCGGAGGAGAGAACCTCGCCGCTTCCACATTCCCGGCCACCGCAACTTCGGCCTGGACATACGCGCCCACGGCGTGCATCATGCCCTTCATGGATGCCAAGCGCCCTTTCGAGATCGACCTGGTGATGGAGCGGATCGGCGAGGCGGTACGGGACTTTCCGCAGGCGGCGATGTTCGCGCTCGCTGAGGAGGGCTTCGCGACGACGTTCGAGCTGCTCGTCGCCTGCCTCATCTCCATCCGCACCCGCGACGAGGTCACGATGGTCTCTTCGCGGGAGCTGTTCGGGCTCGCCCGCACTCCGAACGAGATGAGCCGGCTCTCCGCGGCGCAGATCGACGCGGCGATCGGCGCCTGCACCTTCCATGAGCCCAAGGCGCGGCAGATCCGCGAGATCTCCCGCCGCATCGTGCAGGAGCTCGAGGGCGAGCTCCCCTGCCGGCGCGACGTCCTGCTGTCATTCCGGGGGATCGGCCCGAAATGCGCCAACCTCGTGATGGGGATCGCCTGCGGCGAGGCCTGGATCGGCGTCGACATCCATGTCCACCGCGTCACCAACCGCTGGGGATATGTCCGGGAACCGACGCCCGAGCGGACGATGGTCGCGCTGGAGGAAAAGCTCCCGCGGAGGTACTGGGTGGAGATCAACCGCCTGCTGGTCCCATTCGGCAAGCACATCTGCACCGGCAGGATGCCGCGCTGCTCGACCTGCCCCGTGCTCGACATGTGCCGCCAGGTGGACGTGACGTCGCACCGCTGACCCCGGCGGTCAGACGCTCAGATACTTCTTGAAGCGCTCGAAGAGGTGGTTCTGATCCTCTTCGGTCCGGGTCGCGACGAAGATCGTGTCCTCGCCGGCTACGGTGCCCACCACCTCGTCCCAGCCCGCCTCCTCGAGGGTGCGGGCCACGAGCCTGGCTGTGTCGGGGATCGTCTGGATCACCGTCGTGTACGGCCCCGAGCGGGTGACCATCTCCACCAGCTCGATGATGTCGTCGAAGCTCCAGCCGCCCGATCGCGAGGGCTTGATGACGTAGACCCCTTTCACCCTCCGGACTCCGAGGTCCCTCAGGTCGCGGCTGATGCTCGACTGGGTCGTCAGCACTCCCCGCTGCTGCAACAGCTCCTGGACCTCGGCCTGGCTGCGGATCGACTTGTGCTCGGTGATCAGCTGCGCGACCAGCTTCTGGCGCTGCGCCCGGCGCTCCCGCAGCCCCCCCTCCAGAGGACCGTGCGGCACCTCCTGTCTCCGCCCGATCTGCGACCAAGCCGCATCCGCTGCCGTGTGAGCCGCCTCTGCTCCCTCCCAGGCCGCCCGCTCCGGATCCGGCCCGGCAGGAGCCGGGGGCTCGGGTTGGTCGGGAGACATCGGACGGTCGGGAGTCCTGGGTTTTTTCATGAGCTCGTTCTCCTGGGAGACGCAGGGTATCGCATAGAAGAACGTTTCGGCAATCGGGTGATTTGACTGACATGATCTGCGCATGCGGGACGGCTCGCTCCGCGAAGCACATGCGGCTCATCACGGAAACAAAATCGCCCCGACCGCGACAGGCAGTGCCAATCGCAGCCGGGGCGCCTACCATCGCAGCGCCTCCTCAGGACGGCGGAATTCTGGCCTGGTCGTCCTCGGCCACCCGGTCCCACACACGCCGGAAGCTCATCTTCCCTCGGTCCCCCGGCATCTCCATCTCGACCGTGGCGAAGATGCGCTTGCGGTCGTTGGTGAGGATCCAGAGCTCGTTGACTTTGGCCTTTCCCGCTGTGGTCTCGATCTCCAGGTGCTCATCACGCCAGCGGGTGCGCCGGACGATCTCGTCGCCCTGCTCCTGCTGCTTCCGGACCTTGCGGCCGTCGGTGAAGAGGACGAGCCGGCTGTCTCCTCCCGAGGACACGGTGAGCTGCGGGCCTGCCACCTCGATGCGCAAGCTCTTGGAGCCGCCGGCCATGGCCACGATCTGGCCCGGCGGAAGCGGGGGACGCCGGAACCCTTCACCGTCGCCTGGCCCCGATTCTCCGGGCGGACGGCCGAAACGGCCACCGCCACCCCCACCGCGCGGACCGCCACCCCCCATGCGCCCGTGTTCGCCACCCCAGGGGTGCCCCGGATGCGAGCTCTGGCTCAGATCCTCGTTGAGCTGCCAGGAACCCGCGAGGTCCTCGGGCTTCTGAGAGGGTTGCGGGGCCGCCGCCCCGAGGCACAGGAACAGGGTGAGACAGGCGAGCGCCAACCCCCGCCGACGGAACGCATCCATCCGGTCCTCCTTTGCAACGTCCAGGCTCCCGGAGAGCCCGAGGACGAGCCTAGAGGGAGAGCGTCGAGCGAATCATCAAGGCGGGGAAAGGATTCTGTAAAGTATGTAAGGACGGGGAGCTCAGCTGGCGGCGCGGCGCTTCCGGTGCCGCCGTGCTGTAGGCTTGCGCGAAAAGGAGACTACGATGCCGGACAACGCGCAGCAGCCGTTCTATTACTCGGTGCAGACGGAGGACGCCACGATCTCGCCGAACTTCGTTTATGTCGTCGATCAGGGACAGACGATCGCCTCGCTGTTCGGACTCATCTTTCTCGACGGTCACTGGCAGCCGTCACCCTTCGGGACGACCAGTCTCGAGGTGAGCTCCTATGGCAAGGGGGGATCCCAGATGACGATGCACGGCTTCCCCTGGAGCCCCGATCCGAGCATGGGTGGCGTGGATGTCATCCTGGTGCTCGCCTTCAACACGGCGATCGACTTCACGAAGCCGTTGCCGCTCGACCAGCTCGCGACCGAAGGGAGCGTCTACAAGATCCACAGCTGGTCCATCGCGGGTCCGACGGACGAGACGGTCAGCTATGCGGTCAAGGCGGTCATGCCCAGGCAGCCCAAGAAGGCTTGAACCCTACACGTTGAACCGGAAGTGGGCCACGTCGCCGTCCTGCATGACGTACTCCTTGCCTTCGAGGCGGAGCAGGGCGGCGTCGCGGCAGGCGGCCATGGTCTTCAGGCGGAGGAGGTCGTCCCAGCGGACCACCTCGGCGCGGATGAAGCCGCGCTCGATGTCGGAGTGGATGGCGCCGGCCGCGCCGCGTGCCGGGGTGCCGCGGCGGATCGTCCAGGCGCGCACCTCGTCCTCGCCGACGGTGAAGAAGGAGATGACGCCCAGGAGGTCGTAGCTCGCCCGGGTGACGCGGTCGAGGCTCGGCTCGGTGAGGCCGAGGTCGGCCAGGAACTCCTTCTGCTCCTCGGGGGAAAGCTGGCTGATCTCCTGCTCGATCGGCGCGCTCACCACCACGGCCCGCACCGCCGGCCGCACCTCGATCCCGAAGGACCCGACGTCCGCGGCGGCGCGATCCTCGCCGGCGTTGATCACCAGGAGCATGGGCTTGGCCGAGAGGAGCTGGAAGCCGCGCAGGCGCCGCTCGTCGTCCGGGACGAGCTCGATCTCGCGCAGCGGCTTCTCCGCTTCGAGCGCCGGCCGAATGACGTCGGCGAGCAACGCCCGCTCGCGCTGCTCCTCGGGGTTCAAGCCCCGCTTGGTCGCCTTCTCCAGCCGCTCCAGGCGCCGCTCCACCAGGTCGTGGTCGGCCAGGATCAGCTCCAGGTCGAAGCTGATCACGTCGCGTGCCGGGTCGACGCTCCCCTCCTCGTGGAGGATCTCGGGGTCTTCGAAGGCACGGACCACGTGGACCAGGGCGTCGACGGTCTTCAGCTTGGCCAGGTCGACGCTCTCGGCGCTCTCGCCGCGCTTCAGGCCCGGAATGTCCATGTACTGGACCGTGGCCGGCACGTAGCGCTTCGGCTTGAACAGGTCGCGCAGCTGCTCCAGGCGCGTGTCGCGCACCAGGGCCGTGCCCATGTTGGTCTGCGCCGAGGCGGCGAACTTGTCGGTCGCCTGGTGCGAGGCCGTCAGGGTGTTGAAGAGCGTCGTCTTGCCCGATTTCGGGAGCCCGAGAATGCCGAGTTGCACGGGAATGTCCTCCGGGAGCGGTCGTCCCGCCGAAAGAGACGGCAGGTTACCACAAGCTCTTCACGCCGGCCCTGCCCCGCACCAGGCCGCGGCTGTGCGGGCGAGGATCTCGGTGAGCTGGACGACCGAGCCGAGGTCGACCCACTCCTCGTCCGCATGGGCGCCGGTGCCGTGCGCGCCGATCACCACGGTCTCGACGCCGGCCTCGGCGAGGAGCGAGGCGTCCATCCAGAACGTCTGGCCGACGGTCGCCGGCGTCCGCCCCAGGACGCCGGTAGCCGTCTCGGTGACCAGGCGGACGATCGGGGCATCGGCCGCGACCTCGAACGGAGGACGGGTCAGGAACGGCCGGATCTTCGCACGGAAGGTCGGATCGGCTGCGGCCAGCTCGTCGGCCAGAGTTTGGAGCTCGGCGACGCAGCCGGCTTCGCTCTCGCCGGGGATGGTGCGGCGCTCGACCTCCAGCCGGCAGCTCGCCGCATAGATGCTCGGCGCGCTGCCACCCCTGAGGGTGCCGGCGTGGAGCGACGGCGGACCGACCAGCGGATGGCCCGGCCGCGCCCGCAGCTCCCGTTCCAGCTCCTCCAGCCGGCCGAGGAAGCGCCCCATGCGCAGGTTGGCGTCGATCCCGAGATCGAAGCGGCTGCCGTGGGCGGCGCGGCCCTCGGTCTCGACCTCGATCCAGATGAAGCCTTTGTGGGCACGGACGACGTCCAGCTCGGTGGGCTCGGTGACGATCGCGGCGTCCGGCCGGCAGACGGTCAGGGCGTCGATCAGGCCGAGGCTGGCCACCTCCTCGTCCGCCACGCCCAGGACGTGGAGGTCTCCCGCGAGAGGGACGCCCGCCTCGGCGACCGCCCGCGCCGCGGCGAGGCAAGCGGCCAATCCGCACTTCATGTCGTAGCTGCCGCGGCCATACATCCGGCCATCGCGCACCTCCGCCGAGAACGGCTCGGCCATGCCCCCGACGCCGACGGTATCCATGTGCGCGTAAAGCAGAAGAGAGCGGCCGCCTCCCTGGCCGGGGAAGGTGCCCAGGACGCTCGTCCGCCCCGGCTCCGGCTCGCGGATCTCGACCCGGGCGCCGATCTGCCGCAGCTCGTCCGCGACACAGCCGGCGATCTCCCGCTCGTTGGTCGTCCCGTCGGAAAAGAACGGATTGATCGAGTTGATCCGGACGAGCCGGGCGAGGAGGTCGGTGACGTAGGCGGGGTCGATGCGCATGGTGGGAGGCTACTTCAGAGCGCTCTACCCTCGCAGCTCCAACCCGGTCGCCAAGAGCGTCGGCGAGCCGAGCATGCCGTCCAAGGGGTGAAAGGTGAGGTCGCGGCCGACGGCGGCGATGCCTTGGAGGAAGGTGGCGATCCGGCCGCAGAGCCAAGCTCGGGCGACCGGCGCGCTGGCGCGGCCCGCTTCGACCGCGAAGCCGCAGACGGGGAGCGCGAACTTCCCCTCGGCGAGGTCGAAGCGGCCGGGGCCGGTGACATCGATTAGATAGTAGCCCTGAGCGATCGAGCCCAGGAGGGCGACGACCGGGGTCTTCGCGTCGGCCTTTATATAGAGGTGGGTGGGGCCGGGCTGCGGCAGGTCGCGCCAGCTGGCGCGGCGGGTGCAGCCGGAGGGATGGCCCGCCGCCGTCTCCGCCTGCCACCAGGCGAGGAGGGGCTGCCGGAAAAATCCCTGTTCGACCAGCACGGCCTCGCGGGTGGGCACTCCCTCTCCGTCGACCGGCGCTTCGAGGGTGCCGCCGGAGAGGCGGCCGTTGTCGATCAGGGTCAGCCGCTCGCTGCCGATCCGGCCGCGGTGGTCGCGCAGGCCGGAGATCAGCGCTCCGGCCTTGGCGCCCACGAAGAGCGGGACGAGCCCGGTGAGGAGCCGGACGGCGACGGCCGGAGCCAGCAGGATCTCGCCGCCGTCGCGCTCCGGCGGTCCCCCCTGGGCGGTCACCGCCAGGCGGTCGGCGAGCCGCCGCGCGAGCGCCGGCGGATTGATCTTCCGCGCCTCGCGGACCGCCAGGTAGACAGAGGCCGTGGACGCCGGCCGCCCCGGCCCCGCGGCTTCCAGATGAAGCGTCGCCACCCGGGCGCGGGTGCGGGCGCGCAGGCCGCGGCTGTTGGCGATCTCGGACTCGCTGGAGCCGTCCTCCAGGGCGGCCGACAGGAGGCGCGCGCCGGGCAGCTCGGAGGCGAGCTCGCGGCCGAGGCTCTCCAGGAGCCGCAGCCCCTCGCGCTCGCCGATCAGCGGCGCGTCGAAGTCGGACGGCTCGTTCCAGGGGAGGACCAGCGACGGCTCCGGGAGGCGGAGCGAGCGGCCGGCCGGCTCGGGCCACGGCCCCGCCGGATCCGGCTCGCCGGTCCCCGCGGCGAAGAAGGACCCCCGGTGGTGGCCCGCCCGCACCGCCCAGGCCTGCTCCTGGGAGAACACCGAGGTCTGAGTGAACGCCGAGAGCTCGACCCGCCGGGAACGGCCGCGCTTGAGAAAGACCTCGGCGTCGGGCCAGCCCCGCCGCACCAGCGAGACGAGGGTCTCCTGGTGCTGGGGCGTGACGGCGACGGCGCTCACGCGGGCATCTCCCCAGGTCCCCCCGGAACGATCTCCACCCCCTCCAGGCGCAGGGCCGGAGCGGTCGCCCAGACCGGCAGCTTCTGTCCGCCCTTGGCGCACCAGCCGGCGCCCGCCGGGTACGCGGGGCGGCCGACCGCGGTCACGCGGGTCAGCAGGTCGGCCACCCGGCCGCGCAGCAGGCAGGGACCGACGGTCTCGGCGAGCGCGCCGCGCCGGATGCGGCGGGCGAACGGCAGGTGGAGGGCGAACTCGCCGGAGAGCGAGTCGAGCGAGCCGCGGCTCGCCTCGGCCAGGAAGAGGCCTTCGTCGGCGCCGGCCAGCAGATCAGCCTCGTCGGTCGCGCCGGGCAGGAGCTCCAGATGGCTGGACCGCGGCCCCGGGGGCAGATGCCGGCTGCCGCGCCGTCCAGCCCCGGGCACCAGGACCGGAGAGGTCCGCGCCCAGAGCGAGTCGGCTAGCGGCTGCTCCACCACGCCGCCGCGCAGCAGCCAGCGGCGGAACACGGGGGAGCCTTCGTCGTCGGTCGACCGCCGCACCCCTTCCGGAGCCGCCGCCGGATCGTCGAGCACGTCGAGCCGCTCGGTGGCCATGGCGACCCCGACCGCAGCCTCGGGATTTCCCCCCTGGGCGAGGACGTCGGCCTCCAGCGCGTGGGCCACGGCCTCATGGAGGAGGACGGCCACGACTCCCGGAGCGAGGACGGCGACGCCGCGGAACGCCGCGGGCGGCGCGGCCTGGCGGGCGCGGAACAGGGAGACGAGGGCGCCGGCGACCGTTTCGGCGACGCCGCCGTCGAGGCGCGGAAAGAGCGCGCCGTAACGCCCCCAGCTCCCCTCGACCGTCACGCTGTAGAAGGTCTCGGATTCGGCGGCCGGCACGAGCCGCGGCCCCACCACCTGCACCCAGCGGCGGTGGCGGCGGACCGAGTAGCGCACCGGAAAGCCGACGTGATGCGAGCGCAGGGCGCGGTTGACCGCGGGCGGCAGCTCGGCGAGCTCGGGGGCTGCGATCGGCGGCCCGGCCGGCGGCATGCGCAGCACCGGCTCCGGATAGGTGGCCGAGGGGATGGCGCGGGCCACCTGGCGGAGCGCTTCGGCGAACGGCCGGCCTTCGATCGCGTCGCGGGAGGCGAGCCAGGTCCGTCCCTCGCGCACCAGGCGCACCGCGAACCCTTCCTCGCGCCAGACCCGCAACCCCGGCCCTTCGTCCTCGGGAGGCAGCTCCACCTCCTCCCGCCGCTCGAAGAAGGCGTCGACCACGTCCTCGGGCTGCTCGGCGATCTGCGACAGGGTGCGGGCGACGGCGGCGGTGTCCAGCTCGGAGAACGGCATCGGGGGATTGTACCCTCACCCCCGGCCCCTCTCCCGCTTGCGAGAGGGGAGCAAAACGAAGACATTTTTGCTGTTCACCCCTCTCCCACTTCGGCGGGGCGCCTGTTGAAATCGGCATGACGCCGGCCGAGCGCCAGGCGATCCAGGTGGACCCCGGTCTCTATGATGCCTATGTGGGCGTCTACGAGCTGGCGCCGGGTTTTCAGCTGACGCTGACCCGCGAGGGGGACCGGTTCATGGGGCAACCGACCGGCCTGCCGAAGGCCGAGCTCTTCCCCGAGTCGGAGACGAAGTTCTTCCTGAGGGGCGAGGATGTCCAGGTCGAATTCCAGCGCGGACCGGACGGCAAGGCGACCGGGCTCACGCTGTTCCAGGGCGGGCGGCAGACGCCGGGGAAGAGGGTGAAGTAGGGGGCCTCCCGGTGCACCCAGAGTGGCTCAGCACGAGATCGAGGTGAAGGACTGCGTGGTGGCGGCGCTCCGCTTCTCCAGTGGCGCTCGCGGCACGATACCCGCTGGTGGACGGAGTCGAGGGCCGCCGATCCCTGGCGCTGGTCCTCGCCATCTACGAGGCCGCCGGCCTCGGCGGCGAGAATCGAGGGGCTCGGGCGCCTCGTTGACACTGCATCCCTGATGCGTGATGCTTGATGCCATGAGGACCACGCTTACCCTGGACGACGACGTGTTGGCCTCGGCCCGAGCTTTGGCCGCCCAACGAGGCGTGCCCATCGGCACCATCGTCTCAGAGCTCGCCCGCCGAGGCCTCGCCCCTGCTCGACCTGCCGTCACCCGCAACGGCATCCGCCTCTTCCCCGTGCGGCCTGATGCCGGTCCTGTGACCCCCGAGTTGGTCAAAAAACTGGCGGAAGACGTAGATTGAGACGCTACCTCCTCGACATCAACACGTTGCTCGCGGTGCTCGATCCGAAGCACGTGTTTCATGACGCGGCACACCGCTGGGTCGAGACCAGGCCAGACTTGCGCTTCCTCACCTGTCCGCTGGTACAAAACGGTGTCGTCCGGATCGCCAGCCAGAGCGCCTACCCCAATGCGTTCGGCACTACCGCCGAGGTGCATGCGGTGGTCGCGGCCTTTTGCGCCGACCCGCGCCACGAGTTTTGCCCTGACGACATCTCCCTGCTCGATCCCGCCCATCTGGCCCGGCCTGCACTTCTCACGCCCTCACGCGTGACCGACCTCTATCTCGTCGCCCTGGCCCGTCATCACGGCGCCAGCCTCGCCACCTTCGACGGCCGCATCCCCGCCGATGCCGTGCCCGACGGCCCCCGCCACCTCACCGTGATCGATGCATGAGCCCCAGACTCCACCCTACCGACTCTCTTTCCAAGAGGTCGGGCCTTCAGCCCGCTCAAGGTAGGACTCTCGGCATCAGACTTTTAGCAAGATCCGCTCTTTTGTCTTGTTCATCTCGTGCCCGACGACCGGGTCAAGCTGGACCCGGAAGATCTCACCGGTCCTCAAAGTCTTCTCCGGCAATCGCTTCGAAAGCGTCCTCCATGCGGCCGCGTCCGTAGCCCTTCATGGCTTCCTGGCGCTTGAGCTCGCGAAGCCGTGCACGGTCCGCCTCGATCTTCTTTTGGACGGCCTCACGTAGATACTCACTCCGGCTTCGGTAGTTGAACCTGGAGCAAGCTTCCTCGATGAACGCGAGGTCGGCTTCGGGCAATTGGATCTTGAGTGGTACCATGTTTAGGATCCTTCTGGTACCTGATCATGGTACCACAGGCTGGAGACGGTTGAGGTGGCCGTGGGATCGGGGACCAGCCCTACCGGCATCGGCACCCTCGGGCACACCCTCATCGTGCAGGATTTCGCCGCCGCGATCCGCGAGGGTCGCGACCCGCTGGTGGACGGAGTCGAGGGCCGCCGGTCCCTGGCGCTGGTCCTCGCCATCTCGAGGCCGCCGGCCTCGGCGCGCCGAGGCCGGCGGCGAGAACCGAGGGGCTCGAGTGAAAGGATGACGTGCTTCGCCTGCGGTCGGTTCCTGAGCACCTCTGCACGCCGCATCGACTGCCAAGTCAGCGCCTCATTCGTTTGCTCTGCCGACCCATCGGAGCTATTCTTCCCTTATGGTGAAGCGACCGGTCATATCCTGCAGCCCTGACGTGATGGGGGGAACGCCGGTGTTCGCCGGGACACGCGTGCCGGTCCAGACCGTGCTCGAGTATCTTGAGGCAGGGGAGACCATCGACGATTTTCTCGAAGGCTTCCCAACGGTGACTCGCGACCAGGTGATCGGCCTTCTCGAAGAGGCGAAGGAACTGCTGGTCGCCAAGGCATCGTGAGAATCCTGCTCGACGAGTGCGTCGATTGGAGACTGTCGCGCGACGTCATCGGGCATGACGTCAAGACGGCCCGGCAGATGGGGTGGGCAACCATCAAGAATGGTGAATTGTTGACCTTGGCGGCTCAGCAGTTCGATGCCTTCGTGACCGTCGATCGGAATCTTTCGTTCCAGCAGAACCTCGCAGCTTTCCCGATCGCGATCTTCGTCCTTCGGGCACGGACGAACCGGCTCGCCGATCTCAGGCCACTCGTTCCGGCCCTCCTTGCCGCTCTCCCCACCTCGAAGCCCGGGGTCGCGCAATTCATAGAAGGCTGAGAAAGCCCGCCAGGGCCCCTACGGAAGCGCAGGGCCGTTCACCCCCATCCACCTGCCCTCCCAGGCGAAGATCATCGACCTGGACATGCAGAACGCCTGCAAGGACGCGGCGGAGAAGTTCGCCGCCCTGGACCTCAACTGGTGGACCTGCATCCCCGAGGAGGTCATCGGGCCGGACCTTCAGGAGATGCGGAACATCCACCTCCGCCTGAAGCCAACTCCCTGGATCGCCAGCGATTGGGGGAGGGGGACCGGTGAACGGGCTCCTCCAGTGCTGTCAGCGCGGATACGAGTTTTGAACTTCTGGGACCCGGCTTCCTGCCGGCCCTACTCTCGTTGGGCGCACTATAAGCTATCTTCTAGTAAAGAGAAAATCTAACGCCTCCCTATCAAATCCACGAAAATATTCTTCTGCGCGTTCATGATCTATGAACCTGTAGCGCTTTCGGAATTTTTCGACTTCTTCCTGTGCTTGACGGTAGTCGATCAGCTTAACTTTATCTTTCTTTATCCCCGGAATTATCTCGTCATTCCACCACGCCTCTTGGTAAAGCCGCACCATCGCGTATACCACCTGCCTTAAGTATTCGTCATGCTCAGGAAGCGAAAACCCTATTATACCAAAGCCGACATGCATGCCGCCGACATAGTTTAGGCCGTACCAAAGTTCTCGCAAAGTGGCGGCGTAGAGGATTTTGCTGTAAGAAGGAGAGAGTATCCAAGGGGCTGTAAACGGCTCCCGATAGAGATCTGAGTAAAATTCATCGGCTTGGCGAATTCTATAGATCGATTTCAAGGGATTATCTACAGGCAGATCGATATCAACAATTGGTTCTGTTCCATAGCGCTGAGGGTGCATAAACACCCGATTGGCCAGAAGTCCAGGGGAATTATTTGGGGAATATTTTTCATCCAGCTCGTGAGTTCTCCGGTCAAACCAATTGACTGATCCGTGCAACTTAAGCAAGATAATCTCATTTCCCGGATCGTCGTATCGTTGCGGAAACAATCGATAGGGTTTGTTCATACTCTCTAGCGTACGCTCTAAGAGAATGTCGTAGTTGAAGGTGAGAATGAAATCGCCTGGTAAAAGTCGGTCTGCAAATTCTAGATAAAGCTCGGGAATCGCGGAAGGGCCAGGAGTTCTATCCTGTATAATTTTTCCGATCAATCCCTTGATCAACATCTGACCTTGGTTGCCTTCTGGGCTCCACTCTTCGTCGCCCCCAAGGGACAGATAGTGCTCGATGTCCAAGAAGGATAGAAACTCCTCGAAATTGACCGCCTCAGGCAGAGGAGAATCACCTTCGCAAAGTTTCTTGTATTTAACATATCTTTCCCAGTCCTTTTGGAACACATGCTGGACGGAGTCGGAAAGGAAAGCAACTTCCTTCCGGATCTCCTTGAAGAGATCAGCGCCGAGAGGCAGGTTGGCCGGGCATGAGAAGCCCGCACCAAGAATAAATATGCGTCGTGGATTCATAGCCATTAATTTGGCGCTCCGCCCCTGCGTTTCGCCTGCCCCCCATGACAAAGAATCTTAGCAGACGTGACGCCTCCGGTCCCCTTTCCTCCCTTGTCCCCTCTTCCCGCCCCCCGAACCACCAAAAAAGACTGCCAGCCCAGTCCAGCCATCTCCAGTCCCGTCGCCCGCTGGCCCGGCCGCCCCTGTGGCATCGCCCCCACCCTCCCCGTGAGGCCCCTGTGCGGCCCCAGGTCGTGCGGCCCGTGCCAAGCCCCATCCATCCGCCGCCTCTAAGTTTCTTTACTGGAATGACTTGAGTGGTGCCCAGGGACGGAATTGAACCGCCGACACCGTGATTTTCAGTCAAATGCCCTGCTGTGGTCCGCGGGGTGACGCGCTTCGAGTCGTTGAAACGCCCCGGGGGCGAGGGAGCCTCACCCCCGGGGAAGAGAGCTACAGGGACATCAACCCTTCTTCTTTTTTGCCGCAGCCTTCGCAGCCTTCAACGCCTCGAGCTCCGCTTCCAGCTTGACGATTTTTTCGTCCGGCGTCAGGCGGCGGTGCGGCTTCGGCAGGCGCGGCTTGACGCCGAAGGCCAACAACGCCATGCTGTCGACCCCGAAGACGCTCTGCACGCCGGCGGCCAGCTTGTTGCGGAGGGCTGCGCCCGCGGCGCCGGATCTCCCGGCTCCGCCGGTTCGTCTCGCGCAGCTCACTGCGCTGGACGTCCTGGATGCTCTGGACCTCCTCGCCCTCGACGATCACCTCTTCGAGCTCCTCGACGGTCGGACCCAATCGCGGCAGCCCGGCGTGCACGGTCCGAGATAGCGGCAAACCGGCCGAGATAGCCGCTAACGGGACGAGTTAGCCACTAACTCGACGGGTTAACGGCTATCTCGGCCGAGATAACGGTTAACCGGGCCGGTTAGCGGTAAACCGGACGAGTTAACGGCTATTCGCGGCCGTTTAGCCGTTAGCGGGCCGGGATAGCGGTTGAAAACGGCCTCGCCATCTACGAGGCCGCCGGCCTCGGCGGGACCAGCGGATGGCCAAGTGGCTCGAACCGTAAGGTGGTCGGAAGCGGCGACCCTCGACTTGGAAGAGGCCGCCGAGCTCATCGCCCGCCTTCAAGAGAACGGGCCGGAGGCCCGACCTCATTTGGGACCCCAAGCCCGCCTTGTTGCCCGTGGCCCGTTCCCAGGAAGGCCGGGCCTTCGGCCCAATTGATTTGAAAGCCGGCGAGACGCCAGCGGTCCCAGGGGGCGTACGCCGGCACCTTGGTGCAGTCGGGGTCGCCGCTGACTTCCCGGATCGTAGTTGAGACAGTTATTTCGTGACGAGCCCTATTAGGGGATGGGGAACGGGATCAGATAAGATCCGCCGCACGATGGCGAGCATGGCGAAGATCGAGGAGCTCAACAAGCGCCTCGCGGCGGCGGAGCTCGGCGGCGGCGAAGCGCGCATCCGCAAGCAGCACGAGGCGGGCAAGCTCACCGCCCGCGAGCGCATCGAGCTCCTGCTCGACGGCGGCTCGTTCGTCGAGGTCGACGCTCTCGTCACCCATCGCTGCACCGATTTCGGCATGGAGCGCCAGAAGGTGCCGGGCGACGGCGTCGTCTGCGGCTACGGCACGGTCGACGGCCGCCTGGTCTATGTCTTCGCCCAGGACTTCACCGTCTTCGGCGGCTCGCTCTCCGAGACCAACGCCCAGAAGATCTGCAAGGTCATGGACCTGGCCGTGGAGAACGGCGCGCCGGTGATCGGTCTCAACGATTCGGGCGGCGCCCGCATCCAGGAGGGGGTCGCCTCCCTCGGCGGCTATGCGGACATCTTCCTGCGCAACACTCTCTCCTCGGGGGTGGTGCCGCAGATCAGCGCCATCATGGGCCCGTGCGCGGGCGGCGCGGTCTATTCCCCGGCGATCACCGACTTCATCTTCATGGTGGAGGAGACGAGCTACATGTTCGTCACCGGGCCGGAGGTGATCCGGACGGTGACGCACGAGGAGGTCACCATGGAGCAGCTCGGCGGCGCGCACACGCACGCGGCGAAGAGCGGCGTGGCCCACTTCACGGTCGACAACGACGCCGCCTGCCTCGCCGCCATCCGCGACCTCCTCTCCTATCTGCCGAGCAACAACCTGGACGAGCCGCCGCCGGGCCGCAGCACCGACGATCCCGGCCGCGAGTCCGCCGAGCTCGACGCCCTGGTGCCGGACGATCCGAACAAGCCGTACGACATCAAGCGGCTGATCCAGACCGTGGTGGACGACGGCCGGTTCTTCGAGGTGCATGCGCAGTACGCCAAGAACCTCGTGGTGGGCTTCGCGCGTTTCGCCAACCGGGCGGTGGGGATCGTCGCCAACCAGCCGGCCTGGCTGGCTGGCGTGCTCGACATCGACGCCTCGCTCAAGGGGGCGCGCTTCGTGCGTTTCTGCGACGCCTTCAACATCCCGCTGGTCACCTTCGAGGACGTGCCGGGCTTCCTGCCGGGCACCCAGCAGGAGTTTGGCGGCATCATCAAGCACGGCGCCAAGCTCCTCTATGCCTTCGCCGAGGCCACGGTGCCCAAGGTCACGGTGATCACCCGCAAGGCCTATGGCGGCGCCTACTGCGTGATGTCCAGCAAGCACCTGCGCACCGACGTCAACTTCGCCTACCCCACGGCCGAGATCGCGGTGATGGGGCCGGAGGGGGCGGTCAACATCCTCTACCGGCGGGATCTGGAGACGGCGAAGGAGGATGCGGCGCGGGTGCGGTCCGAGAAGGTGGCGGAGTACCGCGCCAAGTTCTCCAACCCCTACATCGCCGCCGAGCGGGGGTTCGTCGACGCGATCATCGAGCCGCGGCGGACGCGGCCGGAGATCGTCCGCGCCCTGCGGCAGCTGGGGAGCAAACGGGCCGGGATGCCGCCCAAGAAGCACGGGAACATACCACTGTGAAGCGTTCCAAGTCTCCTGTTTTCTTGACATGGGGCGGGCCGTGGGGCAAGCTCACCTCCACTTGGAAAAAGCGCGCCTGAAGCGCTGGGATCGGAGAGGCCATGAGAGAGAAAGATCGCGAGCTGAAGCGCCGGCGCCATCGCCGGAACAAGCGTCTGAAAGTGCGCTCGAAGGACGAGAGCGTCAAGACGGAGCGTCCGACCGGCTCGAAGCGCGCCGTGAAGAAGGCCGTCCCTGCCGCCGGCGATGCGGCTTCGGCCGGTGAAAGCACGCCCGCGGCTCCTGCCGAGACCGCCGAAAAAAAGCCGGCTCCTGCAAAGCCGGCCGCCGAAAAGCCGGCTCCCGAGAAGCCAGCCGCCGAGAAGCCGAAGAGGTCCTCCAAGAAAGCCGCGCCCAAACCGCCTCCTGCGGACGAGGGCGGAGCGCCCGGGGGTGGTGAAGGCGAGGGGGCCTGACGACCGGATGTCGGACTACCGCTCTCTCAAAGCCGTCGATCCCGAGGTCTACCAGGCGATCGCCGACGAGCGCGCACGCCAGAACTTCGGGCTGGAGCTGATCGCTTCCGAGAACTTCGTCAGCCGCGCGGTCCTCGAGGCCACCGGCAGCGTCCTCACCAACAAATACGCCGAAGGCTACCCCGGCCGGCGCTACTACGGCGGCTGCGAGCTCGTCGACGTGGTGGAGCGGCTGGCCATCTCCCGCGCGAAGCAGCTCTTCGGCGCCGAGCACGTCAACGTGCAGCCGCACAGCGGCACCTCCGCCAACATGGCGGTCTACTTCGCGGTGCTGCGCCCCGGCGACAAGCTGATGGGGATGGATCTCTCCTGCGGCGGCCACCTCACCCACGGCCATCGCCTGTCCTACTCGGGACGCGACTTCCACGTCGTGGCCTACGGCGTGGACAAAGAGAGCGAGCGGATCGATTACGACGCCGTCGAGTCGCTGGCCCTCGCCGAGCGGCCGAAGCTGATCATCTGCGGCGCCAGCGCCTACAGCCGGATCATCGACTTCGCGCGCTTCCGCGCCATCGCCGACAAGGTGGGCGCCCTCCTGATGGCGGACATCGCCCACATCGCCGGGCTGGTCGCGGCCGGGCTCCATCCGTCCCCGATCCCGCACTGCGACTTCGTCACCACGACGACGCACAAGACCCTGCGCGGTCCGCGCGCGGGCCTGGTGATGTGCCGGGAGAGCTTCGCCAAGGAGATCGACCGTGCGGTCTTTCCCGGTATCCAGGGCGGGCCGCTGATGCACATCATCGCCGCCAAGGCGGTGGCCCTGGGCGAGGCGCTCACCGACGACTGGAAGCAGTACCAGGCGAGGATCATCCAGAACGCCAGACGTCTCTCCGAGCGGCTGACCGGCCACGGCTTCCGCATCGTCTCCGGCGGCACCGACAACCATGTCTTCCTGATCGACGTGGCATCGGCCGGGACCACCGGCAAGGCCGCGGAGAAGTCGCTCGAGGACGCGGGGATCACGGTCAACAAGAACACGATTCCCTACGATCCGAAACCGCCGCTCATCGCCTCGGGCATCCGGATCGGGACGGCCGCGCTGACCACGCGGGGGATGAAGGAGCCGGAGATGGACCGGGTGGGCGACTTCATCGCCGAGGTGCTGCGCGCACCCGAGGACGCCTCCGTCCAGACGGCGGTGCGCGCCAGGATCCGCGACCTCTGCGAGCGATTTCCGCTCTACGACGCTTTGATGTAAGGGCCCTCACCCCCGGCCCCTCTCCCACAAGTGGGAGAGGGGAGAGGGTTTGGGGGGTGAGGGCTCTGCGCTACTTGATCAGCGCGGCGAGCTTCGCCTCGGCCTCCGGGTGGAGGTCGGGAGGCGCACCGTAGAACGATGCGACGGTGCGACCTTCGGGGTCGAAGAGCAGGAGCGTCGGCACCGCGCTCACGTCGCCGAAGGAACGACCCAGGTCCGGCGATCCCATCACCCAGGTGAACGGCAGGTTGAGCTCGCCCACCAGCTTGCGGACGTCGCCCTCGTCGGATTCGACGGCGATCGCGACGATCGCGAGGCGGTCCCCGTAGCGCTTCTTCAGCTCGCCGAGCCAGCCCAGGGTGCTCCTGCAGGGCGGGCACCAGGTCGCCCAGAACTCGACCAGCACGGGGCGTCCGGCGAGGTCGGCGCGCGACAGGGTCTTGCCGTCGAGGCCGGTCAGCGAGACCGCGGGGAGCGCCGCGATCTCGCCTTCCTTGGCGGGTTTGGCCTCGGCACGCGCGATGTCTTTGTGTCCCGCGAGGATCAGCCCGATCATGCGCGAGAGGTCCGCGCGGAACCGCTCGTGGCTCTCCGCGCTCTTCAGCGGAGCGTAGCGTCCGACGCCGGGACCCTCCGCCTTGCCATAGAAGCCGAAGTCTTTCGGCGTCGCCACCAGCACGTCATCCACGAAGATGGCGGGGTAGCGGGTCACTCCGAAGCGCTTCGCCAGCTCCGAGTCTCCATAGTTCTCTTCCACGAAGCGCGCCTTGCCACCGAACTCCTGCACCACACTCTGTGCCAGCAGACCTGCTGGATCAGAGAGGTTTCACGTGTACGGCCAGCGCACCAGCGTGACCGTGACCTGCGGCCCCTTCACCGCCGCCACCTTGGGCTGGGCGGGCGCGGGCGCGAGCGCGGCGAAATAGCGCGGGAGCACGTCGTTGGCCATGACGGACGCGGTCACTGAAGCCGACCCCGGGGTGGTTTTGGCGACATCGGCCTGAGCGGATTCGAGGAACAGCTGGCCGAGGCTGTTGTCGACGTTGCTCGCGTTGAGGCGCGTTGCGAGCTCACCCAACCGCTGGGAGAGAGCGTCGGCGGTGAGCGCGGGCGCGGCCGGGTGCATCAGGGCGAAGAGCCTCGCCGCCTGCAGGTAGCGCAGCAGGGCACCGAAGCGCAGGCCGGCCGCATCGAGCTCGCGCGCCTCCTTGAGCAGGGAGCTGGCAGTGATGAACTCGTCGTGGTTGTCGATCGACAGCGGCGGCCGGTACGCGGCGAGCATTTCGGTCTGCAGGGCGTCGATCTCGGGACGGATGGACCGCAGCGATGGCGCAGGCTTGGACGACGGCGCGGCGAGCGTCCGGTAGAAGCTCACCAGGTCCCGCTGTGCCTGCGCGTTCCCCAGATAGAAGAGGCCCGGGTCCGGCGCCGTGCTGTGCGCGTAGTCGAGGCTGGCCTGGTAGTACGTGCGGACCTGGGGGAGCGACGTCTCGGCCAATCCCCGCACCAGGGCAGGCAGGCCTGCGAAGGTGGTCGCGGAAGGCGTGCCGAGATCGTCATGCAGCACGCCCCCCATGCGCTTCCACTCCGCATCGAAGGCGGTCATGTCCTTGTGCTGCTCGGCCGGGCGCTCACTGACGTAGACCGCGGCCCCGAGGTTCGCCTGCACCAGGGCGAAGCGCTGCAACGCGAGCAGACGCCGCCCGTTCTGCAGGGCCTCTTCAACGTTGTCGAGCAGAGGCTGGCTGCCCTCTTTCATCTGTGCCCACATCGGATCGGTGTCGGGATGGCTGTTGAGGACCGCCTTCCAGCGTGCGATCTCCGCGGCAAACGGGTCCTTGGCCGCGCCATCTCCGCCGGAGGCGAGCGCTGCGCCAACCAGGACGAGGAGTGCTGCAGAAATACCGAAAGAAACTAATCGAGAGATACGCATGATGGCCGATAGCATGCCACAGACGCGATCGATTCATCCAGGAGGGGTGAGAGCTTCGCCTCGGCCTGCGCATGGAGATCCGGGGGCGCGCCGAAGTAGGTCGCGGCGGTGCGGCCCCGGCGGTCGAAGATGAGGAGCGTCGGCACCGCGCTCACGTCCCCGAGAGCCCGCGCCATCTCCGGCGTGCCCAGGGTCCAGACGAACGGCAGCCCGAGCTCGCCCGCCAGCTTGCGGACAGCGGCCTCGTCGGACTCGACCGCGACGGCCACCACCGTGAGGCGGTCGCCGTACCGCTTCTTCAGCGTGCCGAGCCATTCGAGAGAGCCCCGGCAGGGCGGACACCAGGTCGCCCAGATCTCGACCAGCACGACGCGCCCGGCGAGGTCGGCGCGCGACACGGACCTGCCGTCGAGGCCGGTGAAGGCGATCGCGGGCAGTGCGGCGATCTCCCCTCCGGCGGGCTCGACCCGCACGGCCTCTCGGCGTGCGAGGTCCTTGTGGCCGGCGAGGATCAGCCCGATCATGCGCGAGAGGTCGGCGCGGAAGCGCTCGTGGCTCGCCGCGCTCCGCCAGGGCGTGTAGCGGCCGTCGCCCGCTCCCTCTCCCCTGCCGTAGAAGCCGAAGTCCTTGGGCGTCGCCACCAGCACATCATCGACGAAGACGACCGGGTAGCGGGTCACCCCGAAGCGCTTCGCCAGCTGCGAGGCGCCATAGTTCTCCGCCACGAAGCGCGCCTTGCCGCCGAATTCCTGGACCGCGTTCTGTGCCAGCAGACCTGCCGGATCGGAGAGGTTTCACGTGTACGGCCAGCGCACCAGCGTGACCGTGACCAGAGGCGCCGGCTTCGGCGTCTCCGGCCGGGCGGGACCGAGAGCGGCGAAGTAGCGCGGCAGCACGTCGCCGGCGATCGCCTGCGCCGAGGCGGGCTCGGCCTGCGCCAGCTCGAGGAACAGCTGGCCCAGGCTGTGGTCGACGTCGCCCGCCGAGAGCCGCGCCGCGAAATCGTGCAGCTGCCGGGAGAGCGCGTCGGCGGCGAGAGCCGGCCGGGCCGGGCGCAGCGAGGCGGAGAGCTGCGCCGCCTGCAGATAGCGCAGGAGCGCGCCGTAGCGCAGGCCGGCCGCGTCGAGCTCGCGCGCCTCCTTGATCGTCGAGCTGGTGAGGATGAGCTCCCCATGCCGCTCGATCGAAGCCGGCGGCCGGTACGCCTTGACGACGTCGGCCTCCAGGTCGTCGAGCTCGGTGCGCAGCGAGCGCAGCGGCGGCGGGCGCCGGGGCGAGGCCGCGAAGATCGTCTTGCAGAAAGCGGCGAGATCCCGCTGCGCCTGGGCGGTGGCCAGGTAGTAGAGGCCTTCGCTCAGGGTCGTGTTGTGCCCCTGCTCGAGACTGGCCTGGTAGTAGGCCCGGACCTGGGGGAGAGCCGCCTCGCCCAGAGCCCGCGCGGCGGCAGGCACGCCGTCGAACGCCGCCGGAGAGGGCGCCGCGGCGTCCGCTGTCCAGGTCTTCCCTGGCGCGCGCGAGCACCGGCTGGTTGGCTTGCCGGACCTGGGCCCACAGACCGCTGTCGGCGGGCTTGCCCTGCAGGAACGCCGACGAGCGCACGACCTCGGCGGCGAGCGGATCCTGGCGCGGGCCCGCTCCGCCGCAGCCGAGGACGGCCAGCCCGAGCGCCGCGGCCATTGCGGAAAAGACGATGCGAGCACCGCGTGCCATGCGGCATAGCATGCCACAGAGCCGGCGCCGCGCTCACTCGTACCGCAGAGCCTGCACGGGCTGGATGCGGGTGGCGCGGGAGCCCGGGACGAGCCCGGCGAAGAGGGCGACCACGAGAAGGACCGCGACTGCGGCCGAGAGCGTCGCCGGGTCCGCGGCCGAGAGCCCGAAGAGCCGGCTCGACACCGCCCGCGCCGAGCCGAGAGCCACCGGCACGCCGAGCACGATCCCGGCGAGGGCCAGCAGCAGGGTCTCCCGGAGGACCATCCAGAGGACGCGCGAGCGCCGCGCTCCGAGCGCCATGCGGATGCCGATCTCGTTGATGCGGCGCGAGATGGTGTAGGAGATCACGCCGTAGAGCCCGATGGCGGCGAGCAGCAGGGCGACCGATCCGAAGACCGTCGAGAGCCTGGCGATGATCCGCTCGTTGGCGATCGAGTCGTCGATCATCGAGGAGAGCGGATCGAGGTTGGTCATCGGCAGGTTCGGATCGAGATCGTGGATCGCCTGGCGCACCGGCCCGACCAGCGCCGCCGGATCGGCGGTGCGGATCTCCACGTTGAACCCGATGTCGATGTCGTCGCTCTGGAGAAGAGGAATGTAGAAGCGGGGAGGCACGGGTCCGCGCAGGTCGTGGTCCCGCACGTTGCGGCTCACCCCGACGATCTCGTATTCGAGGTCCGGCGGCCCTTCGACCACGACGTGCTTGCCGAGGGGGTCTCTGCCCGCGAAGAGCTGCGCCGCCATCGCCTCGTTGACCACCGCCACCCGCGGCGCGCTCGGACCGTCCTCGCGCGCGAAGTCGCGGCCGCGCAGGATGGTGGCACCGATCGTCTGGAAATAGCCGGGGCCCACGCGATCGTAGTTGAACGACGAATCGCCGTCCGCGGGGGCCTTGAAGCCCTCGGCGCGGATCGTCGTGGCGGACTCCGTGCCGCTGAAGATGCCGTTCTCGGAGTAGGTGACGGAGGTGACCCCGGGGAGGGCCTGCAGCCGCTCGGTCAGCTCCCGCGGAAAGGTCGTGAAGCGAGCGCCCTGGTACCCGGCGGCGACCGGATCGACGTTCACCAGAAGGAGGTTGTCGCGGGCGCAACCGAGGTCGAGGCGCTCCAGGTTGCGCAGCGTGCGCACGAACAGGCCGGCGCCCATCACCAAGAGGAGAGAGACGGAGAACTGGGCGATCACCAGCAGCTTGCCGAGCGGCCAGCGGCCGCCCGCCTGGCCTGCCACGCTGCGCGCGCTCTCCTTGAGCGTCGGAGCGAGCTCGACGCGGGTGGCGCGGAGCGCCGGAGCGAGCCCGAAGAGGACGCCGGTCAGGATCGAGACCGCCGCGGTGAAGAAGAGGATCGGCAGATCGGGACGGAGGTCGACCGCCGCAACGGAGCCGGCGCCGCCGACCAGACGCAGGAGCGCCGTGCCGGCCCAGAACGCAAGGAGCAGCCCCAGCGCGCCGCCCAGGAGGGAGAGAAGGACGCTCTCGGTCAGCAGCTGGCGGATCAGGCGCGCCTTCCCGGCGCCGAGGGCGAGGCGGACCGCGATCTCCTTCTGCCGCGCCATCGCCCGTTCGAGCAGCAGGTTGGCGACGTTCGCGCACGCCACGAGGAGGACGAGCGCGACCATCGCCATCAGGGTATAGAGAGGTTGCGAGAGCTGCTGCCGCAGTGAGGAGAACCCCGCTCCGCCGGGAGTGACCTCGACCCGCATCCGGTCGGGGTCCGGCAGCATGTCCTGGGAAATGCCGGAGCCGGCCCGGTCCTTGAGAACCCGCGCAAAGAGCACGTTCACCTCGGCGCGCGCCCGCTCGATCGGCACTCCCGGCCGGAGACGCCCCATCAGGAGGAGCCAGCTGGTGCCCCAACGGTCGAGGAAGTTGCGGCCGGGGTTCACCTGCGGCTGCATCGACAGCGGGATCCAGATCTCGCTGGCGGTGCCGACGATGTCGCCGAAAAAGCCCGGCGGAGTGACGCCGATGATCGTGAAGGGATGACCGTTGAGCGTGATCGTCCGGCCGACGACCCCGGGATCGAGGTCGAACCGCCGCTTCCACCAGGCGTGGCTGATCACGACGACCGGCGCCCCTCCGAGACGGTCATCCTCGGCCGTGAAGGTGCGCCCGCGGATGGCGTTGACCCCGAGCACCGAGAAGTAGTTGCCGCTGACCAGCCGGCCGCGCGCGGTCTCGCCCTCGCCTTCGGCTCCGGCGGCGGCCGGCGCGATGCCGACGCTCAGCTTGCCGGTGCGGCCCGAGGCGAGCACGTCGGTGAACACCCGGTTCTGGTCGCGGATCTCCCGGTACATCGGAAAGGACATGATGTCGTTGCGCACGCTCCCCGTCGAGAGAGACCCGACCCGCGTGGGATTGCCGACGGCGACCAGCCGGGAGGGGTCTCGAACCGGGAGCTCGCGCAGGAGAAGGGCGTTGATCAGGCTGAAGATCGCGGTGTTGGCGCCGATGCCGAGCGCCAGCGAGAGCACCGCGACCAGCGTGAAGGCCGGGCTCCTGCGGAACGTCCGCACGGCATAGCCCAGGTCCTGCGAGAGCTCCTCGATCCAGCGGAGGCCCCGCGCCTCGCGGCACTTCTCCTGGATCTGCGCGACGCCGCCGAAGGCGCGGAGGGCGGCTTGGCGGGCCTCGACCGGGCTCATCCCGGCGGCGATGTTCTCGTCGATCTGCTGGTCGAGGTGGAAGCGCAGCTCGGCCGCGAGCTCCGCCTCGACCGCGGACCGCCGGAAGAGCGAACGCAGGCGCAACCGCACGATGTCCGCAGAACGCATCTCGCAGTCCTCCTTCACGCCATCCGCGCGATCAGATTGATGGCGTGGGACAGCCGGTCCCAGTTGGCGAGCTCCTTCTCCATCTGCTCCCGGCCGGCTCGCGTCAGCGAATACACCTTGGCCTTGCGGCCGGTCTCCGTCTCACCCCACCGCGCCTCGATCCACGCCTGCTGCTCCAGGCGGTGGAGCGCCGGATAGAGCGACCCCTGCTGGACGCGCAGCACGTCCTGGGAGATCTGCTCGATGCGCTTGGCGATCGCCCAGCCGTGCATCGGCTCGAGCGAGATCGTCTTCAGAATCAGGAGGTCGAGGGTTCCTTGGACAAGATCGTTGGGCTTTCCCATGCTTGATACCTCGACGGTCTACAATAGGCGAGGAATTGTAGACCGTCAAGGGGTCGCGACGGAGCCCGGCGCAAGCCGCGGATCCCCATCCCGCTTCACGCGAAAGCCTTCTCGTTGAACGGGAAGGGTCTCTCGTCGAAGAGGAACACCTTTCCGATGAACCAGGCTGCTCTCCCGTTGAGGGATAATGCAGTACTTGCTCACGGGAGAGCCTTTTTGTTCAGCAAGAAGGGTCTCCCGTTGAACGGGAAAGCTTTCCCGTTGAACAAGAGAGGCTTTCCGTTGAACGGGAGAGGCTTTCCGTTGAGCCGTCGTGCAGTACTTGCTCACGGAAGAGCCTTTTTGTCGAACAAGAAGGGTCTCCCGTCGAGCAAGAAAGCCTTTCCGTTGAACAGGAGAGGCTTTCCGTTGAACGGACAAGGCTTTTCGTTGAACCGTCGTACAGTACTTGCTCACGCGAGAGCCTTTTTGTTGAGCAAGAAGGGTCTCTCGGCGAACGGGAAAGCCTTCTCGTTCAACAAGAAGGGTCTTCTGTTGAACAAAAAGGGTCTCCCGTTGAACGGGAAGGCTCTCTCGTTGAACGAGAAGGGTCTCCCGTTGAGCGAGAAAGGTCTCTCGTTGAACAAGAAGGCTCTCCGGTTGAACAGCGGACGAGGCTTCCCCCTGTCTGCGGACTGTCTCGAGTTCGCCTCAGGGCGCCACGAAGTCGCCGCCTATGGTACGATTGTGGCCATGCGATTTATCGAAGCCCGCTACGAAGGAGGTTTGCTCAAGCCGGAGACGCCCTTGGCGCTCACGTAGGGAGAGCGTGTGGCGCTGATTGTGGTCCGCCAGCCAGATCCGAGGCGCTGGGACCTCGAACGGTTAGCCAAGAGCGGAGCAGGGGAAGACCGGGTGCTTGCCGAACAGGGACTCGCTGAGTGGGCCGACGCGCTTGACCGAGAGGACCATAGTTGAGACGGGGCGAAGTGTGGTGGGCAGACCTGGGCCCTTTCCGACCACGTGAACAGACTGGTCGTCGCCCTGTAGTCATCTGGCAAAGCAACGCGCTGACAAGCATCCTCCAGTCAGTTCTGGCGGCGGCGTCAGGCTGCCCTCTATTTTGGAGGAAACGCCTCCCCCACTCGGAATTCCCAACCGGGAACCACGTCCGGTATGGTGAGCGTGTCGGCCGCGGTGAGGATGACTGGTTCGGAGTGTGGCCTGTGGACAACGAAAAGCTGCCGTTCAGGGTCCGCAATCACAACGCAGCGGGCGCCTGAGCGCAGCCACAGGAGCACCTTCTCCTGGACCTGCGTGTAGGAGTCAGACGGGGAGACGACCTCGACGACAAGGTCCGGCGCGCCCGGAAAGTAGCTCTCCGGGTCGAAGGATGTGGCATCCAGATGCTCCTTGGTTACGAAGGCGGCGTCTGCGGCGCGAACTTCATCGGGATCGGTGCTCAGCAGGAAGCCGGTCTCGGCCGCAAGCACCACGCCGAGGTCGAGCTTCTCGGCGTGGCTGGAAAGGCTCGAGCCGATCCGGCTGGCTGTCCGACCGTGGCGATATCCAGGCGGCGGTAGGCGATGAAGCTCCCCTTGCACGAGCTCGTATCTCCAGCCGTCCCCGGGCATCCGGAGGAGGTCGTTGGCAGTGAGCAGGTTCGGTGTCGCGGCCATGAGCCACGAGCGTAGCACGGCGGCTTACGCGGGCATCTGAAGCGCACCAGTCACCCGCAGCACTCCGCGCATGCAGGTGTGGGGGAAGTCCTCCCCCAGGAACTGCATGGGGCAGCTCCCCGGGATCACCGCGATGCCGTTCTCGCGGCAGAGCCGCACCGCCTCGGGGGAGACGCTGCCGAGGGACGCCGCCATCTTCTTCATAAAGCGGGGATGCGTGCCGAGCATGTTGTGCATCCAGACGCGGGGTACCCCGGCCTCGATGCACTGCCGCACGAGGTCCTCGGCGACGGCGGGCCGGGTGACGATCACCAGCCCATCCGGCGTCTCGGGGAGCGAGGCGACGTCCGGATAGCAGGGATCCCCGTCGAACGTGTCGAGGTGCGGATTGAGGCCGAAGACGGTGACCCCTCTCTCGCGCAGGGTGCGGTAGATGAGGTTGGCGGGATTCTCGTGGTCGCGGGAGACGCCTGCGATGGCAATGCGCTGCTGGGCCAGGAAGTCCTTCGCGAGATCGTCGATTCTGATCATGGGATGGTCCTCCTCCTGCCAGCCTAGAGGAAGATCGGATGAAAGGAGCCACCCGCCGAGAGGGGAGCCGGCCCGTCCGGAGGTGCGGGCGTGCGGCTATGGGGCTATGGCATTTCAAAAAAATCTACTATAGTGGGAGCCATCCTTTCATGGAGGGCTTCCCATGCCCCTCAGCAACCGCACGGTGTTTGCGCTCGTCCTGCTCGGCGTCCTCGCGCCGGGCCTGCTGCCCGCCCAGGAGCCGTATCTGGTGGACGACTTCACCTCGCCCCTCGTCCGGGAAAATGGCCTCGCCTCGACCGAGGTGCTCGCGGCCTCCAGCGGCCTCTATTACTCCTTTATTACTCCTTCGACGACGGAGTCCACGTCCCATCCCGTGGGCGAGCCGGAGGCTCTGGGAAACGCCGCCGTTTTCCTGGGATACGTTGATGGTCATGGCTACGAGCTCTGGCGATCGGATGGCACGGACGCCGGCACAACGCTCCTGGCGGACGGGATCCAGGGGGTGCTGGAGGATCTCCTGGTGGTCGCGGCCGGGAAGGTCTACTTCGTCATCGACCAGGGAGCCACGCTCTGGGTGAGCGACGGTACGGCGGCCGGGACCCACGCTCTCGATAACCCCTGGGGCTCGTCTCGGGTGGAGGGCTGCTCGTCCGATGCGCAGCTCCTCGGCTCCTTTGCGGGCCGCCTCCTCTTCACCTCGGGATTCTCTCTATGGACCACGAATCCCGCCGGTCCCGGGCTTTTCCGCATCCGCCAGCTCGGCCACTGCTCGCCCGATCCGGTGACGTTCCAGGGCCGGCTCTTCTTCTTTGCGGAGGACCTGGGCGGCCGCGAGCATCTCTGGAGCTCCAACGGCACGCCGGTGGGCACGGCTCGCCTGCAGGACCCACCCGGTCGGTCCGGCACCCGGCGACTGTCACCGCCACTGCCCCAGATCCCACCGGCTCGTGCACCCCCGGGCCGTCCCAGCTCTGCCTGAACGGCGGCCGGTTCCGCGTCGAAGCCCGCTGGAAGGACCAGCACAACGGCGGCCTGGAAGGGACGGCCACCGCCGTGCCCCGCACCGACGAGAGCGGCTCCTTCTGGTTCTTCAGCCCGGGCAACACCGAGCTGGTGGTGAAGGTGCTCGACGCCACCGCAATCAACGGCAAGTTCTGGATCTTCTACGGCGCCCTGTCGGACGTCGAGTACTGGCTGACGGTGACCGACATGGTGACCGGCGCCGCGAAGACCTACCACAACCCACCTGGAAACTACTGCGGAAAGGGGGATACGGAGGGGCTGTAGCACAGCTCGCGCTCTGGCAACTTCGCCAAGAAACAGCCGTGCTACCATCGTTGCGTCGCCCGGTTGCGCCCCGACGGTCTCTCGTGATTGGATAGGAGAACCTCCGGGAAAGGATGGCACGCGATGGCACGTACGACCGCGATCCCTCTCGTCGAGGACAAGACCTTCTATCCCGAGTCCGACGGCGAGCCCATGGCGGAGAGCAAGCTCCACCTCCAGGAGATGACCTACCTCCTCGAAGCTCTGGAGGAACGCTTCCTCGACGACCCCGGAGTCTTCGTCGGCGGCAACCTGCTGTTCTATTTCGAGAGGGGAGCCCGGAATGCCGTGGTGGCCCCGGACGCCTTCGTCGTCAAGGACCTTCCGGATGGCAAGGCGCTGCGGGCCAAGTACCTCCTCTGGGAGGAGCGCCGGCTCCCCTGCTTCGTGGCTGAAGTGACCTCCGAGAGCACGCGGAAGAACGACGCGAGGGACGGGGCCAAGTGGATGCTCTATGAGCGCCTGGGCATCGCCGAGTACTTCCTCTTCGATCCCGAAGGGGACTACCTGGACCCCCGGCTCCAGGGCTATCGTCTTGCCGGAGGGCGGTACCGCCCGGTCGCACCCGAGCCGGACGGCTCCCTCTCGAGCACCACCACAGGGATCCTCTTTCACGCCGAAGGCGCTCGCCTCCGGCTGACCGACGCCGCCAACGGAGCGGCTTACCTTCGCAAAGAGGAAGAAACCCGGGCGCGACGGCAGGCTGAGGCACAGGTCCGCGCCCTGCAAGAAGAGCTTGCCCGCCTGCGCGGCCGTTGAGACGTCTTCAGCCTCGACCTTCGGCCAGCTCCTCTCTCGACTTTCGGCTAGCTTTTCAGCGGGAAAGAGGGCATAGAATCAGCCCTTGTCCGCCTCGGACGAACGGAGGCCCTCATGAAGCTTCAGGTGAATGGAGAGGAACACGACGTTTCCGTGCCGGCCGACATGCCGCTGCTCTGGGTGCTGCGCGACGTGCTCGGCCTGACCGGGACCAAATTCGGTTGCGGCATGGCGCAGTGCGGCGCCTGTACCGTCCACTTGGACGGCCGGGCGCTGCGCTCCTGCGTCCTGCCGGTCTCGCGGGCGGTCGGACACCGGATCACCACCATCGAGGGGCTCGATCCCGAGGGTGGGCATCCCGTGCAGCGGGCCTGGGCGGAGCTCGACGTCGTGCAGTGCGGCTACTGCCAGTCGGGCCAGATCATGGCCGCGGCGGCCCTCCTCCAGGAGGTCCCGCAGCCGACCGACGCCGACATCGACGCGGCCCTGAGCGGCAACATCTGCCGCTGCGGGACCTACCAGCGCATCCGCGCGGCGGTGCACCAGGCGGCCCGGATGGCCGGGACGGGAGGCCGCTCATGAGCGCTCTGTCCCGCCGCGCCTTCCTCACCCGCTCCGCCATGGCGGGAGGCGGCCTCGTCATCGGCCTCTCCCTTCCCGGTCCCGTCCGCAGGCTCTTCGCCCAGGAAGCTCCGACCGCGGCGAAGAAGATCGTCCCCAACGCCTTCATCCGCATCGCGCCCGACGACACCGTCACCATCCTCCTCAAGCATTCGGAGATGGGCCAGGGCATCTATACGTCCCTGCCGATGGTGGTCGCCGAGGAGCTGGAGTGCGATTGGTCGAAAGTCCGCTCCGAGCACGCGCCGGCGGACCTCGCCTACGCCCATACGGTCTTCGGGATTCAGATGACCGGCGGCTCGACGAGCACCTGGGAGTCGTTCGACCAGCTCCGCACGGCCGGAGCGGCGGCGCGCGAGATGCTGATCGCCGCGGCGGCGGCCCGGTGGGGAGTGCCCGCGGGCGAGTGCCGCGCGGAGAACGGCTTCGTGATCCACGGCGAGCGCCGGGCGCGCTTCGGAGAGCTCGCCGAGGCCGCCGCAGAGCTCCCCGTCCCGGAGGCGCCCAAGCTCAAGGACCCGAAAGATTGGAAGATCATCGGCCGCCCGACGCGCCGGCTCGACAGCCCCGCCAAGATCACCGGCAAGGCGGAGTTCGGCATGGACGTCCGGCGCCCCGGCATGCTCGTGGCGCTCGTCGCGCGCTCGCCCGTCTTCGGCGGCAAGGCGAAGAGCTTTCGCGCCGGGAAGGCGAAGGCCGTCCCCGGCGTCGTCGACGTGATCGAGATCCCCTCGGGCATCGCCGTCCTCGGGGAGCACTTCTGGGCCGCCCGCCTGGGGCGCGACGTCCTCGAAGTCGATTGGGAGCCGGGAAGCTTCGCCGGCCATTCGACCACCGCACAGCGCGAGGACTTCCACGACCGGGTGCGCACCGACGGCACCGTCGCCGCCACGAAGGGGGACGTCAAGGCCGCTTTCGGCAGGGCGGTCCAGGAAGTCGAGGCCGAGTACGAGGTGCCCTATCTGTCGCACGCCATGATGGAGCCGCTCAACTGCACCGCCGAGGTCCGGCCCGACGCGTGCGAGATCTGGACCGGCACCCAGTTCCAGACCGGCGACCAGGCGGCCGCGGCCCAGATCGCGGGGCTCAAGCCCGAGCAGGTCCACGTCCACACGACCTTCCTGGGAGGCGGCTTCGGCCGCCGCGCCAACCCGCGCTCCGACTTCGTCTCCGAAGCCGTCCACCTCGCCAAGGCCGCCGGCCGGCCGGTCAAGGTCGTCTGGACCCGCGAGGACGACCTGCGGGGCGGCTACTACCGCCCGATGTGGGTCAGCCGTCTCCGCGCGGGCCTGGACTCCGAGGGCAAGCCCATCGCCTGGTCGCACACGGTCGTCGGCCAGTCGATCCTCGCGGGGTCGCCGTTCGCCTCCATGATCAAGAACGGCGTCGACGAGACCTCGGTCGAAGGCGCCGCCGACTCGCCCTACCTCGCGGCGGTCGCCGACCACCGGGTGGACCTTCACAGCCCCGATCTCCCGATCCCCGTCCTCTGGTGGCGCTCGGTCGGGCACTCGCACACCGCCTTCGTCGTCGAGAGCTTCATCGACGAGCTGGCGCACGCCGCGAAGAAGGACCCGGTCGCCTTCCGGCGCGAGCTGCTCCCCGAGGGCTCGCGCCACCGCCGCGTGCTCGACTCCGCCGCCGAGGCGTTCGGCTGGGGGAAACCGCTGCCCGCCGGCCATGGCGCCGGGATCGCCGTCCACGAATCGTTCGGCAGCGTCGTCGCGCAGGCGGCCGAGGTCTCGGTCGACCAGGGACGCATCCGTGTCCACCGCGTCGTCTGCGCCATCGACTGCGGCCCTGTGGTCAACCCGGCCGGCGTCGAAGCGCAGATGCAGTCGGGAATCGTCTACGGCCTTTCGGCCGCCCTCTATGGCGAGATCACCTTCCGCGACGGCCGGGTCGAGCAGTCGAACTTCCACGACTACCCGGTCCTGCGCATGTCCGAGATGCCGAAGGTGGAAGTGCACATCGCCCGCAGCACCGAAAAGATGGGCGGCGCGGGTGAGCCGGGCACTCCCCCCATCGCGCCGGCGGTGGCCAACGCCCTCTTCGCCGTGACCGGCAAGCGCCTGCGGCAGCTGCCGCTGCGCCTGGCCTGAAGGAGTGACCACGATGAGGATGATGCGGAAGATGAAGCGAAGCGTGCTCCTGCTCCTGCTCCTGTTCGTGCTCGTGGCCGGCTCCGCCGTGGCGCTCGCCGCCGCCGCAAGCCGGGACCGCTCGGACGACGCCCTCCAGGCTTTCGGCGTGGTGCAGAAGGTCCTCCAGCATCCGCGCTGCCAGAACTGCCACATCCCGGGCGATGCGCCGCTGCAGTTCGACGAAGGACGAGCACACGCGCAGAACGTCGTGCGGGGAACCGCAGGAATGGGAGCCCGGGGGTTCGCCTGCTCGACCTGCCACTCGACCGAGAACCCGCCGGCGAGCTACGGAGCGCACATGCCGCCCGGAGCACCGGGCTGGCGCCTGCCCACGCCGCAGCACAAGATGGTCTTCATCGGCCTCTCGGGCGCGGAGCTCTGCAGCCACTTGAAGGACCCGGCAGAGAACGGCGGACGCGACATGGCCGCCCTGCGCAAGCACCTCGACGACAAGCTCGTGCTCTGGGGCTGGTCCCCCGGAGTCGGCCGCGCCCCGGTCGACGTCCCGCACGACCAGTTCGTCGCCGCCTTCGAGCGCTGGGCGAAAGCCGGAGCCCCCTGCCCGGGCTCCTAAAATCTGCCGCAAATCAACCAGGGGGAGCCTCCCCCCTCGCAGGGAACGCCGCAAAATGGAGACAACTTGCGGCATGTCCTACGGGGGGAATCGTTCCCCTCCGACAACTTGCGGCAGGGAAGCTCGTCCATGCCGCAAATTCGAGACAGCGGGCCATCGGGAAGCGACAACCAGCCTTCGGGAGAGCCCTCCATGCCGCAAATCCGGACGAGCTCGCCGCAAATTGTCAGCTCCCGGCTTTCGGCGAACGGCTCCCTGCCGCAAATTGTCTCGACTTTGCGGCAGGATTGGCTCTCCCCATGCTCCGTCTCCTTCGATTTGCGGCATGGAGGCTTCTGCGGAAGGACGGGATGGTTGGTTTTGCGGCACGGGAGGGTTGGTTTGCGGCATCGCGTCTCGAAAGAGCGGGTGGGTGAGCGTTGTCGCGACCGTTGAGCCGTCATGCCTTTTCGCGGTGGGTCCGCTTTCGCGGGGTTCCTGGCGCACCGTCGTGCCGCAGGTGCTCGTCCATCCCTCAGTCAGGCCTCCTCGCGACGCACCGCATAGGTCAAGATGACCATGCCGCTGGGATAGGCGAGGTGCTCGACGAGCTCGAGGCGGACCGCGCGCGGCAGAGGCGCCACGAGCGGCACACCCCGGCCGAGCAGGATGGGACTCAGACCCACCTCCACGGTATCGACGAGGTCTGCTGCGAGGAGACTGCCGCACAGCTCGCCGCCGCCGCACAGCCAGATGTCCTTGCCCTCCTCGGCCCGTAGCGCGGCCACCGTGGCCGCCGCGTCCTCGGCCGAGACAATCGTGACGCCTGGGAAGTCCTCCGAGCACAGAGTGCGGGAGAACACATACGTGCTCAGCCCGGGATAGGGGCGCCTGCCCGCGACCTCGAACGTCTTTCGCCCCATGAGCACCGTGTCGATGGATGCAAAGAAGGGGCGCGGATCATAGTCGCGTTCCGTGACGAGAAAGCCGGTCCCGCCCTGCGGGTCGGCGATAAAGGCATCCAGGCTCATCCCCACGCCGTATCGAACGCGCCGCATGGTCGCCTCCAGATCTCCTCTCACCATCCGTCTCTGGCCTGCTTCTGTTAGAAGGAGAATGGATTGAGGATATCGACGCCGCAGTCGAGAAAGTCTTCAGGCAAGACCCTCAGGCCAGATCGAATCTCAGCGACCCTAGCACATGCCAGCAGAAAGGCGGAGAGGCGGCCGAAACACGCCCAAGGGCCCCGTCGCCGCATCGTCTCGGGTCCCTTCGGTATCTTCCGGGAGGACACCAAGGACCGGACCGTGGGCTGGCTCTTTGAGCTGGCACCTGTTACTGGCCGCGGGGAAGGGGCGAGCCCTTGACGTAGCTACCGGGCGTAACTACACTACGTCTGGATGCGGTTCGAATGGGACGAGGAGAAGCGGGCGGCGAACTTGCGGAAGCATGGCATCGATTTCGTCGGCGTCGAGGCAGTCTTCGGTGGATTCACAGTCACAACGGAAGATGATCGGTGGAGCTACGGCGAGCAGCGCCTTGTCACTTTCGGTGTCCTGGAAGGCCGGATCGTCGCCGTGGTTCACACTGAGAGTACAAGGGTGATCCGGGTGATCTCGATCAGAAAGGCAACTCGCAGTGAAGAAAAAGGCTACCTCTCCGCACTCGCTGACTGACTGGGAACGAGTCGATCGGATGCGGGATGAAGACATCGACTTCTCCGATCTTCCGGAGATTCCACCCGAGAGGTTCGCACGGGCTCTCGTCCGGAAAGGTCTCAAGCCGGTGGCTCGGAAGTCCCAGATCACATTACGCATCGATGCGGATGTCCTGGAATGGTTTCGGGCGAAGGGTTCTGGCTACCAGAGCCAGATGAACGCGATCCTCCGCGCCTACAAAGAGGCACACGAGAAGGCGTAAGCGCCCCTCAGAACGGGTTCCCGTAGCTCAGGCTGAAGACCGGCGTCGTGTCCTCGTAGGGCTGGCGGTCGAGCTTCCAGGCGACGTCGAGGCGCAGGGGGCCGATCGGCGAGAGCCAGCGGAAGCCGGTGCCGGCGCCCTGCCGGAGCTCTCGGAAGTCGAGGTTCCGCCAGTCGGCCCAGACGTTGCCGGCGTCGTAGAAGACCACCCCCTCGAAGGGGCCGGCGATCGGGAAGCGGTACTCCAGGTTCAGGAGCAGCAGGCCGTTGCCGCCGACGCCGGGAAACTTCGGGCCGTCCGCGGTGTTGCGCTGGATCACGGTCTGGCCGAGGATCCCCAGGTCGTCGCGGCTGTAGGCGCGGTGGGTGGTGGGGCCGCCGGCGAAGAAGCGCTCGTCGATGAACACGTCGGCGTTCGGCAAGGCGTCGGAGAGGTCGGGATCGTTCCCGGGGAGGTGCCGGAAGGGCTCGATGCCGCCGGCCCGCAGGCTGGCCGCCAGGACGCCGAACTGGTCGAGCCCGACGTACTGCGTCTGCTGCACGAAGAGCTTCAGGAAGTCCCCTTCGGTCGAGAGCGCCGGGAAGGCCCACTGGAGCTGGGCGAGCGTGCTCCAGCCGCGGGTGGCGAGGACCGGGTCGTTGCGACGGTCCCAGAGGAAGCTCGGGATCAGGCTGGAGATCTCGTACGGGCGGTCCTCGCGGTCGACGTCGGAGAGCCCGAAGCCGGGGTCGACCGTGGTTTCCACGTGGCGGTAGTCGTAGGCCAGCGCCACCCGGCGGTCCTCGAAGAGCTTGACCGCCTCCACCCGGCCCCCCCAGCGAACGACGTCCCAGTCGTCCTTGTTCTCGTTGAAGAAGAAGACCGAATAGGTCAGGGGCACGGCGTAGTGGCCGACGTACGGCTGGTCGAAGAGCACCCGGAAGCTCTGGTCGAGCGTGCTGGCCCGCAGGTCCGTGCGCAGGCTGTAGGCCTTGCCGGCCAGGTTGTTGTGGAGGAAGCTGATCCCGCCGCGGGGCCGGAAGGACGTCGCGTCCGCCGAGCCGTACTCGACGCCCAGGCTGTAGCTGACGCGCCGCGGCAGCCCCTCCTCGACCCGCACGATGAGATCGCGCGCCGCCGATTCCGGACCGGCGCGCGACAGCTCGACGTGGACGCTGGAGAAGATGCCGAGGCGGTAGAGGTCGCGCTCGATCTCCAGCCGCCGCGTCTGGCTGATCGGATCGCCGGGCTTCACTCCGAGGGTGCGCTCGATGACCTCGCTCTCGGTCCGCTGGTTGCCGCGCACGATCACCCGGTCCAAAACCATCTGCTCGCCTTCGAGCACGCGGACCGTCACGTCGGCCAGGGTCTTGTCCGGGTTCCAGGTGACTCCGGCGGAGACCTGGGCATCCGCATATCCCTTGTCCTGGTAGGCCTGGCGCAGGGCATCCTGGGTCTGCTCCAGGAGGAAGGGATGGAAGGGACCGCCGGGGTGGAGCGGCAGGCTCTCGCGCAGGCGGTTCACGTCGAGGGCCTCGACCCCCTCGAAATGGAGGTCCGTCACCTGCTGGCGCGGCCCCTCGACGACGGGGATCTCCAGGCGGAGGTCGCGCCCCTGCTCCACGACCTGCGGCGGCCCCACCTCGGCCTGGCCGTAGCCCTGGAGCGCGTAGAACGAGCGGATGTTCTCCACGTCCCGCTGCAGCTCGCTGTCGACCAGGTGGCCGCTCCCCACGTTGAGAAGACTGAGCAGGCTCTTCCCGGCGGTGGCCATCAGCTGGGCGAGCCGCTCGTCGCTGAAGGACTGGTTGCCGGTGAAGTCGACCTCGCGGAGCGTGTATTCGGGGCCGGGATCGAGGCGCAGGGTCAGCGTCTGGACGCCTTCCTTCTGCTGGTCGTCCCAATCGACCTTCACCCGGTATCTCCCCTCCCGCTGGTAGGAGTCCTTGATCCGTTGCGAGGCCTGGAGCACCAGCGCCTCGTCGAATCCCTGGTCGCCCAGGAAGGGGAGGAGGCCCTTGCGGCGGAGCTGCTTTTCTTCCGCGCCGATCACCTTCAGCTCCAGGCGGGGTCCGACCTGGATGGGGAAGGTGAGGTGGACGGCCCGGGGCTGCACACCGGCCTGCTCGGTGCTCTGCGGATCGATCTGCGACTCGGGTGTCTCGACGCGCGCGGTCCGGTAGCCCTGCCGGATGAGCCAGGTCTGCAGGCGCTCGGCGTCCTCGCGGGCCTGCCGCCGCGAGAAGGGCTCGCCCGGCTTCAAGTTGAGATGCTCGAGGAGAGCCGCCGGGGTGAACGGCTCGACCGGTCCGCGGAAATCGACGCTCCCGACCCGCGACCGCGGACCGCTCCCGATCTGATAGATGACGACCGCCTGCCGCGTCGCGGAATCGGTTTCGACGTGCACCCGGACCGCGGCGTCGAAGTAGCCGCGCGCCTCATAGAGGTCCTGGAGCTGGAAGACGCCCTGCAGCACCTTCTCCTCGTTGAGCGGCTCGGCCGGAATCTGCGGGATCTGGCGGCGCAGGTCTCCCTCCTTGACGTCCAGGTGCCCTTCCAGGCGCACCTCGGAGACCTGCACCACCGGCCGCAGGACGAGAATCGCGACCACGCCCTCGCCGGTCTCGGCCGGGCGGGTGTAGAGCTCCACCTCGGAGGCGATACCGCTCGCCTGCACGTTGCGCAGGGTGCGGGCGATCTCCTCGTCGGTCAGCGGTCCGCCCGGCGCGAAGGTGAGGAGGCGCTGGATCTCGGCGAGAGGCTCCTCGCCGAGAGTGGTCTCGCTGCGGATCTCGATCGACTCGACGGTGCCGAGGGTGAGGGGCGGGGGCTCCGCGGCGGCCTCCGGTGCGGGGGCCTGCGCGAGGGCGAGGCGGCCCATGAGGAGGAGGGCGAGCAGGAGGGAGGAGAGCCTCAAAACCGCTTCTCCCACTCGGCGTCGAGCGCGAAGGTGTCGGCCTTGCCGTCGCGGGTGAGGACGAGCAGCACCTTGTCGGAGAGCTGCCATTCCACCCGCACGAGGTACTCCTCGGAGGACGACGGGTTCGTGGTGTAGGTGACGAAGAGGTCGCGCGAGATCCGTTTGCCGACGGTGAGCCGGACGCCGCCGATGGCTCCGCCGCTCGGGCTCGGCTGCGGATCGATGCGGAAGCGGTCGAAGCCGAAGAGCGTCCCCACCCGTGTGCTGACCAGCGAGGCGGCCTGGCTGGCCAGGAGCTGGCTGGCGTGGACGTCCGACTCGGTCCGCTCGCCCGGCGCGCGCAGCCGCCCCTGCCCCTGCAGCTCCTGGCCGGTGGCGAGGAGGGCGAGGATCTCCAGGTCCGCCAGCCCCTCGTCGGAGGAGAACTGGGCGTTGAGCCGCTCCAGGGTGCCGGCCAGCGTGAGGGTGATGCCGTAGTTGCGCACCTCGGTCCGCGCCACCAGGTCGATCACCGGATCGATCCGGTTGGGGTTGTTGAAGGTGAGCAGCCCGCGCTCGACCTCGTACTCGTTGTCCGAGTAGACGAGCCGGCCGCCGGGCTCGAGCTCCACCTGGCCGAAGAGGACCGGATTGGCGAGGGTCCCGCGCACGAAGAGGTCGACGCCGCCGCGCAGGGGCCGGTGATCCGGACGTTCAGCTGGGTGTTGGCCAGGAACTCGTCGGTCTCCGCGACCTCGACGCGCTGGCGCTGGAAGGCCCCGCGCAGCAGGTTCAGCGTGCCGACCTCGACGTCTTCCAGATAGAACAGCCGGAGGAGCCGCACCTCGCCGCGGACGATCCGGCTGGCGCCGCTCGAAACGAAGCTCAGATCCGCGTCGCCGCGGGCGAGGAATCCTTCCGGGTAGCGCACGCTCAGGTCCTGGGCCGCGACCTGGAGGTGGTATTCGAGGGGCGTGCCGGGCTCGGGGAGCTGCAGGCCGCCCGAGGCCATGAGGTGGCCGCCGCCCAGGTCGGCGCGCAGCCCGTCCAGCGTGATGGTGTCGCGGTCGAACAGCAAGGTGCCGCGGATGTTCTCCAGCGCGTGCGGGAAGTTGGGGATGGTGAGACGGGCGTCGCGGATCTCCCCTTCGCCGTTCAAGACCGGCGCCTCGAGCGTGCCGCGCACCGTGGCGAGGACGTCGACCGCGCCGCCGACGTCGAGCTGGGGGAGGAACAGCCCGGCCCAGGCGGCCGAGATCGTGCTCTGCAGGTGGAGGTCCAGGGGGGTCGTGGCGCCGCCGAGCCCGACCGTGCCCGAGGCGAAGAGCTCGCTGTCGGTCTGCGGCTCGCGCAGATAGAGCGACTCGATGGTGAGGCGGTCCGGACCGAGTGTGGCGACGACCGGCTCCAGGTTGGCGATCTGGTGGTCCTTGTACTGCAGCCGCAGGTCGGCCAGCTGCAGCTCGCCCTGCCAGACGTTGCGCGCGAAGTCGGCGGTGAAGCCGAGGGTGCCGAGGAACGAGCCGGCGAAGTCGGGCACCGGCTGCGGCGCCGCCAGCCGGACGAGGGCCGCGAGGTCGTTGCTCGACACGTCGAGCTTCAGGTCCGCGCCGGTGCGGTCGAGCCGGCCGCCGCCGTTGAAGGAGACGAGACCGAGGAGCGAGCCGGTGGCCTGCAGGCTCGCGCCGTCCCAGGCGAGGAGGGCCTGGGCCGTGCCCGGGCTGCCGTTCTCGCCCAGCGGCTTGCCGGCGAGCGCGAGCTGGGTCCCCACCACCCGGACGGTCGCCTCCGGCCGCTCCATCGTGCCGCCGAGGACGGCGCCGACCGCCACCCGGCCGTCGAGCCGGCCGCCGAGGAGGTCGCGGAAGGGCGGCGCCGAAAGCGCGAGCGCCGGAGCGTCGAGGGTGAAGTCGAGCGTCCCGCCCCCTTCCGTGTTCGGCCCTCCATCGAACGTCCCGACGACCTGGACGTCCCCGGCAGTGGAGTGGATCGTCGCCCGGCGCAGCCGGATCCGCGATCCCTCGAAGGCGACCTCCGCCCGCGCCGTGCCGACCTGCTGGCCGGCAAAGGTCAGATCCGCCACGTCCGCCGTGGATTCCCCCTGCAAGGCGTCGGGGAAGCCGCGGAGAGCGAGAGTGCCGGTCACCCGGCCGCCGACCGGGAAGGAATCTTTCAGATCGTCCGGCAGGAGGAAGCGGGCGACCGACAGGGCCGGCCAGCGGTCGGCGGCGATCTGAAGGGTCATGGGCTCGCGCGGCGCCTTCGCCCCCGCCTCGGCGAGCGGCACCCGGCCGCTCACGGTCAGCGTGCCCGGTTCCTCGGACAATGCGAGCTGCAGGTCCTCCACCGCCCCGGGACGCAGGCGCAGCGACCCGCGGACGGCCTGGGCGGTCAGGTCCGGAGTCACCGCGTTGCGCAGGTCGAGCTGGACCTGGGCCACGTAGTCGGTGCGGTCGATCGTCACCTCCCCCGCCAGGGTGCCCTGCCCCGCGGTGGGGACCCAGAACGGCCGCTCCTCGCCCGGTTTCAGATCTTCGAGGAGCAGGGGAGCGAGCCGGCCGAGATCGCGGCTCTCCAGGTGGTAGGCGAGGCGGCCGGCGACCCTGGGGAGGCTGAACTGGAAGCCGTCGATCCGCAGGTCCTGCTCGGGGGCGGTGACGTGCAGGTCGTCGCTCGACAGCACGCCCTCCTCGATGGTGATCGGGAGATCGCCGGAGAGAGGGAGCCCGCCGGCCTGCTGCACCGCCTCGACGCTCAGGTCGGCGAAGCCGCTGCCGGAGAGCGGCTCGCGGGAGTCGAAGTCGTAGGTCAGCGTGCCGCGGACGCGGCCGGCGAGGCCGCTGACCACCGGGATGTCCTGGCCCGGGAACTGGTCGCGGATCAGCGGCTGGAGCCCCAGGCCGGTCAAGACGAGGTCGAGCTCCACCGGTGTGCCCGGCCGCCCCTCGTCCTGGAACGGCACGCTGACCGGCCCTTCGATGCGGCCGCCGGCGTACCCGGCCCGCCGGACGTCCACCTCCAGACGCTCGCGCCCGCCCGAGAGGTCGGCCTCGATGTCGCGGAGCTCCCGGTGCAGGATGGACAGCCGCGGCGAGGTAATGACGCCGCCGTAGAAGACCTGGGGACCCTGGACGCGGATTTGGCCTTTGAAAGCGAACGGCCCGGCGATGGGCTCCTGCAGATAGCCGAGCCGGTTGAGCAGCGGCGTCTCGCCGTGGGCGTCGACGTTGAGCGCGACCCGCTTCTTCTCCCGCCATTCGACCGCCCCCTCGACCTGCGCCTGCAGATCGGGACCGGCGAAGCGGGCGTTGGTGATGCGCAGGCGGCCTTCGGAGGCGAAGATGGTCCCCTTGGCCGAGATCGTCGCCGGCCACGGATTCGCATTGGGGAGCCGGGTCACCACGTCCTGGGCGGTCACCATGGCATCGAGCCGCTCGCCGCCCTCGCCGCCGCGCTCCGCCCGGCCAATCACGCGCCCCCAGACCGCCCGCGCGTCGATCCGCAGCGGCGTCCGCCGCTCGTTGAGCTGGAAGGTGCCGTCCTGGACCAGGATGCGGCCGATCTGCACCTCGAACCGGCGCGGACCCTGCCGCTCGGTGCGCCAGCGCGGCAGGTTGGTGGAGCCGTCGGGGTCGATCCGGATGTAGATCTGGGGATGGACCGCCTCCACCTGGTCGAGGCGGACGACGCGCTTCTCCAGGTCCCGCCAGGTGGCCTGGACGCGCGCCAGGGGGATCCGCGCCACCGCGGGGTCGGCGGGTCCGGGACCCGGGATCACCACGTCGTGCAGCTCCAGGGCGAGCGGGAAGAAGGTGTAGTCGACGTCGCCCACCAAGACCGGCCGGCCGATCTTCTCGGAGACCGCGGCCACCAGGCGGGCGGCGAGCTGGCGGCGGGCGTACCCGCTCTGCAGGAAGAGGAGCAAGGCCGCGATCAGCACGGCGACGAGGACGAGCCCCCAGACGAAGGGGCGGACGACCCAGCGGCGCAGCCTCCCCGGCCGCCTGCGCACGGGCGCGCTCATTCCTCCCCATCCCCCGGCGAGCCGTCGGGGAGGCTCGCGTCGCCGGTCTCGTCCAGGCCGCCCCAGCGGAGCTTGCCCCGCAGGCTGTCGTAGAAGCCGCGCCCGCTGATCTTCACCAGGCGCACCCGCGAGTCGCTGCGGCCGAGCCGCACCACGTCGCGAAAGCCGAGCGAGGTCCCCTCCTGGCCGTCGAGGGTCAGGTAGACCTCCTCGCGCTGGGTCTCCAGCGTCACCTCGATGTTGCCGTTGTCCGGCACCACGATCGGCCGCAGCGACAGGGCGTGCGGACAGATCGGCGTCAGCACCGCGACCGGCAGGAGCGGGGAGAGGATCGGTCCGCCGGCCGACAGGTTGTACGCCGTCGAGCCGGTCGGCGTCGAGATGATCAGGCCGTCGGCGCGGAAGCGGGCGATCAGGAAGCCGTCGATGCAGAGCGTCAGCTCGATGATGCGGGCGAGGGCGCTCTTGGTGATCACCGCGTCGTTGAGCACCCGGTAGCGCAGGACGCCGCTGCCGTTTCGCTGCAGCTCGACGTCGAAGAGCGACCGCTCCTCGACCCGGAAGCGCCCGGCCAGCACCTGGACGAGCGAGGGGTAGAGCTCGCCGCGGCTGATCTCGGTGAGGAAGCCCAGGTTCCCCAGGTTGACGCCGAGGATGAGCGCTTCGGGACCGACCGTCCGGGCGACCGAGAGGAGGGTGCCGTCGCCGCCGAGCACCACCACGAGGTCGCACGGCTCGCCGGGGTGGAACGCCCTCTCGGTCGAGCCGCGGGCGCGCAGCGTCGCCTGGTCGAGCCCCACCTCGAGGCTGCGGCGGCGCAGCCATTCGGCCAGCTCGTGGGCGACGAAGACCGCGTCGCGGCTCGCCACCTTGGCGACGATGCCCACCTTGCGGATCTTGCGCCGGCCCCGGCTCATCCCTCCCCCTTCTCGAGCAGCGCGAAGGCCTCGCGGTTGCCGCCGGTCCCGTGGACCGCCGAATCATGCGTCCCGATCAGCTCGAGCCCCAGGGCGGCCAGACCCTCGGCGCACTCGCGCACCACGCGCTCGCGCACCGCCTCGTCGCGCAGGATCCCCCCCTTGCCCACCGCCCCGCGCCCGGCCTCGAACTGCGGCTTGACGAGCGGCAGCAGCAGGCCGCCGGGAGCGAGGTGCGGCAGGAGGGCCGGGACGACCTTGGCGAGCGAGATGAAGGAGACGTCGACCGTGATCAGCCGGCACGGCTCCGGCAGGGCATCGGCGGCGAGATGGCGGGCGTTGATTCGCTCCATGACCACGACCCGGGGATCGTTGCGCAGCCGCTGGTCGAGCTGGCCGTAGCCCACGTCGAGGGCGTAGACGCGCGCGGCCCCCCTCTGCAGAAGGCAGTCGGTGAACCCTCCGGTGGACGCTCCTGTATCCAGACAGACCCACCCCGCGGGATCGATCCCGAAATGGTCCAGGGCGTCCGCCAGCTTGCGGCCGGCGCGCGAGACGAACGGCTCCCGGGGGGCGAGGACCTCCAGCCGGACCGCGGTCTGCACGTCCGTGCCGGGCTTGTCGACCCGGCGGCCGTCGACCTCGACGATGCCCGCCATCACGGCGCGCCGCGCCTGCTCGCGGCTGGCGTACAGCCCCCGGTCGACCAAAAGCTGATCCAGACGCACTGGTGCGGTCCTCTCGCTCGTCCTGGCCCGGGTAGGAATTGCAATCGATATGCCCGTTCCCGAGCCGGGCCTATCTTACCCCTCCCCTTCCTCTCTCTTCTTGCTCCCCTCTCCCGCTCGCGGGAGAGGGGCCGGGGGTGAGGGTCCGGTGACGGCCAGGCAGAAGGGGAGGGCGAGGAGGAACAGGGCCGGGCGCTGCACCTCGGTGTCGCCCCAGTTGTTCTCGAACAGGCCCGCCAGGTTGAAGGCGAGGAGAGCGAGCAGGATGCCCACGTAGAGGTCGGCGCGCGCCCCGGCGTCCCCGCCTTCGCGCAGATAGCGCCGCCAGGCCACCGCGGCGCTGCCGGCGAGCAGGGCGAGATAGGCGGCGAGGGTCGGCAGGCCGCGCTCGGCCGCGAGCTCCAGGAAGCTGTTGTGCAGGTGGGGGACCTCGTAGCGCGGCGCGCTGGGCGGCCGGTAGATCGCGTACCGCCGCTCGATCATCTCCGGCCCCATGCCGAACAGCGGGCGCTCCGCCACCATGGTGAGCCCGGCCTCCAGCATGCACAGGCGGTCGTAGTTCGAGCGGTCCTCGAGGTCGGTGATCGAGGCGACGCGCTCCAGGAGCGGTTGCGGCGCCACCAGGGCGAAGACGATGGCGGCCGGGATGTAGGCGAGGAGCCAGCGCGGCGCGCGGACCAGAAGGAACAGCGTCAGGGTCATCCCCAGCCCCACCCAGGCGCTGCGCGTCAGGCTGCCGAGGAGAGCGACGTTGATCAGCACCAGCGCGGCCCACCGCCACGCCTGCCGCGTCCTTCCCCGCTTTCCATCAAAGACCAGGGCGGCGACCAGCAGCAGATCGCAGATCAGCAGCAGCCCCGAGAAGGTCATGTAATGGGAGAAGGGGCCGCGGATGCGCTTGTCGAGGCCGCCGTAGCCCATCAGGTACTGGGCGAGGCCGGTGGCGGCGAGCCCGGCGCCGACCACGATCAGGCCGTCGACCAGCCGGCGCACGTCCCGCTCGCCCCGCACGAGGAGAGGCGCCAGCGGCAGGGCCGCCAGCGTGAACAGCTCGCGCAGGCCGCTCAGGCTGGTCACCGGATCGAACGAGGCCACGATCGACCCCAGGAGCCAGAGCACGTAGACGCCGAGCGGCACGAGGAGCGGAGCCAGGAGAGCCAGCTCCTCCCGAGAGGTCCGGCGGCCGCGCAGAGCCCAGGGGAGCGACAGCAGGGTCAGCCCGAGGAAGATGTTGGACAGGGCGATGCCGAAGATCGTGAGCAGATGGCCGGAGAACAGCCAGTAGCTGAGACGGCCGAGACGGGCGGCACGTCCGGACACGGCGGGATCAGGGAGCCGGGCGCCCGATTGCCGAAGCGGGGAGAGCTTCCTCGATCAGCATGATCGGGATGTCGGAGACGATCGGATAGACGAGACCGGAGGCGGCGCAGTAGAGCCCCTGCTCGACGACCGGCTCCTCGTCGCGGAAGTGCTCGCGGTACTTCTCCACCAGCGAGGAGCGGACCTCCGCCGGGAGAGCGACGAGCTCCAGCTCTCCCTTGGTCTTCGGACAGACGAGGATCTCGAGCAGCTCCGGGTCGACGGCCATAGGCCCGAAGGATAGCACAGGGCTCACTGGCGCAATCCCGCGCTGTAGCTCACGACCAGCGACTCGCTTCCCGGGTTCCTCGCGTAGAGGCCGCCGTTCGACAGGTGGTAGAGACAGAGGCCCACCCGGGAGCCGTTGGGCAGGCGGTAGGCGAGCTCGATGTTGGTACGGAACTCCAGCAGCCCGCCGAGGTCGAACTCGGGCGCCCGGTCGTAGAGGCCCACCGCCCAGCCGGGGCTCACCACCCACCGCGCGCCGAACGGGAAATCGAGCCGCCACCCGCCGTAGACGTAGAGGCTCCCCTGCGCGTCCGCGATGATCCCCATCGTGGGAGACGCGGGAGGAAGGCGCTCGGGGAGGAACCGGAAGCGGCGCGGCGCGAAGCGGAATTCGGCCCCGACCTCATAGCTGCCGCCCGGAACGAAGGGGTCGAACACACCCGAGGCCGCGGCCACCGCCTGCGGCGCGCCGAGACGCCGGGGAGAGGGAAGGGCCGCGAGAGGCACGGCCTGCATCACCAGAGCCACGATTCCACACAGCCAGACCGCGCGCGTCCTCATCATTCCTCGCTCTGAAGTACGAAGCGGATATACCACCGGATTTTCCCCCGGCTCAAGAGGGCCCTCCCCATACGACGAGGGAGCCATCGTGGTACGGCTGGGTGATCTCGGCCCGGCCGATCTCGGGAGGCATGGCGTCGAGGTCCTCGACCACCAGGCCCCGCGGGTGGCCCAGGATCCAGGCGTGCTCCGCGCCGCGGCCGATCACCTCGAACGGCCGCTCCAGCCGCCCCAGGAAGTGGAACTGTCCGTGGTAGGCCCCGACCACGGCGATCGGCCGGCCCTGCCGCTCGGCCATCCCGAGGTAGCGCGCGATGGGCCGCACGTCGTAGGCCCGCCGCGCCACCCCGGCAAAGCCGGCGTACAGCGCGAGCAGGAAGGTCAGGGTGATCAGGGTCGGAGCCGCCGGCCGGCCCGGGAAGATCCGCGCGAACCCGGCGACGAAGCCGGCGGCGGCGAGGAGCAGCGCGACGCCGGCCCAGGGAGACACGGCGGGAGCCCAGGAGGGGAGCCGGAGCTCGCGGGCGAACGACGGCCCGGCGGCCATCGCCGTCCCCGCGAGGACCAGGACGGCGAGCGGCGGCAGCACGTGCCAGCGCCGGACCGCGGGCTCGTCGCCCAGCAGGCGGGCGGCGAGCAGGGCGAAGGCCGGGCAGAGCGGCAGCAGGTAGTGCGGCTGCTTGCCGCTGATCGCGGAGAACGCCACCAGGCCCGGGACGATCCAGGCCAGACAGAAGCGCTGGCCGAGATCGAGCCGGCCCGGCCGCATCCGGGCGGCCGCTTTCCAGAGCGGCGGCCAGAACGAATACGGAAACGCCAGCACGGGCAGGAGCGGCAGGTACCACCACCAGGGGTGCCGGTGGGCGAACGCGCGGACGATCCGCGACCCGGTCTGGCTGAACAGGATCGACTGGCGGTACGCCTCGCCGCCGGCCGCCGCCGCGGGCAGCGCCCAGGCGAGCGCGATGGCGGCGGCGAGGACCACCGCGCCCGCCAGGCCGAGCCACCAGCGGAGACGGCCGCCGGAGCGCGGCAGCTCCTTCCCCCACCAGGGCTCCTGGAGGGCGACCAGCACCGGCAGCAGCAGGGCGACCGGACCTTTGGCGAGAATGCCCAGGCCGAGCGCGGACCCGGCGGCCAGCCAGGGAACGATTCCGCCGCCCCGCCGCGCCTCGTGGATCGAGAGCAGCGCCACCAGGACGCAGAACGCCACCAGCATGTCGAACATGATCAGCGTCGTGAACAGGCTCCAGAGGAAGAAGCCGAACAGGATCGCCGGCGCGGTGCGGACCAGCTCCAGGCGTTCCGGCCAGAGCCGGCGGGCCAGGGCGCCCGTCAGGAAGAGGTTGACCAGGCCGAAGAGGCCGGGCACCAGCCGCGGCCACCACTCGTTCACCCCGAAGGCCCACCAGCCCAGGCTCATCAGCCAGAACAGCAGGGGGGGCTTCTCGCTGTAGGGCAGGCCGTTCAGGTGGGGGACCAGGAAATCGCCGCGCACCCACATCTCCCAGGCGACCGAGACGTAGCGCGTCTCGTCGATCGGGAGGATGGGGCGGAGAGCCTGGGACGCGCCGGCGAGCAGCGCCCAGGCCGCCACCAGGGCGATCGCGGCCCGCGGGCGCAGAGCACGGTCCATGGCTCGGCTAAGATATCCCCATGCCGACGCCCGTCCAACCCCCCCCGGGGCTCGCCCCCGAGGTCTCGCTGGTCATCCCGGTCTACAACGAGGAAGAGAACCTGCCCGTCCTGCACGGCGAGATCGTTCAGGCCCTGTCAGGCGTCGGCCGTCCCTACGAGGTGATCTACGTCGACGACGGCAGCACGGACCGCAGCCCGGCCATCCTCGCCGGCCTGGCGCGCCAGGACCCGCACGTGCGCATCCTCCGCCAGAAGCGCAACAGCGGCCAGTCGGCGGCCCTCGACGCCGGCTTCCGCTTCGCCCGCGGCGAGGTCGTCGTCACCCTCGACGCCGACCTGCAGAACGATCCGGCGGACATCCCGCGCCTCCTCGAGCGGATCGGCGACTACGACGTCGTCTCCGGCATCCGGGCCCGCCGCCGGGACAGCTGGGTGCGGCGGATCTCCTCGCGGATCGCCAACGGCATCCGCAACCGCGTCACCCATGAATCCGTGACCGACGTCGGATGTACACTGCGGGCGGCGCGCACCGAGTACCTGCGGCGCATCCCCGTCTTCAATGGAATGCACCGCTTCCTGCCGACGCTCTTGCGGATGGAGGGGGCGCGGGTCACCGAGGTGCCGGTCAACCACCGGCCGCGCCTGCACGGAGAGCCCAAATACAACATCCGCAACCGGATCTGGCGCGCCCTCCTGGACCTGTTCGGGGTCCGCTGGCTGCAGACGCGCTGGGTCGACCGGCGGATCTCAGAGGAGATCGAGGTTTGGCACATCATTCCGTCTGGCTCGTCATCGGGTTCTTCGGACAGGCCCTCTTCTTCGGCCGCTTCTTCGTCCAGTGGCTCGCTTCCGAGCGACGCAAGGAAAGCGTAATTCCCAGAGCTTTCTGGTTCTTGAGCATGGGCGGCGGCCTGGTGCTGCTCGCCTATGCCATCCACCAGAGAGATCCGGTGTTCATCGTCGGCCAGGCCACCGGCCTCATCATCTACAGCCGGAACCTCTGGTTCATCTACCGGCCGGGCGCACCCCGCCCGGAGGTGACCACGGTTCCGCCCACCGAAACCGACCGGCTGTGAACACGCTCCGGCGCGACCTCCTGATCCTCACCGCTCTGGCGGTCCTCCTGTTCTTTCCCGGCCTCGGCCGCCGCGACCTCTGGAATCCGGACGAGGCGCGCTACGCCGAGGTCGCCCGCGAGATGCGGCAGAGCCACTCCTGGGCGCTGCCGCGCCTCAACGGGCAGACCTATACCCAGAAACCCCCGCTCCTCTACTGGCTGATGATCGCCTGCGGAGCGCTGCGCGGCGGCATCGATGAGACGGCGGCGCGCATCCCTTCGGCCCTGGCCGCGGTGGGAGCCGTCCTCCTCGTCTTCCGGATCGGCGACCGGCTCTTCGGACGGCGCGCCGGCTGGCTCGCCGCCGCGGTCTTCGCGACCAGCTTCAAGATCCTCTGGCAGGGCCGCTTCGGGCAGATCGACATGCTGCTCACCGCGCTCGTCGCCCTGGCCGTCTGGTTCTGGGTGCGTGGCTATACCGAAGGCCGTCCGGCTCTCTATCCGCTCTTCTTCCTCTGCGCCGGGTTGGCCACCCTGGCCAAGGGACCGGTCGGGCTGCTGCCGCCGCTCCTCTCGATCCTGGCCTTCCTGGCGCTCACCCGGAACGGCGCCGAGGCGAAGCGGCTGCGTCCGGGTCTCGGGCTGCTCCTCTGGGCGGCCGTGGTCCTCGCCTGGCTGATCCCCGCCGGGCTCGCGGGAGGCCAGGACTACCTGCGCCAGATCGTCTTCAAGCAGAACGTCACCCGCTATGCCGACCCCTGGCACCACCGCGAGCCCTGGTACTACTTCCTCCAGGTCCTCCCCGGCGACTTCTTCCCTTGGTGCCTCCTGCTGCCGGCCGGCGTGCTGGTCGCCAGGAAGCGCCTCGCCGGCAAAGAGAGGGAAGGCGCGCTCTTCTGCCTCTGCTGGATCGTCGTGACGCTCCTCTTCTTCAGCCTCTCGCCGGCCAAGCGGGACGTCTACGTCCTCACCATGTACCCGGCCATGGCCCTGCTGATCGGCGCCGCGCTCGACCGGATCGCCACGGACTGGCCGCGCGACCGCCGCTGGGTGCAGATCCCTCTGGGCCTGCTGACCGCCCTTGCGCTCCTGACCGTCGCCGCGCCACCCATCCTGGGAGCGCGCCGGCCGGACGAGATCGCGCCCCTGGGCGGCGTGCCGTTCCTCTGGATGGTGAGCGCCGCCTTCGTGCCGCTCGTCCTGGGATCGGCCTGGGCCTGGTGGGAGTCCCGCGCCGGCCGGATCGTCCGCGCCACGGCCGGAGTCGCCGCCGGCATGGCCCTCGTCGTCCTCACCGCGGCCTTCTTCCTCCTCCCCCGCTTCGACACGGTCAAGTCGGCCCGGCCGCTCTCGCAAGTCCTCCTCCAGCACATGAAGCCCGGAGAGCCCTACGGTATCTATCCGCGGCTCGACTCCACATTCCTTATCTATACGGGCCGCTTCGCCGTGGAGCTCGACAGCGAGAAGAAGCTCCGCCAGTTCGCCGCCAGCCCCGGAAGGGTCTGGATCCTCGCCCAGCGCGACGACCTCGCAAAGCTCGCCCCCCCGCTGCCGGTCCGCGAGGTGGCGCGGGACCCGGACCCGGATACGGGGTATCTGCTGCTGACGCAGAGGTAGGGCAGGGTCCCGTCAAAGTCATCGTAGCGGGGGCCTCCCGCCCGCCCACCCTCACCCCCCGTCCCCCTCTCCCATCCGCACTCACGCCCGCCCGGGAGAGGGGGCGCCACCGCCCAAAACATTGAAAAAGCGAGGATTGGGGGTCCCCCCTCTCCCGGGAGGGTGGGAGTGCGGGTGGGAGAGGGGGCCAGGGGGTGAGGGTCTTTGGGCGGGGGAAGACTCCGACTCCGCACGACTTTGACGGAACCCTGAAAGGTAGGGGGCTATGGGAGAGACGGTTGCCTGGGTTCGGGGGTCCGGCGGGTCGTGATGAGAAGGGCGACCACGCCGAGAAGGGCACCTACGAGCGCCAGCGACACATCCTTCTGGGCGTCCCAGAGATCTCCCTGCTGGCCGTTGTACTCGCCGGCGTCCTGGGGTGAAAGAACCATGGTGAGGCTCCATTCGAAGAGCTCGTAGAGGGTGCTGAAGGCCAGGAGGAACGCTACGGCGGTCGAGAAGGCGACTCGTCTCGGGATGCGCAGGTACCGGACGGAGACCTCGAAGACGGGCCGCGCCCAGAGCAGGCCGAAGGAGAAATGGACGAGCCGGTCATAGTGGTTGCGTTTCCATCCGAACACACCGGACAGGCCGTGCCCCAGCAGGGAGGTGAGCCAGCGGTCGTAAGGGACGTTCGAGTAGATGTACCGGGCGCCCAGTGTGTGCAGGAGCATGAACGCAACGAGACAGCCGAACGCAGCGTTCGAGAGGGGCCAGCGCCTCTGCAGCAGCGGCAGCGCGACGAGAAGCACCACCGTCGGCGAGTGCTGAAGGTACATCTCCTCCGAATATGGTGGCCTGATCCAGGAAAGGGCAACGGCCGTAGCGAGCATGCCGATCAGGAACCACTTGGGCCTGTTCATTGAGCCCCGTCTTCAGGGAGCGCCTGGCTGAAGGACAGAAGCGATGGCAACGGCCACTGCGGTCTTGCGATTCATCTGGTCACCACATGGACGATCAGAGATCGAAGAGACTGCGGGACCGGCGCCGGGTCATGCGCTTCGCTGCGGAGATCTGCTCGGCTTCGACGAGATCGTCGAGGGAGCCGCAGCAGGCGGAGGCCAGCCGCTCGAGGTCCGAGACGTCGAGGGTGGCCGCGGCGGCGGAGTCCGCCCGCTCGAAGGCTTCCAGGGTTTCGAGCCTCACGCCCGTCCGGTCCGCGATCTCCTCGGCCTCCCAGCCGGAGAGCTCGCGGAGGCGCTTCAGCTTCGGCCCCGCCTTCGCGAAGGGGTGGGGTTCGCTGACCGGGGACGGGATCGGCTCGGAGTAGCGGCGCAGGATCTCCTCCAGCGCGTCGCTCTTCTCCCGCAGGGAGCGCCCGCGGCGCTTGACCTTGGGCTCGTCGCTCAGATCGTCGTCGGACATGCCATCTATCCTAGGCGCGCTCCTCCGGAGGATCAAGGATCAAGTTGCCTTTACGCGACGGCGCGGCGATCAGCGCGGGCTCAGCTTGACGCGACCAAACAGCTTGTTGGCGTGCGGCTCGGTGGCCCTTCCACCGACTGCTGGAACGCTCGCCCCAGGTCGCGGCCTTCCGGGAGACCGGTGTGCGGCATCTCCGAACAGACGGCGGACATTCACCCCGGCATCTACGCTCCTCACCCGAGCATTTGGGACATCAACGCCGCGATTTGGGACGCTGCGCCCCCGGCGTACGCCGTCCGCACCGCGGGGCGAGACATTTGCGTTGCGGCGCAGAACATTCGCTCTTCGCGTTGAGACATTCTGTCCGGGGGCTGCATCGCTACAATCGCGGCGTACATCATTTGTACCTCCGACTGAATCATTCAGGCCGCGGAACAAATGATTCGTTCCGCGATGGGAATGATGTGTGTGATGGTACGAATGATGCGCCTTGTGGTGCGAATGATACGCTCCGCCACGGGAATGAGGCGTGCCGCAGGGCAAGTGAGGCGCGTCGCGGAGCGCAGGACCGAGACCAGAGCGGGAATGACGCAGGCCGAGGGCGAAACGATGCGCGCCGGAGGGCGGATGGGGCAGGCCGGGATGAGGGTGGCTCGCACCGGGAGGCGAATGGAGCGGATCGATCTGCTGGCCGGTCCGGGGAGCGGTAGGATACGCCCCTGGTCAGCCTGGTTCTCCCGACGCTCCCGACGCGTCCTGCTCCCTGCCGCCCCCCATCGTGGTATCATGAAATGTGGAGTTGCGTTCTGACACCTTCCGGTGATCTGATACCGTAACCCGTCGGGATTCTGCCGCAAGAGGGAGGCATGATGGCGCTGCCACTCGAGCACGAGATCGATTACCCCGAATCCGACGGCCAGCCCATGGCCGAGACGACTCTTCACCGCAGGGTGATGTCCGACATCATCGAAGGACTGGAGCGGCGCTACGCCGGCGTGCCGGACGTGTGGGTGGGCGGCAACCTCTTTCTGTATTACGAGAAGGGGGATCCCAGGAAGTGCGTGGCACCCGACGTGCTCCTGGCCCGGGGGGTCGCCAAGTGGGACCGGAGAATCTTTCGCCTCTGGGAGGAGACGGCTCCTGCTCTGGTCTTTGAGATCACCTCGAAAAAGACCGCGGACGAGGATGAGGACTTCAAGCCAAAGCTCTATGAGCGGTTGGGCGTGGCGGAGCTCGTCCTCTTCGATCCCTATGCGGAGTACATGGAGCCGCGTTTGCAGGGCCGCCGGCTTGAACGGGGCCGCTATCGACCCATCAAGCTGAACAGTGATGGCTCGCTCGACCTGCAGACCACGGGCTTGACGGTGCTGCCGGAGGGAGAGCGGCTGCGCCTCGTGGATACGGCCAGCGGCCAAAAGCTCCTCTGGAACGACGAGCTCAGGGAGGCACATCGGGTGGAGTCTGTCGCGCGGCAGGCCGCCGAGGAGCGAGCTGCTGAAGAGGCGGCTGGGCGCCGCGCCGCCGAGGAGCGCGCCCGCGCTCTCGCGGAAGAGCTGGACCGCCTGCGGCGCGGACCGCAGTGAGCACGGGCCGGCCCGGCCTTCAGTGCGCCCTTGCGCTACACTAGCCCCCGGCATGGCGCACGAAGCCTACGAAGCGGTCATCGGCCTCGAGGTCCACGTCCAGCTGCTCACCGAGACGAAGATGTTCTGCCGTTGCCCGAACCGCTTCGGGGCGGCTCCCAACACGCTCGTCTGCCCGGTCTGCCTCGGCTATCCGGGGACGCTGCCGGTGCCGAACCGGCTGGCGGTCGACCTCGCGGTCAAGCTGGCTCTCGCCCTCGGGTGCACGGTCCATGCGACCTCGATCTTCGCGCGCAAGAACTACTTCTACCCCGACCTGCCCAAGGGGTACCAGATCAGCCAGTTCGACCGCCCGCTCGCCGAGGACGGCCTGCTGCCGCTGACGGGGCAGGAGAAGGGGGTGCGCATCGAGCGGCTGCATCTGGAAGAGGACGCGGGCAAGCTCCTCCATGAGGCGCCGGGCGGCGGCGCGCTGCCGGGCCAGAGCCTGGTGGACTACAACCGCTGCGGCGTCCCTCTGGTCGAGATCGTCTCGCGGCCCGACATGTCGTCCGCCGCCGAGGCCCAGGACTACCTGCAGACGCTGCATCAGGTCCTTCTCTATACGGACACGAGCACCGGCAACATGGAGGAGGGGAGCCTGCGCTGCGACGCCAACGTCTCGGTGCGCAAGCGCGGCTCAACCCGCCTCGGCACCAAGACCGAGATCAAAAACGTCAACTCCTTCCGCAACGTGGGCCGGGCGATCGACTACGAGATCCCCCGCCAGATCGAGCTCCTCGAATCCGGCGGCCGGGTCGTCCAGGAGACGCGGAGCTTCGACGCCGACTCCGGGAAGACGCGCCTGATGCGCACCAAGGAGGAAGCCCACGACTACCGCTACTTCCCCGATCCCGACCTGCCTCCCCTGACGGTCGCCTCCGAGCGCGTCGAGGAGCTCCGGCGGCAGCTCCCCGAGCTCCCCTGGCAACGCCGGTCGCGGCTCATCGAGCAATACGGCCTGCCGCCCGCCGACGCCCTCCTCCTCACCGCGGAGCGCGCGCTCGCCGACTACTTCGAAGCGGTCGCGGCCGCCCACCCGTCCAACCCCAAGGCGGTCGCCAACTGGGTGATGGGCGAGGTGCTGCGGGTGCTCAAGGAGCGCCGGATCGAGGTGGCGGAGGCCCTGCCGCCGGCCCGGCTGGCCGCCCTGGTCGCCCTGGTCGACGCGGGCAGGCTGTCGAGCAGCGCCGCCAAGGAGGTGTTCGCCGCCCTCTGGGACGGCGGCGAGGAGCCGGCGGCCGCCATGGACCGCCTCGGCCTCGGCCAGGTGAGCGACATGGCGCAGATCGAGTCGTGGGTCGACGAGGTGATCCGCGACCATCCGGGCCAGGTGGCGCAGTACCGGAGCGGCAAGGCGCAGCTCCTCGGTTTCCTGGTCGGCCAGGTCATGAAGCGCTCCGGGGGGCGGGCCGAGCCCAAGGCGGTGCAGCAGCTCCTGCGGCAAGCCCTGGAGCGCGAGCCGACGCCGAAGTGATCCAGTTCTTCCAGGTCACCAAGCGGTACCCCGGAGGGCAGACCGCCCTCGACCGGGTCAGCTTCGACATCCCGCGCGGCCAGTTCGTCTTCTTGACCGGAGCGAGCGGCTCCGGCAAGACGTCGCTGCTGCGCCTCATTTTCCGCGCCGACGTGCCCACCGAAGGGCAGATCCTGGTCAACGGCCGCAACGTCTCGTCGATCCCGCCGCGCAAGATCCCGTACCTGCGGCGGGCGATCGGCGTCGTCTTCCAGGACTTCCGCCTGATCCCCAGGAAGACGGTCTTCGAGAACGTCAGCTATCTGCCGCGCATCCTCGGCGTCGAGCTGACGCCCCGGAAGAAGATGGCCTACCAGGCCCTGCGCCGGGTCGGTCTCGCCCACCGCCTGAACTCCTTCCCTCTGGAGCTTTCGGGCGGCGAGCAGCAGCGCGTAGCGATCGCGCGGGCGCTGATCAACGAGCCGGAGATCCTGATCGCCGACGAGCCCACCGGCAACCTCGATCCCGACCTCTCCTGGGAGATCCTCCGCCTCTTCCTGGAGGTCAACCTGCGCGGCACGACGGTGCTTCTGGCCACCCACGACCGCGACATGATCCAGCGGGTGGGGCGGCGGGTGCTGACGCTCGACGCCGGGCGTCTGGCCGCGGACCAGGAGCTCGTGGGGACCGATCCGCCGCGGATCGGCCCGGAGCCCGAGCCCGAACCGCTGGCCGAGGAGCCCGGGTGAGCTTCCTCCAGGCGATCCTCTACTTCTTCCGCGAAGCCCTGACCAATCTGGCGCGCGGCTGGAAGGTGAGCCTGGTGGCGGTGCTGACGATCGCGGTCAGCCTCTTCGTCGGGGGAGCTTTCGTGCTGGTGAGCAGCAGCCTGCTGGCTTCCGTCGAGCGCTGGCGCGGGGAGATGCGGCTCGTCATCTATCTGCAGCCGGGGACGCCGGACCCGCTCGTGCGGCAGCTCGCCGCCGAGGCCGGCCGCGGGCCCGGAGTGGCGTCGGTGGCGGAGGTCTCGGCGGAGGCGGCGCGCCGGCGCTTCCAGGAGGCCTTCCCCAGCCTCTCCGATCTGGTCGAGGGGCTGGGAGACGAGCCGCTCCCCCCCTCGCTCGAGCTCTCCCTGACCGATCCGGCGCGGCGGCCGCCCGAGCTGCGCGCCTGGATCGAGACCTGGCGGCGGCGCTCCGAGGTCTCCATGGTGGACGACGACCGCGAGTGGCTGGGGCAGCTCGAGACGGTGGTGGCGGTGCTGCGGGCGGTCGGGCTGGCGCTCGGTGTGGGGCTGCTGGCCGCGGCGGTGTTCACGATCGGCAGCGTCGTCCGGCTGACCGCGTATCTGCACAGCGACGAGATCTCGGTCCTCCGCCTGGTGGGGGCCACCGAGTTCTACATCCGGGGTCCCTTTTACACCGAGGGCTTCCTGCAGGGGCTGCTCGGCGGCCTGCTGGCGAGCGGCACCCTCTGGGCCGGCGAGGCCTTGCTGCGCCTGCGCAATCCGGACGCGCTCCTCACCCGCGTGCTGGTCGCCGATCTCCTCACGCCCGGAAAGGCCGCGGCGCTGATCGGGCTCGGGGCGGCGGCGGGGCTGGCCGGCGCCGTCGCCTCGCTGCGCCGGGAACGGCTGACGGTGAGCGAGGAAGCACCTCCGGCCCCATAAAAAAGGCCCCGCTCTCGCGGGGCCTTTCCGGTGTGTGCGGGGTGTAGGTATCCGGGTGGAACCTGCCTACATCGTTCCACCCGTCAGGATGATCACCGCCCGGCGATCCTGCTCGGGGTTGCCGGTCGATTCGGCGGAGCCTCTCCCTTCGGTCGTGATCCGGCTCGGATCGATTCCGTGCCGGGTGACCAGGTAGTTCTTCACCGCATCGGCGCGCTGCTCGCTGAGCCGCTGGTTTTCGGCGCCGCCGGTGGCGTCGGAGTAGCCGATCACCTGAGCGTGCAGCTCCGAATCCTGCTTCATCTTGAGCGCCACCTCGTCGAGCTTCGCCTTGGCGATGTTCGACAGCCTGGCGCTGCCCGGCGGGAAGTTCACCGTCACGCGCTCCTCCGGACGCGGCGCGGGGGCCGGCGGCGGAGGTGGCGGCGGCGGCGGCGCAGGAGCCACTTCCGGCTCAGGAGGAGGCGGCGGCGGCGGGGGCGG